>Ga0209974_10000060_pt1 | contig 28862 bp, 30 predicted proteins | sample InoplaM3SPM_FD_187592 | JGI IMG/M metagenome (GOLD analysis project Ga0209974, IMG submission 187592) | Arabidopsis thaliana rhizosphere microbial communities from the Joint Genome Institute, USA, that affect carbon cycling - Inoculated... | ecosystem: Host-associated > Plants > Roots >...
AATTTAAGTAGAAAAGAATTAGAAAATTCTGTGAAATCGAAAGGAATTCGTTATCCTATTTTATTAGGTGATCCTATCGCAGATTTTGGTATGGATGCAGTGACGGTAATACCAGCAACATTTTATATTAATCCTGTTACAAAAAAATCAGATGCCTTTGCAGCTTATTTTAATCAGCAGGTAAAGATCGGAGATAAAATCAAGTTAAAACTAAATCCATCCAAGGAACATTTCTTGTCGAAAGTGGACACAGGAGTTGAGAAGAACATAGCCTACTGGTCTGGTGCAAATGGAGCACAATCTGCAAGGTGCCTAATTCAATACATGGAGGATAAGAAGGATTCTGGACAGAATCTTATACTATTTTATAGTAACACTAAATTATGCATAGAGAAGGAGAACGGCCAAACCGATAATACCGAGCATCATCCTGTTGAATCTCTGAATGTAATCTACTATAATTGGTTAATAAACGCCGTAAAAAAACTTGACAATCTGAAAGTGGTATTTACGTTCACAAGGGAACAAGAGATTCCTACCGAGTCCAAGGATTCGAGGGTTATTTTTAGGAAAGGAAGATTTTTCTTAAATCCAGATGGTTCCGCAGAAAGAACTTTATCAAAATATGGTAACAATATTGAAACATCATTCAACCCTGTTTGTGGTAGTAGCGCGTTCATAAATGGCACAGTAAGATTGCCGGATGGTAAGTTAAGTAAAGGAAAGGGAATCTTACAAAATTTGATGGAGCTAGAAGGAATAATCCCAGAAAAGACCGATAAAGAGCAGTTTTACTTACAACAAGTTAGCGCAGACTAGTGAAATGCATGGATAATTTCAACAAATTATCCAGAAATTTTTTGAATATTATCCTCAATTAGACGATGAGTCAATTTGATAAATGATTCTTGAATAAAATATATGAAGATTTAGCTATAAAATATTGTGCCAACAGTTAATTGTATTATCTTTTAGAGGATATCGGCATATGAATTTGAAGAAGGAAACGTCAAGTGCTGTCATATTTCTTGTGGCATCTATCATCTTTCTGTCGTCAGCTACAATGGCAAATAATGTATTTGCACAAACTGAAGGCGAAGAAGAAGAATCAACCTCAATGTCAACCTCAACCTCAATGTCAACCTCAACCGGCGCTAACTACGATACTTTCCAGAATTGTCTGTCCGATGCCAGCGGTCAACACAGTGCTCCAACTGGTGATCAGATAGTGAACTGTTTTGTAGAAAGTGGTTATGTTCAGGGAAGTTCCAGTACTAGTAACGCTGCAGATGTAGAGAACGAAGATGAAAATACGCAGGTGAGTGTAGTAGGCGATGAAAATCAAAATGATCAAACTGAAAATGTGCAGGTGAGTGTAGTAGGCGATAAAGACAATCATGATGATGATCATGATGATGATGATGACCAAGACGAAGATGAAGACGAACATGAAGAATAGATCTACAATGTAATTGATTTCAAATAGATCTCCCAATCTTTATTTTTGATATGACATAATTTGTCCATCCAAGTCACCTTAGCGAATAGACCTTCAAAAATTGAATTAAATTAAACAAATTAGATCTTGATTTTATACAAGAAGAGTTACCAACATAACAATGTCTTAATCATGGTCGAACCTCAATAGTATTATAGTATCATTGATAGATTAACTGATTAACCAGCCCGTATCATTACTATAACTATCCAAGTTTTAGAAAGAATACTTGCCGGTGCATAAGAGTACAAATATTTTGTACCATTTATCACTTCTGAGACATTTCCGGATTTCCCAGATTTTCCGAGTTTAAAGCTACTGAGATCGACAAAGGATTCAAAGTTGTTTGATAAGAGATAATTTGAATCACCTACTTTTTGACCATTACCATCTATGAATACTACTCTTATATCCTCTGGAAGACTCAGAGCTCGGAGCATGTTGTTAAATTTATCAAGATTTAGGACACCACTCCATATTCCTACTAATGATGAACCCTTTTTCAAATATATTGGAACAGAAATAAGTGCCACTTTTTCTCCAGTAGAAGATGACATAATTACATCTCCAAGAAATGCTTGTTTTGTACTCACAGCCCCTTGATAGTAATCCCTATATGCAAAGTTATCTCTAGTTAGACCTAATTGTCGGTTGTATGGTTCTTCCATATACATATCTCCGTTGGAAAGTAAATACGTAATTGCCTCAAAAGCATCGGCATGTTCCAAAATACTATCTGCTATTTGCCGTTTCTCAATGTCATCACTTTCAGAAATTCCATGTAGGCTACTATTGATCTTGTCTGAATATTGAGCATTGCTGACCTCTTGCATGATACCAGTTATCCTTAATATTGATGCCGATTCATTTAGATAGTTTACTAAATTACTAGATATAATTTTTGCCAGGGTGCCGTTATTTGCAAGCTGATAAAGTAATGAGTTATTATTGTTGGTATCGTCGTGACCATACACATTATTTGTGATAAGAGTCCATTTCATCGAACTGTAAGAAATAATAGCTAATACCATAATTAGAGTAACGGTGACGACTTTCCACATATCTTACAGAATGCATGATAACATGTATATAATTTTTAAGTTTGAATGTTTCAAATGTCTTAATGGTATCAATAAGATTCATTTTTGTATTTATGTTTAGGAACAGTATCTGAAATTGGAGTTATTTATTCACAAAAATAACTTTATAGATGATAATTCATTGAGTGGACAAAGAGCTCATAATCCGTTCTTTGCAAATTTCAAGATAGGTCTTATCTATATCAAAACCTATACATGAAACCCCCGAACGTATGGATGCCAATGCAGTTGAGCCGATTCCAATAAAGGGATCTAACACTACTTTACATTTATTCAAACCATGTAATTTAATGCACATTTCTGGTAGCTTGCTTGGAAAGGTAGAAGGATGTGGTCTCTGTTTCTTGTCCCAAATCGTCTCATATGGTATAAACCAAGTGTTACCTCGATCTCTTCTATCCCCTGTTGTGGCCTTCCAACGACCAATATTTGTTTTATCTTGATAAGGGACTCCAATAGAAAGTTTATCTAACTTAACATTCCCATTTTTAGTAAAATGAAAGATAAATTCAGAACAGTCATTCAGATATCTATCACTGATAAGTGGTTTGAAATGTCCAACTGCAATGTCTGATACTATGGCAGGATATTTTCCTACATCGGATTTTGAAATGGCGATTGACTTTACCCATATGATGACGTTTTGTAATGTGAAATGCTGCCTTAGTGCATTTGCAACGTCCAAAGGTATCCATGGGTCTGAAGGCTTGCTACCTACATTTATGAAAAAAGATCCCTCATCAGATAAAATTTTCTTGATTGCTCCACCTACATGTGTTATGAATTTCAAATAATCATTTCTTGGGAGAGTATCCTTGTAGCGATTGTACTTGACACCTATATTATATGGAGGAGAAGTAACAACTACGTCAATCGATTTCTCCAATAGATTATTTTCAATTCCACTGATGCAATCGCCATGGAATAGTTTGATAGAAATTCCTTTTCTCGTTATTTCAGCAAACTTCAATGGAAAGTTTTGCTTAATTTTGATTCATCTTCTTTTCAGATGTTCAAAACCAAAATCCAATTTAATTTGTGTTAACTCGCTATTGTAGAAAAAGGAAAAAGGTATCAATAAATTAAGAGGGGTCTCAGATTAAAACAAGATCATCCACGGATGATATCATAACAACTGCCTTATTTCCTTCCAGGCCCTTCTTCATTCTACTTACCACCTCATCTACATCGGAGGAATTAACAACAGTAGCAATAACTTTTCTCGAATTGTAAGTGAGTTCAACTGTACCACTACCTCTACCTGATGCGACCCTTTCTTTATCCTTGGTTACTCCCTTTACGTCATAGATTGTGGCCTCCAGATTTAGTTCTTTTAATGAAGCAATGATATCGCGGACATTCTCTGATTTAACGAGTACAGCAAGTCTCTTCATAGTTCTCGATTCTTTACCTGGCTCTTGCGCATACGTTACTTCAAATGGCAATGTCGAATTGTCTTTAACCATTTCTTTAGAGTAGATATGCGAAGTATAAAAAGTTGATGTAAATAAATTTGGAGTCATGTATGACAAAGAGAAATGATACCTCTTTTGATATAATGGATATATGTTAGTTCCAAGCGATTGTTATACATGTGCAAGTACGGAGTTAAATCCAAATATACTGAAATCCAATAGGAGACAAGATTAACTGTAAATGAAGTTTCCCAATACGACAAGAATTGGCAGACTTGCTCATACTTTTAGTAAATTAGACTAGAAAATCTTGCCGACTGCTATGATGATGAAATAATCATAATCGGAATGCTTGAATTATTGGGAATTGACTAGATAGGGAATTGAAAAGATAAAGTCAGCATAAGGTCCGAGTGAAAATAACTAAATAATGCCACAATAGACTGATGCGGGATATACAGGGATTAATCCAATCCACTTATACCGATATAGTAATTTGTGGGATTAACAATTGCAATAGATATGAATATGGTATTTAAAGGACTAATTTATGGAGCTGCCGCATCTACGCTAATAGCAGGAATATTACATGTGGCTCTTGTTCCAATGTTTCTTGGTCAAATGACAACCGAGGTAACTATATTCTTTTTAGTTTCTGGTCTGGCCCAGATTTTCTGGATTTTGCCTGCTGTTAAGAAATGGATAATGCCCTGGTACTATATTGGTATAGGTGGAACAATAGTCTTGATTGTGTTATGGATAATATACATACCTGGAAGCGGATATCCAGTAGATTTAATGAGCGCTACTATAATAGCTTTCCAAATCGCTTTCGTAATTTTGAGTATAATAATAATTAAGAAAAGTAAAGAAGAATCAGTCAAGTCTTGATCTAGTATGACATCATTACTCTATTACGAAACAATACTTGATTGCCAATAGAAAATCAATTTCAATTCTAATCTTACTGAAAGTACTATACTAAATTTCTCTCATAAAATAATCAAATTGCCAGAATTAGATAGTGTTTCTAATTCTCATTTTCAAGGATGGACAAGAAATTTCCTGAAGGATCTTTAAACCAAGCTATCTTGGGTTTGCCCTGGAAAACTCCTCTGTTATCTGTTTGTAGTTCACCTTTATCGTATATTTGAAAATGAATTCCCATCTTAATGAGTTCATCAACTACTTTGTCAACATCTTCAACTACAAAATTAAGTACAGTAAAAGTCGCAGGGGTGTGATCGGGTTTGGGATAAATAAATATCTCATTACCCTTAGTTTTCAAAATTAGCCCTTCGTCTGTTTCTGATACCTCAAGTCCCAAAGTTTGGTTGTAAAACTTTTTAGTCTCACCTAGATCCCTAACTGAAAAACTGGAAAAAGCTTTTGTGTTTTTAAAATCCATACACACAGATTAACAAAATAATTATTAAAAATTATACAATTTTGTAATAATATGCCCAGTTCTTTGTGGAGAATTAATCAAGCAATTGGTAGTAAACTAATGAATATTGAACCATGAATCTTATCATACATCTATCACATGATATAATCCTAGATTGATAGAACAGTATTAGATTTACTATCGCGCAGGAACATTGCATTGATGTGCTATGCAAGGACTCACAGGCATCTAGGGAGCTTGGCTTGTACCATTGGATTGACTATTGTTTGAATTTTATAGCGTCAATCAACAAATTTACTAAGTTAAAAATAAAATAGTATTTGGTTTTTGTCGCTTAAATGATATGAACTCTAATTTCTGCCTATTATTGTTCTAATCCTGAAGGTTACTTACTAAAATTGTCTGCGGGTTTGATCTTTGCAATTCATAACATTCTGGGCATGTCATACTTCCGAACCAATACTTTATCGAGCTTGTTTTCTTTTCACATAATTCACACCTTGCAAAGTTAAACATACGTTGATACTAGATATGATCTTATATAAAACTTTTCTAGTAGATTTACATTGATGAACTCGAAATTCTTCCCTATTAAGTCAATTTGGGAATTTTGGTCTAAATTACCATTTTATGTCTTTATTTACCATTATGGCATTAAGATAATTCAAATATTAAAAAATCAAAGCCTGTTAGCATGTTAGAGGCATATTGAAATGATCTAATTCCTCTTGATTTCCAGTCTAGAACTACTACCTAACTGTCATACAAAAACTAGACTTCTTGATATGCTTTCCTCAAAGCGTCGATATCAAGCTTCTGCATCTGTAACATTGCTTTCATGACTCTTTCGGTTTTCCTTGAATCTTTATCCTCCAACATCTTTATCAAAGCTACTGGAACCACTTGCCATGATACCCCAAATTTGTCCTTTAACCATCCACATACCTGCGCATTTTTATCTCCATCTTCAGTAAGTTTATCCCAGTAATAATCAATTTCTTCTTGCGTATCGCAATAGATCTGAAATGAGATAGCCTCATTAAATTTGAATATTGGTCCTCCGTTCAGAGCTAAAAATTTTTGCCCTTCTATCTTAAAATCAATTGTCATTACACTACCTTCTTTTTTCTTATGAATCTCGTATCCTTCTTTTCCAAATCTTGTAACGTTACCAATCTTAGAGTCTTTAAATATTGAAGCATAAAATTTCACTGCGTCCTCAGCGTCATCATCAAACCACAAACACGGGCTAATTTTTTGCCTTCAAATGTTATTATCCGCTCATACTATAAATACTTGCACCAAGTGTGAAAATCTAACTATACTTCATTTGACTGGTGTCTCAATCATTCAAAAAAACAAGTTCAACAAGCTTGTTTTCCCTACAGAACAAATTTATGCATCACACATATCATACCATGTTGACCATTTCAGGATTTTGAGTCTAATTTGTTTTCAGTTATGAAAGAATTAGGATTGAATGCATTGAAGAAAAATGGAGCACCCGAAAACGATAATGGCGAAACCGGTCCCTGAGTCATGAATGAATATTTTCTGCTCTTTGAATTAAATGAGCTGGCTGGATCAGTAAATGTCCTATACAAATCGATAGCTTTTTCATCCGATACAAGCTCTCTTAGTGTAACTAGATCGTTACCTAGTGAGAGTCCAAATCCAAAGAACATGATTCGTAACTGTTGAAGTATATCCCTGTGGATACTAGATAGTGATGTACTTATGAAAAGCCATCCCAATCCGTATTTCCTAGTGGTCCTGACTGCATCAAGTAACGTTAATCTCAATTGTTCAAGATTTGAATCGCTAAATTCATCTTTCCTTGCGTATCTGTGGGCTTCGTCCAAAACTACTAAGGTGTTTAAGGAAGTATTCTTCTGCCAAGTTTCTTCACCTAGACTTACCAGACCTTTAAGCAATCTTTTTAATATTAATGATTGAATTGTTTCATTCCAATATCTTAGCTGCATGTTGTGAGCAGTTTGTTCAGAAAGATCCACAACAATAAGTGGTTTCAATTTCCAAGTGAACTTTTCTAAGAGATCATCAATTGTTATAGCATCCGGTCTATCCTCAAATAAACTACAAATTGGAACCCAGTATTGAGAATATAGATTATCCAAATTTCTTTCATCCATGCTAGATACCAGGTTATTAAGTCTCTTTCTTGGTTCTGGAGTTGAGAATATGAGAAGTTGAATTTCTTCCTTCCGCAATTCATTCATAAAAAGATCAAAGGATTCCCTTCTTATCAGTTTAGTCAATGTAGTTTTGTTTCTAAGCTTAGGTATCAATGCATCAACAGCAAACCCTTTGTTTGGACCTTTAATTGTCAACTGATGAAAGATTTGTGATTCAAGTAAGATTTCTTCAAACAATGACCACCTATCCAGAACAAGATTTCTAACATTTATAGACACGACCTGTTTATTTAGAAAGTTCATTATTTTTTTCATATTGAAACTAGAATCAGAATTCTGATATTCCATGTTTGCGTTACTACTATTATCAATTGTAAAAGTTTTAGAAAACTCTCCAACAGGATCTAGTACAAGCAAACCCATCTGACGGAATTTTGAATATGCTGTCAAAATCATTTTTGCCAATGTTGATTTTCCTGATCCAGTTATTCCAAAAATTCCAAGATGATAGGCCTCTCCTGCACCATTTTCGCCGTAATCAAAATGCTTGAACCACATTGGCAATTTGGTTTTGGAGCCATAACTATTTCCCAAAAAGAGCAAGCTATTTTTTTGCTTTTCTAATATGGTACTTAAAATATCATCATCTACCTGATAAACATATGTTCCTGTTGGTGGTACTGTACCTAATAAACTAGGTTCAACCAAATCATCGGAACTTGTGAATATTGCACTACAGAGTAACTTGCCTATATGAACATCCTGTATGCCACTAATAGGATTAACAGAACCTCTTTTCCTTGCTACAGATCTTATTGTGGGATCCTCTAATAAAAAGTTCTTAAGAGCAATTTCTATGATTTGACCAATTGCATAATGATTCTTTGAATCTTGTAAATATCTAAAGATGGCCAGCTCTCCAACTAGTTGTCTTGTGACCGAGGATTCTAATATATCAAGTGCAAGTTCAATTGTTGAAGACGGTGATCCAATTGTTCCTATAATAGAACTATTTTTTAGAAAATAATTAATTTTCTTGTCTATCGAATTTTCCAAACCTAGTTCCATAGCCACTATCCACCTTCAGTTCTGTATGAGTGCATCATGAAAAATATATCCTTTTCATTATTATCTGCTAATTCCGTCATTTGTTTCATTATGATTTGCTTGTAGGCGGGAATTGCTGGAGCCATATGCTTGGCTATCCTATCAGCCATATAAAGTGGAAATGGTTCCATCATCGAAGGTGTCTGACATTGACTTTTTATGTTATATAAAATGGTATTTAGTTTCCTATCGTCGCGAGCAATTGCTAATGGAACTTCAATCCTTAATGCAGGACACCAAGAATGTGGTTTGTAGTAAATAACTGAAAGATTTTTTATTCCAGAAATTACATCTTGCATTAAAAGCTGTAATTCCATGTCTTTGTATGGCAATCTTGTATGCCATCCTTCCTCACTTGTAAATAATTTTGGACGTGTAAATTCTCCAGGATCCAATATCAAAGTTAGAATTGCTCTATCATCAAAATTTTCGGGCCAGTGAAGATTCTTGCCTATATCATTCCTTGAAGTATACTTTGGTATCCCCAGATAGTATTTGTCTGTCTCTTTAAACTCCAAAATTTTCTTGTAAGAAATCAAGAAATCTTTGAAATCTTGCTTGATTTTTTCAGAAGATTTTGTATTGAGAGTCTCAATGAAATTGATAGCCTTATACATATGAATTAGGGCGGTTGTAAGAGAGCCATCAAGATACACTATATCATATGGGGCATTTGCAGCTAATTTGATTTCCATTTCTACCATAATTGCTCTTGCTGCTATCATATTCTCAGGATTGTGCTTTTCAGGATTGACAAATACATCATGACTTGGTTTGATGTGCTTTTGGTTTTCTTCGTTCATACCATTTACTGCGACTGCTGCAGCAAAAAGTAAATCCGTTCCTAGGAGACGATCCACTACATATGCGCCGTCCACGCCACCTGAAACAATATGGTCAACATTCCTAAATTTAATATCATTATCCAATAGTCCTGTTTGTTCAAGTTGCAGTCGAAATCTCTGTTTTTTGCGATTAATGTCATGAATTGAGCTTTGTAATATTCCTCCAATTTCGTTAGTTTTCTGTAGCATCTGCTCTACTAATGATGCAGGAATCTCTAGAAAAGATGGTGAATCGACTTCATACATAGGCATTTACCAGATAATTATCCAAACTTGAGTAAAGAAAGTAATATCGGATGTATTTTAGAATTGAAGTTGAGGTAATCTTATTCTGCAATTATACACTCATCTATGTCATATAATCATAATGAACTTAGCTTTATGCCTTTCTAATTAAACTATGGAATGTTCTGAGCTTATCTGCACCGCAATTGAGTCAATAGGACATGCTATCATATTTGCAAACTCGCCAAATTAACAAATGAAACTTATTGTTTTTCTCAGAAACTTTATTATCTTTTATGCCCAAACTGAATAGAAATGACGTTTAAACTAACAGTAAAGAATGCTTGTAGAAATGGCTTGTTTCTAGCCAGTATTTTTTTAGTTTATCTCTCATTAGTTGACTTTACAAATCAGAATAATATTATTCGCGCTCAAACTACCAACGAAAAAGGATATGAATTACAGCAGATAGGAGGAGGTGCATACGTAGTCTCTTCTACAGGTTATAATAGTATGTTTTTAGTAACGGGAGAAGGTGTCATTGTGGTGGATGCCCCTCCTAGTCTAGGCGACAAGATAAATGATGCAATAGCTGAAGTCACGGATGAGCCCGTAAAATATCTGATTTACAGTCACGCTCATAAAGATCACATTGGAGGAGCCAATGTACTTCCAGCTGGAATAGAAATAGTCGCACAAAAGGATACTTTAGGCTTCTTGCAAATGGCAAACGATACTGGTAGACCGTTACCAACACAAATATTTGATAATGAAACTACAATAACCCTAGGAAATACGACCTTGCAGTTATCATATGGAGGTCCTTATCATCAAAACGGAAATATTTTCATTTATTCTCCACAACATAAAATATTGATGGCGGTGGATCAGTTTTCGCCAGGAGGAACACCTTGGAAGCATCTTGCTACAACACCACATGTCCCCTCATACGTTCAATCATATGATCAGGTACTAAACTATGATTTTGATACATATGTTTCTGGACATGGTATTGGTACTGAAGATGATGTACAATTAGAAAAGCAATATGTTTCTGATTTGAGGAATAATGCTGAGTTTGCCATAGGGAATGTAAATTTTACTGAAGCAACTAAAAATGCTAATAAAAATAATAGTGCCGCCGTAACAGAGGCGTACTTTAATGCAATGACAGACGTATGCGCAGAAAGTACCGATGGGAATTGGAAAGACAAATTACAAGGTGTAGGCGTTTGGACAGATGAACACTGTGAGAAAATGATTATCAGCTTGAGAAATGACTAACTTTAGACTATATATGGTTGGTCCAGTTACTAAACAGAACAAGATCCATCAAGATAACATTGCAAATGAACATGTTGATATAAAATTCAGTTTGAAGACAAAAGTTGTAGAAACTATTTTTTTATTGCCTTTATGAAAACATAATCTATATCTCCTGATAGAGATAGTTGTTTCATTTTAAGTGCTGATCTATACACTATTCTTTCGGTAATATCTAGAGCAAATTTTTTTAAAAATGATCTATGTTTGCCTAAAACCTTCCTTCTGAATTCTTTTCGGTGCTGAATATAAAAATCTGTTAAAGGGATATACACAGATTTTCCTATGCTAAGGACGTCCCTAATCACAAAATGCTCTTGTGAGATAATTGAATTAATTCGTGTCAATTCATAGTGCTCAGAAGCCCATGTCAATGATAAAATTCCGAGTACTCTGAGATTTTTTAAAGAATTTAATATCCTGATTCTGGATACATCACTAGATTTTGGACTTGTCATGACTGGAATTGCAAGAACCATCACTCCAGTCTTTTTTAAGACTCGGTGTGACTCTCTAATAAACTCTAAAAAAGATTCAAAATGTTGTGCTGACTCCAGGGCAATAATCCTATCTGTAAAACCATCGCTAAATGGAAGACATGTTGCCGTAGCATTTACTCTTGAAAGCACAACACAATCATTTTTGGTAATATCCTTTTTATTAGTAACATCTGTCTTAACTGTAACAGAAGGTTCCGCCAGCACTTCGTTGTCATATCCGCATTTACTACCTATTGAACGCGACATCTTCAATGCCTGGTAGTTGACATCTATACAAATAAGATTTTTAATTAACTTGTGTTCTAAGTTCCATTGCTCTGCCGGACCTAATAGACCACTTCCAATATCTAATACATTTTTTGCAGTACCAAGTTCAGCCATGTTTCCAGTAAGTGTGCATAACGCTTCCTGCGCTTGTTTGATACTAGTGGTTTCGTGGGTCCAAAAACCAAAGTTAATCATGTTTGTCCGAGTCAAAATTCGCGCATATGATATGAATGACTGGTAAATATTAACAACAGCGCGTTCATCTCGTTTCAATAACGACAATAGTGTATATATTGCATTTCGCATTACTGGTTTGCCTGTTAATAGGTTCCTTATGAATACGTTTTCATGCTCATATAAACAAGAATTAAGATGTTCTAATCTCATCGATTCGGAGTATTTTAAAACTACAATCTCTCGTTATTCAAATCAATTTGAGAGTAAGGCAATACCTATACATTAAAAAACCCAGGAGACCCCATACAATCTGTGAATAGTCGAGACGACTCCCAGTCGCTAGAATGGTCATCGTGGTTGGATTTCAATAGTAACAGTATTGGTAAAATTCCAGAATCAGAAGGAGTCTATAAATTACATGCAAATATGAAGATCTTGTTTATAGGGAATAGTAAAAATCTCAAACAATCTCTTATACAAGACCTAACAAACCCTTGTTTCAACAATAATGCAAGGTTCAGTTATGCCATTACAGAAATTGCAGACAAAGTGATAGTGAATCTTTTGGATGAATACCGAAACAAGCATGATGGAAAGCTACCGTCATGTATGGAATAATGATCTTATTTCAATTATATGATACTCGTTTAACATTTACGCGAATAAACCCTTCAAGAACATGTTGAGCCGAATATTGTATTTGTTACTCCAGATGGAACTAAAAGACTACGACGTTCGTATGCAATAACTCATTTTTGTTTTCTTACCAATATGTCATTACCTTCTATTTTTACTTCATATCTCGCAACTGCTGTCATTGCAGGGGGTTTAGTTGGTTCACCAGTTCTAATATCAAACTTTGATCCATGCCACGGGCATTCAACTTCAAATCCTTCAAGTGTTCCTTCATCCAGCGGTCCTCCAACATGGGTACACACATTTCCTATCGCATAATAATTTCCATCTGTATTAATAACACAAACTTTTTCACCATCAACATCCACTGCTTTCATAGATGAAGGTCCTATATCCTTTGATTCAGCGACTTTAACAAAATCCACAGACATTTTCTACAAATATTATTACCCAAAATAGTATATAACGAGTTGTTATTTGTGCAATGTGCGTGGACTACAGTTTGCGAACTCCCCAATTTCCTTCGTTATTATTAAGACGGAAATTGATCCGAAATCTAATATTTCTCTTTGTTACTAAAATCGACTAGGGTTTAGTTTTGGAATGAGGGCCTCGTCCCCAACAGTGAACCTACAGTTGGTGTCTCTTCAAGATCGAGGTTAATGGTTAATACGTTTGAGATTGACCTTGACTTTGTCGCATCTGTGAATGTAACATTTGCTGTGATGCTAGTCAGCGACTTATCCTTAAAACTGGTTTTGATTGTTTGTGTACCGCCGTCACTCTGAGCAGTAAAACCTGTTGGAAATGAAGTAGTTTTTAGTAGTGTACCATTGGGAGAAAAGACCGCCATTACAGCATTTATCACCTGATTCTGTAGTGATTCATCATCAACGGTATAGTCTATATTCACTTTAACTTGATTTGCATCAGTATTTGTTAAAGGATAGAAGCTCGAATTTCCTGCAGAAATGGTTATACCTTGAGTACCTTGTGCTGTCGCAGATGGTGTAGAGGTCGTCATAACATTCAAGCCAACCATCAGCAATCCAAGACCTAACATAATCATATAGCTAGATAATTTTGTCATCGCTGCTTTTTCAACCATATTAAATTATCCAACATCAATAAAAAGACTTCCCTTTCCTAGAACAACTCTGGCCCAATTTCACTCCAGTCCCAATTTTATTATATCACATTCTAGCCTCTTGAGATTAATTTAATTCTCAATTACCTATCTTTACAATGGAGAATATGATAGCGGGAATATTGGGTTCGGCAGCCGGTGCAGTATTAATGAGACCGCAACCTTGACCGGGAGCAGACACTGACATGATTGTATTTATGGTATCATTCTGGTTCAATGGCATAATTGCTTGTGATACGAGGACGATGGTATCATTAACCGTATTGACTGAAGCGCGAGTGTTACTATTTGCAACAAATTCACCATTTTGTCTAAGCCACAAATCAACATTACAAGTTGTATTACCTGAAGTCTTTCCCACCTGACCTGCTGCTACGATTAGGTAAGTTCCCTTTTCGTTGACAATCACATCAGCTGCGTTTCTAGTGCTACTGTGTGTAATACCCCCATTGATGTAATCATTAGAGTTCATATTAACATACACTGGTTTAGTATCTTTTGGTTGGATTGATATATTATGCGATAATTGTGCGGCAGCTGTATATGCACCCATTTGCGCAGAGGCAAGCGGTGCAATAAGTATCCAGGACATTGCGACTAATCCTAAAGCAAACACGCCTAAAGTGACTATTTTTTCGTTTCTTCCGAATCTCGACATTTGCAAAGCTAAGGAAATCTTGGTTTATAAAGGTTATTCAGGATTTTTTGGAAGTGTGGATCAAGTACTCCAGGGTTCTACCATCTTGTAAAATAGGTGGATATTTTTTGTATGATTTAAAATTGTGGGTCGACATATTTCCTTTTTCAAATCGTTCTCATTGAAAGTAAATACACTTCAAGTTAAAAGTAAATCCCGATATGCTCTACTGTTCTCTCCTATAAAATCGTTTTAGTTACTGCACGGTAACTGATCACAGGATAAGGATTTTTAGTTACGTATACAGGCGGATCAAATTAGTAATTACTCGTTCCTATCGTATGAAATGAAGATTGAATTTCATTCTATTAATTAATTTTATAAACCATTAAAATTATTTTCACTGCGGACATGAAGGTTTGTGAATCATTTTTTACAGGTTTTTTCAGTTCTATCATGATATTGACTTTAATATTCGGGTTCGTTAGGACTTATAATGCCTGCATTCTAATTTCTGAACGCATAACTTATTATTCATCGAGCGAGAGTTATCTTTGATGAAAACACTATCATGTAGAGAAGCTGGATTTGATTGTGATTACGTAGTCAAGGGGGAAACAGAAGATGAGATATTTAAAAATGGTGGACAACATGCGATAAAAGATCACGGGATGAAAGAAGAGGGCCTGACTCCCGAATTCAGAGAGAAACTTCGAGGATTAATTAAGAATCAATAAGTCCGTAATTTCTCCTCGGATTCAAACTTTTCCAGGATATTGGAAAAGATATTTTATCCAACGATTTGAATCATGCAGGATATTGACTTACACTCTGCAACTTCATTACTTAATATGGTAAAGATAAAGCGATTCGGTGGAACTAATAATGACAGGGAAAGTAAATTATTTCTGCTCTGACATCACAAGTCTATTTAGCCCAAACCGTTTTTTATGACCTGTTCTGTAAATCGTTAACCCAAATATGTTCTATGGCATGTGAGGGTACGAGTTCCCTACGTATAACCGAATTTTCCTTTTCATCTCTATAATAAGTAAAGGTAGCAAAGTCAGCGATCACTTGTACGTTTAAGGTTTCACAATCCTGAGAATCCCTTAATGCGTCGAATTCTTCAATTAAAAAACCATTATGCATATTATGGACTCTGGTTGCATAGCGAATGACGATATTCTCTACATCTAAACCATGAAACTTTACTAGTGTCAGTCATTACTCCCTTTACGGCTTCTTCCGTAAAAAGTTTTAGTTTTCCTATGACAAGATGGGTTAATCGAGATAAACGGATTATGCATCAATATTTACAAAGTCTGAATGCATAACGGTATTATTTCTATTATTATTCATTCATAGATGCTCTCTGTCTTGTTCCCTTTTAGATGAGGCTATCTTTGCGGCCCTTATTTTACTCATTCCTTTTTTCTTTAGACCTTTATAGATTTTCCAACCTTTTTAGTGAATGGTTTTTCAGGCAATCAGTAAATTACACTAGCCAACATACTATAAAAAAGAAAAGTTTTTCACTAGTCTTATGTGAGCCCTTCATCCTTGACTAGTAGAATATTTTCAAAGGTCATTATTACGTAGCGAACCGAATGTCGTCAGAGATTTGAATAGGAGTCTCAATTTAATTGGAAAAATATGGTAAATCATCATACGCAATCTATACTAAAAGGGAGTTGCATAATTTCTTTAGCGATTCTTCATGTTATCAAGATAATCTGCTATTTGATCAAATGTCGCGCCAGAATCATTCAGTTCTATTAGCAATTCTTTGCTAACGCCTGCTTGTCTCAATGCAACTAGGGCCGCATATAATCTTCGTTCGGAGTTAGTCATGCATTTTCCATCCCAACCATAATAGGACATGATTACTCCCATAACACACCTTCCACCTTTTCCATCTGTGTACTGCTTCCTAATCTGTGTAAAGTGTTTTCCATAAGTGCGTATTATTTGAGAAATAGATGATTCTGCATATACCTGTTGATTGATTGAATAGCATTTTTGGATATGCGGATCAATATTCTTTGTTAACTGTTTTTTATGATTGCGTACAACTTCAGAGACAGACGATTCCTGTTTTAAAATTTGTCGCTGAGCCATATATGATATTAGAATGTCTAGCAAATTATTTAGGATTTGCGGTTATTGCACCCTAGATAAGAATGTCCTTACGAGTTATTTCTTCTTTTATTTCGCCGTATACATTGCCGGTTTCAACATTGCTTTTTTAATAAATCAATTTTATTTAGAACTGTAGCTTGACCATTGCTCTGGTAGCAATAACAAATGCACCAGCGGAAAACAATGTTAAAGCAATTACTTCTAGATTTGTAAAGGCATCTATCTGAGAGAATATTCCTGCCCTCGTAATATCTGCAATATATGTTAGCGGATTGAAATAGAAGGCTGCCGATAAAGGCTGAGGTAAACCTTCTGCGGGATAGAACACCGAGCTCACAAAGATAAAAAATATAAAAAGTCCGTTACTAAATACGGTGTACGTCTCACTACTTTTCATCTTTGTTGAAAGAATTATCGTAAAGGAGCCAAAAAATATTGATCCTGCCACAAGTGCAAATAGTGTATATGATATTCCCCATAGAGTTATATCCATATCCTGAAAAATGGTTGGCAAACCAATTAATATGATCGCTGTAGCACATGTCAGTCCTATAATTATGAGTGTTACTAGATTAGAGATTATGTACTGTATTTTATTATATGGCATTGCCAAAATTTGATGAAACATTCCATTTTTCCTATCATTCCAAAAAATAGAACCTGCGATTTGACTTCCCTGCATAACATTAAAACCCATCATTCCTGTCGTCAAGAATGCAACGTAAGAGATGGATGATGCTCCTACGCCAATTCCCTGGCCGCCTATTAAGGCAGAATACGCATAACCCATAATGTAAATTTGAAATACTGGAAATAATATCTGCCATATGAAAAACATTTTATCCATGGCTGCAAAAAGATTTCTATATAATAAAAGTAAGATCCCCGACACAAAAACGTACTTGTCTGTAGATTTCATTTTCTCTCATCTAACATTATTTTCTTTTGAATTACCAACTATTGAGAGAAAAATCTCTTCTAGTGATGGGGAATTCACAGAGATATTTTCTATCTCCATACCATTTTTAGGAACGACTTGAAATATCTCTGAGATAACTTTTTCAATATCATTCACCTTTATCTTGATTGCATTCTCACCTTTCAAAGTAATTGCTGGGCCAGTATAGTTAGATTCCTCGTCATTTGCTCTATGGCTAACCTTTTTGTTCTCCTTTACTATACTTCTTAAAATATCTACAAAGGATTCATTGAGGTTGTCCTTGAAGGTAATTTCTATAGATTTGTTCATGCGTCCATACCTTTGTTTCAGTCCAATTGGTGTGTCCAAGGCGATTATTGCTCCGTTGTCTATTATTGCAATCTCATCACACAGATACTCTGCCTCTTCCATAATATGGGTTGTAAAAAATACTGTCAATCCTGACTTTACATGCTTTTTTATATGATCTAGCAACATGCGTCTTGCTGAGGGGTCTAGTCCTACAGTAGGCTCGTCAAGAAAAAGCAAGTCCATGTCATGCATAAATTCTCGGGCAAGCTGCACTCTTCTTCGCTGACCTATAGAAAGGTCATCATTCTTTGAATTTTTGATTGATTCTAAATCAAAAGTCTTTAAAATTTCCTTTACTTTATTTTTTCTTGCTTTTCTATCATTTAGACCCCACAATAATCCATAAAGGTCAAGTGACCTTTCTACTTTTAGGTTTGCTTCAAAACTGGGATTTTGAGAAACAACTCCAATCTTTCGTTTGATTTCTGATTGTTTCTTAAAAAGATCTTTACCAAATATAGTAATATTACCTGATGACGGATTAAGAAGATTCGTAAGAATTTTAAGTGTCGTAGTCTTGCCTGCACCGTTGGGGCCTAGAAAACCAAATACCGTCCCGTATTTTACTACAAAGGAAATGCCATTTATAACAAAGGATGTGTTTTTTCCATATTGCTTTTTGAGGTCATTGACTTTAATGCAATTTTCATTCTCGTTATCTATTAATGGGATATTTTGTGATATTTTCATTTTCAGCTCGCTTTAATCTCTAAGTATACGAGCTTTGTCATGCTATTTATTTGGATTGCAATTATGATACTTACTATATATCGCAATAATATATTTTTGTGTGAATACTAATGGTCCAAATAATCGAATAGGATAGTTACGGCCTAAATCTTTTAGTTTTTGATTTACTTATTTTTTATTGTATCAGCTCGTTCTGACGAAATTGCTTGGCCTCTGCCTTCATAATTTTGAAATAAAGTGTATTCCTATCAAATCTATCTACCAGTTTCTTTGGCATCAAAAATCTTTTCTTGCTAATCAGACCTTTTTTTGTAATTATAATGTCGTCATTTATTTGCTCGACTTTACCCAAATCGCACTTGTCTATTCCTACAGCCCTTTTGTTTAGCACCTCTTGCCATCTAATACTTTCATTCACAATATTAGATCCATAGTAATTCTTATATTGGTTGCGAGGTTTTGCCTTCAAATTTTGATTAAATAATTGTCATTTAAATAAACATTGTCAAATTTAAATAAAAGAACCATCAAATCTTAGTGCTATAATCCAGATTTATTTCCGGGTCAACAAATCAGCAAGATTATTAAAAATGACGATTTCATATATCTTGGTGGCAAATGAAAGAACTTAAAATAAAATTGTCCTCAAAAGATGAAGAAAACGTTAACAAGCTTATGGAAAAATACGGATACAAATCCGTTGAAGACCTATTCAGATTTCTTGTAACTATATTTGCCCAGAATTATGTAGAGTTTCTATGGGGTATCAATGAAACTGAGAAAAACGCGAAAGATGAGTTTTACAAAAGGTATTGAAACAATACTGAATTCGGACTCGATTAGTTTATCGTAAAGAATAAATCGCATTAATCGAGACACCTAGCTGAATCTTTATATTTACATCGATGTTCAAATTTCACGGGCTCGTAGCGCAGATCATTTCGATTATAGAGATGGGCGCAGAATGGATAGCGCGGACGCCCCCTAAGCGTCAGGTCGAGGGTTCAAATCCCTCCGGGCCCGAGGTAACTATGACCGATTATTTTAATGATTAGATCGATGTACACCTTAAAAGTTATGAACCGAAGTTTAGTCTCATCACCAGAACGTCAATCAGGAGTATGATTGAACCTACTGCCACACTTGCTATCATAAATGGAAAGCCAACTCGCATAAACTGATTAAATGTAATTCTGTAACCATTTACTTCGGCCAGTCCTGTCGCTACTATGCCGGCACTTGATCCTATTACTGTACCATTCCCGCCAAATCCAACTCCAAGCGATAACGCCCACCATAATGGATTGATTGCAAGTCCCCCAAACGCAGCAGCTATTGATTCGGTATTGTGGATAGCATAGATGAGAGGTATCATTGTTGCAGCAAAGGGAATGTTATCTATGAACGCACTGGCTATTGCAGAAATCCAAATAATCATAAAAAACAGTATCCAGGGATTACCACCGCTAATCTGCAGTACGGTGGTTGAAAGTAGATCTATTGCTCCTGCTTTTTCTGCTCCACTAATAATGATGAATAAACCAGCAAAAAAGATCAAAGTAGACCAGTCAACCTGTTTTAGAATGTGTTCAGGCCTAGACTTTGCAATGATCATGAGTATCCCAGCACCACTCAGTGCTATAATGGAAGGCTCTATGTGGATACTACCGTGAATTACGAAAAGAAAAATAACTCCGGCCAATACCGCTAATGATTTTTTTAGGACGGGTCTACCTTTAATAAGAGCCTGTTCGTTCTGAGAATACAGCTCTTCCATTTGAGGTTTTTGTGCAAGAGTTTTTCTAAACAGAAATTTTAGAATAAACAGAGAAGTAAATAAAGAGATACCAATAGTAGGACCCATATTGATAATAAAGGAGGTAAAATCTATGTTTGCTGCAGACCCGATTAAAATGTTAGGCGGGTCTCCGATAAGGGTTGCTGTTCCACCTACATTTGATGCAAGCACCTGAGCTAGTATAAACGGAACTGGCGATAATTTAAGTGTCTTAAAAACAGAGATGGTAATTGGGACTATTAGCAATACTGTAGTAACATTATCAATAAACATGGAAACTGTAGCCGTAAATACGCAAAACATTACCATCAACCTCCACATATCCCCTTTGGAGGCTTTAGTCATTCTTACCCCAAGGTATTCAAACGCTCCAGTTTCACCCAACACTGCTACAATTATCATCATTCCCAATAAAAGACCGATTGTATTGAAATCTATTGAGGTAGTTACAAACTCAAAACTCGAAGATGCGTCAAAGAGCCCTGTCAGGATGCCTACAATTATGACAAAGGCCGCTCCTGCCATCGCCATAGTTGTCCTATGAATTATTTCAAAAGTGAGCAGCACGTATACTGCTAGCAGACCTAGAGAAGTAACTCGAAGAGATAATGAAATCTTAAACCCAACCAGGTCCGGAACGACTAAAAAAAGTACTACTACAAAAGCTAGAACCACAAATCCTACTAGCCTCTTGTTTTTTGCTAAAAGCAGAGTCTGTGATTTCATAATCTATTTCATGAACAGTTTATTTCTGAGGACAGCATGGTCAGTTCTAATTTTAACTGACTCTGAAAAGCACATTACATTGTATCCAGTCGAATCTATAGAATAATATAAGCTACTACTAGAGTGGGGTCATTGTGTCGATTAGTCTTGCGTTTGTTATTTGTCCATCTTTTTCGCTAATCAAAAGGTCTACCGTATATTGCAAACCTCCAAGCAAGAAGGTTACCTGAGCATCCCATGCTTCTCTATTCTGTTCATTTGGAAATGGAAGAAGAGTCCTAATTTTAAACGCCTCAATATTGCTTCCATAAAGGGCTTCCGTTGCTCTTCTTGCTGTAGATTCGACTTCTTTTTCCGTGTGGACCGGATTCATAAATCAAGGTGTATTTGCAAAATATATAAGCATTATTATTTTGCAAGAAAATGATAACCTAAACTAAAATAGATTGTACAATCGGGCAAGCGATAGTTTTTGCGCTGCTTGCGTAGTAGCCACCTTTCCATCAACTTTGACAACATATGTTTCAGGATCGATTTCTATTTTAGGTATCAAATTATTGTATACCATATCCTTCTTGGATATATTTCTGCAATTTTTTACCGGCACGAGTTTTTTCTTTAGACCTAATTTTTTTTGAAGCCCGTTTCTTATGGCATTTTTCGAAGTAAATGTTACTGATGTAGAATAGTTAGCCTTTCCCATGGCTCCAAACATTGGCCGATAATATACGGGTTCAGGCGTCGGGATGGAAGCATTCGGATCACCCATTAGAGAATATGCTATAAACCCTCCTTTGATAATGAGTTTGGGTTTTATCCCAAAAAATTGTGGAGTCCATATTACAATATCGGCTAATTTGCCTTTTTGAAGTGAACCAATATAATCTGAAATTCCATGTGTAATTGCCGGGTTAATGGTAAGCTTTGCCAAATATCGCTTGACGCGCAGGTTATCATTTTCACCTTTTTCTTGTTTCAGTCTTCCTGACATTTTTTTCATTTTGTCGGCAGTTTGCCACGCCCTTGTTGTTACTTCACCTACTCTACCCATAGCTTGACTATCAGACGAATACATGCTAATAGCACCAATGTCATGTAAAACATCCTCTGCAGCTATTGTTTCAGCTCTTATTCTAGATTCAGCAAATGCTACGTCTTCTGAAATAGATGGATTTAGGTGATGGCATACCATCATCATATCAAGATGTTCTTCTAGGGTGTTAACAGTAAAGGGCCTTGTTGGATTTGTTGATGAAGGCAATATATTAAGTTCGCCTGCGATTTTTAGGATATCTGGTGCATGTCCTCCTCCTGCACCTTCTGTATGATACGTATGAATTGTCCTGCCAGAAATTGCTGCTATTGTGTCATCCACATAGCCACACTCATTGAGAGTATCAGTATGTATGGCTACCTGTGTGTCTGTTTTGTCTGCAACCTTTAGTGCTGCATCAATGGTAGCTGGAGTGGTTCCCCAATCTTCATGAAGTTTTAGACCACAAGCCCCTTCATTTATCTGCTCTAATAGTGCTGGTTCTAATGAATCGTTTCCTTTGCCCAGTAACCCAAAATTTACTGGAAATTCATCCAGCGACTCTAGCATTCTATGAATATTCCAAGGACCCGGAGTGCATGTTGTAGCTTTAGTTCCTTCATCAGGACCGGTTCCTCCGCCAATCATTGTAGTAGTCCCGCTACAAATTGCCTCTACTATTTGCTGAGGTGAGATAAAATGTATATGAGTATCAATCGTTCCTGCAGTGCAGATGGTATGTTCTCCTGAAATAACTTCAGTATTTGATGAGACTATCATGTTTTCAGACACTCCATCCATAGTATTGGGGTTACCTGCCTTACCAATTCCCCAGACCAATCCATCCTTGATGCCTATATCTGTCTTGATGATACCCATAATTGGATCCATCAAGATAGCATTAGTAATCACAAGATCCAGAGAATTTTTACTTTTTACTCCACTTGCCTGTCCCATCCCATCGCGGATGCTTTTACCTCCTCCAAAAACAAGTTCGTCACCATATGTAATGAGATCTTTTTCTATCTCTATTATGAGGTCTGTATCTGCTAATCGGATTTTATCTCCTTTTGTTGGCCCGAATAGCTCCACATATTGTTTCCTAGGTATATTTAGAACCATGACTATTCTACCTTGAATCCATTTTTCTTTAACTTTGAAACAGATATCTTCTTTTGTTTTTTTGTTAGTTTACCATTAACAAGACTATTAAAACCAAAGACAATTTTTTTGCCACCAAATTCGGTTAACTCTACATTCCTAGAATCCCCAGGTTCAAATCGAAGAGATGTTCCTGACGGTATATTTAGGTGATAACCAAAGGTTTTATTCCTCTGAAACAGTAGGGCCTTGTTTGTTTCGAAAAAATGCGTGTGAGAGCCCACTTGAATTGGCCTATCTCCAGTGTTTTTTACGTTAATCTTTATAGTTTTTTTTCCTACATTTGCAGTTATTGGATTTTTGGATAAGAAATATTCACCGGGGATCATGATTTTATTTTGTCCTCATTATTCAAACAATAGGGTCATGAACGGTCACTAATTTGGTACCATCATCGAAAGTTGCTTCCACTTGGACACTTTCTACCAATTCTGGTACCCCGGGTAACACATCATCTTTGTGCAAAACATGTCTTCCCGAGTTCATCAGGTCAGAAACGGATTTGCCATCACGTGCACCTTCGAGAATGTGATCTGCTATTAGTGCTACTGATTCAGTGTAATTCAGTTTTAGGCCCCTTGTTTTTCTCTTTCGTGCTACCTCTGCACTCATGAAAATATACAACTTATCAATGTCTCGGGGGGACAAAAACATACTAAGTTCAGAAATTATTATAAAGTCATATATTTATAATTGATCTCAAATTATCAATTAAAGACAAGTTTTCCATGGATAATAAGAATTATGTAAATACGCAGTTACTTGGTAATGGTGTAAAAAGAACATATGGTACTGAAGCTCGAAGATACAATCTTCTTGCCGCAAGATTGATAGCTGATCTCGTTAAAGGTTTCCTAGGTCCAAGAGGACTTGAAAAAATGTTTATCGATATCCTTGGTGAGTTGACCGTTACTAAGGACGGGGCAACTTTCCTAAGAAAGATTGACGTTGAACATCCCGCCGCCAAGGTTATTATCGAAGCTTCCAATGCTGTCGATAACGCTGTGGGAGATGGTACTACTTCGGTCGTTGTGCTTGCTGGTGCATTGGTTGAAAAAGCAGAAAGCATGTTAGAGATGGGTATTGCGCCACAGAGAATTTCGGATGGATATCATCATGCACTGCAAATGGCAATTGAAATTATGAGGGATGTTGCAATAGAATCTGTAAATCATGACAAAAATATTATGAAATATCTTGCCGATACTTGCTTGAAATCAAAAGCAGTCAATCAATTTACCCAAGAAATGATGATTCCAAATCTCATTGTCGAAGGAATCTCTAGGATTGCCGATTTTTCAAACAACAATATTGAAGTAGATGATATCAAAATAGAAGAAAAGATAGGAACCAGTTCTGACACTCAGCTTGTTCACGGAGTTGTAGTAGACAAAACAATAGATGAAGCTTCGATGCCCAAACTTATCGAAAATGCAAGAATCTTGCTTCTTGATAATGGCGTTGAAGATGAACGAACCAAGACCGATGCTGAGATTAGGATTTCAGAGCCCAGCCAAATTAATCAATTTCTCAGTAGCAAGACTAGTAACATGCTTCAAAAAATTCAATATGTAATTGATTCTGGAGCAAACGTGGTATTTTGTCGAGGTGGGATTGTTCCTCTTGCACTAAATCATTTTTCCAAAAATAGGATCTTGACAGTTAGGCGGGTTAAGGAAAACGATTTGCAATGGTTATCCAAGGCGACAGGAGCCAAAGTCGTTAGAGACTTTGATATGATAGGCAGAGATGATATTGGTCATGCTGCAAAAGTGTACGAGAAAATGGTCAACGATGACAAGATGGTTTTTGTTGATGGATGTAAAAATCCAAAATCAGTTACCGTTCTCTTGCGTGCCAACTCAAAGAAGATACTTGATGAATTTCATCGTACTATTCTTGATTCAATTTATGTTTTGAGAAATTTTGTCATGGAACCAAAAATTGTTCCTGGAGGAGGTGCGGTGGAGGCTTTTGTTGCTATGCTAATCAAAGAAAGATCGTATCAATTTTCCGGCAAAGAGCAGATTGTAATTCAAAAATATGCAGAAGCTCTTGAAGAGATTCCCCTAACTATTGCCAGAAATGCCGGGATGAACACTATAGATATTGGAACGCGCCTGAGAGGAAAAATAAGTTCTCAATCCAGATCAAAAGGTAAAAAGAAAGGAAAAGGAAAGTCAGTTAATATTTACAATAATCGTTCCTGGTATGGCATAAATGCAATTGATAGAAAAATAGACGATATGATGAATTTGCATGTCGTAGAACCACTTATGGTAAAAGAACAAGTACTGGTAACGGCAACAGAATCTATTGGATTGCTTATGAGAGTCGATGATGTGGTGATGAAAAAACCGGTTGAAACTCAGGGACATTCTCACACTCATTTGGACGGAACAACACATTCGCATAAGGGAGGAACTAAACCTCATGATCATTTCGATAGGTTAGGAAAGCTACAGAGACCTATGCACCATTATTACTGAAATATACAAAGCTATCTTCTTCGGCTCTTAGATATTATTATTACCTATTAGATAATTCTTAAAAAAGGATTGTTTGTCATTACAACGTTATTTCAATTTCAAGGAGATAGAACATAACCTGTCGTCAAAATAGGTTCCGATATGGTGATGTTTAGTTTTTGTTTGTTCTCATCACGCATGTTGAAATTAATTTTTCTAAGGCTTTCTGGAACGCCAATCATTACTTGATCGGGTGATAATAGCTTTGAAAGATTTGATCTTATATCACTAGTTTTCTTATGCAGCCGTAATTGATTGATTATGTAATTGAGATAAATATTCAAAGTCTCATTGATATTTATCCTCATTTTTTTTGATAACTTTATTCTTATGGTCTTGATTGAATTTTCCAAAATAACATAATCTGTACTATTGTGAAACTGAAAGGCCCTGATTATTGGTGCAGTATCAGGTTCTCCTTGTATGCTAATTCTAATTTCTATCAGAACAGCCTAACCAATCCATAAATTATTTTTTGGCATCTTTTCCGTAATCTAGTGGAGGTCTTTTTGGGACATTAGCTTTGGGTCCGTTACCAAAGTCATACGTATTACCAAGTCCCCTGTAAAAGTTTGGTCTCACTGGTTCTCCCTTAGTCAAGCCTTTCTTTGTCAATGACAGGCCTGCCAATAGTTCAACAATTAGTCTGTTGGCTAAACCGGATGTGATACCACCATTATACGAGTTGCCATCGCTTACATCATAATTGGGAGCTACTTCAACCAAATCAAATGCAAATCTGTCTGGATCAAATGAAGTAGAAAGAAGCCGCATCAATCTCATGCCCTCTCTAGAAGTCAATCCATTTGGCTCAGGTTCCCCTGTGCCGGGAGCATACGCAGGATCAAACGTGTCTATATCCCAGCTGACGTATACTGCATCAACGTTGTCGTTTGCCCTGTCCGCAGCCTCTTTTGCAATTTTATCAATCCCTAGCTCTTCAACATCTAGCATTGTAAACCACTGGAAATCCTGATCAGCCATCCACTTGTATAGGTCGGGTCCAGGCCAGTATCCACGTGGACCTATCAGAGTATAGTTCTTTCCTTTGAGACATCCAAGCTCCATTATTCTTCTAATATGTGCGCCGTGATCATACTTGAATCCAGTTAATCCTTGTGGGGCACAATCAGCATGTGTATCAATGTGGATCATTCCGATATTCTTGTACTTCTTGGCAAACGCACGAACATTTGCAAAAGTTATGGAGTGATCGCCGCCCAACATAACCGGAATGCCATCCAAATCTAACACTTCCTTAACCTTATCAGTCATTCTCCTGTGAGATTCAACGACGTCACCAGGAGATATGTTCACGTCACCATAGTCAACAGTTCTAAAGACCCCAAATGGGTCAACACCTGTTTCTATGTTAAAATGCTCATAAGGCGGAGACGGAACTGTGGATGCCGCCCTTATAGCGCGAGGTCCATATCTTGCTCCAGGACGAATAGTAGTACCAAAATCAAAAGGTTCTCCAATTATTGCAACATCTGGTCTAACACTTTTTAGCTCTTCATGACTTCTTATCCAAGGCAGCTTTAGAAATGTTGGAATTCCTACAAAAATTGGCTCATCGTTACCTTTGTAAGAATTACCATAAAACTCCATACCCATGCTTAATCCATTCAACTAACACAGGATATTTTTTAAGTATTTCTAATCAGATCTATTTTCACCTATAACTATAGTGAGGTATCCAAGTTGTATAATCTAGGAATAACTTTTAAAATAAATTTAATTATTATGATTCTTTGTGTAATTATTTTATTTTTTTCTTAAATCCTTATATATACAGTAAATTAACAAGTGTGGATGGTTTCACTTGACTGGTATGGAGTAGGTGTTATTGCATTTCTGGCTGCATCATTGGTTGTTGGAACATTAACCTCAAGGCTTGTAAAGAAAAGTAGCAGAAGATATATGGTTGCTGGAAAGAGTCTTCCGCTTTTTTTTGTAGGAACCATGTTGGCCGCTCAATCAATAGATGGAAATTCCTCTCTTGGTAACGTTTCTCTGGTATATCAATTCGGTTTTTGGGCGGGGGCTGTTATTCCCATAGGATTAGCAGTATGTCTGATTCTGACGGGGGCTTTTTATGGTAAGAGATTGAACAAGATGTCAATGCTGACTCTTCCTGATTTCTATTACAGGCGATTTGGAGCAGGAGCAGAAGGTATGTCAGGTGTTCTTATGATGATTAGCTTTATAGTACTTGTAGCTGGTAACTTTGCTGCCAGCGGATTTATCCTTTCAACGGTATTACATATAGACTTCTTTTGGGCCATGCTCATTGCAGCATTAGTAGTGCTTGTTTACACATTTGCTGGAGGTCTGTTCTCTTCTGCATATACAGACATTTTTCAGATTTATCTAGCAATAGGAGCATTCTGGGCGGCATTCATATTTTTCGCTGCAGGATTTTCTGGAGTAGACTTTGGTACTATACTGGGTAGTGCACCACCTACGTACATTGACTTATCTGGACTAACTGACATGGGTAATGGAGCGCTTGTTAATTGGGCAGGTATACTAGCATTAGGCTTAGGCGATATAGTTGCTCTAGATTTTATGGAAAGAGTATTTGCAGCCAAAGATGGCAAGACAGCTAGAAGAGGAGCGTTTATGGGAGGAGGATTGACATTGTTTACTGTAATACCTACAAGCATGATGGGAATAATAGCGCTATATTTCCTGCCTGGGTTAGCTGACCCATTTACAGCATATCCTGACTTGGCAATAAATCATGTACCATTTGCAATTGGAGTTGCTCTATTGATGGGAGTTTTGGGAGCATCCATGTCAACAGCAAATGGGGGTTTGCTTGCCATATCAAGTGTCATGTCAAGGAATATTATCCAGAGAGATATCTTGAAAAAATGGTTCAAGCGACCAGGAATGCAGGATAAAAGATTGCTTCAGACTACTAGAATATTTACGATCCCCATGATGGTAGCAGCATTTATTCTTGGGTATTTGTTGCCTCAACCAGGTGTTTACCTTATCTTGGCCTTTGATATTGTATTTGCAGGCGCCTGGGCTCCCCTTACAC
>Ga0209974_10000061_pt1 | contig 28656 bp, 28 predicted proteins | sample InoplaM3SPM_FD_187592 | JGI IMG/M metagenome (GOLD analysis project Ga0209974, IMG submission 187592) | Arabidopsis thaliana rhizosphere microbial communities from the Joint Genome Institute, USA, that affect carbon cycling - Inoculated... | ecosystem: Host-associated > Plants > Roots >...
TAAACAAGGGAATCTTTTTTGAATATAATAAATTCTCAAGATCAATATAATTGATTTTACATCCGATTGTAGACTTTATTTTGCAACTGGTTTATCTTCATCAACCTATCCTGAATGCAAGTTATCCAAAATATCATGGACGGATAATTGCTAAAATTATGAAACCTTAATCTATGTTTTATTAGTAAGATTATACAAAGTGAGTCGATCCAGAGTTAATGTCGTCCATTGATGAAATAAAGACAAGATTAAAGAAAAACTGGTATCAATTTGTTAATGAGAATAGTAAGAAATTCACCAATAAGATAATCGATGGTTCTTCTCCTCCATCATTATTTGTAGGAGAATATGGTTATCCACATGTTAGAGTTGGTCCAATGGTGCCTCCTTACCACGGGAATACTTCAATATTAGATAAACCTGAATTATGGTTCGGCAAGTCTATAGAGGAGATTGTAAACTATAGAACCAATCTTTTAAAAGGAACAATGATTCATGACGTGAACAATATTTCAGGTAAGTACATTGAATCATTACAAGATATGGCTCTGTCTAAAAAGGCAGTTGACAGCACAATGACATTTGAAAAAATTCCGTCACAGTTTCTAGGTGAAATGATTTTGAGTAACAGTAACCCTGCAGAAATACCAGTTGTATTTTCAGCACCCGTGAGTGAATTTAAGATTTTTCCGGCGAATTCAGATGAAAAAATCGAAAATAAATACTACGATGGTGATTTACTCGCTTCAGATGCAGTAGTAGAACTCTACAAGAATAGTGTCGACATGACTACCATTGCAAAGGTCCTAAGCATGGGAATGCTTGGAAGAAAAAAAAATCGAAAACTGGTACCCACTAAATGGAGCATCACAGCTGCAGATGATATAGTTTCTATGCATTTACTAAAAAAAATAAAAAACAATGCTATCTTGGATTATTACATTGTATTCACGTTTAGTCATCTAGCAAATTACTATTCAATAATTTTCATTCCTGATGATGTATGGAATTTCGAGATGATTGAATCTTGGATTGATACTAATGGAAAGGTACATGTAGGATCAGATTATGAATCCGGAATGAACATTGATCATTATCCTTCAATTGCAGGAGCATATTTTGCAGCAAGATTGGCAGCTGCAGAATTTTTACTTAGGAAAAGAAGGAGGGCATCTGTCTTAGTCTTAAGGGAAATCCACCCAGAGTACTTTGTGTCTCTTGGTGTCTGGCAAATTAGAGAAGGCATCAGAGAGAGTCTCAAATTGAAAGGAAAAAAATTTGAAACATTTGACTCTGCATTAAAATATGGAATATCTAAGACTTCGTTATCAATCAACGAATGGATTCAAAATAGTTCAATTATTAGGAACAGGAAACAAAAAAGGATATCCGACTATCTCAATTAGGAAATCTAATAAAGTTACCCAATGGATTGCAAGTGATTGTTCAAATAACCTGGATTTATCTTCGAATAGTTAACAGGACTGTAGGTTCATAATATAGAGAATATAGACTGGAATCTAGGGCAAGCAAATCAAGTATTTTGGATTTTTTTCACCAATCTGTTGATCTTTTGTCTTTACGATATCCACATCCATCAATTTTTGACACGTGTTTTCTGCCATTTTTTGTGTATCATTGAGATTATTCATCATTGTTATCGAAATGTCCTTGCTCTTTCCAAACGGATCTACTATGTCTGGATACTTGAGGACATTTTCTGATACAATTTCGCAGTTCATTATCTTATCACATTCTTCCTCGTTAACGCCTTCCATTGTGCTCGGCTGTTCTATGGCATATATTCTCCCTGTGATGCTATGGATTGAAACTAATGTAAAAGTTATCATTATCAGTACTAGATACGTTAAATTCCCAGACAAGTGAACATGTATACCTCGCACTATTTATTTGAATTTGGAAAAAATTATTATTAATAAACTTAGTTCAAATCAATGTAAAAGAAAGTTATAGATGTATGTTCTGTTAAAAGGAGCATGTCTTGTTGACAATTTGTTGATAATTTGCAGGTTCAGTTTTAATCAAGATGTATATTTTTATTCACAATTAACGAAAAATACGTCTTGTTCGTCGGTAAAATTGAATAACACCAAATGATAGATGAATATCAGTGCAGTAAATATTTTTTTGTGAAGGAGATCAATACTACTAGACTGTTACCTTTGTTTGTCTTAATGAGCATACTGTTCTTATCATCATATTATGGAATAGCAAGTGCTGAAACGGTAATGTGCAGGAATGATAATTCTGATAAATCTTGCAAGGGATCGGAGAATACTGATGTTTTGATCGGAAATAAGGATTCTAATAGAATGAATGGTCTAGATGGTACTGACTACATGTTGGGACTTTTTGGTAATGATTACATTATCGGGTCTAATGGCAGTGATACACTTGTTGGCGGAGCAGGTAACGATGTATTACATGGAGGGGGAGATAAGGATGCTTTGATGGGCAGTACCGGAAATGATAATATTACAGGTGGTTATGGAGCAGACGAAGTAATTGGTGGTGAAGGCAATGATACCATACTGGGGGGTAATGGTCCTGACACCATCATCGCAGGACAGGGTGAGGACTCTATTGTGGGAGGACCTGGATTGGATGAAATAAGTGCGGGAGCAGACGATGATAAAATTTATACAGCAAATAGAAACGTTACCGAATCAGATAATTCTAAAGATATTGTTTACTGCGGAGAAGGAAATGATGAAGTATGGATGAATACCAGTATTGATGAGGATGAGGTAAGTAAAGATTGCGAAATATTACACGAAGGATGACTCTAAATTCCCAAGTTGGTACCTTAATCTTACGGTTGATGTGATTTAAAAAACTGATTAGTGCGCGAAAGTTTTTCTTAGAGTCAGTAAATTACTAAAAAGGTCTAAAATCTACTGCGCCCCGTATGTCAAGAATATCGATTTGTTGTGCTATACCCAATGCTTTCTCATTCTCAACTTCATCATAACATCTGCGATAAAATGGACAGTTTGGACATTTGTTTGATTTCAGGGGTTCTGTCAGACGTGGAAGGATCGTCACATCGTGATTTTCAAGTGCATTTACTAGTATATTCTTTCTTAGTACCATTTCATTTCTCAATATCTCTCTAGTGATATCTTCCTTGGGAAGGTATACTGACCAGCTCTCTATTCCAGGAGATTTGGCATCATTAGGTCTAAAGTAATACTCTCCAGTTTCGTCTTTCCTTATCAATTTCAATTCTCTGATATTATATCTGATAGAGATAATACCTCTTTCAATGTCTGTCATAATTAAATAATAAAGTAGTTGTCTTAAATAGGAACGAAATGTGTAATCATTCATATCCAGTCGCTTACCGGTAACTGTATCTTTCAGTTCGATTATTATCGTTTTATCATCTGTATTATCCATTATGTCCGGATGAGCAACTATTCCGTCCATTTGTAACTCCGCCTGCGCCACACCAATTTTTGCAAGCTTGGTTATCGCAAACTCACTTGCTTCGCCCCTAACAAAGTGATGAATGGATTCATCGGTGATAGGGGCTTCATCAGGATAAACTCGTGAATAGTATTGTTTTCTAATACAAGAGCTCGGCAGTATGTCTGAAACATGAATGGGTTCGGATCCCGTTCTTTCCTTTTTCCTCTCATCATATCTTACTCTTAAATTATTTCTTAGCAAATCTGTGAATTCTGTATCGGGTCGAATGATAATTGGCATAACTTGATGGGGAGTATTGACATGATGCGTCTTAATAGTTATTTTATTTAGTGAGAAAATCTGCCGAAAAATATTTTATATAACCCATATTTAGATTAGGACTTACGGAACACAAAGTTAAGGTATTGGGCGTTGGAAGCAGTATGAGGAAAAATTCAGTTAGCACTAGGGCTCTACGGAGTGTCCTTGAAATTATTTCTGTAAAATATGAAACTGAAATTAGATTAGTCAGCCTCTCGGAAACAGAATTACCCATATATAGGCCCAGTACTGGATTTGAAAACGAAAATGTAAAAAAGGTTACATCTGACGTAAATTGGGCTAATGCATTTCTTTTAGCCACACCGGATTATCATGGGTCAATGTCAGGAACAATGAAAAATTTTCTTGATTTTTTTTGGAAGGAATTTTCTGGCAAAACCTTTGGATATATTGTCTCATCCCATGAAAAAGGTCTAACTGTCATGGATCACATGAGAACTGCAGTAAGGCAGTGCTATGCTTGGAGTTTACCTTATGGAATTTCCATAAATGAGCGAGAAGACTTTGATCAAAGTGGCCAAATTGTTAACAAGAGACTACAAACGAGAATGGAGATGCTTGCCAGAGACCTGGTCGTCTACGGCGGGTTAATATATTCACAATTTAAGATGGATATGGACTCATCGCAATCCAACACGTTTGCTCATTATTATCTCTAGAAATGGATGTTGTTTCAGTCATTTCATGATTTTTCTTGATAAAATAAAAAGACTAGACTATTCGGTTAACTTTGTTTAGGAACTTCTATTATAAACGCAAACAAAGCAGGCATGGGAGACAGAAAAATGCTGGGCTTGGACACATCTTACTATCTAAAAAGCAAAGATGCTTTTTCCGCCTTCTTGGATATGCCGTTTTGGATTTGGGATGCCTCCATACACAGAAATCAATACGCTATGGAAGATGGCTATTGTTGCTTTAATCATATGCTATCTTTGCCTAGTAAGGATGGTGTTTCATATCCCCTGTTTAAGTTTCAAAAGCTAATCTTTGATATCCTAGAACAAAATCAGAATGTCTGGGTAAAGAAAGCAAGGGGACTTGGACTTACAACTTTCATTCTTAGATATCTTGCTTGGAAAATCTTTTTTTCATCAGAGTTGGATCATAAATCGATATACATTATTTCAGGAAATGATAACAAATCTAATGATAAAGCAGATCTGATTTTGAAGAAATTGTTTGAAAAAAAATTTCCCACACTCAAACTGGAATCAAAATTCACTGATTTATGGTTAAAAAGAACCAGGATAAAGATTCTGAGTCCGAGTGATATTATTGATTTTCCATCTTTTGATACTGCATACTTGTTCATCGACGATGCAGATTTTCTAGCAGTCTCAGAACAGGTCCAATTAGAAAAGGCAATTACATCATGTCTGGCCAGAAGCAATTGCAGAACGATTATGGTATCGACACCCAATCAACGTGGAGGATTCTTTGAAAAAATAGAAAAGGATACAAATTCACAGTATGCAAAACTCATTCTTGATTATCGATATGGAATGGGTACACTCTATGATAACAAATTTATTGAAACAAAGAAATTAGAGCCCGAATTTGATAGAGAATATAATATCATATATAAATAATATCCGAAATTGGTATCATGTGTAATACTAATTAATTGAAGGTATCCGTCATCAATTTATCATAGCAATGTAAAATGCGAATATTTTGATAAAATATTTAAGTTATGAAATAATTCTCAAGCCCAAATCCAAGTAAATAATGCTCCTTCTGAAGGAACAATCATTTTCAGAACACATAATTCAGAAAGTATGGGTTATCACACATCACATTAGATTTATTGATATTAATTTAAATACAATTTTTTAGAAGTAAGAACTATTGCTGATTTCAGGACATAAATCTGATAAAGGCCTACTACGAGAGAACAATGAGGATGCTCTTTATGTAAATGACAAAGTAGGAGTATATGTTTTAGCTGACGGGATGGGTGGACATGAAGGAGGTGAAATAGCAAGTAACATTGCAGTTGGCACCATAGCAAACGTCCTGTCCAGCTCAATAGTGTTACCTCAAAATAAAAACCTTAAAGATATAGTCCACAATGCTCTATACAGAGCGAATGATGCGATAATTTCATACAGAAAAAATCATATTGAATTAGTAAATATGGCAACTACTATAGTGATTTTAACTTTTTATGGTAATGTTGCTAGTTACATTCATTTAGGCGACAGTAGGGCATATCTTTACAGAAGAAATGACAATCTGATTCAATTAACCGACGATGACTCTTTGGTTATGAACATGGTAAAGCAACGATTGATTGGTAAAGATCATTTGCGAAATCACAGTCTACGTAACATTGTTACACGTTATATTGGAACTGCTAATTTGGTAATTCCTGATGTTCATCAATGTGAGGTGGAAACAAATGATTGCATCATGCTCTGTTCAGATGGTCTCACCAATATGCTGACTGATGAAGAAATAGAGTCGATATTAAGCAGAAATAATATCGTGGGTCCGCAAGATATGTGTAATTTACTTGTTGATAACGCAAATAAAAAAGGCGGCGAAGATAATATTTCCGTTATCATAATACAAAACAAATAGAAATTTCATGAATAAAAATTTTCAACACTTGATAGCATTTACCAGTTTGGGTTTTTGAATTTTCTGTTATGTATCGGAGGACTGACATGATCATGAACGAATCATTGTCAGCCTTCAGGAGAAGATAATACCGTAAATATATTTCCATCAAGGTCTTTTACAAGAGACATTGTGCCGCCCCATTCCTGTTTTTCTGGTTTTGTAATGTTAACACCCTTTGATTCAAATTCTTCATAGGTCGATTGAATATCTGATGAATAAAACCAAACTCCGGTGTTTCGTCCAATACTTTTCTTGGCGATTTCTAATTCTTCAGGAGACATCAGTTGTGAATTAGGTTCCATAATACTTAACGTCGATTCTGAGTCTTTGGGCGCAACCTCTATCCATTTTCCCCCAAAAAAGGGGACATTCATTCTAATATCAAAACCAATTTTTTCTGTATAAAATTTCACTGCCTGCGCTTGATCTGACACCATTATAACAACACCGCCTATTGTATTGATCATTGTAAGGATAATTCTGAACAAGAATTATTATAAAGTTGCCGCCTATGTTTGAAAATCGACAACTGATTTCAAGGCTGACATGATAGTGTAGCCATTAAAATCAAATTCCGGTATTAGTTTGAAACTATACCACTAGAATTGAAGATCACTGAGCCATAAGAATTGGTTTTTAAAATATTATTAATTACCTCTTAGGAGGGTATAATACTGATCAAATTGATAATGGCAAAGATTTTGAGAGCTGAACAAAAAGATAATGTTTCCAAAGATGATGAGGATATAGAAGACGAATTTGAAGAAGATCTAGAAGACGATCTTGAAGATCTAGAAGACGATCCTGAAGATGTACAAAGCGAAATTACAGAGTCATTCTGATTAAAAATTGATCCTGACTACTCTACGTTGCATTTTGTTTTATCCGCTCCTATATTCGGATCGCATAACATTTTATGGTCCGTCGGAGTAGATGAAAATAAATATGGAGCTTCCAGATCCCAAAACCCAAGCATTGATAGTGAAACTTATACTAAATAAGAGAACAGAGAGATCACTTCAACTGCTTTCAAATTTTTATAAGATTCAGGCTCCAGAAATTGTTGTTGGTACTATTAAGGGTAAAAGAAAAACAGTGCATGCTGTCTACGTACATAGTCAAAGGCGAATCTACACTACAAATTCTGACATATTTTACAATCCCTTTGTAATACTTCATGAATTTTATCACCATTTGAGATATAGGGGAATGGAGCATAGAGGCTCGGAAAAAAGCGCCGATAAATTTGCACTACATTTCATTGAGTCATATCGATTGCAATATGCAATATCCTCTCAGTCAAGGACAAATATCATGGGAAAAAATGAAAATTAGTATATGAAAAATCAGAATTGCAGAAAAGTCAGATCAGTCAAGTGTTCTAGATGTTTCTTTGAAACGGAATCACTTATTTTCTTTAATTCGTTCTTAGCTTTGGAAGAGTAAGAAATGTAGAGTTGCTCCATCTTATCTATGAACCCAACTGATTGTTCGTTGTTTCTGACCAATATATTAAACAGTCTATCTTCATTGTTCCAATCCATAATGTCATCATGTATCTGGTATGCTATGCCAATCAAATGTCCGAAACTTCCCATTGCACAAATTTCTTCGTCATTTCCTCCACCTAAAATGGAACCAATTTTTGATGCTGCCTCAAACAACGACGCAGTCTTGTGTTCAATAACTTTTATGTAATCATCATCTTTTAGGGAAGGGTCTTTAGTTAGTTTTATTTCCATCATTTCTCCTTCACTCATTTTTGTTGCCGCCCTTGACAATTCTGCTGATACCCTGACGTTGTTAATTTTGGTACAGATATTCAAAATTATACCTAGAACAAAATCGGCTGTAAGAATACTACTATTGTATCCATATTTCACATGGAAGGATGGCTTCCCTCTTCGATAATCTTCCTTATCTATTATATCATCATGAATTACAGATTCAGTGTGAAGTAATTCAATTGCACATGATGCTAGAAACATGTCTTCAGTTATATGCGCATTTATTCTATTGTTGGATAAAATCGTCTCTGCTGACAAAACCAGAATTAACGGTCTAATGCGTTTTCCACCATCTGATGCATATCTTAGCGGTGTGTAAAACTCAGACCAAGAATAAAGATCTAATTCTCTCGCAAGATACTCGTCAATTCTTGATAAATAAGAACTAAATTGCTCTAAAAGTGGATTTGCTTCAATATTTCTTCTATTCAAGAATGGAATCTAGCCTAGACTAGTGTTGATTCATTGATATTTAATCCTTTTACAAAATTTCCATTGAATCAAGCCATTCTTTGAATAATATTATTTTACACAGATTTCAGAATTTTATCTAAACTGTTAATTTAAATAAATAAAGAATGCTCCGGCCGGGATTTGAACCCGGGATCTGCGACTCGAAAGGCCACAATGCTTGACCGGACTGTGCAATCGTTCTTTATGGAACGATTACTACACCACCGGAGCCACTAGGATGATTAATAATTCACAATATAATACTTTACGGCCACTGAAATTGGTATTTTTTTGTCGAGTTTCAAATGTCAATTTCTACATGAATATGTGTCTATCTTATACTGAGTAAGGCTAATTGAGAAAAAATTAATCACACAAGGTTTTATTATAGGTTAGTGATGATCGTAATTGATGAACAAACTGGTTTGCAGGATAGATCAAGAAGTAGATAAAAGGAGTCTATTAAAACATCGATTCTATAAGATGTGGTCAAATGGTGAATTAGGTATTGATCATTTGCAAGGATATTCCCTGGAATATTTTCAGTTAGTGAAAGCAGTTCCAGAATTGGTTAACAATATCCTCCTAAAAATGGGTGAATCCAAACTAAGGAGTATTGTAGAAGAGAGCCAAAAAGAAGAAGAGAGTCATGTAGCGCCATGGATAAGATTTGCTAATTCTTTAGGAGTAAAAAAGAAAGATCTATTGAATCATGTTTGTGATGAAAATACGAAAGAAGCTGTATCTTCACTTGTGGACTTGACTAGGAATTCATTGGACGAGGCAATATGTGCGATGTATGCATACGAGATGGATTTACCAAACATAAGCAGATCAAAGATTGAAGGATTGAACAAGTTTTACAATTTATCAAGTTCGGATTCAAGAAACTATTTTGAAATTCATCAGGAAGCAGATATCAGACACGCGGCGATATGGCGTAATATGATTAGAAAAATTCCAGATCATAAGTATGAGTCTTGTGTTGACTCAGCCGTAAAATCACTAAACGCACAGACTTTGCTCCTGGATGCAGTCTATGAAAAATACGTGAAACCATTCAACTAGCCAATTATTTCCTCGACAGTTGGCAATCCCTCAATAATCTGTCAGGACTTGTCGTATTCAAAACCTTTATACATATTTTAATATCGAAAAAGTTTGTCGGGCCCATAGCTCAGCCTGGTTAGAGCGACCGGCTCATAACCGGTCGGCCGGGGGTTCAAATCCCCTTGGGCCCAGACTATAATTCATAATTATTTTTACGCACTTTAAATTATGCTGGCAGTACTCACTGGGTGTTCGGGCTCGAGCTACGACGATTCATACGACAAGGGAAGCTGGGTTAAGGCATTTTATCCCGACTCGCAAACTAAAAAACTCAAGTACTATGCCAGATTTTTTGCTACAGCCGAAATGGATGCTACTTTTTATGAAAATTCTACATGTACATGACAAGAGACACTTCACAGCAATGGTTAGGGCAACCCCCGACGACTTTCAGTTCTCGCTTAAAGTTCCTCAAACAGTAACATACGATAATCGGCTTGATATAAACAAAGGCGCGGCAGCGCTTCTGGATGAGTTCCTTGAAAAAATATCACCTCTAAAATATGCTAATAAATTGGGAGCGGAACTTATTCAGTTACCACCGAGTAGTTTGTAAGTTATTGAAATGAAGTGCAATTTCTAAATAAAAAAAGGGAAGGAAGACTGTATATCAGTCGTTGCAATTATGATTTCTTAGGAACCGTTCCTCTTTTTGACACAGTCACTTTTTGCGTCGTCGTCTGCTGACTGGAGCATACTACACTCCTCATGGCCAATTGAGCATAGGGAACCATTTGGGCTAACCTGGGTAGAATAACACCACAAAAAATCCGGTTTTGCCGCATTGACGTTTTTTGCACCATACGAATTCACTATCGTTAATCCAAGGATTGCAACGGACAATACTATTATCATCCGAATAGTTTTGTTCTTATTCATTGACGTTGTTCTGGTAGATATAATAATTAAGGTTTAAGGGAAAAATCATATATTAAAAAATTCGGAATTTTGATACTACTAGTTGGTTCCCTAAATTCTCTCTGAGTAGGATTTACTAATCTTTCTTTGAGTATCTTTTTTGATTAAATTTATTCCTTAGTTACACTAATTTTCACCACTCGCGGTGGATCCATGTAAATCATGCTAGACTAGTCCTGAATACTACATCAAAATGTTACTCCCAAATGATGTAATCTAGACGATACACTCTTAGCCAAATGTTATTCAGACGGAGTGCGATTACTATTTTTGTGCTATCGGTAATAATTTTCTCAATATTCCCAAATATTTTTTTCCTTACTTCACATTCAGAACAGGTATCAACGACAAAAATTAGTTCTCAAGTATTACCAAACTTAGTAATGTTTGATTTACCATCATTAGAAGAACTTGATGATGATAACAACCATATGTTACTAGAATCAGTAAAAGAATTAGTTGACCAAGCAGATTTCTTTCTTACTAAAGAGCCTGGTTCTGTAATGGAAAAGGAAAAAAATCCGCCAAGCGGTAACAAACATGATTTTTTTTCCCTGGCACTTTTCTGGTGGCCAGACAATACGAAAAAGGACTTGATGCCATATGTATATCGTGATGGTGTGTTTAATCCAGAAGTGTATTCTATGCCAGACAGGAAGAACATTCATGATATGATTTACCGGGTCAAAATACTGTCTCTGGCATATTACCTTACAAGTAATACACTCTATGCTTCCAAAGCTACGGAGCTATTACGAGTATGGTTTCTGAATAATGATACACAAATGAACCCAAAATTTACAATTTGCTGAAGTCATATACGGTAAGAACAATGGAAGCGCATCGGGTATAATAACTACAAGTTACTTTTCTGAAGTATTAGACTCAATTAAATTGCTTCAGAGTTCCTCTGCCTGGACAATCGAGGACCAAAGAGGGATTGAAATGTGGTTTAAGAAATACTTGGTATGGCTAATGGATTCTGATTTTGGTAAGAGAGAACATAAGCGACTTAACAATCACGGCACTTGGTATGACTTTCAAACATCAAGTATCGCACTTTTCTTAAATAAAACCGAAATTGTTAGAGATATCATTAGGAGCAACATTGAACAAAAAATCGACACAAAAATTGACTCAAACGGTTCTCAACCCTACGAAAAAGAGAGAAGTAAATCTATGGACTATCACATATACAATCTACAGGCCTTTTTCAATCTGGCAAGAGTTGGTGACTATGTTGGTATTGATTTATGGCACTATGGATCGTCCAAAGGTTCGAGTCTAAAAAAGGCGATTGATTATTTACTACCCTATGCGTTGAACAATAAGGCGTGGCCATACAAACAGGAAGGACTAATTGGTGAAGATAATCTTGCAGACATAATGTGTCAAGCTTCTAAACATTACGAGTCAACTAGTTACAGGCAGATTTACAAGGCAATCATTCCCGAGAATAGGATCGATGGACTCGACAGTTTATTGTATGGGTGCATTAGTAATTAGATAAAACAATCACATATTTGATTGATAAGACATAAATTATTTACTGTTTGTATTTAATTAAGAGTGAGTCAATCTACAAAGAAGCAGAAGAGACGTTTTTTCAAAATTCGTGTTGCATTGGCACTGGGAATATCCATTGTAGCAGATCTTCTCGATTACTTGGCAGCTCCGATATTTGGAGTACCAATAGTAGGTGACATATTTGACGTCATTGTAACTGGCTTGTTGTATTTGATAACTAGGAGTAAAGCTTCAGTAGTAATGAATCTTGCCGAATTCATTCCATTCCTTGGAGACTTCCTACCTGTCTATACAGTGTCGACAATGTTATGGGTAATTAGGGACCAGGAATTTGATAAATTATTGATACTACGGAAGATGATAAATCTATTTTCAAATAAAGAACATAAGCTCTAATTAAGGTTGAATATCTTGTATGTAATCAACTATGAATCTGTGTTCTTAATTGAAAGAACAACTGATGGGGAGAGTTGGAATGATTGAGTGATGAACAAGAAACAATCAATTACCCATCAGTTGTTTCTGGTTGCGTTAGGTGAAGGTGTGCAACAAAGTATATAAGCACTGAAGAGACAATGTTCTATATCATTTCATAATAATACCTGAGGTACTTTTTGATTTTATGTGCTAATAACACCATTAAATTGCTATTGAATACAACCTAACACAATATAGTCTTTGGTAATGCTACCCCTCTTATATCATCAAGACTAAGGTCAATTATGAAAAGTGGTAGATTCTGTGATTTGTGTCGGAAGGAAATTGCCATCGATGATATGATACCCATGGAAATTCAAGGGGAAAGCTATGTCTTTGATAGTCAGGACTGTATTAGAATATTTCACAAGTTGAACGCTGTATACGGGAATATATTGATAGGAGGGCAATGATATTGAGCAAAGTAACCATATCTAAAATGAAAATCCGGATGGATAAAAATGCTATCTTTTTAGTTTCGTTATTGGGCATCATTACCACATTGAGTATCGTGTTATCTCTGCAAACTTTTTCGGTCTACGCTAGTGTAGTAGAATCTCAAGATTCAAAAATCAATTGGTATGATAAGGCGCTTGCCGTAAATCAGAATAATGTTCCTGCATTGGTTGAAAAAGGAACAGATCTCGTAGCTCAAGGCAAGGGCGATGAGGCTATAACTTGGCTTGATAAAGCGTTGAGTATCGATCCCACTAACCTAATGGCATTAACAAGTAAAGGTGGTGCACTAAGAGATCTAGGGCAATATCCTGAAGCAATCGTAATGTATGACAGAGTTCTTTCCATGGATCCACACGATGCATATGCAATTGGGGGCAAGGCAGATTCACTGTTTAATGCAGGACAACATGATCAGGCTGTCGCATGGATAGATAAGGTCTTGGAATTAGACCCAAATAATGCGAAAATTCTGCAAGTAAAGGAAACCCTCCAAACTGTTAACTGATCAATTTTTATTATATACTTTTAATTTTAGTTTAAGTGAATTCTTCTCGTGTTGATTTAGTTACCAACAAAAAGTGTACGTGATTCTGATGTGCTCATACTGATAATCATAATAACTTATTTTCCGAATCATCTGCTGCATCCTGACGAATTCTATCTTCTAGTTTGCGAATAGTTTCGGGCATCCAGCTGAGATCTAGTTGCGTATCTGAATGTTCAAAAAAATTTAGTTTCGCATCTTGTTGTTCAAAAACGTCCTTATCTCCCTGTCACTTATTTGTAAAATCTGCCATTGGTTCTATGATGTCCGATAAGTGTTGCTTTCGCATTTCAAGTTGATAATTTTCATCGGTCAATCTTTAATTTTCGCTAAATAGCATTTGGTTCTTTTCTTTTAATTGACTTGTTTCCTCCCTCAACGGGCGTAGCCTTTTAGTAAGATGGTTAAATTCTTTGTCGATGTTTTTAAACGAACCGTAATTTTGGAGACTCCAAACCGCTTCGTCTGGTGCAAGGCCTTCTTTAATCATCATTTCGTAAAGTGTCACAAATTGTTCTATTTTTCCTCCGATTCTGCGATAAATTGCAAGCAACTCGTCTTCGCCTTTCAAAGTTAAATGTTCTCGTCGAAATCCCTGCACTTCATCAGCAGAAAGGTTCAACTCGATAGCAATATCAAGACTCGATTTTCCTTCTTCCATTAATTGTAGCGCTTCGCTACGTTTCCTGTTCTGACCCGTCTCATCCTCATCGGTTTCGAAATGTTTGTTTATGATTTTTTTAATTTCAGTAAATGACACATGCTCAATAGCCGCAATCTCCCTGTCACCTGTCCCTTTTTTGAGTAGTTCACAGACCCGATCTTCTTTTTCCTTTTTGGGAAGTGAGAATTTCTTCAATGGATATAGATAGTGATTCCATACTCATAGGTTTTTCTGATCCTCTGCTATGTCTTGCTACTGTTTGTTTCCTTTGGATACTCTTGTTACTTTACTGCTACCCTTGCTATCGCCTAGCTACCAAATTTACTCGAGGATCTTGCACCAATGCATTTACAACTGTTTCTATAGATTTATTGGTTGAAAATTTTTTTCAAGTTTTTTCTGTCTTGCTGTCATCAAATTTTAATCGTTATACCAGACACAGTCAGCTGTGATCGATATTTCTAAACGGATATTACTTTCTCAAAGCAATAATGCAAGGACTTGATTTATTTGGAGTATTTTACCTTAGTATTAACAAGCCATTCCACATCATCGGCTGATTTTGCCAACTTTGCAATATTAATTGCATCTCTAACGTCTTTTGACCCCATATTGTTCCACACTGAGAATGCAATTTTTTCAGATATATTTTCGTCCAAGTGATATTTCTTTTTTAAAAGTATACTAACGATGTGGATAAATTCTTCCAATGAATATTCTTTCAAGAATAATTCCATAAATCTTGACCTCATTGCGCCTGATAATTTATCAGCATCGTTACTTGTTGCAAAGATCCACAAATCCATTTTTTTTCGCCTAGTTTTTCCATTAAGTTTGGTTTCGCAAATAATTCCGGTTTCCATAACGCTTAACAAGGCAGCCTGATCTTTGGGCTTCATTTTATCAATTTCATCTATTAACAAATATTTTGTATCATGTCTGAACAAATAATCAATTATTCCTGCCGACGTGGCGCCTGTAGCATCAATGAAAAAAACTTTGTCCAAACCTTTGAGCATTTCCAAAATAAAAGCAGTCTTCGAAGAACCCGGAGGGCCTGTTAACAAGATGCTCATCGGCTCTTTTGACATTATGGATTTTAATAATAATTTCTTTATATCCACATAACCGACTATATTGGAGAAAAATTTGTCTTCATAACTTTGAGGCTGACCATCAAATTCTGAAAGTTTCTTTAACAGGCTCTTGAACATGAATGTTTCATACACCGTTACATAATAAATTGTGTGGAAATAGATTCCATTTCTTATTCCCATAGATTCCCTGGAAGAAGCTCCGATTTTGGTGATATTCTTGATTTACTTTGAACCGCAGCATCTTAGAGTGAGTAGTTTGGCCGGTATATGTTGGAATTGCACTACATTTCAATTCAATACCATGATGCTATAATATGTGCTCGACGGCCTTTTGTACATCTCCCGCATCTATAATATCTCCTGCAATCATCGCTTCAAGCAGTCGTAATACAATCAATTCACCTGTCGCACCTGCGATTGTTTGTGGAACAATTACGCAAACATCATCTACTATTACGGTAACTTCATCATCAGATGCTCCGCTCCAATCTTTGGGAATGCGAATGTAAAAATTGTCAGAATCGGCATTATCATGTGGATTCTGGTATAGGATTCTTACCAACACAAAGATTTTGGTCTAGTTACTTAAATCCTTGCTCCTGTAATTCTGTGTTTGTATAATTCGATGGTTGATTGATTGCTATTCACTTCTTATCGCTGCCTTTACCTTTTAGATTCTCTTTACAGGCGTTAACTCTGATCTTTTATTATTATTTCTCTAGAAAATCATTTCACTGATGCTTTTTAGTAAATATATTAACATGATCGAAAATGTCAACAACTCAAACTGATTGTAGAATAAGTTTTTTTGAAATTTTGTTTACTCTACAGTAAGCATTTGTTATATAGTGCAATATTGGTTGGAGCATATCCGGTGAAGGGATGCACCAACCAATGCCTAACAATGAAGGTAATATAGATAGGCATATTGGTACATCAAATTGTTGATTTAAGATTTCTAGTACAAGTACCTAAGTGGTTTTTAATTCTAGTAATCGCGCTTCCTAACAGTGAGTAACTTTCCAGATTTACTCGAACATGTTTTAAGAATTGATCGTGCTTACGGTGCCAGGAAGCACCAACCAAATCATCCGGACCAATCCGAGACGATAAAGTAACATTCTCTAAAAATTATTTACAATTTCTAGTACGGGTGACTAACAGATTCATAATTGATTGGTGCTTCACACCGAAGCACCAATCATATCATCCATTGCAAGATTGAATGATAATCAATTCCGTTGTAAATTTATAAATAAATTGCTCATCCGTCAATAAGTTTTGCCATGACCAAGTCTTCATAATATATCAGAAAATAAAAATCAACTCAAATTATGATTTGTAAAGATTAACCATGGCATTCTATTCTGATGAACTATACTACTCCTTAAAAATAGTATTGCAAGTCAAAGGCAAATTTGCGATAGAGAGTTCGCAAAACTTGTTTCCAATTTACTTTAATTATTATGGTATTCTGTTTTTCAATTCTTCTAATTCTGGAATTATATTTCTAAATTTAACGCAAATATTATCACCAATAGATACCATTTCATTGAACTTTGATTCTGGAGTTTGCTTAATACTCGCAACAGTTTCGAACACTTGCTCTATATCCAAACCCAAATTAGCCATAGCCGTTACAACTTCGTCAAGTGACGTAAAGAGATTCTCATTTGGATTAACTAGAACTTTGACACCTTTTGTACTACTCCGAATTGCATTTGCATGGTTTCTTACCATGAATTTATTATCCCACATTGATTTTCGTTGTATCTCCCTTTTGTAAGAAGGTCGTAAGAATCTGGTTACTCTCCATTTTTTTACGAATTCCTCAATATTGCGTAATAACATATCGAAATTAGCCTCAACGGTTTGTTTTGCTTTTTTACTTTTCAAATAATTTCTGAACTGAAAAAACAAATAATATGCGATTACTATGAATATTACAATCGCTGCAATCCCCACTATTGCAACTCCATCATTTACGGGTATATTCTGCGAACTGAACTTGTTGACGATAAATGCCTTGATCGAATCTAGAGTTGATGTAATAATATTAAGAAGTAGGGCTTGGAGAATCAAAAATGCGCCACTTCTTGCAAGAGACAAGTGAAGAGTCTTAGATTTCAATAATATTTAATCAAACCTCCAAAAACTACTCTGTTACCAGACAGAAACCAAACTCTAACTTACCACAACTGAATTTACAGCTCCGGTAACTCGGAATTTCATTCAAAAGATTATCCGATTATATGATGAAATTAATTCAAATTGATAGCTTTACTTTGAAGGTTGATTGCAAGTAAGTTAAGTTAATACTGTTAAAACTAGGGAGATGCATTTCTTTACACATAAATTCTCTTAAGTTCTTGAATATAGTCTTGAGAAATAATACGAAATATCTTTCAGTTCTGGCAATGATGTTGATAAGTACACTTCCTGTAGTCAGTGCATACACAACCGATGCTCCAAACACCGTTTCAATTGAAGCACAGAATTATCTTAAGACTTTAACCCACGATCCTAATACTGATCCTACACCACCATCCACAAGTGATATGGAAGGATAGAAAACATACATAGCAAAGTATCAAAAGTCAGGACTACAAAAGACTAAAAATCTTGCTAAATTGCTTAATCCAAATATTTCAAAAAGTACTATTAATGGTGTTCCCGTTGTTGATGTTAAACCCAAAGGATGGATTGATAATGGTAAGGTAATAGTTTACTTACATGGGGGCTTAATAGTATCAAGTGTTGATTCTACTTTAGGGAACGCTATTTTAATTGCAAATACTTCAGGGTATAGAGTAGTATCAGTGGATTATGTAAACGGTCTGAATGCCCGGTGGCAAGAAGCAACGAATCAGGTGGTTTCCGTAATAAGAAATCTTGATAACGTTACCATCTACTGTGGTTCTGCTGGATGTGCAGTAGGTTTTTCAGCACTACTAAAAATTCGTGATCAGCGTTTCGAAATGGTTGATAATATTGTTGCTGTTTCGGGATGGTTTGATCTAACAGAATCCGGTGATACCTATAAAAGTTTGAAAACAAAGGATCCATTACAATCTTATGAAAAAGATCTAAAAGTTCCTGCTCAGATATACACGGGCTCTACTAATATGAAAAATGCCTATGTCTCACCAGTTTACGGTGAGTTTACGGGATTTCCACCCACTCTAATCATAGGAGGGAACAAAGATATCTTCCTTTCTGGATTTATAAGAATGTATCAAGCTATGGATATGGTAGATGTTGCAGTAAAACTAGATTTGTATGAAGGAATGACACACTCATTTGTAACTTCACAATACCTGAATCTAAATTAGCTTTTCAAGGAAATTAAGGAGTTTATAGAGCAAAAATCTCCATAAGTCATATTACACTGCACTAGTCAAACTGCTCATAAGTTACCAGAACTCCACTTACATATGCTTTTATAATAGCTGCCTACAACCTTTTTTGGACGATGAAAAATCAACGAAGATGGGGAGAATTTATTACTATCTGCTGTGGGATTGGTTTGGCTATTGCAGGACTAGTTGTTAGTGTTCCACCGGTGTCATATGGTGGGTTATGCATCATGGGCCTTGGAGTTATCTCTGCATTCTGGCGTTAGGTCTACTATTTACATTATTGGACGGGCACATTAGTCAATATTTAAGAATTAAGCAAAAGCTAACCTATTTGATTTGTGTTGTAACCATAGATGAAATTATTCTTTCAAGGTCTTCTGAAAGGTTTGTATTTGGGAAAAAATTTAGGAATTTTTTAGCCCTAGTAATATCAGCGCAACTTTCATTGATATCTTCACTATTTCCATCCTTATACGCAGGTTCTAAATCCAGCCCACTTAGGCTAATCATTTTTTCACAAAGATCCTTTATGGCAGTCGGCATTCCAGAACCTATGTTGAATACTAATGGAGATACAGAGTCAAGTCGAGCATCCTCGTCTTCCATAACTTTGATAGACAACAGCATGGCATTAACTATATCATTTATGGAAATAAAATCACGTTTCTGTGATCCAGTACCATGAATAATAGGAGCCAGTCCCATAGAAAGCCTTTTGGCAAATTTTGCTATTACACTCTCGTTACCGACTTGACTATCACCATAAGCATTAAAAATTCTAAGTGAAATGGCCCTTTGGATCTTTCCTGAATTCATATAGGATGACACATGTTTTTCTGCAAGAAGTTTACTGACACCATATGGAGATATTGGCTTTAATTCGTGTTCTTCCGTAATGGGAAGTTTAGTTGGATGACCGTATATCGCAGCCGATGAAGCAAAAACGAAATTATCGATATTGTTAAAAGAACACGCATCAAGTAAATTGACAGTACCGTTTAGATTCACATCCATAGTTTTATCCGGATCTTTTGTGGAATCTTCAACGTTAATCAGGGCTGCTAAATGAACACATGTGTCAACTTTGTTATTCTTAAATAACCTAAAAATAGATTCCCTATCGGTAATATCTAAATATTGAATATTTAGACGTTGACTGTTAGATTCAGATACTTTAGCGATATTATCTCTAGAGCCATTAATGTCAGTGAGGATAAGTCTGTATTTTTTATTGTTCGCTAAGGCATTAATTAAATTACTCCCAATGAAACCAGCTGCTCCTGTCACCAAAATATTTTTCATTTATCGACCAAAACTCACATTGATTCTATTGTTACGTACTGAGAACAAATCTTTAATAAGGTTTGGGCATTTCTGTCCCAAAAATGAACTGAAATTTGACTCATATGGTTCTATTCTAACTAAATCCAATTCATAAAATTCTAATTCTCGTTGCATCATTGAGTTTGAGCAATTCTTGTATTGTTGAACATTTCATACTCCAATAGATATATCGTCTTGAATATCGTTGCAAAAAATCGCTCAAATCACTTTTATTTTTCGAGCCAATAACACCCCAACGGTGCTTGCTGCTATCGTTATGATGACATAATAGTTGAGTGAAGATGTCAAGATATTAGTATACGGTATTCCCATGCCCCGTTTGTTGACGTCGACTGATATTTGACCCGGAAATTCAAAATGATGTCTTGGTTGATTGATTTTGCCTTCAATATCAACTGAGTCCAAATAACTCAATTGCCCGATTTTTGTCCCTTCGCCAGAAGATTCCTTGAAGTCCTCTACGAAGGCAAATTTTGAATTCATTTGCCCTGTTCTAAATATGGGGAAATAATCGTCGATTTCCTGTCCATAAAAATTAGTTTTATCAAATTTCATACTGCCATTAACTGATATAGTAGGATTTTTTAACAACAACGGAATGGGCCTTGATTGTTGCTCTCGGACGCCGTAAAGCTCAATCCTCGACTCATTACTTGCTGCTATTAATTTTACGATCGTAGAATTGCTCTTATCCTTAACTATTTCGACTTGTCCTTTGTTCCCCAGAGTTTTTATTGTAATATCAAATCTTTCGGGTAGTAACACTCCAAGATAATTGCCATAAGAATATCCTGAAGGCAACGTTAACTTACCTGTAAAATTAATTAGGTACTCATATTCTCCCGACGCTTGAATGTGCGAGACGGTTAAATTTCTGAGATTATCCAATAAATTACCGCCAGCATCATAGATGGCGATACTTTGCACGTAAAAACCGGGAAAAGATGATTCATTGACAAATGTAAATGAAGAGCCATTTAATGATATCTCACCTGCTATTGATTCGTCACCAATAAATCTCCTGATGGGTTCATTAGTATCGTTACTACTCGGCGAGGCCTCTTGGTTTGATTCTAACAGGTCGATAAATTTGGATAACGATGAAAAATACTGTTTTGGATCATTGAATATTGAATTAAAATATCCAAATCCATTAATGTAAATTAATCGCCCTTTCTCTGACATTCTTTTCTCAATTGCAAACGGTGCAACTGATTCGTTACTGATATTTCTGTATGATGCAATTACACTTAAATTCGACAAGGGTGTCAATTGAATATTCTTGGCGGTTCCAGAAACATTCAAATTGAAATGGCCTTTGTTTTCACTTGATATCTGGAAAAACTTTTGAGTTGCGTTACCAATGCGTAATCCCTGAAATATTTTACCAATTGTGCCGTTAAATTTCTCATGTGGATTTATTACGATTAGCGTACCTCCCGATTTTGAATAATTTAAGACGCCATCAACGAGCTGCTTGTTCATATTCGTCTCATCAAATGGTAAGATTACTACTGGATTGGAAAAGACTGAATTGTCCCCTTCTAAATACGAATCGTACTTAATTCCTGAAAGTGCTAGCGATGTTAAAGGATAGTAATAACTATAATCGTTAAAATCATAATCTTTTTGCGATGCTGCAAATTTTCCTATTTTGATTGGTTCAAATTCTAAAATGTTATTTTCAGACTTTACTCCCAGCTTGACAAGTCCTGAACTGTTTTGGTGATGGTTTCTTGCAACCTTAATTTTTAAAAACTTATCCAAATAGACATTTATCGCATTATCGGATACCTCAACACTCAATTCATGCCATGTCCCTATCTCAGTGGTGGCTTGGGAGTTACGAGACAAAACAATATCGTCACCGTCATGCGATTTCTGCTCTCTTAATTGCAATCCCTTATTAGAGAGGGAAACAAAGTACGTTACATTACCATCAATCCATTTTATTCCAGAGACGCTCTTTCCGGACTTAGTTTCATCAACTATTCTAAGCCTGAATTCTATGAAGTTAAACGCTCTGTCTTTGAGATCTTTTGACCAAATTGTATGATCACTATCCTTTTTGTTACCATACAGGGTAGTTATAAGCTGTTGAGCTGATGTCTTAACATCGACAAATTTTGGTGTCCCTTTCTCAATATTGAAAGTCTTGTTATCCATATAAAGGGTTTGTTCATCAAAGATTAACGATGACATTGACTGATCTCTTTTGTGGACAATACCAAAGATACTTTCAGAATTTGTCGACGGGCCGTTTATCCTGGGAATATTTATCACAGCATTTTCTCTGTCCTCGTAGATCTTTTGAAAGTTATTCATTACAAATCTGGTGGGACTTGTCAGGGTTGTCTGATTCAAAGTATTGGTTGGTACCATAATGTATCCTGTTTTGCTTAATTCTAAAAGATGGTAAAACGAATCCAATGTTGATGAATTTAATAAATATTGGGTTTGGATACTATTTTTCAGTGGAAGACCCGAAAAAGCATGAAGTTTAGAAATAATGTTCCCATTTCTATAATTATATTGATTTGGAAAAGAAGCAACATTACCATGCTCTGAATCACGTTGAATTTTTGATCGAATTGAGTCTAGAACGCTTATCTCATCTAACGAAGGAAAATTTCTTCGCCCTAGCGCATGTGTATAATCTCCCGTCTCTACGACTAGTGCATTGTATCCAATATACATCAGCGTAGAAAGGCAAGCTATAGTAACAATTGAGCCTATCATTATACTGCCTAAAATCGGATTTTTTTCAGTTACTATATTGAGTGTTCTAAAAATCATTAAAGAAGCAAATCCTATCATTGCCACCATTACGTATTTATTCATTCTATGTTCGTTGTAATAGGGGCCGACAAATAGGGCGATAATCGAAATTATTCCAAAAACAAACACTTCCTTTTCGAACTTCTTGAATAAATATGAGAGTATGGCGGCAAAACCGATAAGTCCACTAATTCCCAATCGCATCACGTACAAATACCAAGGCGTATTGTAATTTTGAGTATGTGCGTCAACATAACTATCTGGAAGTTGGATCCAAACAATAACACACAACGCAACCAGGTAAATAATTGCGGAAACAAGAAACACTTTAGAAATAAAAGCAACCTGAGCAGCCTGGATATTGAGATGTTTTTTAAATAGATAATATGATTTGACAATCCGGTGGAAATGTTTAGCCGATCGCTGAAATACTATATATGAAACGAAAGTAACCGCCGTAAAGACGATACTACTTTCGAGAACTGAGAGTCCGAGAACGCTATTTGACGTAAAATATTTTATCGGAAGCATGTCATTAATTAAATATACAAGTCCCATGGCAATAAGAATAGATATATATGGATAGAACTTATTTTGTAAATTGAAGACTAAAGGCAGTAATGATGAGACCAAGATAAATATGTAGAATTCATCATGGAATAATATTCCTAAAAAGGGTATCAGTGAAAGTATGATGGTGTAACTTATTTTATTGTTGAAATTACTCTTGACTAGCGCCAACAAAAGAAACCCTGCAGGTAATGAAACAAGCGTTAAACCAGTGCTAAAATCGGGGAAAGCTGATATCATAAAATTAGCCGAAAGTCTTATGTCGCTCACCCTCAATTTCTCTTCAGTAAAATGTGAAATAATGTCCGCTTGGGAATTTATCTGATGTACGTCTGCAAGGTAAAGCATATATGCCCAACCAAGTCCTGAGGCTATCACAAAAAGCGTTGAAGCAAATAGCGCTGCCCGTTTGTTGTTTAAAAAATACCAAGTTCGACAAAAATAAAAGAATGAAAAAACTGATGCCATGTTAAGTATAGCCACTGATGAATAGCTGTTCACCAACGGCACCCCCGAAATAGAAGTTAGTCCGGCTAGTAGCGCTGAGAGTAATGGAGTATAGCTTTGATCGCCACTCGATATTACACTATCTTTAAAATTACCATACATGAACAAAATTGCCCTGTTCTGGTGATACCACTGATCACCGACAGTTATACCGCCATATAAGTAATAAGTAGAAACAATCAACAAGATAGCTAGGCTTACAAAGACTATACATTCTGACAAATTTCTTTCAAAGTATATCTGGAACTTATGATAAGAATACCCGAAATAGGAACAAAATGTATCAGGAATGGTAATGCCAGTACGTGTATTAAACTTGTAGAGTCGGAAATATGTTACAAATGCAATAACAATTGAAACATTCGCTGATATTAGAAAAACTTTATCTTCGTATATGCCACTATTCATGTAAACAGCTGATAAGTATACTACTAAAGAAGTGATCAAGATACTACAAAGGTAAGATAACAAAATTGTTAAAATATGATTCCCGTTGTTATTTCTGATTAAAATCGTTACCAGACTATATCCAGGTAGAAAAAAGGAAAGCATAATGCCTGCAAATAACTGAATTATATTTGTTACGCCAATTGAATTCCAGCTTGAGTACAAAATATCCAATTTGGGTAACGAAGAGGCGCTAACTGCGATTAGGATAATATAAATAAATACAAATATTATTTTCGAAATTTTGTTATAATTTTTTTCACCCTGCAACAAAGAAAACGGTTCACCATGCCCCCCTTTGGAATGAGTATCGACTTTCTCTTCGTGGGGATTAGAATAATATCTTGTTAATCCAATAGAAAGTAAAGACATCGAAATACAGATTGGTATGATAAAGTTAATTGGAATCATTAAGTATGAAAGAACGCTATATGCAGACATGCCGATGATCAGTGCAGAGGGGATTAGCAATGTGATCACAGCTGCAAAATTCAATTAATGTTATTTTTTACCTATTGTATATATATATGATATACTCGGCATAATCATTAGTGTATCAACAAAGATGGCCTCAGTATCCGCATTCATAATTAATTGATGGGACGAGTCAACAGAAATAGATAAAGACAAATATTATAGATCTCAGCCGGCTCACGGAATACACCTTACATCGATGTGCGATAATAATGATAATCTGTGGCAAATAGAATATTAACTGCATTTTATTTCTTCATGTTGTGAAGCGGGTAAGTAATCCCTCTAAATTATATTCATTGATTCTAATTATTGTGCCATTACTAATGGGATTAACAATTGCATTTGGAATATTCCATATGTCTGGCGGATCTTGGATACGATTTATACTGGCACATGGGGAATCGACAGATGTCAATAATATCATCACCACAGAAGATACTCCAACCATGAACGATGAGAAAGTAAAGGCTACTTTGGTTGTTGAAGGTTTGAAGCATCCTACAAGCATGACATTTTTAGGTCCAGATGATTTCCTAGTATTAGAGAAAAGGTCAGGTATAGTCAAGAGAGTAATCAACGGTAACATTTTGGACACTCCAGTACTTGATGTCAACGTTGCCAATGAAAAGGAAAGAGGTATGCTCGGTGTCGCCAGCTCAATAAACAATAATGTATCGCAAGACGCTGCACCGCATCTGGTTGGTAAAAGACTTGAGCGCAATTTAACCTATATTTTCTTGTTCTTTACCGAGTCATCTGGAAAAGACGGAACCGATGATTGCCCTTTCATAAACTATTGCAATAGAGGGAGTGAACCGCTCGGTAACAGGTTGTATAGATATGAATATCACAACGGCACTTTGAATAATCCTAAATTACTGTTAGATTTGCCTGCCAATCCAGGGTCCGACCATTTGGGCGGTGCTATTCTCGTTGGTCCTGACGATAACGTCTATGTTACTACTGGCGATGGAGATAGCTGTAGTTACAAAAGTTGTGATAACGGCATTGAAAATACTGTTTTGAACTCACAAACCGCTAACGTCAAAAAAGGAGAAATGCCTAATGGAAGAGGCGGAATAATCAGAATTTCACAGAATGGCTCGACAGTCAATGGAAATGGAGATGGTGGAATATTTAGCAAGGACGGAATTCTGAGCAAATATTATGCATATGGTATACGAAATAGCTATGGAATAGATTTTGATCCTATTAGTGGAAAACTATGGGATACCGAAAATGGACCCTCGTTTGGTGATGAAATAAATCTGGTAGAACCCGGATTCAACAGTGGATGGCTAAAAGTTCAGGGAATTTGGTCAATCCATAATCGCACTCAATTATATCCACAGGGAGTAGTTCCTCCGTATCGGGGATACTTTGAAGGGATCTATAATAAAACCACTGAGGACAATGTAACTGATTTAAAAGATCTAGTAAATTTTGAAGGGCGGGGAAAATATAGCGATCCCGAATTCATATGGAACATGACTGTTGGCGTTACCGCAATTAAATTTTTTCCCTCAGATAAACTAGGAGGAGAATATAGAGATGATTTATTCGTCGCGGATTCGAATGTTGGTAACATTTATCACTTTGATCTGAATATCAATAGGACAGAGTTGGAATTTCATGGTGCTATTTTAGATAAAATGGTGCATTCCTTAGAAAGAGCGGAACTTGATCCCGTTCTTTTCGGTCACGGCTTCGGTTCTGTTACTGACATAGAAGTGGGACCTGATGGTTACTTGTATGTGGTATCGTACAATAAGGGAAAAATATTCAAGATAGTTCCAGATGGCGACTCTGCGGAACAGAGAAGTCCAGACAATAGGTTAGCAAATTAATTTAATATTTTTCAGTCCTAGAAGATCCCCAATTTAATGCACTTTTTGAAAAAGGGGTGTAGTATGGCCTAGATCGCTCAGTCAATTTCCTTGGAATTGTCATTTGCTGCAACCTCGTTCTTAGGCACATGGAGAATCTCGACATCCCCGCTGATATAATACCATGTCTTTCCTCCAACGACGTATATTTTGTCTTCATATGAAACTGCTTTTAGGCCAAGACGAGGTGTCGGTAACGGAACCTCTTCAGTCCAAGTATTTGTTACAGTATCATATTTTTCATTATTTTCAAATGTGCCTTTGACTTTTTCTCCACCGAAAACATAGATGTCATTTCCGACGGCAGCTGATGCTAGCCCGCTTCTTTTGCTCGGCATAGGCTTTAACTCCATCCAACTGTTGTTTATAGGATCGTACACTTCAATGTTATTGAAATTTGAAAGCGCTTTGGCAATCGGCTCTGGTATTCCGTCTCCGTATATTCTTCCTCCGATGACATACAGTTTTCCATTAACTACCGACGAGGTCAGGTGGTGTCTTGCAGTAGGCATAGGTGCTTTCTCGGTCCAAGTATCCGTGGTAGGATCATATGCGTAATTTGTGCCAACAACGTTGTGAACATCATCCACTCCTCCTACCGCGTAGAGCTTCCCATCAATAAAATTCGCCGTTAAGGCTGTTCGTGCGCCTGGCATCGGTTTGCCTTCTGTCCATTTCTTATCCAGCGGATCATAAATTAAGAGTTTATTCGAATAGCCATATTTTAGAGTGCCACCTACAACATACAGTTTCCCATCATAACTTGACATTGCTAAGTGATCCTGCGGCTCTGGTAACGAAGGCCCTGGAGTCCATTTGTCTGATTTTATATCATAAACTTCCATAATTTTGTCTTTCTTAACTTTCGATCCCTGTCCTCCTACCACATAGATCTTGTCATCTAATAGGGCTGCAGCCATCGCAGATCTCGGGGTCGGCATTTTACTCCCATTTGTCCAGTAATAATCTGAATGTTGAGATTGAAATGATATGCCAGCTACAGCTGCCCCAAAGAAGATCAATGCAAGGCCGAAGATAACGATGAAAATGAGCAAACGTTGCTTTATTGCATTCAATATCCAGACTCAAAGAATGATTGGGCTCCTATATTTATATTGAGTTTTGTTTTCACGCTAATACTACACCTAGGGATCATGATTTTATTTGCTATGGCTGCCTGAGGGCATACTGAAACATCAGACTGTCAAAAAATCTAAGGAACCTCTCGTTTTCAAATAACTTGTTGACAGTCCAAATGCCCAGGGTTATCACTGTCCCTTTCTTGTATCCCAGCATATACGTTGCAATAGTAAATTCTTCTTTCGATTTATCTGCAGTTGCATTGTAATCAAGCAGAATTTCAGCCCTTGGGTTGGTAATATACTGCTCCTCGACATGGGTAATTCCAAATGGGTCATTATGAAACGTGAAATCCCATTCAAAACAGCACTTGTAGTTGCTACCAATCCATTCGGTGTTCTCTTTTGCCCACCTTTCTCTGTCACTTCTCCATACAGTATCTCCATCAAATGTAAATCCATGTCCCTTTACAAACGTAATTGTGTTGGTCCCCTCGTCATATTTTACTTCACCAAAGAAAATGTTACCATTCAAGAGAACAAGCAACCCGCCATCCGAAACATATTTCCTTAGATTATCATACTCTTTCTGACTTACATATTCTTGATGTTCTAGAAATATGACGTCGTAACTTCTTGCTTCTTTTTGGTTAAATAAAAGCGTTCCATTATCTATGTCTTGATCGCCCAAAACATCGATGTTGGAATTTGGTGTAAGCCATTTCAAATGTTTAACTATCTGGTCGATTCCCGACCAGTTTGCAGGATTCT
>Ga0209974_10000062_pt1 | contig 28637 bp, 26 predicted proteins | sample InoplaM3SPM_FD_187592 | JGI IMG/M metagenome (GOLD analysis project Ga0209974, IMG submission 187592) | Arabidopsis thaliana rhizosphere microbial communities from the Joint Genome Institute, USA, that affect carbon cycling - Inoculated... | ecosystem: Host-associated > Plants > Roots >...
GCGCCGTTCGAGCTCTGGACGCGGGGCCCGGCACCCGACGGCCGGGAGCACTGGCGGAGCCTGCTCGCCGCCGCCACCGCGGTCGGCGCCACCGGCCTGATCGTTGCCGCCGGTCCCAGGCTCCTCGATCTCCTGCGCAACGCCGACGAAGAGGACGATCGCTCCGATCTGACCCTCGCCCAGGGCTGATTCGAGGTCGCGAAGAACTTGCCGCCCGAGATGTCACGACTCACCCGGAGGTTCAGTCAAATGGCGGACCAGGAGACCGATGGACCGGTGCGCAAGCACATCGAACGACTCGTGAAGGAGCAGCAGCAGATCTACGGACAGAAGACGCTCTCGGACGCTGACCGCCAGCACCTGAAGGGCATCGCGGTCGAGCTCGATCAGTGCTGGGATCTCTTACGTCAACGTCAGGCGCTCCGGGAGTTTGGTCTCGACCCAGACCAAGCACGGATCCGGCCGTCCGAAATCGTCGAGAAGTACGAGTCGTGAACGCCGATGACGGTGAGCGACGGCGTTTCCGCGTCACTATGGCGAGAGCGATGCGACAAGGAGACATCCATGGCTCGACTAGTCAAGCATGACCGTCAGGGTCCGTACAAGCTCGACCGTGACGGTGAAACGCTCTGGATTTGCGGCTGCGGCCTCTCCCTCGATAAGCCGTTCTGCGATGCTACTCACCTGAAGACCCGAGATGAGGAGGAAGGGGCACTCTACGTGTAACGACCCTGATTGCCGTCGGGTGAAGCTTCCGATCGCATACGCGCTGAAGACCCCCGACGAATACTAGTGCGCACGACATTCGCTCCAGCGTTTCGCGAGGGGCCGAGTTGTCCGGATCACCGGAGCATCCGGCCCTGCCCATCCTGGCTCGACTGCGTCCATCATCGCGATGAAGACGCGGCTTGAATGAGATCTTTCCTCAGGAGGCTGCCGCCCAGGGCGTAGAAGTACAGGTAGCCTCGGTACGCGCCCAAGCGCTCGACGCGACGGGTGAGCGATGCCCCCGGCCGAAGGTGCATCAGCGCGCCGAGCCCGCGCGCGGCGCCGACATCGCCCGGGGGAAATACGTCGAGGCGACCGAGACCGCGCAGCAGGACCAGGCTGGCGCTCCAGGGGCCGATGCCCGGCAACTCGACGAGCGCTCTGAGTGCATCGTCCGTCTTCATGCCGGAGATCTTGTCTTCGGCCAGCTCGCCCGACTCGATCGCTCGGGCCAGGTAGCGAAGCGACTCGGCCTTCCGAGAGCTCAGGCCGCACTTCCGCAGCGCTTCGAGGCGCGCCACGGCGACAGCTCGAGCCGTAGGAGGCGCATGGAAGCGGCGGCCGCTCTGTTCGAGCTGCTCGCCAAATCGCTCGACGAGTCGCCCCACGATGGCCAGACCCGCCTCCAGGCTCAGCTGCTGGAACGGCACCACGTTGACGAACGTCTCGAACCATTCGGCAAACCGCGGAGGCCGCATGCCGCGTAAGGCCAGCGCGACGGGTCGGAGCCTGCGGTCCGCCTCCACGAGCCGTTGCGGGGGGCCCGCATCCACGTCGAGGCCCAGCACCTTCCGTAGGGTCCGTGCAAGCTGACGCCGCGTCGCGGTGGAAGGGTTGCCGTGGCGCAAGGAGTAGCGCACATCAGGCTCATCAATCGTCCCGCGGTTCTCCACCTCGACCAACGTGAGATCCTCCGACGTCCTCAGCACCCGTACGTAGCGGCCCTGTTCCCAGACCTCGACCAGGTTCGTCGGCCGGCGTTGCAGCACGCGGACGGTGGCCTCGAGATGAAACGGGGCTCGGGTGCTGAGCTGCGTCTCCTGCGATTCCGCTTTCAATAGCCAGTGAACTCCTCCGTCCGGACATCATCATCATCGATGCCAGCATTGTTCAGCATCGTCCGAAGACCTGCGACCATCCGCGGCGGGCCGGCAATGTAGTAGATCGGTCCAGCGAGAACGTTTCCGGGCGACGCCCCTCCCGCATCGTCTCTCAGGTACCTCGAGAGAGTGTCGCGATTGAGGTAGCCGGTGTCTCCCTTCCAGGGCAGGTGCGAGCCGGCCATCCGAGTCATTGTCGGGACGAACGTGAACCTCGGGTTTGTCCGCTCCAGACCGCGCATTTCGTCCAGAAACGGCGCATCCTCCGGACGTCGGTTGGCATAGAAGAGAAAGATCCGGTGCGGCAATCTCTCGTGTGCCGCCCGGCGCACCATGCTTCGAAACGGGGTAATGCCGATTCCGCCAGCCAGCAGGACCGCAGGGCGGCTGGCGTTGTTGTGCAGCGTGAGGTTTCCGAACGGCCCCTCGACCTTGAGCTCCGTTCCGAGCGGCATCGACCGCAGCACGCGCTTGAAGGCGGTATCACGCAGGCGAGTGGTGAACATCAACTCGGGGTCGTCCGGCGCGTTGTTGATCGAGAAGCCTCGCGTGTTTCCCTCGGCATCCGTTTCAGGAGGATCGATCAGGGTGAGATCCATGAACTGCCCCGACTTGAACGTCATCCCCGACGGCTTCGCGAAGTGAAACTCCAAGGTGCGTTCGGCCACTTCGGCTCGACTCTCCAGCTTCAGCGAATAGACCGGCCACTTGACTTCGGTCGTCATCGTCTTCGTTCTCCTTGCTCCCGTAGCAGTCGGCATGCCAGCGGGCTCGGCGTTATGGGACGTTGGCCTCCTGAGGCCTCGCGTGCCCAATGAGCAGCGCTTCCGCCGCACGCACGACCTGATCCGTGGTGAATCCGAACTCCCGCATCACCACCTCACCCGGCGCCGAGGCTCCGAACCGGTCCAGCGAGATGGTGGCGCCGGCCGTGCCCACCCAGCGTTCCCAGCCCAGGGAGCGCCCGGCCTCGACGGCGAGCCGTGCGGTGACCGAGGCGGGCAGCACACTCTCCCGGTACTCCGGCGTCTGCTCCTCGAACAGCTCCCAGCAAGGCATCGACACCAGCCGTGCCTCGACTCCCTTCGCCGCCAGGGTTTGGCCGGCGGCGACGATGAGCTGGACTTCGGAGCCCGTCGCGATCAGGATGAGGTCCGGCCGGCGTGACGCTTCGGTGTGCCCATTGAGCACATAGGCTCCGCGAGTAAGCCCTTCGGCCGACGCATAGATCGAGCGATCCAGCGTCGGTACGGCCTGACGAGTGAGCGCGAGCGCGGTGGGCCGGTGGCGATTCTCGATGGCGACTCGCCACGCCCACACCGTTTCGTTCGCGTCCGACGGCCGGATGAAGAGCAGGTCGGGGATGGCCCGAAGCGCCAGGAAATGCTCGATCGGCTGGTGAGTGGGACCGTCTTCCCCCAGGCCGATGCTGTCATGCGTGTACACCCAGATCGACCCCAGACGCGACAGCGCGGACAGCCGTACCGCCGGGCGCATGTAGTCGGAGAAGACCAGAAACGTCGACCCATACGGGACGAAGCCGCCGTGATACGCCAATCCGTTCACGATGGCGCCCATGCCATGCTCTCGCACCCCGAAGTGGACATTGCGCCCGGCGGGACTCCAGACGCCTCCGACCGCTCCCTGCACGCCCTCCTCGGACATCGACGGGGGCGCGAAGTCCCCCTGACCCTTGAGTCCCGTGAGCGTGGACGGGTCGAGATCCGCCGATCCGCCCACGAGCTCAGGCAGTCTGGCGGCGAGCGCCTGCAGCGTAGCTTCGGACGCCTTGCGGGTGGCGAGGCCTTTCGGGTCCGAGACGAAGATGGGCAGGTCGTCGTCCCACCTGGGCGGCAAGTCGCCGGCCTGCCGACGGGTCAGCTCCGATGCGAGATCTGGAAAGGTCGCCACATACGCCTCGAGGCGATGGCGCCATTCTTCTTCCCATCGCACGCCGCGCTCGACCGCCGAGCGGAAGTGCGCCCGCGCCTCGTCGGGAATGAGGAACGCGGACTCGACCGGCCAGCCCAGGTTCTGCTTGGCGGCCCGCACCTCCTCCGGGCCCAGCGGAGAGCCGTGGGCGTGGAAGGTCCCCTGCTTGAGCGGAGCCCCGAACCCGATGATGGTCCGCACCATGAGCAGCGACGGCCGGTCGGCGACCCGCAAGGCCTCCCGGAGCGCGGCCTCAACCGACATCAGGTCATTGCCGTCTCCGACGCGCTGCACGTGCCAGCCGTAGGCGGAGAATCGCGCGCCCACGTCTTCTTGGAAGGTCAACGAGGTCGTGCCCGAGAGCGTGATGCCATTGTCGTCGTAGAGGACGATCAGCTTGCCGAGCTTGAGGTCGCCGGCGAGCGAACAGGCCTCGGACTGGACTCCCTCCATCATGTCGCCATCGCTCGCGATGACGTAGGTGCGGTGGTTGACGATCTCGTGTCCGGGCCGGTTGAAGCGCGCAGCCAGATGTGCCTCGGCGATGGCCATGCCCACCGCGTTGCCGAGCCCCTGTCCGAGAGGGCCGGTAGTGGCTTCGACGCCAGGCGTCAGGTCGCGCTCCGGATGACCTGGGGTCAGGCTGCCCCACTGTCGGAACCGCTTGATCTGATCGAGCGGCAGGGCATAGCCGGTCAGATGGAGGAGCGCGTACAGGAGCATCGAGCCGTGCCCGGCCGAGAGGACGAACCGGTCGCGGTCCGGCCACTCCGGATTGGTCGGATTGTGCCGTAAGTGCCGCGTCCACAAGACGTACGCCATGGCCGCTGCGCCCATCGGTAGACCCGGGTGTCCGGAATTGGCTTGCTGCACGGCGTCCACGGACAGGAACCGGATGGTGTTGATCGCCAGCTCGTCGAGCGTCGCCCCGGACGTCATCGCTTGCGACCCTCGGGGACCTTTTGCAGCACGAGGTCATGACCGAACCACTTGCGCGGCTCGGCGCTCGGGGCCACTCCTTTCAGCCACGAGCTCAACGCCGCGCGCGCCTTCGTCAAACCGCGCGGCCACAACCAATCCATCAGGATCCGCACGCCGTCATCTCGGGGCGGCTTTTCGTAGCCACGCTTCAGTCTGATCATTGCCGTTATCTCCGTTCTCCGCTGTTTTTGATCACTCGCCGACGCATGATGTCGTTCACGCTGGGGAATGCCTCTTGTGCCGCTCGGGGCACGGGCTTCCACCCTCCCGTGCCTGGCTGGCCCTTGAAATAGTCGAACGGTAGTCCGCCTGGACCAGCCGGCCGACCCACCACGATGCGCCCCACCATCCCCGCGGCTTCGTGGGGCGCGCAGAAGTAATCGTAGACGCCTGACACTCTGAGGGTCACCTCGAAGTGGCTGCCCGGATTGACCAGGAATCCCGAGTCCCACGGCTCCGCCCCCTCGGGGATCCGCAACGAGTGGAGATCGTTTCGAGGATGGTACGCAGTGGTGGTGTGCACGTTGGCGTGCACGATGAAGCGCAACGTCTGGCCCGGCTCGATGCGGATACCGATGGGATCGAACCATACCTTGGTCCCCAGGGTGTCACTCATCATGCGAATCTCGATCGGCGCCGCCGCCCCGCTCGGCCGCGGGAGGGCGAGGCCGGCGAGCCAGAGCCCGCCGGCCTCGAGCAGCGCGCGCCGCGTCAGCATTGCCGCCGGACCCTACTTGAGGCTCGCCGCCTTCTCGGGCGAGACGTACCACACGACGACGTGATAGTGCGGCTCGGGGACGCCGGGATGGCCCGCGTTGTAGTAGAGATCGACGTGGTCTACCTTCTCCTTGGCCGCCCCGAGATTGTTGAACGCCTTGTGGGCGTCGAGGTCCTTCAGGGGGATCATGTAGAGGGAGCTCACGAGTTTTCCATCGCGGTCGTAGGCGAGGAACGGCCCGGCCGGAATCGTAGCGGGGTCCACGTAGAGTGTGCCCATCCCGGGAAGGAAATCGGGGAGCGCCACGAGCGCGCTCACCTTCTGGAACTTCCCGCCCGGCGGCGCGGTCTGCTGCGCCCATGCGGCCGTCGGTGACGCGGCAACGGTGAGGCTCAATGCCAGGATCGTCGCCAGAAAACCATGATGTGGCATGTCCATTCCTCCTGCTGCGGGTGAGATGCGGCGTTGCTCGCGGCCCAACGTCCATGACGGAGGCTCGTCATCAGTTATGTGTCGGATTCGAGGGGAATCTTACGTGCCGAGCACTCTGGCACCGGCGAGGTGCTGTCAGGAGGAAGGGTCGGCTTTTCAGCCTCGAAGCGCACGAAGTCGCGGAGTGTCTCGTATTCGTCGCGACAGACACGGCACTGCCCGAGGTGCCGGCCGAGGCGGGTCAGGCCCGGCTCCCACGTAGCTCCGGCCAGCTCGAGCTCCACGCCGGCCGAGAGCAGATCGAAGCACTCCGAGCAGGAGATCTCCTCGGGCTCCGCGTCGAAGACGTGTCGCAGCAAGCGTTCGATCGAGCGTGAGTCCATCGCGTTTCCTGCCGTCACATAGTGACCCGGCGCCCGCACATCTTACCCAAGCCGCCGAATTCCCTGCCTCGGCCTGCTGAGCTTTCACCCCTCTGGCCTCGTTCGTCCGACGGCCTTGGCCTCCCGCACCAGCTGCGCGGCATACCCCCACTCGTTGTCGTACCAGCTCATCACCTTCACCAGATCGCCGTCGACGACCTGCGTCAGGGAGCAGTCGATGATCGACGCTCGCGGGTCCTGGATGATGTCGGCCGACACGAGTGCCTCGTCGGACACGCCGACGATGCCGCGGTAACGGCTGCTCGACGCCTCCTCGCGGAACAGGCGGTTCACCTCATCGACGCTGGTCGGCCGCGCGACCAGGCATACGACATCCGCGATCGAACCGACGGGCACCGGGGCCCGGATCGCCACCCCGTCGAACTTGCCCTGGTACTCGGGGAGCACCCGGATCGTGGCCTTCGCGGCCCCGGTCGTCGACGGGACCAGGTTGGTGGCCGCGGCACGTCCACGGCGGCGGTCCCGGTCGGGCCGGTCGACGAGCGCCTGGCTCGCCGTATACGCGTGGGTCGTGGTCATGGTCGCCTTCAGGATCCCGAGCCGGCGGCCGAGGATCTCGATCACGGGGGTGATGCAGTTGGTCGTGCAGCTCGTGCACGAGACGATGCGGGCGCCGCGCTCGGCCCGATTGACGCCGTGGACGATGGCAGGAACGTCACCGCCCTCGACCGGCGCGGAGAGGATGACGAACTTCGCGCCGGCGTCGACATGACGCTCGAGATCCGCTTGCCTGGTGAAGACGCCCGTGCACTCCAGGACGACCGCCACCCCGAGGTCACGCCAGGGCAACTTGTCCAGGCTCTCCTCGTTCAGCGCGACGCAGGATCGGCCGTCGACGACGAGGCGGCCACTCTCTGCGCGAACGTCACGCCCGTAGCGGCCATACACGGAGTCGTGCCCGAGCAGATAGGCGAGCTCCTCCACCGGGGCGAGGTCGTTGACCGCCACCACCTCCAGCTCCCCGTCCTCCATGATCTGCTTGAACGCGGCCCGCCCGACCCGACCGAGCCCATTGATCGCTATCCTGGTCATGACCCATCCCCCCGTTCTCCGACGCTCCCCTCAGCCACGACAGGCGCCCGACGTACCGGAGCGAGCACATGTTGAAAGTGCCTCGCGGACGACCGAGGCCGAGGGGTACACTCTGGAGCGTTAGCGGACGTCCGGAAGGTGCGCGACTGGGCATCGGAGTGACGAGCCCGCAACGCCGGCAACCAGATCCGGCACGCCAGGTTCGCAGGACACGCGACGGAGATCACGCTCACTCCATGGCCTGGCAGAGTCTTCTCGAGTACATCCTGCTGGCCACCAGCTCGCTCTTCGTCATCGTGGACCCGATCGCGACGGTCCCCGCGTTCCTGGCCATGACCCCCAGCTACAGCCCGGAGCATCGGGTCAAGACCGCCCGGCTGGCGTGCGGGGTGGCGGCCGCCGTGCTGCTGCTCTTCGCACTCGCCGGGAAATTGATCTTTCGCTTCCTCGGCATCACCCTGCCCGCCTTTCAGCTGGCGGCCAGCATGATCTTGCTGCTCATCGCCCTGGACATGCTGCGCGCGCAGCGGTCCCGGGTCCAGGAGACGAGCGAAGAGACCATCGCCGGCGCAGCCAAGGAGGACATCGCGGTGACGCCCCTGGCCATCCCCATGCTGGCCGGGCCGGGCGCCATCTCCACGGTCATCGTGCTTCACGGCCAGGCTCGGGGGCTCGCCCAGCAGATCGCGCTGTGTGGCTGCATCCTCGCCGTTTCCCTGGTGAGCTATCTCGTTCTTCGCCTCTCGGCCAGGGGCATGCAGTGGCTGAGTCCCATCGCTCTGCGGATCACGACTCGCGTCATGGGCCTGCTCCTCGCCGCGATCGCGTTCCAGTTCATGCTCAATGCGATCGCGGCCCTCAGGGGGACGGTGTTCCGGTGATCGCTCACCGTTTGACCTTCGCGCCGAAGCCGGCGGTGTTGAGGGCCTTTACGAGCGCAGCGGCCTGGAAGTCGCCCGTGACCTCAAAGGCCGTCGCCCCCGGGGTGGCCGTGTCGTCGGCCACGCCGTCCACGGTCGCGATCGCCCCCTTGATCGCCTCGCAACACAGATCGCAGCAGTTATGGATGCCCGAGACCTTCAGGTATTTCACCCGGCCCCGGGGAATGCGGCTCACCGCCTTCATCGCCAGGTGCGCGTCGTCGGTGCGGCCGTGGAAGCCGGCGGCCGCGACGGCGTCGAGCGCCTTCTGAGCCGCCGCGCCGTCGCGGGCCGTGAGCGCCACGGTCTGCTTCTCGATATCACAACGGGATGTCGCCCCCGCCACGCTCTTCACGGCGGCGTCAACGGCATCGACGCACCCCTGGCAGCAGAGGTGGACGCCCGTCACTTCCAGGTGCACCGCCTCGTTTCGACGCCGGTACGCGATGGCGTACACGGCCGACCGGGCGAGAGGCAGTGGATCCTCCGAGAGCCCGATGCCGTCCACCAGCCGGGCCGGGTCGAAGAGCAGCCGGCGCTCGACCGCCGCGCTATCCGCGAGCGGGGCGGTGACCACGATGGTGCCCAGCTCGACCTGCCGTCGTCCTTCGGGCCAGGGCAGAGAGCCATCATCGATCGGGTCGCCGTCGTCAGCGAGCTGGACGAGCAGGCGGAACCGAACGGGGCCCCGGGACAGTCTCTCTCGAAGCTCCTCGAAGAGAAAGTTCTCCGGCCGGCGGGCCGCCTCGGCGGCATCCAGGTGCTCTTCGCCTGCCTCCGGCCGGATCCGGTATCGGCCGGCGCGGCTCACGCCTTCGCGGTTGGTGAAGCGGAAGGCGTTGACGCCGTAGTACGACTCCGTGGCGAAACTGGCCGGGACCGGCTTCGGCGCCTCCGCGAACCGCTTCGCCTGCGGATGGCTGGCCAGAAAGTCGGCGAGCGGTGGGCCGCTCGTGGCCAGCGCGCGCACGAACACCAGGAACTCTTCGGCGGTCCGGACGGGAAACCCGTCGTACGATTGGGCCACGACGTCGGTGTCGATCCCACCCGGCAGATGGAACTTGATCGCCATGCCTCTCGGGCTGGCCAGCGGGTCGCCGTCGGGCACGGTGGGGACGCCCGCGAAGTCGGAGAACCGGACCGTTGTCGGCACCGAGACGTCTTGGAGATGGGGCGCGCGGCTGACCGAAGCCGCGGTCGGCGCCGGGCTGAAGGTGCCTTCACAGACGATGCCTTTTGCGTGAACCGCCCGGTAGCCGGGGTGAACCCCGAACAGGGCCTGCAACGCGTCCACGAGCTGTTCGCTAATTGCTGAGCTTGCCATCACCTCGCTCCTTTCCGGCCCACACAACCGGCCGCCGAACGATGCCGCTCCGACCTTCCGCCGCCTCGTTCACACCCTTGGCGCGGCCAACAGTGTGGTGAGCGCGATCCGATCCACGACCTCCTTCTCGATCAGCAGCTTGGCCAGCGCCTCGAGTATGTTGCGCTTCTCCTCCAGCGTCCCACGGACCCGTTGATGGGCGGCCTCCAGCAACTTCCGCACTTCCGCGTCGATGATCCGAGCGGTGTCTTCACTGTATTCACGCTCGCTGACGCTCGGGCCGCTGAGGAACAGAGCCTGCCGCGGCCGCTCGAATGTTCCCAACCCCAGCTCATCGCTCATGCCGTACTGGGTCACCATGTGCCGCGCCAGGTCGCTGGCCCGCTGCAGATCGTCGTGGGCGCCCGTCGAGACATCCCCGAAGGTGATCTCCTCCGCCACGCGCCCGCCGAGGAGCACGTCCAGGCGGTCCAGCAGCTCTGCGCGGGTCATCAGATAGCGGTCCTCCGTGGGCTGCTGCTGCGTATACCCGAGCGCCGACACTCCACGTGGGATGATCGAGATCTTGGACACCCGGTCGGCATGTTCCCGAGACTCGGCGACCAGGGCATGGCCGGCCTCATGGTGGGCCACCACCTCCTTCTCCTTCGGGCTGATGATCCGCGACTTCCGCTCGAGGCCCCCCACGATCCGGTCGATGGCCTGGTCGAAGTCGGGGAGGGCCACGGCCTCCTTCCCCTCCCGGGCCGCGTGGAGCGCCGCCTCGTTGACCAGATTCGCCAGATCGGCCCCGACGAAACCGGGCGTCCGGGCCGCGATGACGGAGAGATCGAGGCCCGGAGCCAGCGTGACCTTTCGTGCGTGGACCTGCAGGATCTTCTCCCGGCCCCTGAGATCCGGCCGGTCGATCACGATCTGGCGGTCGAAGCGCCCCGGTCGCAGGAGCGCCGGGTCGAGGATCTCCGGCCGATTCGTCGCGGCCAGGATGATCACGCCGGCCTGGGTGTCGAACCCGTCCAGCTCCGCGAGGAGCTGGTTCAGCGTTTGCTCGTGCTCGTCATGCCCTCCGAACCCGGGACTGATTCCACGCGCCTTCCCCACGGCGTCGAACTCATCGATGAACACGATGCTGGGCGCCCTGGCCTGGGCCTGGATGAAGAGGTCGCGCACGCGCGCCGCGCCGACCCCGACGAACATCTCCACGAAGTCGGATCCGGCCATGCTGAAGAACGGGACCCCGGCCTCTCCCGCCACCGCCTTGGCCAGAAGGGTCTTCCCGGTTCCCGGCGCCCCGACCAGGAGCACCCCCTTCGGGATCTTCCCACCCAGCCGCCGATAGCGCTGCGGGTTCTTCAGGAAATCCACGAGCTCCATCAGCTCGCCGCGAGCCTCGTCGATTCCCGCGATATCGTCGAACGAGACCCCGGTCTGATGCTCCACGTACACCTTCGCCCGGGTCTTGCCCAAAGACGTCAGCCCGCTCTGTGGATTCATCCGCTTCATGACCAGCATCCAGAGCCCGAAGAAGATGACCGCGGGCAGGACCCAGGACACCAGCGTCGCCACCCATGGATTCGTCACGTGCCCGGTGTACCGGATGTGCGCGGCCTCGAGCTCCGGCACCAGCCCCGGGTCCTCGACCCGCGTCGTCACGAAGCTCGGCGCCTCCTTGCCCGCTCGCTTGATCGCCTCGACCCTCTCCTTCGGCAGCACGCCTTCCAGCCCCGTGAGCGCCAGGGTCCCGGTGATCGTGTCCTTGTCCAGGACCAGGTCACTGACCTTCCTCGCCTTCACCAGGGCCTTGAACTCGCTGTATGACACTGTCTCCGGATGAGGCACCAGCAGCATCGCCTGGAGGCCGAAGAACAGCAGCACGGCCGCCACGGCGTACCAGGTGGAAAACGTCCGTTGCTTCGGTTCCATCGTTCTCTCCCCGGTCAGGGCCAGTGCCGCGTCAGGCCGCCCGTGCCGACGGGCGGAAGGATGAAGCGCTCGACCGCGTTGGCGAAGCCTTCCTCCTCGTGGGAGATCCTCACGTGCGTGGCTTCTCGCTGCACCTCGGGACTGATCCTCCCTTGACAATCATGACTGCACCGTATCGACCCGAAAATTCCGCCCTTCCCACCGTCCCACTCCCGTCCAGAAGAAGGTGAAGCGGATCGGAGCCCTCTGCGCCGGCGGCACCAGGATGTCGACGTAATGATGGCCGGTCCCGATGGGCGTGGAGTCCGCGTCCTGGGCGCGCTGCCATTCGTCGCCGGTCCACCGCAACCGGAACGACGAAGCCGCTTGGACCCGCAGGGTGCCTCCGGTCGATACCGAGCGCACCTGTCGGTTGAATGTCCAGATCTGCAACGGCGGCGCCGGGCGGCGGGTGCGGTAATGGTCGGCGACGGCGGAGATCAGGCCGACGACCTGGCCGTCCGCGGCGGAGCGCACCAGCTGGATGTACTCGGCATGCGCCCAGGCCAGCGGCATGGCGCCTCCGGTGGGGCGTCCGAACCTCATGTGGGCCTGGGGACGGTCCGGCAACACCCACACCTGCTCGGGCAGCAACCGGGTCTGCGTGGCAAATGCCTCCATGGCCCGGATGAAGGGGCGCACGTCGCGCCCGGCCGCCAGCTCGTAGTGCCCGCGCTCTCCCGTGAGCAGCGGCCAGGCGTGTCCGTATCCCCATCCCTGGTAGGGGCCGCCATCCTCCCGCTGCCCGTAGCCGTCGTGGTTGTATCGCCGCCAGCCGGGCCCGAAGGGCGTCTCCACCCGGAGGATCGCGTCCACCACGCGGAGAGAATCCTCGACCAGCGGATCGCCCGGCTTGCGGATGCCGTAGCGAACCAGCTCGAGGAACCCCGCATCCACGATGTCCTTGGCCGGAAATGCGGTGGGCGCCCCGGGTGGCTGGTTTCGCAGCTCCACGAGCCCCTGGTTGACGTCCTCATCAGGTTGGGGATCGCGGACGTCCGCGGGATGGATGCGGATGAAGTGGCGGCGAATGCCCGGGACCAGCGATCCGTCCGTGGTCACCGTCCACCGTTCGAGGTGAGCGTCGAGGAAGTCGGCGTACTCTTCGAGGTAGTGCGCGGTGGCCTGGTGGCCCCGCTCCCGCGCGAAGGCCGCGGCACAGATCAGCGCGGCAATCTGGGCGGCCAGCGTCGAGGGCGAGTACCCGCTGTTCTCCTCCCACCGCTCCTGCGGAGTGACCGGTCCATGGTGAATGAGATAGCCGGCCGCTTTCAGCACGACCGGATACGGATCGAAGTCCTGGAGCGCCTTCGCCTCGTGCAACCGCCGGGCGAGCAAGATCGGGAAGGCCGTCTCGTCGAGCTGGGTGCCGCGCCAGTACGGCTCGCCGTTGATCCAGAAGTTCTGGTAGAAGCCGCCGTCCTCGTTCTGGGCGGAGGCCAGATAGATCAGCGCGCGGAGCGGCACCTCTTTACTACCGGCGGCGAGCAACGCGGTGCCGCTGTGGCACATGTCGCGGGGCCAGACCAGATGGTAGCCGCCCAGGTCGTCGTCACTCGCGGACTCGCCCCACGGAATGCTCAACGACGCGATCACGGCCCCATCGTAGGTCTTGTCCTCGTGCGCCAGGAGCACACTGTGGCTCACGTGGTAGAGACGCCCGCCGTCACCCGTCGTCTCTTCTGGCCGCGGCAGCAGATGATGGCCGGCGCGCTGCCATTGCTCGACGAACCGGGTACGGTGCCCGGTGAAGGACGTGCCCAGGGCCTGCGTCATCGTGACCAGGGCGCGGTGCAGGCTGTCGCCGAAGGCCAGCGCCAGCACGAACTCTCGGCTCTGTCGAATATCGAGCTCGCCGGTCAGGGCGATGTTGCCATCGGGCGCACAGTCGAACTCCCAGTCCATGCGGAAGTCGCGAGCCAGGTCTTGCCAGCCGTCGGTCGTCCCCACGTAGCCGCAAGAGCACCGCCGGAACGGGAGCGAGGCGCCCAGCACGAGCCAGGTGCCGCCCTTGTGCGCCGCCAACACCTTCCCCCAGCCGGTCTCCACCACGTTCCCGTTGTTGCCCCGCCCGCCGCCTTCGAGGTGCGGCGCGAGGAGCGCGAAGAGTCGGAGCTTCGCGAGCACGTCGTCCTCCGCCTCCAGTCGGGTATGGACGAGCACACAGGGCCGATGGGGGTCGGCGATGACCTCCTTGATGATGCGATACCGCCGCTGGGGATCGACATTGGTGATGCGATAGCCCAGCGCGTCGGCGGCCAGGTGCTCGTGGGTGTTGTCCAGATGGCGCTCGTCGTGGAAAAAGGTCGCCCCGTCGCTGACGAGGTATTGCAGGTCGCGTATCTGCGGCCGATCGATGGTCGGGTAGTAGACCTCGTTCAGGATACCTTTGGAGACGGTGAACCAGACCCGGCTCACCGCCGAGTACGCGGTCCCCACCCCGTGCTTGTCGCTGCGTGTCCAGCGGGGCTCGATCCCAGGACCGCCGCTCGCCGGATGCTCGCGCCACACGACCGCCATCATGCCTCCGTGCCACGAACGCCTGCCCCGGGTACGGGCGCCGGCACGATCTCGGGGCCCGAGGACGTGCTCCTCTCCGCGCTCACGCTATGGCCGCGGCATGCCACGGAACCGCGATGCCGCGTCCGGCCATCGTCTTCAGGACGCGACCGGGGCTGCCGAGATCGCACCACGTGAGACCCGGCATCTTCACAACGGCCAGAGGCTGTGAGCACGCCTCCAGAATGGCCCGCGAGAAGTTGGCGGTCGGAGCGAGAGCGTACGCCTGGCGGATCGCCCATCTATCATGCTCGGTGCCCCAGAACGACGAGAGGCGGGCCAGCCGGTCGGCCATGCCCGGCACACACTCCCGTCCCGCGGCGAGCACCACGGAGGCGCGAGCGACAAAGACAAAGGTGTTCCACAGGCACCCCTTCGTGAACAGTCGTTCAGCGACTTCGTTCGAAGGTTTCTCCTGGAACCGCCGGATGCGGTACACGAGCTCGTCCCCCGCTGCCCCCACAGATCCGCCAGGCTCGATCCAGCCATACTCGGTCTCCGGCTCGGTCGCCTCCGCCCCGAGCAGGACCATCCACTCCGGTTGCCGTTCGACGAACCCCGCCACTTCGGTCACCCGGTCCATGAACTCGACTTCTTCCGAAATGAAGTGGTCCGAAGGACAGAACACGACGGTGGCACATGGGTCCCGGGCCTCGATCCACTGCGCCGCGAACAGAATTGCCGCCGCGGTCCCACGGTCCGTCGGTTGCTCGAGGAGATGCGGAGCCGATCGTTCGGCAAATTCGCGGGCCAGATATCGTCCATGACTCTCGAGGCCCACCACGACCGTCCGCTCGGGAGGAATGGTCAATCCAACCCGGTCCAGCGTCTGACCCAGGAGCGTTCGCGGCCCGAGTAACGGGACAAACTGCTTGGGCCGCTCGTCGCCGCACACGCGGCGAACAAGTGGCCGCAACCTGACCCCCTCGCCGCCCGCGAGCACCACCGCCCATGGAGATCCGTCCTCGCAGGGCCTGGCTTCACGCCCACCGCGACCGATCAACTCATCTTGACGCGCCATAGCATCGCTCCCTGTAAGAACCGCTTCCTTTCGTCGACTATCGATCCCTCGAGAGGCCATGGTCGACACGCTACCAGTCGATTGAATGAAGGCGTCATCAAGAAGGAAGCCGTTCGCGTTAAGAACACGAAGGAACCGGCATTAGGAACGCGTTGTGGATGCGATCCGCTCGGTCTGCTATGCTCCTGCATCGATGGGCGTGCAGCCGCGTGAGACGGTTCTGGGCGGTCCACGGATACCAGCGTGAACCAACCTCCACCCGTAGAGACCCGCGCGCGGGCTTTCACCAGCTCGATTGCGCATCCCCGCAACTGGCCCGCCTACGCTCAGGGCGCGGGCGTCGTCGGCTTGTGCACCATTCTCGCCTGGGACATGGCGCCATACTTCACGCTGAGCAACCTGTTGATGATCTACCTCATCGGGACCGTGGGCGTCGCCACCTACCTCGGGCGAGGTCCATCGATCATGACCGCGGTGCTGAGCGTGGCCGTCTTCGACTTCTTGTTCATCCCGCCTCGATTCCGCGTCGCGATCTCCGACGCCGAACATCTCTTCGCGCTCGCCGTCATCGTGGCGGTCGCGGCCATCATCAGCGGTCGCTCGGCTCGCCTTCGGCAGCATGCCGTCACGGTACGCCAGCACGAGCGGCAGGCCGCGGCGGCCGCCGCGGCCGCGCGGGCCGTGCAGGTCGCCCAGCTCCAGGGCCTGGCGACGGCGGCGCTGGAGGTGAGCGAGACGCTCGACGTCGACGAGACCCTCAAGATCCTGACCGAGAGGGCGCGTCAGATCATCCATTGCCATCTGGCCATCTCCGGCCTGACCGCGAATCAGGACTGGGGACACGCGCTTCACGCGGTCTCGTTGTCCGACAAGTATGCGGCGTGGCGAGACTTCGCCCAGAAGCCGGACGGATCCGGCGTGTACCGCCTCGTGTGCGAGGCCAACCGTCCCATGCGCCTGACGCAGGCCCAGCTCGAATCGCACCCGGCGTGGCGCGGCTTCAGCAAGGCGGCCGGCACACACCCGCCGCTCCGCGGCTGGCTCGCCGTGCCGCTGATCGGCGTCGACGGCCGCAACATCGGGCTGATCCAGCTCTCCGACAAGGACGCGGGCGAGTTCACCGAGGCGGACGAATCGATCCTCGTGCATCTGGCGCAGATGGGAGCGATCGCGATCGAGAAGATCCGTTTGTACGAAGATGCCGAATGGCGGCGGCGAGCGGCGGAGCAGCTGTATGCCATGAGCCACGATGTGGCGACCGCGCTCGACGTGCCCAGCCTGCTGCAGGTCGCCCTCCGTCATATCGACGAGGTCTTCGCCACCCGTGTCGTCGTGCTCCTTCCCGACGCCGGCGGGAATCTGGCGCCGCACTGCCGATACCCCGAGACCGCCCAGCCGGAGCCCGGCGAAGCGGCCGTGAGCCGATGGGCCTACGAGCATGGACAGGCCGCGGGGTCGGGGACACGCGTGTTCTCCGCCGAGCGGACGCTCCACTTGCCGCTGGTCGGATCGCGCGAGACCATCGGCGTGCTGAGCCTGGCCCCGCGGAATGCGGATGGCCTTCAGACCCCCGGACGGCTCCTGCTCCTCGAGACCTTCGCCAACCAGATCGCGCTGGCGCTGGAGCGCGCGACGCTCGTGGAGCAGGCCCACGAGGCTCACCTCCGCATGGAGACGGAACGGCTGCGCAGCTCACTGCTCAGCTCGATATCCCACGATCTCAGAACTCCACTGGCCACGATCACCCTGGCCGCGTCCAGTCTTCTCTGGCGAAATGAGAAGTTCGATCCGGAGACCCAACGGGAGCTGACGGAGTCGATCTACGACGAATCGGAGCGCTTGGCCCGGCTCGTGGACAACCTCCTGAACATGACCCGGCTGGAGTCGGGCATCCAGGCGCGTAAAGCGAGCCAGCCACTCGAGGAGGTGGTCGGCGCCGCACTCGCCCGGCTGGAGCGGCGCCTGCACGGTCGGCCCCTGACGACCGGTCTCCCGGATGACCTACCTCTCGTCCTCATCGATGAAGTGCTCATCGAGCAGGTCCTGATCAATCTGCTGGACAACGCGATCAAGTACACCGGCCCGGAGAGCCCACTGGAGCTCTCGGCAATGGTGAGCGATGGCATGGTCACGGTGCAACTTGCCGACCGGGGGCCGGGACTCGATCCAGGGACCGAAGAGCGGATCTTCGAGAAGTTTCATCGTGGCTCAACCGGTCTCACGCAAGGCGTCGGGCTGGGACTCCCGATCTGCCGAGGCATCATCGAGACCCATGGCGGCCGCATCTGGGCGGAGAACAGACCGGATGGGGGCGCGGTGTTCCGCTTCACCCTGCCCATGGATTCGGCGCCGGTAGATCTCGCGGCCCCCCATGGGTGAGGCGATCCGACCCGCTGGGCAGGCGTCCTCATCCGGCCCGAGCGGGAAGCCCGCCAAGGGGCCGACGGTGGTCGTGATCGAGGACGAGCCACAGATGCGGCGTTTCCTGCGGGCCGCGCTCGTGAGCCTGGGGTATCGCTTCCATGAGGCCGCGACCGGTCAGGACGGCTTGGCCGAGGCGGCCACCCGTCAGCCCGACGTCATCATCCTCGACTTGGGACTCCCGGACATCGACGGGTTCGAGATCATTCGCCGCGTGCGGGAATGGAGTACGGTGCCCATCATCGTGCTCTCGGCCCGGGATCAGGAGGGCGATATGATCAAGGCGCTCGACCTGGGTGCGAACGATTACGTGAGCAAGCCCTTCGGCGTCGGGCTGCTACTGGCCCGCCTGCGCGCGGTGCTCCGTCACGCGGCCCTTGCCCGCCAGCAGCGGGTGGAGTCGGTCTTCGCCGTCGGCGCGCTCCGGGTGGACCTGATGCATCGCCGAGTCTCGGTGGAAGGCGTGGAGGTCCACCTGACGCCGACCGAGTACCGGCTCCTGACGACCCTGGTGCGGCATGCCGGCCTTGTCGTCGTCCACCAACAGCTGCTCAGGGAGGTCTGGGGGCCGAACCGCGAAGATCAGGCCAACTATCTGCGGGTCTTCATGCTCCAGCTCCGGCGCAAGATCGAGGCCGACCCGGCACGCCCCCGCTACCTCAGGACCGAACCGGGCGTCGGATACCGGCTCATGGTGGAGTGATCCGCCGCTCCAGACGGCCAGCTCATCGGCACGCTCGCGCTTCAGAACCCTCTCCCGTTCGCTCGCTCACTCTCGATGGCCACTTCGATTTACCCTGACCGTGGACGGGTGTATGACTACTATTGCCTTCCGCGCGAGGAGGCCGCAGCCGGTCCCCGGCCTGGTCGGGGCGATCTTCAAGCGCGGACTCGTCAGGTGCGTGGGAGATCGCGGTGCCGCGTTGACACAACGGGGAGACACTCTCATGAAGAGGACGTTCAGGGTGGGCGATCACGTAGTCTGGAACTCCGAAGCTGGACGGGTCAGTGGGACGATCATCAAGGTGCACACCAGGGATGTCGACTACAAGGGATACACCCACCACGCGAGCAAAGACGAGCCACAGTATGAAATCCAGAGCGACAAGACCGACCACATCGCCATGCACAAGGGCGCCGCGCTGAGGCGGATGGACGACTGAGCGGTCGGGCCCCGCGCAGCTGCTCGCCTGACCGGGTCTGAACGTTTCCGGCGGCCAGAACGACGCGGATGCGACCGCGCACCTGAACGCGATGAATACCATGGCCGAGGCGCACCCGTGGCCGCTCTCGTTCTCCTATGGCCGCGCGCTGCAGACGGCCGCCCAGCAAGCCTGGAAGGGGGACCCGGGCCGTATCGCGGCCGGCCAGAGAGCCTTCCACCACCGCGCCCGGCTCAACGGCCTCGCTCGCTCCGGCCGGTATCGGCCGGAGATGGAACAGCTCATCGCGTAGCCCGACCTCATGAAAACGCTGGCCATCCTGGTGGGCGGCGGCCCGGCACCGGGCATCAACGCGGTCATCGCAGCAGCCACCATCGAGGCTCGGAACCGAGGGCTCCGGGTGCTTGGTTGCGAGGACGGCTTCAAGTGGCTCATGCTGGGAGACCTCTCCCGCGTGCACGAGCTGGACATCGGCGCGCTGACCCAGATTCACTTCGAGGGCGGCTCAATCTTGCGCACGGCCCGCGCCAACCCGACTCGGTCGCCGGAGGCCCTCCAGCACGTCGTCGAATCGCTGCGCCGCCTCGACACCTCGTATCTCCTCACCATCGGCGGCGACGACACCGCCTTCGCCGCTTCCCAGGTCGCCCGCGCCGCCGGCGGCCGGATGGCAGTGGTCCACGTCCCCAAGACCATCGACAACGACCTGCCCCTTCCGCCGGAGATCCCGACCTTCGGCTTCACGACCGCGGTGGACCTGGGCATGCAGCTCGTCCGGAACCTGATGAAGGACGCAGCCACGACCGGCAAGTGGTTCTTCGTGACGGTGATGGGGCGCCACGCCGGGCACTTGGCTCTCGGCATCGGCGGGGCCGCCGGGGCCACGCTCACCGTGATCGCCGAGGAGTTCCCGGAGCGCCACGTGCCCCTCCAGCGGCTCGTGGACGTTCTGGAAGGGGCCATCGTCAAGCGGCTGGTCCACGGCCGGGACCACGGAGTCGCTCTCCTGGCCGAGGGTCTCCTCGAGAAGCTCGACCCGAAGGCGCTGGGGACAGTGGTCCGCGACGCCTACGGCAACGTGCGCTTGCAGGAGCTGGAGCTGGCGAGGCTCCTCAAGACGCGGGTGGTGGCGAGCCTGGCCGCGCGGGGCGTCGAGACCGGCATCGTGGCCAAGGATCTCGGTTACGAGCTCCGCTGTGCCCCGCCGGGTGGGTTCGATACCCAGTACTGTCGGAGCCTCGGCTACTGGGCGACGTGCTTCCTGCTCGACGGCGGCAGCGAAGCGGTGGCCACCATTCAGGGCGGCCGGCTCGTTCCGATTCCGTTCCGGGATCTGCTCGATCCAGCGACCGGCAAGATCCGCGTTCGCTACGCGGATATCCACTCGGAGGCGTACCGCACCCTCCACGCCTACATGATCCGCCTCAAGCGCGAGGACTTCGAGCAGTCCGAGCGGCGAGAGGCCCTCGCCCGGGCCGCCAGGATGACCGAGCCGGAGTTCGTCCGCCGCTTTGGATACGTCCCCGGCGACGCGTGAGGCGTCGCGTCACTTCATCCGGCGATCGCCCGCCGATCGGGTCGTGAGCGGCTGCACCGGGAACGCCGCCTCGATGTCGGAAGTCATTCGGGCAGGTCACACGGTCTCCACCTTGATCAGGTTCGTCATTCCGGGGCGGCCCACCGGGACGCCGGCGGTGACGACCACGGTGTCCCCATGTTGCACGCGCCCCGCCGCCAGCGCGGCGCCGAGGGCTCCGTTGATCAGCTCGTCCGTCGTCGCCTGGCCCCGGTTCAGCAGCGGCGCGACGCCCCAGACGAGCGCCAGCCGGCGGTAGATCTCGGCATGCGGCGTGGGCGCGAGGATCGGCGCCCGCGGCCGGTACTGGGCGACCCGGCGGGCGGTACCACCCGACTGGGTGCACGTGACGATCGCCGCGGCATCGATCTCGTCGGCCATGACGCAGGCCGCCCGCGCGACCGCGTCGGGTAGCGGCCCGCCGGTCTCGAACCGACCGAGCCAGGCGTCGAAGGGAAAGCTCAGCTCGGCGTCGGCGGCGATCGCCGCCATCATCGTCACCGCCTCGACCGGGAATCGGCCGATCGCGGTCTCTTCCGAGAGCATCACCGCGTCCGTGCCATCGAGCACCGCATTCGCCACATCCGTCGCCTCGGCCCGCGTCGGCCTCGGGTGCTCCTGCATCGAGCGCAGCATGTGGGTGGCGGTGATGACCGGCTTGCCCGCGCGATTCGCCTTCCCGATCAGCATCTTCTGCAGGCGGGGCACCGTCGCCAGCGGGATGGCCACGCCGAGATCGCCCCGGGCCACCATGACGCCGTCCGCGCCGTCGACGATCTCGTCGATATGGGTCAGGGCCTCCGCGGTCTCGATCTTGGCGATCAGGGGGACGCTGCTGCCGTGATCCTGGATCATTCCCCGCGCCTCGAGGATCTCCGCGGCGGTCCGGACGGTCGACAGGGCCACGTAGTCGACGCCGTAGCGGAGGCCGAAGGCCAGGTCCTCGCGGTCCTTGTCGGTGAAGGCCGGCGCGGTGACCGAGCGAGCCGGGAGGTGGACGCCCTTGCGGGACGCGAGCGGGCCGCCCGTGATCACGCGGCACTGGACGTCCTCCCCCGCGATGGCGATGACCTCCAGCTCCAGGTCGCCGTCGCTCAGGAGCACGGAGTCGCCGGGCTGCAGATCCTCGGTGAGGCGCGCATAGGCGACGGAGACCTCCTGCGCGGAGCCGAGCACCTGCCGCGTGGTCAAGGTGAACGGCGCGCCGGTTTCCAGTGTGACCGCCCCCGATGCCACCTCGCCGATCCGGATCTTCAGCCCGGCGAGATCCTGCAGGATGGCGATCGGTCGAGCCATGCGCTCGGCGATGCGCCGAACCGCCGTGATGACCTCGAGGTGCTCGGCCGCCGTGCCATGAGAGAAGTTCAACCGAGCGACGTCCATGCCGGCCCGGATCAGCCGCTCCAGGGTCTCGGGAGACCGCGACGCGGGTCCGATCGTGCACACGATCTTCGTTCTCGGCATGGCGTGATCGGCCGACGCGATGGAGGGGCTCGCCGGGGTCAGGGCGCGCGCCGGCCCGCCCCGCTGGCGCCGGGGCGAGCACCATCCGGCAAGCCGCGGAGGGCCAGGACGTGCGTGATGTCCTTGAGCGAGAGGTATCCCACGAGCCGTGAGCCCTCGAGCACGGCCAGCCGCCCGACCTGGTTCCGCGACGCCTTGCCCAGCGCGTCGAAGACGGAATCGTTCGGTCCGACGATCAGGTCGTCGCTCACCGGGCGCATGATCTCGCTCACCCGCCGCTCCGTACGCTGCTCCGCGGGCACCCCGTGGACCTGTTGCACGCTCGCGATCCCACGCACCACGCCGCCGTCCACGACCGGGAAGCTCGTGACGTGGTGGGACCAGAAGGCCTCCGCGAGCTGCGCGACGGTCGCCTGCACCGGCACCGTGACGACCTCGCGCGTCATGATGTCCCGCACCGGGAGGTGGGCCAGCGCCTCTCGCAGGGCCATCTGCGAATAGCTCGCGTCCGCGGCGCCCCGGAGGAACATGCCGATGAGGATGAACCAGAAGCCGCCGATGAACGACCCGCTGAAGATCTCGAGGAACCCCAGCGCCATGAGGCCGAACGCGAAGGCCACCCCGACCCGGCTGGCCATGTAGGTGGCACGACCCAATGTGCCCTTCCACTTCCAGAGGGCGGCGCGCAAGATCCGCCCCCCGTCGAGCGGAAAGCCGGGGACGAGATTGAAGATCCCGACCGCCAGGTTCACCAGCACGAGGTAGGAGACCACCGCCTGCGCCGACCCCGGCGGCACGAGACCGCTGGCGTTGATCGCCCACAGCACCGCCGCGATCGCGAAGCTCGTGATCGGCCCCACCACCGCGATCAGGAATTCGGCCCGCGGAGTCGGCGGCTCGTCCTCGAGGTGCGAGACGCCGCCGAACACGTGCAGGGTGATCCCGCGGACGGACAGGCCGTGCGCGATCGCCACGAAGGAGTGCGACAGCTCGTGGAGCAAGACCGAGACGAAGAGGAGGAGCGCGGCCAGCAGCCCGTTGGCCCAGTAGGTGGTCGCGGGCAGGTTGGGCAGCGCGTGCGGGAAGTACCCGACCGCGAGCGTCCAGGTGATGAGCCCGTAGATCACGAGCCAGCTCACGTGGATGTTGATCGGAATGCCGCGGATCGTCAGCACCCGCACCGTCCCACCCACCTTGCGCACCCTCCTCCGCCGGAGTGAACCCTCCGCCCGCGTGGTCCCGCGACACCACCGAGCGACCGAAGAATCGGCCCGGAGACGGCTCGTGTCAAGCGGTCGGCGTGAGACGTCAGCGAATCGTCCGGGCGCGGCCCGCCGCCCGTTTCAGCCGGTAGCTCCGATAGAGCAGCGCGACGCCGACCCACATGGCGCCCGCCGCGATCGGATAGGCGAGCACCGTCGGAAAGAGCGCCACCACCACGCCCACCGCCAGCAGGACCAGGGCCGCCACGATCATGATCCGCGCCTCGACCGGCTCGAGCACACGGCGGTTGGTGATCGCGGCGCCGACCGTGTTTCCGATGCGGAGCAGACCGGCCGCCGCTCGCCCGCCGCTTCCGCCGGCCGCGGTGGAGGCGCGGTCTCGAGGCCAACGCTGGGGCTGAAGCCGATTCCTCTCGTCCAGCACCACCTCGGTGGCGTTCTGCAGGTCGTCCTCGTACATCGCTTCCATCCGCTTGGCGAACGCCCGATCCTCCGCGACCACATCCAGCTCGTAGTTGCCGAGCCAGCTCGCGATGTTCAGATTGGTCGACCCGACCCGCGCCCAGCGTCCATCCGCCACCGCCGTCTTGGCGTGCAGCATCGGACCGTTCCACTCGAAGATCCGTACCCCGGCCTCGAGCAGCGTCCGGTAACCCGATCTCGAGAGCGGCCGGAGCAGAGGAATATCCGTCCCGTTCGGCACCAGCAGCCGGACGTCGACGTCGTCGCGGGCCGCGGAGCGGAGCGCCTGCACGTACGCGGTCGTGCCGGCGTAGTAGGCATCCGTCAGCCACAAGCGCTCGCGCGCGACGGCCGCCACCAGCAGATCCAGGCGCAGCAGCCCGGCCATGCTGGGAACCGTCGCGACGATCCGCAGCGCCGCGTCTCCCGCCGCCGCCGGATCGCGCTCGGTGTCGGGCAACGCCTCGCCCATCAGGCCCCACATCTGGGCAAACGCGCGCTCGATGTGAGCGACCGCGGGCCCGCGGATCTCCACGCCGGTATCGCGCCACGGAGCGATGCCGGCGGCCGGATCGCCCACCCAGGCCTGGCCGACGCACAAGCCGGTCACGAAGCCGACCGTCCCGTCGACGGTCAGCATCTTGCGATGATCGCGGCTCAGCCATCCGAACGGGCTCGCCACGTGGGGCGGGTTGTAGCAGCGCACCTCGACGCCCCCCGCGCGCAGCGCGCGCCAGAACCGGCGCGACGTCTTCCCGAACCCGCCCATCCAGTCGTAGATCACGCGCACCGGCACGCCCGCGCGGGCCCGCGCGATCAGGGCGCGCGCGAATCGCTCGCCGATCTCGTCGTCGTGGATGATGTAGCTCTCGAAGTGGACGGACCGTGTCGCGCCCGCGATGGCGTCGAGCCACGCCGGATAGTTCTCGGCCGCATCCTTCAGCAGGCGGATGCGGTTCCCGCCGACCAGCGGGGCCCCCGCCGCCCGCGAGAACGCCTGATCGGCGAGCGTGCGCATGGACGTCAACTCGGCTCTCGAACCGCGGTCAGCGGGCGCGGCCGTCTTTCGCCATCGGCTACGCCGCCTCCGCGGGGATCGCGACCGGCTCCACGGGGAGACCGCGCTCGCGCCAGGCCTGAAACCCGCCCGCCAGGGGCCGGATTCGCGAGATGCCCTGCTTCCGCAACAGCAGCGCCACCCGGGCGCTCGTGGCCTCGTTCGGTCAGGAGCAGTAGAGCACCACGTCCCGGTCGCGCGGGATCAGGGCGCGGCGCTGCTCGAGCGCGGAGGGAGTCATGTGCACCGCCCCCGGGATGCCGATCGGCTCGGCCTGCACGTCCAGGTCGTGCCGGAGATCGATGATCGACACCGGCTCGCCCGCGTCCAGCTTCCGCACGAGCTCGTCGACGGTGATCCGCGCGATGCGCAGCTGGCGGAGGAAGAGCTGGCGCCGGGTGACCTTGACGCCCAGGTAGAAGCCGAAGGCGCCGGCGACGACCACGACCGCCCAGAGGCCCAGCCGCTCGGCGAGTGCGGCGGCCTCGGCGAGCTGGTCGTGAAGGGTGTAGCCCAGGCCGACGTAGAGCCCCACCCACAGCACGGCCCCGAGCACGTCGAACACCAGGAAGCGAAATCTCGGCATGCCGAGGGCCCCCGCCAGCGGCTGTCCGATGCTGTTGAGCCCGGGCAGGAACTTCGCGATCAGGAGGGCGCTGGCGCCACGGTGCGCGAACGTCTCCTCACCCCGGCGCACACAGCTGTCGGGCTCGATCGAGATACGGCACAGCCACTTCATGACTCGCTGGCCGCCGCGGCGGCCGACCTCGTACCACAGGAGATCGCCCACGACCGTGCCCGCCAGCGCCAGCGTGCCCGCGAGCCACAGACGGAGATGGCCGGTCCCGGCCAGGGCTCCCGCCCCGAGCAGCAGGGGCTCCCCCGGCATGGGCGGCACGAACTGCTCCAGGACCATGCCCACGAAGAGCGCCGAGTACCCGTACTGGCGGATGAACGCGTCCACGCTTTCCATGAGCGCTAGTCAGCTCGGTCCCCGTTTCGGCCGGGCCAGGCAATGGTGAGGAGCAAGACGCTGTCTTCCAGGGCCTCGACGTCATGAGCCAGGTCCCGGTCCAGGGCGAGCAGACTTCCGGCCGGCAGATCGAACGTCCGCTGGAGCGCGCGAAGCCGAATGTGGCCGCGGAGGGTGTGCACCGAGATGCGGCCCTCGGCCCGATGGTCCGGCATGCGCGCATTCGCCCGGAGCGCGATCAAGACGATGCGGAAGTCGTCGTACTTCACGAGTGTCTTGGCGTTCTGGTCACTCGTCCCCCGGGCTTCGCGGTCGAGCTGCTCGAGCTCTCGCGTGAGATCGAATTCCAGGAAGGGGCTGTCCATGGATCGCGGATGCGGTCTGCGGCGCTGCCCGTCGTCGTGTCGAGCCTCTGACATCGTGAGATCTCCTTCCATTGCCGAGCATGGCCAATCGCCCACCGATGATGGCGCCGCTCGCCCAGGCGTTGTCACGTCAGCTCGACGGCGCAGTGCTCGGACGCCGCCAGCTCGTACGTCTTGCCGTTGATCACGACGCGAATCGCGGGCGCCACGCAGTGCATCGCCTGCACCTGGATGGCCCGGCCCTCGAGCTCGATGCGCAGCGACTGCCCCCGGTAGCGCACCCACAGTCGCAGTCGCCCGAGCGCCTCCGGCAGGCGCGGGTTGAGCCGGAGGACGTCGTCGCGCAGCTCGATGCCCGTGTAGCAGCGCTGCAGGACGTCGACCGTGCCCGCCATGGCGCCGAGGTGGATCCCCTCGGGCGTGGTCCCGCCCTGGATGTCGGCCACGTCCGTCACGAGCCCTTCCATGAAGACGTCCCACGACGCCGGGCGGTCCGCCCGGGCCAGCACCCAGGCATCGGCCACGCGACTCAGCGACGAGTCGTGGACGCTGCGACGGTAATAGTAGTCGATGGTCCTCGGGATCGTCTGGGCGTCGAACGGGTAGCCGAGATGCTCGAACAGCTCGCGCAGCTCGTCGGACGAGAAGAGATAGAACAGCATCAGGACGTCCGGCTGCTTGGAGAGCTTGTAGTTGGCGGTGCTGTCGCCCTCGGCCTCGAGAATGAAGTCGAGCCGGTAGAGATCGCGGTAGCGCTGCCGATATCCCTCCCAGTCGAACTCCTCGAGCGCCTCGTATCCCTCGAACTGGCTCAGGATGCCGTCGGCGTGGAAGACCAGCCGCATCCGCCGGCTGATCGTCTCCCATCCGGCGATCTCCGCCTCGGTGAGGCCGAGCCGGTCACGCAGGCGATGGCCGACCGAGTCGGGCAGGAGGTCCAGCACCGCCCGCGCGCGCCGCAGCACCCACACCGCCATGACGTTGGTGTAGGCGTTGTTGCTCAATCCGGGTCGATCGGCGCCGGGATAGCGGTCGTGGTACTCGTCCGGGCCCATCACGCCGTGGATCCCGTACCGATCGAGTGCCGGATCGTAGGTGGTCGCGCTCGCCCAGAAGCGCGCCATGTCGAGCAGCATCTCGGCGCCGTAGTCGACGAGAAACTCGAGGTCACCGGTGACCTCGTAGTACTGCCAGATGTTGTAGGCGATGGCCGCCCCCACGTGCCGTTGCACGTGCGAGTGGTCTTCCATCCAGCGCCCGGAGCGCGGGTTGTAGAACTGGGTGTCCGTCTCCTCGCGCCCGTTGCTGCCGCTCTGCCAGGGGAACATCGCCCCGCGGTAGCCGGCGGCCCGGGCCGCCACCCGCGCCTCCTCGAGCCGCCGATAGCGGTACAGCAGCAGCGCGCGCGTGATCTCCGGCATGCGCAGGTTCAAGAACGGGAAGATGAACAGCTCGTCCCAGAACACGTGCCCGCGGTAGGCCTCGCCGTGGAGACCCCGCGCGGGCACGCCCACGTCGAGATCCCTCGTGTGCGGCGAGGCGGTCTGCAGCAGATGGAAGACGTGCAGCCGGACCAGGGCGGCGGTGGCGAGCCCGCCATTGCCGGGGGACACGGGCTCACCGTCGACCTCGAGCTCCACGTCGAACGTCGCCCACAGGTGCTTCCACGCCAGCGCATGCGCATGCAGCAGGTCGTCGAAATCCCCCGCGCGCGCGAGCGCGGTGCTCGCGTCCAGGCCACATTCGCTGATGGCGTGGTCCCGTGAGGTGTAGAGCGCCACCGTCTTCCCGATCCGGACCGGCCGCCCCGCGGTCGCTTCGACGACGATGTCCCGCGCGATGTATCGCGGCTCCTCGGTGACCCGGCCCGGGTCATCGACCGGCCGGCCATCCACGTCCACACGAAGCCGGGCCGCCTGCGCGATCACGACCTCCGACTGGTGCGTCCGCACCTTCAGGAAGAGGCCGTCGCGGCGGGCGCGTGTCGTGACGATCGGCACCAGATGGTCCTTGGCGAGCTGCCGATACCGCGCCACGAGATCGTTCACGACGCGGGCGTCGAGCGCGGCGCGGATCTCGAGCGGGCCCGACCAGTCCACCGGGGTGACGATCGTCTCGAGCGCGGCCAGGTGGGGCGACGCCATGGAGACCAGCCGGCGGCTCTCCACCCGTGTGGTACGGCCGGCCCGGTCGCGGACCTGCAGATCGCGCAGCAGGATGCCGCGCCGCAGGTCGAGCTCCTGCCGGTACGACAGCACCTCCACGTCGTGCAGGGAGAACCACGGCTCGCCGGGGCGCCGGAACGTCGTCGGCAGCCAGTTGGGCGCGTTGACGAGATCCTCGTGCTCGAGGGTGCGGCCCTCGATGACGCTCGGCAGGCGGTCGTAGCATCCGGCGATGTAGGTCCCCGGATAGTGCACGGAGTCCGCGGCGCTCTCCGCGGCCGCGCCGCGCGTCGCGAAATAGCCGTTGCCGAGCGTGCACAGCGTCTCGCGCAGCCGCTCCTGCGCGGGGTCGAACCCTTCGTAGACGAGCGCCCAGCCGGTCACGAGGCGGCCCGGGCCCGCGGCGTGAGTCGTATGGTGCCGAGATCGGCGACGACGACATGCGCGCCATGCTGTCGCAGGCCCTCGGCGTGATCGGCATCGCCCACCCCCACCACGAGGCCGAACTCGCCGCGCCGACCGGCCTCGACGCCGGCCGTCGCGTCCTCGAAGACGACGCTCCTCGCCGGCAGCACG
>Ga0209974_10000063_pt1 | contig 28631 bp, 29 predicted proteins | sample InoplaM3SPM_FD_187592 | JGI IMG/M metagenome (GOLD analysis project Ga0209974, IMG submission 187592) | Arabidopsis thaliana rhizosphere microbial communities from the Joint Genome Institute, USA, that affect carbon cycling - Inoculated... | ecosystem: Host-associated > Plants > Roots >...
CGCCGCCATGGCGGCAGACATCCTGCCATTCGCACTGGGCGACTGCGACGAGGAAATCGTCTATCGCGCCACGCTCGCGCACGTAGGAGCGTTCCCACGCCAGGCGGGGCTCGCTTCGACGGCCGACGCGATCGAATGGGTGCACCGCCGGCTTGCGCTCAACTGTGCTGCCGTATTCGCGGCGCTGCTGTCGCTCGGCGACGATCACGTCCTCGAGCGCCTGCTGCCGCTGAGATCCACGCTCGACGCGGACGAAGTCGCGGCGATCCGACGGCGGCTGGGCGCCGAATGCCCGGAACCGGCTCGGACATTCCTCCGGGGGTGGATCGATCTGCTGGATCAGTCCTGCGCCCGCAGATGATCCGCGGGAAACGTCTCCATTTCACGGAGGCCTGGGTCTCGAGAAAGCAGCGGCCGATTGCGTTCATGGGTTGCCTGCGACAGAGGCCGTCGGTTGCAAACGTCCGAGCCAGGCCTCTACGTTGCGCGCCTTGCGATTATCGAGCCACTCGAACACCAGGGTGTGCCATGCGACGCGCTGCACATAGGCACGCGTCTCGTTGAACGGAATGTTCTCTACCCAGACGTCGTTGTCCATTGCCGTCGCGGGCAGCCAGCGCTCCACGGCGCCCGGGCCCGCGTTGTAGGCCGCGGTCGCGAGGAGTGGCTGACCGTCGAATCGGTCGAGCAGGCTCTTCAACTCTGCGGCGCCTACGGCCACGTTGATCGATGGCTGGAACAGGTCGGCGCGAGCAGGCTCCTTGAGACCCCAGCGCCGCGCCGCCCGCCGCGCGGTCGCTGGTAGCAGCTGCATCAGGCCCAGCGCTCCTGCGCTGGAGTCTGCGTCCGCGCGATACAGGCTTTCCTGACGCATCACCGCGTAGATAAGCTCGCCGGGGAGGTCCGTGAGCCGGGCCGCCGCACGCACCTCCTTGTCGTACGGCCGCGGATAAAGCAGCGGATAGTCGTTGAAAAGCGTCTGCTGCGCGGCCGCGGCGATCGACTGGTGGTGCCAACCCCAGCGATCGGCGAGACCGATCGCCTGGATCCGCTCCTCCCGCGCAAGGAGCTCATACGCGATCCGCCATTCGGTCGCAGCCTCGGACGGGAGATCGCAGAGCAGCAGCTCGCGGGCTCGCACCAGGCCTGGCTCGCGCGCCAGCTCGTCGATCGCATGCTGGTCGAGCCTGATCTCCTGCAGCGTGGGGGTGAAGCGCTGTCCGGTTCGCGCGGCCGACAGCACGGCGTACCAGTTGTCGGTAGGCACGACGGCCGCGTATCCAGCGCGCGCCACGTCGCTGTCGCCGACGGCCTCGCGGGCGCGAGCGGCCCAGTAGCGCCAGCGGTTCTGGCTCCGGAGCGACTCGGGCATCGCCTCGATCGCCTGCGTCGCGCGACCCCAGTCGCCGGCCCAGAGCGCCGCCCGCGCGTGCCACTCGTGCGCCACGTCGTCGAAGTCAACTGCGTCGACGCGGGAAAAGAATTCGAGTGCGCCCGGCGTGCGGCTCCACGCCAGGCCCAGGGCCGTCACGAGCGCATACGGGCTTGCGGCGCGCTCGTCCAGGTTGCGCACATCGACCAGCGCCGAATACCGGGCGGCGGCGCCCTCGGGATCGCTGCGCGCCAGGCGTGTCCACCCGGCGAGCAGCGCCGCCGGCTCGACTTCGCGTTCCGGGTGAGCCATCAGCTCATCGACCGACCACTGTGGACGCTCGATCAACCCCGCCCACTGCAGCAGCGGGGCCGCGGTACGCACGGGCAGCGATTTCGCGAGATAGCGCGCGAGCTGTGGCTCGCCCTCCGCGAGCGCCATGCGTGCTCGTCGCTCCACCAGTTCCGCCGTCAGACGCTTGCGCGATCTCAGCCAGTCGAATACGGGTTCACAGGCATCGGGAAGGCTGCGCGGCGTCAACCACTGCTCGACGACCGCCTCCTCGAGACCCTCGTCGCGATCGAGCGCGGCCCGGGCAGCGAGGGCATGGCAGCGAAGCGTGACGTCGGTGTCCGCGTCATCGTGATAATGCTCGAGGTAGGTCTCCCACTGCCGGCGCGCACCGAGATCCGCGAGCCATGCGCCTCGCAGGCTGCGCGTGTATGGCGCCGCGCCGTGCTCGTCCAGGTAGCCGGCGATCGCTGCGTCTGCGCCGAGATTCTTCGCGAGTCTCGCGACCTGGAGGTAGGGGTAGAGGGGATAGGCGCGGAGCGCGTCATCGTCGGTCGCCGTCGGAGCAGGACTGCCCGCCTGCGCCGCCGCATAGGCCACCCGGAATCGGGTGCGAACGGCCGCGTACTCGTCGGCGTTCGCGCTCGAGGGCGCCGCGAGCGCGAGGACCATCAGTGTGCAGATCCATCTGGACATTGGCCCGAGTGTACCTGCGCTGCGGGCAGTGACTTCCAGGATGCTGTCTCCGGGCAGCTCATCGCCGGTCGCGGTTGCCGTGATGCGAGGGGTATGTGTGCTAGCTGGGCCTGGCCGCGAGCGTTCCGCTGAGCCCGCGCATCAGCGTGCCGCGATGAGCTCGATTTCGACGAGCGCACCCCTGAGCGGCAGACCGGCGACCTGCACGGTGGTGCGGGCCGGCAGGTTCTTCTGGGTGGCCGTGCCGAAGTGCTTGCCATAAGCGGCCATCAGCCCGTCGAAGTCCATGACGCCACCCTTGCGGGGATCGCCGACCATGAAGACGTTCATCTTGACCACGTTGGCCATCGTCATGCCAAGGGCCTGCAGCTCGCGCTCGAGCTTGGTCAGCACGCTGGCCGCCTGCGTGGCGGTGTCGCCGTAACGCTCGGTGGTGCCGGGCGCAGCGTCCGGATCGGCGACATCCGGCACCGTGCCGCTCAGGAATACCAGTGTGCGGCCGCCGGGAACCTCCACGCTGCTCGAGATCGGAAAATCGGCCAGGGCCCGTCGCTTGATCTCATCGGCAGGGACCGGTTCGGGTGCCATCACCCCCAGCAGGGCGACCAGGGCGATGCTGCACCTAATCATGCGGGTCTCCAGGCGGCGCCGGACTAGTTGGTAACGGAACTTCCCGGATCGCCAAGCATCGGAACTCTATGCCGCATTTCCGGTGCCGGGAAGAATGCTCTTAGACTGATGCCCATGCCTGCCCGATCCGAAGCTCCGAAGAAGCGCAGCTCCGGCCCGATTCCGATCACCCGGGAGCGAGCGCTCATGGATCTCGCCCGCTCGAATGCGGAGCGCGACCACGACAAGCCGCGACGACCCGTGTGGGTGACGGTGACGGGTGTGCTCCTCGCGATCTCGGTCGTAGCGATCGCGGGGCGCGGCTTCGACGCGTTTCTTGGTGCATTCCAGCGGTTGCTCGAGCGCATCGCGCAGGAAGAGGCGGAAGCGGAAATCCGCAAGCCGCAACCGATCTTCGTGGTACCGGAGGAGCAGCCCGCCGCCCCGCCCGGCAGCGACGAAACGCCGCCCGACGAATGATCGGTCAGGTCCGCACGGGCCCCGGCGAGCCGTCTTCGATCGTGAACGACGCAAAAACATGCGAGCGCGACTCCGGTTCGAACACCGTGTCCATCGCCACCATGTCGATCTGCGCCCGCTCGCGGTGCAGGTCGAGACGCAGATAGCCGCGGTACTCGCTGGTCCCGGCCAGCAGGCTGGGGTTCTCCTTGAGGCGATCCTCGATCATCTTCGCGGGCAGCCCCTGCGAGCTGACCGAAGTCGTGACGAATTCCGCGGCAACGACCGGCGACGCCGGATCGGCTGCGTCGCGATTCAGTCGCGCGGCCAGGAAGGAATGGATGTCGCCCGAGAGGCAGACGGGGTTGCGCACGCGCGTCGCCTGTAGAGTCGCAAACAGACGCGCGCGCGCCGCCGGGTAGCCGCTCCAGCCATCGGTCCAGTAGGTCTCGCCCGGCCCGGATTGCTCGTCGATGTTGGCCATGACCGTGCCCTGTGCGAGCAGGTTCCAGCGAGCCTTGCTCTCGGCGAGACGCGCCGCGAGCCAGGCTTCCTGTCGCGCGCCAAGCTTCGAGCGTTCCGGTGCGGTCCGCTCGGCGCAGTCGCTGACGCGGTTCGAGCCGCGACGGCCGGGCTTCGGACAGGCCTGCGGGCTGCGGTACTGCCGGTCGTCGAGCATCAGGACGTTCGCGAGACTGCTGAAGACGCGCTGCGTATGTAAGCGCAGATGCGGTCCGTAGGGCAGGGCGCGCCGCGGCAGCGGCTGGTGCTCGTAGTACGCGCGGTAGGCGGCGGCTCGGCGCGCGAGGAACCACTCGGGCTCATCGTCCTCCTCCGAGACGTCGGCTGCGTAGTCGTTCTCAACCTCGTGATCGTCCCAGGTCAGGAGCCACGGGCACGCCGCGTGCGCTGCCTGCAGCAACGGATCACCCTTGTAGAGGGCGTAGCGTGCCCGATAGTCATCGAGCGAATGGCACTCGGGCGCCCCGTGGTGGCGGATGCGACGCTCACCCCAGGACAACTCATAGATGTAGTCGCCCAGGTGCACGATCAGGTCAGGCTCGTCGGCGACCATCGCCTGGTATGCCGTGTAGTAGCCGTGCTCGTACTGCTGGCACGAAGCGACGGCGAGCCTGAGCCGCTCGGGCGCAGCATCCCCCGCCGCCGCCGTCGCCGTGCGTCCCACGGGGCTGCGCGCACCACCGGCAATGAAGCGGTACCAGTACGGGCGCCCCGCCTCGAGCCCGCCGGGCTCAACGTGGACGCTGTGAGCCCAGTCGGGCGTAGCGTATTCGACACCCGAGCGGACGATGCTGCGAAACTGCGCGTCGGACGCGATCTCCCATTCGACGGGGACGACCTTGGGCGCCATCCCGCCGTCTGGCGCCAGTGGCGTCGGGGCGAGCCGCGTCCAGAGCACGACGTCGTCCGGCGTCGGGTAGCCGGACGCCACACCTAGCGTAAAGGGGTCGTCGGCGAAGCGGATCGTGCGTGCCGCGCGCAGCGAGCCTGCTGGTAGCAGCGAGGCGCCGCCAAACGCGATGAGCTGCTGCAACAGCTGCCGCCGTCTGTGGTTGGGGGCACCCAGTTTGCTCACGCAGGCGTCGTCCCACCTTCGGCCATATTCCCGAGTCTACAGGCCGATTGCTGCAACGAGTCGTCGCGAGGTCGCCGCTACGCGTCGCAGGGGGTCTCGAGCCCAAATTCCTGACGCGTTGGTAGACTTGGCCACACTGCGGGCAAGCGCCAGGCCGCCGGGGGTCGGATCATGAGGCATGAATCAATACTGGACACTGTTGGCCGCACGCCCGCGGTGCGGATCCGACGACTCGCGCCGACGGGCGCAAAGCTCTTCGTCAAGCTCGAAGCCTTCAACCCGATGGGCTCGGTCAAGGACCGGCTCGCGCTCGGAATCATCGAGGATGCGGAGCAAAGCGGCGCGCTGCGTCTCGGCCAGACTGTGATCGAGGCGACCAGCGGTAACACCGGCATCGGTCTCGCGATGGTCTGCGCGGCCAAAGGTTACCCCCTGGTCGTAACCATGGCGGAGAACTTCAGCATCGAGCGCCGCAAGCTCATGCGGTTTCTCGGCGCGCGGGTCGTGCTGACACCGGCGGCGCTGAAGGGCAGCGGTATGCTGGCCAAGGCATGCGAGCTCGCCGAGACGCACGGCTGGTTTCTCTGCCGCCAGTTCGAGAACGAAGCTAACGCCCTCGTGCATTCGCGGACAACGGCACGCGAGATCCTCGCGGACTTCGCCGGCGAGCGCCTGGATGCATTCGTCACCGGATGCGGCACCGGCGGCACGCTGAAGGGCGTCGCCCGCGTGTTGCGTGAGGAGCGTCCAGCCACGCGTATCGTCGTCTGTGAGCCGGACAATTCTCCCGTGCTCGGCAGCGGGATCGCACAGACGCGGCTCGCAGATGGCACGCCGGCGGCGAGTCATCCGTTGTTCCGCCCGCATCTCATGCAGGGCTGGTCGCCGGATTTCATCCCGAAGCTGACCGAGGACGCTATCGCGCTCGGCCTGGTAGACGAAGTGCGGCCGGTGCGCGGTGCCGATGCGCTGCGCCTCGCACGCGCGCTTGCGACGGAAGAGGGCATCCTGGCCGGCATCTCGAGCGGCGCAACGCTCGCCGGTGCCATCGAAGTGGCCCGCGACCTGCCGCCCGATGCCGTCGTTCTCTGCATGCTTCCCGATACCGGCGAGCGCTATCTGTCGACGCCGCTGTTCGCGGACATCACTGCCGAGATGACGGACGAGGAGCTTGCGCTTTCGCGATCGACACCCGGACAGCGCTTCGATACCCCGCCGCCGGTCACCGCGGCACAACCCGCAGCCGCCGTCGCGGCCACACCCGAGGCGGAGAGCTTCGTACGCGAAGCGATCGCCGATCCGTCGAGCCCCGTTGTGATGTTCGCGCTCGAATGGTGCGAGTTCTGTTGGTCGGTGCGGCGGATGCTGGCGCATTTCGGTGTCGCGTGCCGCTCGATCGACCTCGACGCCGTTGAATTCCAGGCCGGCGATCGCGGCGGCGCGATCCGCGCCGCGCTCACCGCGCTCACGGGCGCGAATACGTTGCCGCAGGTGTTTATCGGTGGCGAACTGGTCGGCGGCTCCACCGACCTGATCGAGGCGTGGCGCACAGGACGGGCGCAGACGCTTCTCGAGCGGCATGGCGTCGCCTTCAACCGCGATGCGGCCGACGACCCGCGGAGTTTTCTGCCCGGGTGGCTGCAGCCGCGCACTGCCGCGTAGCAGTCGCGCGCCGGGTTAGCTGCCGATGCGGATGATCTCGGATTCGCCGTCGCCGAACGGCACGACGTCGCCCACCTGGCCGCCGAGCAGCGACTGCGCGAGCGGCGAGACGTATGAGATCCGTCCCTCGGCGGGTGAGGCTTCGTCTTCGCCCACGATTCTGAAGATGCGTGGCTCGCCCCGGGCAGGTGCGAGCGTGACCGTGGAGCCGAATCGAACCTTGTCCGAGTCCGCCGGTACTGGCACCAGCTCGGCGCTGCTCCTGCGCTCGCTCCAGTAACGCAGATCGCGGCGGTGGCGGGCGATCTCGGCGCGATCCGCGGAACCGCGGGCCGCGGCAAGACCACCGCGCGATCGCCGCAGCTCCTCGTCGATCTGCGCGAGACCGGTTGGGGTGACGAGGTTGCGATGCGGGCTGACGACGCGATCGGGAATGTCGTCGGCGCCCTGGTCCTCGTCCTGGTCCTTGACGAACGCCCGGCTCACCGCTCGTTCTCCAGTCGCCGGAACTTCGGTCGATGGATACCACGACTCAGCAGGCCGAGCACGCACATCGACCGCTTGCAGCCTACGATGTCCTCGGGCATGCGTGCGATCGTGGGCGGCGCGGTCGCCGATTTTTTCGCGAGAGTCGCCATCAAACTGACCCTGAAAGTAAGTATCCCCCTGCTCGCCATTGCCGTCGAGCGCGGCTGCTTGCTGCATAATCCGGCCCAGCCACGTCCGGCAACAATTAACCAGAAGCAAGGCCAGAACGATGTTTGGAGAGCGCGGACCAGGCATTGCGGTCGTCATTTTCGGGCTGACCGTCGCCGCGAGCCTGTACGGGCTTTACCGGTCGCCGCAGTTCATCGAGCGCTGCCTCTTCCGGCCGTACCGCTTCCTGCGCGAGCGACGCTACGAGACGATAGTAACGAGCGGCATCGTGCACGCGGACTTCGCGCACCTGCTCTTCAACATGGTGACATTCTACTTCTTCGGGTTTCCGCTCGAATCGAGGATCGGTCCGGCGCGGTTCGCGCTCCTGTATCTGCTGGGGCTGCTCGCCAGCCACGTCGGTACGTATTTCAAGCATCGTAACGACCCGGAGTACGCGTCGCTCGGCGCCTCGGGCGCGATATCGGCCGTCCTGTTCGCCGCGATCGTGTATTTCCCGCAGATGCAGCTCTTCATCATTCCGATCCCGGTGCCGATCCCGGCACCGCTCTTTGCCGTCGGCTATGTGGCGTATTCGTGGTGGTCGGCCCGCAACGCGCGCGGCCGGATCAACCACGACGCGCATCTCGGCGGCGCGCTCTTCGGCATCGTCTTTGTCATGATCACCGATTCCCAGGCGTGGTCTGGAATGCTGAAGACCCTGTTCGGCTGACGAGGAGCCAATTGCGGGCCTCGATCCGGCTCAAGCGCGGCATGTTGTAAGACAGTGCGATGCACGCTGTGGGAAAGTGCGAACCGCGCCGCGTTTTTGCCCTGAATTCGATCCCGGTCGCCGGACCGCGCGCGTACACTCCGAGCAGAACTTTGTGGCTCGAGGAACTCGCGATGATCTTCTTTCGGCGATTTATCGCTTCGATACTCTGCGTGACGGTGCTCAACCTCAGCTCCCCGCTGGTCGCCCAGGCTGGTGTGATCGGGACGCTGCAGGCGGTCGAGTCGCAGCACCGCACCGCGGATCTCGCTACCGTAAACTCCGCTCTCGCGCGCGATCAGGTGCGGGCACAACTCGGCGCGATGGGTGTCGATGCGACGCAGGTCGACTCGCGCGTCGCAGCGATGACCGACGCGGAGCTGCGCAGCCTTGCCGGTGAGATCGAGAACCTGCCCGCCGGCGCCGATGCGCTGGCCGTGATCGGCATCGTGTTCCTGGTGCTGCTGATCCTCGAAGCGGTTGGCGTCCTCGACATCTTCAAGTCGTTCCCCTAGGCCTGCGGCGCGCCCGCACCCGGGACCGGGGTCGGTGAAGTTCGCGGCGCAGGCCGCGTGCGCGATCGGCTGGCTGTGGCTGGCCGGCTGCACGGCCTCCGGACCCCGGCAGGAAGCATTCGGCGAGACCGGTCCCGGGCAGGTCGAGCTCGAGGCGACGCCGTTCTTTCCGCAGAGCGAATACCAGTGCGGGCCTGCGGCACTCGCCACCGTGCTCGCCGCCGGCGCCGTCGACGTGACACCGGATGAGCTCGTGCCAGAGGTCTACCTGCCCGCGAGACGCGGCAGCCTTCAGGTCGAGCTTGTTGCCGCTACGCGCGCGCGGGGGCGGCTGCCCTATGTGCTCGCGCCTCGGGATGACGTGCTTTTCGACGAGCTGGCGGCCGGGCGCCCGGTGCTCGTGTTGCAGAAGCTGGGCGCCGGGCCATGGCCCGGCTGGCACTATGCCGTGCTCGTTGGCTACGACCGCGAGCGCCAGTCGGTGCTGCTGCGCTCGGGGACGACCCGTCGACTCGAGATGTCCGTCCGACGTTTCCTATGGAGCTGGCAACGCGGCGGGCGCTGGGCGATGCTGGCGCTCGAACCAGGTGAGTTGCCGGCGGGTGCCGAGATGGACCGCTATGTCGATGCAGCGGCCGGGCTCGAGGCGGTGGGCAGACTGGACGAGGCGACGCGCGCCTACCGGTCGGCGTCGCTGCGCTGGCCTGACGCCGCGTTGCCGTGGCTCGGACTCGCGAACGTTGCGTACGCGCGCGAAGATCTCCCTGCGGCGCAATCGCTTTACGAGGAAGCGCTGGCGCGCGAACCTGCGGACGTCGCCGCGCGCAACAACCATGCCGAAGTCCTGCTGCAACTGGGTTGTCGTTCGGCCGCCGCGCTCGAGATCGCGGTGGCGCAGGGGCATGCGCGTGGCGGCGCGCTCGAAGCAGCGGTGACGGAAACGGCGGCACGGATTGCAGAAGCAACTGCACCCGACGCAGCCGCCTGCCCGACCCCCGCGCGGGACGCCAACGTGGTTGATGGCGGCGTGCGCCCGGAGTAGCTTCGTTTGAGCATGATCCACGGAACGGCCACCTGCACGCGATGAGCCTGCGCGACGAAGTCGAGAAACTGCTGCCCGAGTGGCGTCACTGGTACGGCAACCTGTTCGACGCCGCGCTCGATCTGGGCGTGATTCGCGCGACCGTCTGCGATCCCTCGACACTTCTGCTGTCGAACCGGCATCGTGCGGTGCGTGCCGAGGCGGAGCAGTCGCATCGCGAGCGCTGGAGTGCCGCGGACAACCCGCCCGAAGACTAGCGAGGGCGGCGAGCGACCACTATCCGGGCGGCGGTAACTCGTCGTACCTCGGGAGCTCGCCCGTGATCTCGTACCACTCGGCCTTCGAACCCACGAAGATGTGTCCTGACGGACGGATGCCCGGATCGACGTCCAGCGATCCTGCGGGCACGAGGACGAATCCGCGGGCCGCGGACACTCGCGGCAAGCCGCTACCGCAGCGGCGGCAGAACGCCGTGCCGAAGCGAAGCGCTTCGGGCAGCGTGAAGTCGACGACCTGCGTTTCGCCTCGCGTCCACCGAAACGCATCCAGGGGGTAGAACACGTTACTGGCGTGCGCGGCGCTCCGCCCCAGGCGACAGCGGGAGCAATGGCAGTTCCACATGTAGAGCGGGGTGCCGCGGATCTCGTATGCGACGTCGCCGCACAAACAGCCGCCCTCGACCACCCCAGCGCGCGGCGTGACCCGCGGCCGGTCGATCGCGGGTGCATCGAAGCCCGGCGGGTATTCCTCGGAGCGCGGCAGCTCGTCGGTGATCTCGTGCCACGGTGCGCGCGAACCCGCAAAAATGTGTAGTTGTGGCGTCACTCCGAGGTCGCCCTGGAGATTGGCGGCGGGGATGATGATCTGGCCGATCGCCGGCAGCAGATGCGGTGCGACCGAACCGCACACCCGACAGAAGGCGCGCGAGGCATTCTCCGAGGATGCGTAGACGCCGACGTTGGCCTCGCCAGAAATCCAGCGGAACTTGGCCGGAGGCACGGCGATGAACGTCGCGAACGCCGCGCCGTGGTGCTTGCGGCACATGGAGCAGTGGCAGTTCACCATAAACTGAAACGGCGGATCCGCCTCGAAACGGAGCGCACCGCAGAGACAACGACCTTCAGGCATCCGGGATTCCTCCTGCGCGGGCGCGCTCATTATGCGTCGGCGTGCAGCGAGCGCGTACCGCCCGTCGCCTCAAGCTCGGTACGGAAAGTGTCCTCGGGAAACCATGCATAGCCCGCGCCCATGCATGCTGCATGGATCGACGTTGCCTTGTGGGATACCGTCCAGCGAGATCAACCGCGCCGGCGATCAGCGCTTCGACGCCGCCGAGGACTGTCTCGTAGAGCTCGATGCGCGTGTCTGGCTGCTCGTAGGCGAAGGCCTTGAGGCAATCGAGAAGCAGCCAGGTCGGATAGATCACATCGACGGCGGGTCGTATCTGCGGTTCCTGGCCGCGGGCGAGCTCGGCGGTCGCGCGCTCGAGCCTTGCTGCCTCCGCGACTAGGGCCTTGACAGGCCGATAGAGCAGCTGGCCGGTGGGCGTAACCGCCTGACTCAACGACGGCCACGAGGGCGTTCCATGGTCCAAACCGATGCGGGGGAGACATTCATTCACCCAGTCGATAGATAGGCACTAAAAAATCCTCTCTTAAATCGACGGGCCAAATGCAAAATACATGTCGCTCAGAGGCCAGAGCCGAAGCACTTACCCGTCGCAACAGCAGAGAGTTGACATGACAACCACCCAGAAATCCGCGGAGCTCCTTGGCCGCATCCTGATCGCCGCAATGTTCATCGATGCCGGCGTACCGAAAATAGGCGCCTTTGCCGCTACGCAGGCCTACATGGCGAGCGCCGGGGTCCCGGGTGCACTGCTGCCCGCAGTGATCGCGCTCGAAGTGCTGGGGGGTATCGCGCTCATCCTCGGCTATCGCACGCGCATCGTCGCGATGGCGATGGCGGCCTTCACCGTGCTCGCGGCGTTGCTCTTTCACGGCGCGCCGGATCAGATCCAGCACATCCTGTTGATGAAGAACATCGCGATCGCCGGCGGGTTGCTGATCCTGGCAGCCAGGGGAGCAGGGTCCTGGTCGCTCGATGCCCGAAACGCTGGACTGGCCGCGCCTGGGGACGTTCTGCGGAACACGTGATCCGTCGCAAGGCGCGCCCCGCGCGTGCCTCCCCGGCCGGCATGCACACTAAGGAGAATTGCATGAGAAAGCGGAAGCTACAGACCATAGTCGAATCGGTACCCGCGTCCGACGGCGCGGGCGTAAAGCTGCGCCGCAGCCTGGGCGGTGCGCGCAACCTGCGCATCGACCCCTTCCTGATGCTCGACGAGTTCTATTCGGACGATCCCGACGATTACATCGCGGGCTTCCCGTCGCATCCTCATCGCGGATTCGAAACCGTCACCTACATGCTGGACGGGCACATGCGGCACGAGGACAGCTTCGGCAATCGTGGCGATCTCGGTCCGGGCGACGTGCAGTGGATGACAGCCGCGCACGGCATCATCCATTCCGAGATGCCGCAGCAGACCGAGGGACGCATGCGCGGGTTTCAGCTCTGGATCAACCTTCCGGCGCGCGAGAAAATGAAGGGCGCCGCGTGGCGGGACGTCCCTTCGCGCGAGATTCCGACGGTGGCGCTCGAAGGCGGCGGGCAGGCGCGCGTGATTGCTGGCACGCTCCGGCAGGGCGCGGTGGTGACGCGCGGCCCGGTCCAGGGAGCGAGTACCGAGCCGCTTTATGTCGATCTGCGCCTGCCGCCCGGGGCGCGGGTCAGCATCCCGCTGCCGCCGGACCACAATGCCTTCGTCTACGCATACGAAGGCACGGTATCGGTCGGCGACGACGGGCGCACGCTGCCGGTGCGCGCCGCCGGGCTTCTGACGCTCGGCGAGGCGGTGGATATCACGGCCCACGAACAGGGAGCGCAACTTCTGCTGATTGCCGGCCGCCCCATCGGCGAGCCGATCGTGCAGTACGGGCCCTTCGTGATGAATACGCGCGAGGAGATCGAGCAGGCGATCGCGGACTACCAGAGCGGTCGACTCGCCATAAACGCGGCGTAGCGGCTGCCGGCGCGCAGCGAAAACGTGAACAGCGTCACTGTCGTCCGGGATTACATCCCGCGACACGCATCCTGCTGTGCCCGCGCAAGTGTCTGTACCACAAGGGTGGCCCGCCGCTGGCACAGCGCTTGCACCGCTCTGCATGCATGGTTGCAGCAGGGGCTTAGGTCAAATGCGCGCTCACAGGGGTCTAGCCGCCGTCACGCTTGCGTTTATTGCCACGACGGCGGCGTCGCACACCGGCTCGGCGTTGCAGATCCGCGCCGGTACAGGCACGCCAGCCACTGTCACGGAAGGTAACGACTACCCGTTTCTCGCCAAGCCGCTGGCCATCACGGTCGACGGCGTGCTCGAGGCAACCGGAGCCGGCAAGCTGACATTCGAGTATCTCGGTTACGAGGCCGTCGGGATCAACACGTTTCTGGTCGAAGGGGAGGACTGCTTCACGACGGGCGGCAGCAAGGTGGGCGCAACCTGCAGCGCGACAACGGCCGGCGGGATCGTCGACTTCCAGTTCCGAAGCAGTCCCGGTGGAGATCCGTCAGTCGCGGCCTGGAGCAACCGGGCGCCGCCGGGTTCGACGCAGCGCTACAGCGTCGGCGTCGTTGAGGAAGCGCCAAATACCTTTCTGATTCTCTGGAACTCCGGCGGCCCGGACGACTACGACGACCTGGGCGTCCGTGTCGTTTTCGAGCCGGAGTCGCGGCGCAACCGGGACAGGCTCGGTGTGATGCTCGCAGGTCTGGTCGGCGCGGTCGGGTTCGTCCGGCGCCGCAATCGCGAGGCCTGAGGGGTCAGGCTTTCGCAGTCATGGGCGTCCGGGGCATGCGGGGCCCCGGACGCCCGGGTCCATCGCTCAGCGCGTCAGTCGATAGATGAGAAGCGCCGCGCGCTTCGTCAAGACCGGCAGCAGCGCGAGATCAACGTATTCCCCCGGCGCGTGTTCGTTGCCGCCTTCAGCGCCCAGGCCGTCGAGACACGCGAGCCCTTCCGCGACGAACGAGACATCCCCCGCGCCGCGCTCAGCGGGGTCCTGTGCGACGATCTCGCCTTCGCCGAGGTCCTGGCTGACACGGTCGAGCGCGGTCAGCAGCTCCCGATTCGCGTCGGTCGGCGTCATGGCGGGGTATTCGCCCACGACTTCGATCATGGCATCGGTCCGCGGGAGATGCGTCGCAACGATTGCCGTCATGCGTTCGCGCGCCGCATCGAGCTGCGTGTTCGACAAGTAACGGATGTCACCCTCCACGCGGACCTCGCGCGGAATCACGTTGGTCTTGCCGAGCGCCGTGCCGCTTTTGCTCGCCGTGTCATAGGCAACGTCCGTACCGCCGACGATCACGGATGGATTGATGGTCAGATACGGCTCGCGCAGCTCGTCGTGAATCCGCGCCAGGATGCGCGCCGTCTCGTAGATGGCGCCATCCCCACGCTCCTCGCGGAAGATCCCGGAGGAGTGCGCCTGTTCGCCGGTGACGTGCAGCCGCCAGGTGCCGACGCCGCGCCGGCCGATGACCGCGACGCCCGGCGATGAACCCTCGAAGGCGAGCGCTGCATCGCTGTCGTGGGCAACTGCCTTGAGCGGCTCGCGTGCCACCGACGGCGGCAGGCCTGCGTCCTCCTCGTCGCCGGTCAGCACGACGGTGATCCGGCGGTCAGAAAGCACACCCGCCGCCGCAAGCGCGCGCAGCGCCTCGACGATCACCAGATTGCCGCCTTTCATGTCCGACACGCCGCTGCCATAGGCGCGGTCGCCCTCGCGGCGAAACGCTTCCTTTTCAAGCACCGTGTCGAGATGGCCGATCAGGAGCAATCGCTTGCCGCGGCTGCCTCCACGCACCGCCACCAGATGCCCGGCGCGCGCCATCGCCGGCGGCAGCTCCGCCCAGCTCGTCTCGAACCCGAGCGCCTCGAGTTCCCGCGCATACACGGCGCCGACGCGACGCACACCGGCGAGATTCTCCGTTGCGCTCGGTATATCGACCGTCTCCTTGAGCAGCCCGATGGCAGGTTCGCGGCGACCATCGATCGCAGTGACGATCCGCTGTTCCGGCTCGCTGAGATCGGCGCCTGACGCAGGGCTGAGCAGCAGGCTGGCGACGATCGCGGCGACGACACGCATGGCGGTGACCCCCCTGGAAAAGTGGCAGACGTTAGCACGGCCGAACAGAACCTTCGCGAGGCGCGCGCGGATCCGCGGCACGTCGGTCGTGTCCGACACGCCGACGATCCCTTCTCCGGCAGTCCTGCGGTTCGCCGGCGCTAGGCTGCATTCGACCCGGCTCACACGGGCTCGACCGCCCGTCAGCCGGTAAATCTCTGCAGGGCAGGAGCCAGATGATGATGAAGAAGCGCAGGAGTCACGAACGTCACGTCCAGGGCGAAGGCGACTATGCCTCCGATCGCCGCTATCGCAGACACCTGAGGGAATACCTGGAGCGCGCGGACGTTGAAGCGGAGGCCCGCGCTGCCGAACCCGGGACTGCCGATGAGGCACGCGAGCTGCTGGAAGCCGAAAGGGAAGGTCGCGAACGTGCGAACGCCGAGCGGGACGAGCACGCGAGCTCGAAGGCGCGTAGCTGAAATCAGTCGGCGTCGCCCAGGCGGGCCTCGATCACCGCCCAGTTGAACTGTTCAATCACGTCTGAGACGAAGCGGCCACGATCCTTTGGCGCGTAGTCGAACAGCCAGGCGTGCTCCCAGAGATCGATCAGCAGCAGGAGGTCCGTCATCGCCGGAACGGATACCTGGTGCAGGTCGATCCAGACGTTGTGCAGCCGGCCGGTGGTCGCGCTCCTGACGAGTGCGATCCAGCCGATGCCGCGCACCGATGCGAGCTCGCGGACATCGGAGCGCCACTGCCCGTAGCCGCCAAAGCTACGCTTGAACTCGGCGGCGAGCGCTCCCGAGCGCTGCATGGGCGTCGCCTTCCCGGACAGGGCATCGAAGAACAGCTCATGCAGCGCAACGCCGTTGTGCTCAAATGCGAATCGGCGGGCGAACGCCTCGGCGTCTGTTTCCCGCGTCGCCTTGGTCGTAAGCTTGTTGAGTTGCTCGACATACCCCTGGTAGAGGCCGAGGTGCAGCTCGAGCGTGCGACCCCAGATGCGTCGCACGCGGGCGAGATCGAATTGGCGAACCTGATGTGGCACGGCGCGGCCTCAGACTGAGAACCCGAAGATCGATTCGGTTGGGGGATCCTCGCGGTACCTGTCGAGGGTCGCCATCGGCATCGAGCGGCACGAATCGTAGGAACACGCCCACAGGGTGAACGCAATGAAGAGTGACGGGCACCGCTGGATTTTCCTGCCGATCGTGCTCCTCCTGACGCTGCTGGGCGGCATCCTGTACATGTCGCGCGAAAGCTTCACGCGACTCGAGGCAGCGGCCGAGCGCGTTCGCATCGCGCAGGAGCGGCAGACCCAGCTGGCCGAGTTCCTGCTGCTGGTGACCGAGGCCGAAACCGCTCAGCGCAGCTACCTGCTGACGCGAAAACGCCAGTACCTCGCGCCCTACGAGAAGGCCGCCGCCGAGTTGCCGGCACACGTCGAGTGGCTGCTCGACGACTATGAACTGCACGGGCCCGTGTCCAATGTGCAGCGCATCCAGTGGCTCGACGGTCTTACGGCCGGCAAGCTCCACGAGATCGGCGAGTCGATCGATCTCTACCAGAGCGGGGGCATCCGCAGCGCAATGGCACTGGTGCGGACCGAGTTCGGTCGCAAGCAGATGGACGAGATCCGCGAGGTCGTGTCCGGCCTCCAGATCGAGGAGGGCCTGGCGGTCGCCGCCGCAGTGCAGTCCTGGCGGCGCGAGCTGTGGGTCGGGCGCTGGCTGATCATCGCGGCAACCGCGCTTGCGATGCTGCTCGTGATCGCGGGGGCGTTGCTTGTCATGCGCGACGTGCGTCGTCGCCGGGAGCACGCGAGACAGCTCGAGGAGCACAACGCGGAGCTCGATGCGCAGGTGCGCAGCCGCACCGAGGCGTTGTCAAACCTGTCGAGTGAGCTGCAGCGCGTATCGGAGCGGGAGAAACGTGCCCTGGCGCGCGAGCTGCACGACGAGCTCGGGAGCCTGTTGATCGCCGCCAAGATGGACGTGTCGTGGTTGCGCAAGCGCCTGCCCGCCGACGACCCCGATGTCGCGCTGCGCTGGAACCGGGTGCTCGCGGGGCTCGACGAAGGGGTCGATCTGAAGCGACGGATCGTCGAGCATCTCCGCCCGACGCTGCTCGATAACCTGGGCCTGATCCCGGCGCTCAAGTGGGTGGTGGAGGAGTCCTGCGGGCGCGCCGGGATGCGCTGCGTCGAGCGATATCCGATGGAGGAGATCCGCCTGACGGACGACGCGTCGATCGCCGTGTTCCGCGTCGTGCAGGAATCGCTGACCAATATCGTGCGTCATTCCGGGGCAAGCGCGGTCGAGCTGGCGGTCGACCTCTCCGGTGGGGACCTGGTGCTGCGGATCCGGGACGATGGCAAGGGTATCGCGCCGGACCGCATGTCGAACGTTGTAGGCTCTCACGGCATCGCCAGCATGCAGCACCGCGTGACGAGCCTCGGCGGCCAGTGGAAGATCCAGAGCCCACCTGGGAGCGGCACGCTGATCGTCGTGCGGCTGCCGCTGTCCAACGTCCTGCTCAAGGACGACGTCGCCGCGTGAGGCGTCAGGCGCGGTCGTCGCGCAGCTCTTCGAGGACGCCCGGCAGGCGCTCGTACTCGCGCGCCTTGTCGAGAAAGTGACGCACGCCCAGCGACAGCGCCATGCGGCGGTATTCGGGAAGATCGTAGTTCGTGAACACGACGACCACGGGTGCGCCGCTGGCGTGCCGCGCGAGCTCGCGCAGGACGCCGAACCCGGTCCCCCGGCGAAGATGAAGATCGAGGATCACCGCGTCGCAGCGCTCGTGCCGTATCGCCTCGACGGCGGCGGTCTCGGTGTCGACGGTGCCCGCCAGCTCCACTCCGGGCAGTCCGTCCAGCGTCTCGCGCAGCCGTTCCTGCAGCTTCGACGAGTCCTCCACGAGCAGCACACGCAACGGCGCGCGCCTCGGGAGGTCTCGTCGAACTTCATCGATCACGGCGGGGATCATCCGGCACCTGTTCAGCTGGCATTGCGCCCGCCTTCGCACAGCAGTCCGGACGCAATTTCAAGCCTCACTGTAGCAGGACCCGCGCGGGCTGGCTGTCGGTGCGGTCCTACGGACCTCATTGGATCAAGCCGTTGCGCAGCGCGTAGGTAGTCAGATCCGCGTTGGTCTCCAGGTGCATCTTGTCGAGCACCCGCGTGCGGTAGGTGCTCACCGTCTTGACGGACAGACACAGCTCGCCCGCGATGTCCGAGACCGCACGCCCCGCGGCGAGCTTGCAAAGCACCTGGAATTCGCGTTCGGACAGCCGGGCATGCAGCGGCTTGTCGGCATCCTGGTCGAGCTCGGAAACGAGGAGCTCCGCGAGCGCGGGGCTGACGTACCGTCGCCCGTCCAGGATCGCGCGCACCGCCTTGAGCAGTTCGTCGGGCGCACCTTCCTTGGACAGGTAGCCGCGTGCGCCGGCGCGCAATACGTTGAGCGCATATTGCCGTTCCGGCAGGCCGCTCATCACGAGCACCCGGGTGCTGTACCCGGCGGCGCGGATGTGGCTCAGGATGTCGAGGCCGCTGCGATCGGGCATGTTGATGTCGAGGATCAGCAGGTCCCACCGACCGCTGCGCAGCGCATCGAGCGCCTCGCGCCCGGTCGATGCGTCACCGATCTCGGTGATGCTGGGGTCCTCCTCGAGGAACTGGCGCAGACCGGCGCGCACCACCGCGTGATCGTCGGCGATCAGGACTTTCGCCATGCGATGCTCCCTCAGACCGCGGCCGGCGCGTCGGAGCGCTGGTATGCCGCAAGCTTGTTATAGAGCGTCTTGAGGCTGCAACCCAGCACCTCGGCCGCGCGGCGCTTGTTGCCCATGAAATGGCCGAGCGTAGCCTCGATCAGGCTGCGTTCGACGTCGGCGAGACGCGTGCCGATCGGGATGCGCAGCTCCGGCTGTCCGGACACCACCGTGGACTGCATCGCCTCGGGTTCGAGCTCGAGCAGGTCGTCGCAAAGAATGTACGCACGCTCCACGGCATTGCGCAGCTCGCGGACATTGCCCGGCCAGGTGTGAGCTCGCAACGTGGCGCTGGCCGCGGCGCTGAACTTCTTGTCCGTACCGTGCGCGCGGTTCAGGTTCTCGAGGAAGTGACGGCCAAGCAGCGCCGCGTCGCCTTCGCGTGCACGGAGCGGTGGCACGTCGATCGGAAATACCGCCAGCCGGTAGAGCAGGTCCTCGCGGAGCTGACCGTCTCGCACCGCCTGGCCCGGATTCCTGTTGGTCGCCGCGATGACGCGCAAATCGGCGCGCAGCTCCTCGCGGCCACCGATGCGATAGAAAGTGCGGGTCTCGAGAAAACGCAGCAGGCGCACCTGGAGATCGAGCGGCATCTCGGTCACTTCGTCCAGTAACAACGTGCCGCCTTCCGCCCGTTCGATGAGACCGCGATGCGTGCCGACCGCGCCGGTGAAGCTGCCCTTCTCGTAGCCGAAGAGCTCCGATTCGATTAGCGTGGGCGGCAACGCGCCGCAATTGATCGCTACGAACGGCCCGGCGCTGCGCGCGCTCGATTCATGGATCGAACGCGCGACCAGCTCCTTGCCGCTGCCGCTTTCACCACACACGAGCACGGTGGCCTCGGTCGGTGCGACGCGCGCGATCAGCTGAAGTACGGCGTCGATCGCCGTCGAGCGTCCGATCAGATGAACCCGGCCCCGGTTGTCCCGGTCATCGACCGCTCGGGGTTCTGAAAGATCTGCCGACTGTAATTTTTCCATGGCGCATATCTAAACCCGGCCCCGAAGCACTACAAAAGGGGCTGGGACCTATTGCTGCCTAGGACCGATGGAGATCTCGTGTCCGCTTCCGTCCTACAGTGCCAGGAGAGTCGGGCGACAGCGCGGGCTTCGCGCTCTGAGCGCCGCCGTCAGAGCGCGGTCCTGCCCAGCGTTGCCTGGATCTCGCGCTCCCAGTTGGCGAGCTTGTCGTCGGGCTCGCGGCCGAGCATCGCCGCGAGCTGCGTCAGTGTATTCACCTGCGTGCGGACGGCGGCGTACGCGGTCGGATCGAGCTCCTTTGACCAGAGTCGCTCGTGGGCCTCGATGAGCGATTTCAGCCATGGCTGAAGCAGGCCAGGCTCGACGTCCGGCCGGCGCAGCAGCGACAGCAGCGCCGCCGCGAGGCGCGCATCCTCGCCCCAGACAAACACCTGCCCGGCACTCTCGAGGCGATCGCGCACCGCGCGCACGACCTTCCCCTGCTCGTGGCGTGCCAGCTTTGGATTGCGCGCGAGGAACTTGAGGAGATCGGCCCCGTGCGCGGTTGCATGTACCCAGCCCTTGCCAGGCTCGAACCCGCGGAGGTCCCGTTCCTCGGCGAGCGAATCGGCGCCGACCGCGAGTGTCTCCTCGAACGCGGACTGCGACATGAACGGCGCCTTCAGATCGTAGGCGGCGAGCACCGAGAGATCGAGCAGCGAGAAGGAGCGTTGTAACGTGCGATCGTCCGGCGGGCGAGCCGAGACCGCTGCGCGCGTCCGCACAGAGCCGACTTCGGATGCGCTCGAGATCGGCGGGCGCCAGGAGCTGGTCGCGATAGACCCAGGCCGCGAAGATCTCGTAGCCGTAGCGGTCGCGCAGCATGGGGTCGGAATGTCCCAGCAGCCCGATGAGCTCGTCGACGAGCGCGACGGCGGACTGGCTGGCCGATAACCGATAGTCGGCGTCGACGATCGCCTGCCAGAACGCGGCGTCGTGAGCAGCGGGCGTTGCACCGCGCGCGACGGCCGCAATGACGAGTACGCACACCGAGACAAGCAAGCGTGCCCGGTGCGCGTGCGTGTCACTCATGCGTCTTGGCCACGGGCACGCCGCCCGGTGTCCTGACGCGCGGCGCGGCCGACCTGTGCTGCCGGGCTGTTCCGCACCAGGTCGGTGTAGCCCCGCATCAGATCCGCGGCGAAATCCGAGAACACCCGTACCTTGGCCGACTGGTGGCCGGCCGAGGGATACACCAGCGAGATCGGCGGACCCGGTACGGAATACGGCTGCAAAATCAGGCGCAGCGCGCCGCGCTCGACGTACTCCGCGACCAGCAGATCCGCGATGTGGCAGATCCCGAGCCCTTCGGTCGCCGCCATGATCGGGCCCTCCACGGTATTGAAGGTGAGGGCAAAGTGCAGCTTGAGCCGTCGCGGCGTATACGGCGGCGGAAAGTGCCATTCAGGAGGACCCCCGTTGGTTGGGCGTAGCCCGAGCAGGCGATGACCCCGGAGGTCGTCCGGTGTCGCGGGCTCGGCGTGCGCGTCGAGATAGGAAGGAGCGGCGCAGCTCACGAGCGTCATCTCCGCGATGCGGCGCGCGACCAGCCCGGACTGGCGCAGCGGGCCGACGCGCACCGCGACGTCCACCCGGTCGGCAACCAGATCGACGACCTGGTCGTTGAGACGAATATCCAGCTCGATTGCCGGGTAGCGGTTCGCGAACTGCGGCAATGCCGGCAGCAGGAGATGGCGCCCGAACGCGACCGGCACATCGACCCGCAATTCGCCCTGCGGCTTGGTGCGGGCCTCGTGCAGACTCTCCTCGGCATCGCGCAGCTCATCGAGGATGCGTCGGCTGCGTCGCAGGAAATCCGCGCCTTCCGCGGTGAGGCTGACCTTGCGCGTCGTGCGGTGAAGCAGCCGCGCGCCGAGGTGTCTCTCGAGCGCCGCGACGTGCCCGCTGGCCGCCGCACGCGAGATGTCCAGCTCGTCGGAGGCGCGGGCAAAGGATCCGCGGTCGGCCACCCGTACGAACACCCGCATCGCAAGCAACTGGTCCATCGACGATTGTTCAGTAAATCAGAATTACATAGAACGATTACTACGCTTTATCGACGCAGTCAACCCGTCTATCGTCCCCCGGGCCCAACTGGAGAAGACGGATGAAAACTGTGACGACCCGCTATGCCTGGCAACTCGTCGCCGCGCTTGCAACCTCGGTCCTGATGGTCATGGGCTCGCTCGCGCAAGCGATTCTGCAGACGCAGCTCTACAGCTGACCCTGCGGCTGTATCTGCCCGCGTCGGGGGCGGCGGCGAACCGGCCACGTCATTGCGCTGCCGCGCCGTCCAGGATGCCGAACGCGCCTGCGTGCAGGCTCTGCACGTAGAGCCGGTTGTGATACTCGGTGGCGCCGCTCGTCTCGGGAAGACCGCCCGACGGGTCCTGCAGATCGGCGAGCACGCGTCCCTCCTCGTCGTAGGCGATGAGATGGCCATGACTCGGCGGGACCGGCCAGAGGAACCTGGGCAGTCGGAGCGCGACTTTCCGCAGAAAGGGCAGGCCCGCGAGCGCGTCGATCGTGCTGCCGCGGGGCTTGGTGAGACCGACCCAGATCCGACCGGTATCGCCACGACTCAGGTTGTCCGGGAAGCCGGGCAGGTTGCTGGCGATCACCCGGGCGCTTCTCGCGGCGGCTGAACGCGATGCGGACCGTGCGTCGATACCGCGTGCGGCGGCGTCGATTCTCCAAATGCGGTACTCGCCGGTCTCGGCGACGAACAGGTGGCGTGCGTCGCGGGACAGCACCAGCCCGTTCGGAAAGCACAATCCCTCCATGACGAGCTCCGTGCGACCGCTTACCGGATCGTGACGCAGAACGCGTCCCGTGCAGGAGTGCTCCATGATGTCGAGCAGCGCCGCGACGAAGGTGCCGTGTTCCCGAGGCGCCATGCGTTGTGAGGCGTCAGTGAAAAGCACGCCACCGTCGGGCGCAATGACGACCGCGTCGGCGTAGCGGATCGGTTTGCCCTGGTACTCGTCGAGCAGAACCGAGACCGCGCCGTCCCGCACGGTGACCAGGCCGCGGAACGCGTCGGCAACGATCAGCCGGCCGCCCGCATCGAACGCGAGACCGAGCGGCCGGCCGCCGGTGTTCGCCACGACCTCGACCCCGGAGCCGTCGGGATTCATTCTCAGGATGGCTCCTGACAGGACCCCGGTGTAGAGCTTGCCGTCGGGCCCGACCTCGATGTGCTCCGGTCCGATGTGGGGCTCGATCGACACGCGGCGAAGGCGGGCGAGCCGGTTGTTCGGCGCATGCGCGCCTGCGTAACCACGGAAAGCCGAGGCGCGCCATGAGCGCGGCTCGATGGGAACCGGCCACATTAAGAAATAGGCCGCGGTGAGCACCGCCACGCCTGCGAGCACCCGCCGCAGTCCGCGCATCCCCCCGCTGGTCCGCGATTCCAGCGCGCGCTCCGGCACCGGCTATTTGCTGCTAGCCAGAGCCGTCTTGCGCGCCGCCACGTATCGCTCCATCACCGCCTCCTCAAGGAGTTCCGGTGGCAGCAGACCTTCGCCGATGACGAAGTCGTGGTAGGAGCCCTCGTCGAAGCGCGCGCCAAGCGCCATCTCCGCGCGTGCGCGCAGCGCGAGCTGCTTCTGGTAGCCGTAGAAATAGGACGTAGCCTGCCCCGGCGCGAGGAAGCTGTAGCGATCGACCTCCTGCTTCGCCATCGGTTCCGACAGGCCGACTTCCTTCATCAGGAAATCCTGCGCCGCCGCCGGTTCGATCTGGCCCAGGTTTATCATCGGGTCGAGGAACGCGCGCGCCGCGCGCATCAGCCGCATCTGCAGGCTGCCCATCTGACCTTCGGTCGGCAGGTACTGCTGCATGACGGCCTCGGCATACAGAGCCCAGCCCTCGACGTTGGCGCTGTTGAAGGCGAACACGACGCGCGGGATCGAGGTGCCGTTCTCCACCATCTTCGCGAACTGCAGCTCGTGGCCCGGCCGTGCCTCGTGCGCGGTCAGCGTCCAGGTGATCGCATCAAAGGTGAAATCGTCCATCTTTGTGCCTGGCGGCGCGTTCGGATTCTCGAGCGGCAGCACAAACTCCGCCGGCTCGCCCGTGTTGCCGATGAGTCGCGGCGGGCTCAGGTGCGGCGCCGGGATCGCGGTCGATTCCGCCTCGGTCGCGACGCGGATCACGGCTTCGCGCGTCGGCATCGTGACGATCCTCTCGCGACGGACGATGGCTTCGATGTCCTTCAGTCGCGCGCGGTAGGTGGGCATCAAGGCGTCGTTTGCGATCGCGTCCTTCTTGAGCCGACGCAGCACCTCGCGGTAGTCACCTGAGTCGAAGCCGCGTTCCTTCGCAACCCGCCTGGCTGTCGAGTCGAGCTCGTTGCGCGTCTGCATGTAGCCGATGAGCGCGCTCTGAATCAGCTCCTGCGGCTCGGCCTTGACCCCGAAGTTACGCAGATTGTCGGCATAGATTTCAGGTGGCAGGCGATTGGTCGTCCGTGCGCGCGGCAGCAGTTCGCTCCGCATCCACTCGGCGTGCTCCTCCATCTGGCGGACCAGACGCGCGTGATCCTTCTGCCAGCCCTTGAGACCGCTGCGCTCGAAGGATTCCTTTATGCCGGTCAGGTAACGCCCCTGGTTGTCGAACGCTTGCTCAACCTCGACCGTCCATGGGCCGGTGAGGCCGGGAGTCGCAAATCGCTCTTCCATCCGGGCGCGCGCCAGCTCGGTGATCGGCGTGGAGCCGGCTTCGGTGCCGGTGTAGCGGCGCAGCCGGGTGAGCGCGGCGGGGTAGCGCTCCTTGGCGACCCGCGGATCGAGCAGCGCGTCGAAGCTCCGGAACAGGACCTGGCCGAGATCAAAATAGGGCAGCATCAGTCGCCGGTTGAGCTGTGAGGTATTGCTCTGGTCCCTGGCCGCCGCGAGCAGGATCTGCAGGTCCTGGCGAACGCGCGGATCGGTGGTCGCCGCGATCCGGGATTCCAGCTCCACGACGACCTTGGCCAGATCCGCTTCGAACCGCGTGTCGTAGCCGGGCTCGAGATCCAGCACCTCGCTGTCGTGACCCTCGACACCGAAGGCCGCCGCCGTTTCAGGTGCATAGCGGGCCATGACCTCGAGCAGCGGCGCGGCGTTCGCGTTGCTCTGCGTTACCCAGCTGGTGTCTTCTGCGCGCGCGGGGGACGCCGTCACGAGGGCCAGTATGAGCAGCCCTTTCCCGAAGCCGGTCGACATCGCGGTTCACTCCAGAGTCCCAAGGTGATCGAGCATCCTACTCTGTCGTGCGCCTGTGAATGCCGGGGTGGCAGGACGATCGGTGCTGAGGCTGCGACGGGATACGGGCAGCCGTCTGGATCCGGCGTGTCGGTCGCGCGGGCGACCGGTACCGCATTGCAAAAGCGCACATCGTTCAGTGCGCGCCCGAGGGGATGTAAGGGTCGTCGATACCCGACGAGCGTTTCCCGGGTGGACTCTGCGCAGTGCTGGAAGTACCTTGCTCGCACCGGTTCGAACATGAAACAGCTCTCCGGTCTCGACAACGTCTTCCTGCAGCTCGAGCGCGGGAACCAGCACATGCACGTTGCTGGTCTGGCGATCTATGACCCATCGACGGCACCGGAGGGCCGGGTCCGCTTCAGGGACGTGCTGCGCTTCTTCGAAGCGAGGCTCGATGCCTCGCCGATCTTCCGCCGCCGGCTCGTTCCCGTGCCGATCGCGGCGGACCGACCGTACTGGGTCGAGGATGCCGACATCGACGTGGAGTTTCACGTGCGGCACATCGCGCTGCCGCAGCCGGGAGATTGGCGGCAGCTCTGCATCCAGGTGGCGCGGATCCATTCGCGGCCGCTCGATCGCAGCAAGCCGCTCTGGGAAGCCTACGTGATCGAGGGACTCGACAACATCGCGGGCCTCCCACGCGGGAGCTTCGCCCTGTACGTCAAGTTTCATCACTGCGCGCTCGACGGCGAGGCGGGCACCGAGATCATCAAGGCGATTCATGCGCTGTCGCCGGACGCTGCGGACGCGACCGGGGCCGCCGCGCGACGTGTGCGCGATCGAAATCCGTCCGCTCTCGAGCTCTACTCGCGGGCGGTGGCGAATAACCTCAGTCGTCTGCCGCGTCTTGCCAGGCTTGCGACCGAATCGGCAGGCCGTTTCGCAAAGCTCGGCCGTTCGGCACTGCCCGCCGCCAGCCGGCCGGGCGACGGACGGCCCTCCGCGGATCTAAAAGCGCTGGTGCGGCGTGCGCCGGTCACCCGGTTCAGCGGTCGCGTATCCGCTCATCGGGTCGTGGAGTCCGTGGGGCTGCCGCTGTCGGCGATGCGCGCCGTGCGTGCGGCCGCCGAGGGCGCGACGCTCAACGACGTGTTCCTCGCGACCGTCGGCGGCGCGCTCAATCTATACCTCGGCAGCAAGAACGAGTTGCCGGCGCAGAGCATGACCGCGATGGTGCCCATGACGCTGCGCGGAGCCAACAAGGGGGAGGACGCCGGCAATCAGATCGGGCTCGTCGTGATGCAGTTGCACACCGAGATCGCAGACCCCGTCGCGCGTCTGCGCGCGATCCGCGCCGGTGCCGGCAAGGCCAAGGCGTTGTCCGAGGACCTTGGCAAGGACCTCGCCAAGCAGGTGTTCGACGTGATGCCGACGTTCGCGGCGACCGCGCTCACGCGCAACCTCATGGTTCCGCAGATGAACGTCGTGGTCTCGAACGTTCGCGGACCGGATGTCCCGCTCTACATGGCCGGAGCGCGCCTCGTCAGCTTTTCGCCGATCAGCATCGCGATCGACGGACTGGGACTCAACGTCACCGCGTTCAGCTACGACGGTGTGATGTGGTTGTGCACGGTCGCCTGCCGCGAGATGCTGCCGGATCCCGCATTCTTCGCCGAGTGTCTGCAACGGAGTTTCCAGGCGCTGGTCGATGCCACGCCACCGTCGCCGCACCCCACTCCTCGCCCAGCGCGCCGCCGGCCGAAAGGTGCGCAACCGCGCCGTCCTGCGCGTGCGTCCCGGAGGGTGGACGCGTGAGCTCGTCGATCAGCGACGCTCCGTCGCTGCGTCGCAACGATCGGGTTGTAAGCCGATGCAGACGCTGGCAACCTTGCGACACGGCAACAACAACCGGTTTCGACTCTGGATTGCGCGCATGACCGCTAGTGTGTGCGCGATTCATTCCGGTCCCGGGCCTCCGCCGTGGCGGCGGCAGGCCAGTTCAGTAAAGCGGGGGAATCCTGATGACGAGTCAATCTTTGAATCCGGGTCGGCGTGGCACCGTGCTCGGCACCGTGATCGGTGCGGTGCTTGCGTCCTTTTCGAGTGGCACCAGCGCGCTCGAGTTCGAGACCGAGACCGGCACGCGCGTCATCTGGAACACCGCGATCTCGGTGGGATCGAGCTGGCGTGCCGAGGAGCCGAGCACCGAGTTATTCACCAAGGCCGATGGCTCGCTGATCGGGATCGGCAACGTCCCGATGGCACCGGGCACCCGGCCCGGACCGGGCGAGGGCCTCGCCGGCAACCAGGCTGACAGTGGCACCCTCAACTACGACAAGGGTGACCGCTTCTCCACGCCGCTCAAAGTGCTTACCGACGTCGAGATCCGCAAGGGCGACTTCGGTCTGCTGATCCGCGGCAAGGCGTGGTATGACGACGCGCTGGAGAACGGTGACGTACGTCTCGGCAACCAGCCGAACAACTACAACGGTGAGCGGCTGGGTCTCGGTCCGCTGCCCGGCGGACCGTTCGTGCCGCGGCTGGACGGTAACTGGCCCGAGGCGTCGTTGAGCGACGACGGCTTCGAGAAGGAGCAGCGGTTCTCGAACGCGATGCTGCTCGATGCCTATCTCTACGGCAGCTTCGCCATCGGCGAAACCGACCTGCAGCTGCGGCTCGGCCGGCAGGTGGTCAACTGGGGTGAGAGCGTTTTCATCCAGGGCGTCAACCAGATCAACCCGATCGACGTGCCGGCTGCGCGCCGGCCCGGCGCCGAGCTCAAGGAGGTGCTGCTCCCGGTCGCGATGGCCTATGCAAACTGGGGCTTCAGCTTTGGCTCGATGGAGCTCTTCTACGAGTTCGAATGGGACAACACCTCGATCGACTCCTGCGGCACCTACTGGGCAGTCACGGAGAACAATATCTCGTCGAGTCCTGGTAAGTGCAACAGCGCCACGGTCATCACCAACGTACTGGGCAGCCAGCCGCGGAATCCCGCTACGGGGCAGCTGCTGCCTGTGCTGATTCCCCAGCTTGGCTCGAACGTGTTCGCGCAGCAGAACGGCCTCTTCGTGCCGCTGGTCGAGGGCGTCGATGCGAGCGACAGCGATCAGTACGGCGCCGCGTTCCGCTTCCCGGTGGATAAGCTCGACACCGAGTTCGGCTTCTACGGGATGAACATCCACTCGCGGCTGCCCATCATCTCGGGTCGCTCCGGTACGTTGCCGACCACGCCTCTGATCTTGCCGCCGGGTGCGCTGAGTCCCTTCCAGACGACGCCCTATGTGGTCGCGGCGATAGATCCGTCAACCGGTCTGCCGTTCTGGCGAATTCCGGGAACCGGCGCGAACCCGCTCGACCCGGCGGATGACACGACGCTGCGGAATCCGGCACCGCTGCACGCGGGTATCGGTGCGCAGCTCGGCCGCGCCATCACCCCGGGCAGTGCGTACTGGGAGTACCCGGAGGACATACAGGTCTACGGCATCAGCGCGGCGACCAACATCGCGAGCTGGTCGGTGTCCTTCGAGGTCAGTCGTCACATCGGGGTCCCGGTCCAGGTGAACGGCAACGACCTGCTCCAGAGCCTGCTCGGCTTCGTAGGCCCCAATGCCGCCGAGGGCGTGGCAGCGGCGCTGCAGGGCGACGGCGGCTATGCGCGGGGCTACGATCGATTCAACAAGACGCAGTACCAGGTCAACACAGTCAAGAACTTCAGCAATGTTCTGGGCGCAGAGAACTTCCTTATCGTCGCCGAGGTCGGCTACCAGGAGAACGATGTTCCCGACTACCTGGACGGCGCGGTGCGCTA
>Ga0209974_10000064_pt1 | contig 28215 bp, 26 predicted proteins | sample InoplaM3SPM_FD_187592 | JGI IMG/M metagenome (GOLD analysis project Ga0209974, IMG submission 187592) | Arabidopsis thaliana rhizosphere microbial communities from the Joint Genome Institute, USA, that affect carbon cycling - Inoculated... | ecosystem: Host-associated > Plants > Roots >...
ACATTCATCACATTGCGGACGCGGGCCAGGTGGAGCGCCAGCAGGTAGAGGGCGGTCAGTTGAGCCGTAAATGCCTTGGTGGATGCGACACCGATCTCCGGCCCGCAATGGGTGTAGAGCACTCCGTCAGACTCGCGGGCCAACGTGCTGCCGACGACATTGACGATCGAAAGCACCCGAGCACCTTTTTCCTTGGCCTCTCGCGCGGCGGCGAGTGTGTCGGCTGTTTCGCCGGATTGGGAAATCGTGATGAAGAGATCGTGCTTCCCCACCAGCGGATCCCGGTACCGAAACTCACTGCCGATGTCGACTTGGACCGGTGTCCGAACCATTTCTTCCAGCAGATATTTGCCAACCAGTCCCGCATGCCACGACGTCCCACAGGCAACGATCCAGATTCGATCCACGGCCAGAAACTCGCTTGGCGTCAGACCGATGTCGGCGAGGTCCGCTTCGCCGGTTTCATATGAATAGCGGCCGCGCATCGTATCGAGAATCGTTTGCGGCTGTTCGTGGATCTCTTTCAACATGAAATGAGGATACCCGCTTTTCTCAGCCGCCGAGGCGTCCCACGTGACGCGTGAAGTTTTCCGCGAGACCTCTCGACCTTCGGCATCGATTACCTGTACGTCGGATTGCGTCACGCTCGCCACGTCGCCTTCTTCGAGATAGATGACGTCTCGGGTATGCGCGAGCATCGCCATGACATCCGATGCCACGTAAGATGCCTGCTTCGTGCGTCCCACGACCAGCGGACAGCCGGAGCGGGCTGCAATGAGCCGTTCCGGTTCTTTTTCACAGATGACAGCCAGCGCGTAGCTGCCGCGCACTTCCTTGGTGGCCGCACGGACGGCATCGGCCAAGTTCAAACCGCGTTGGAGATATTTATCGATGAGGTGGGCCACGACCTCAGTGTCGGTTTCCGACTGGAAGGCATAGCCCTCTCTTTGCAACTGCTGCTTGAGCGGTTGATAGTTTTCAATGATCCCATTGTGGACCAGGACGCATCCATTCGACCTGTGCGGGTGCGCATTCTGTTCCGATGGCTTTCCGTGAGTGGCCCATCGGGTATGCCCGATGCCAAGGACGCCATTGATGGCTTTTTCCGCGAGCGACTTTTGCAGATTGGCCAATTTGCCCACGCTTCTCCGGACCTCGATTTTCTCGCCCTGCATGACGGCCACGCCGGCGGAGTCATAGCCCCGATATTCGAGTTTGGCCAATCCCGCGATTAGAATAGGGACCGCTTCCTGGCTGCCGACATATCCCACGATACCGCACATGGTGCTGACTCCGTCTTATCGTGATCGCTTTTCCGACGGCTTGACGGTCCGCTTTCGCGACGCGGCCTTGCCGGATTTTCCGATTGACTGCTTCCGATCGGACACCGGAGCAGCGCCCGCCCCAAACAGTGCACGCCGCTTGGCAGCCCACCCCGGTCTCGTAACCTGGCGACCTCGCGAGATCACGAGGGAATCCTTCGGGACACTTTCCGTGACCGTCGTTCCCGCCGCTATCACGGACCCTTCCCCCACTGTCACGGGAGCGACCAATTGCGTGTCGCTGCCAATGAAGACACCATCTTGGACGATCGTTTCCGCTTTTCGCATGCCGTCATAATTACAGGTGATGGTGCCGGCGCCGATGTTCACGCCTTTGCCGATTTTCGCATCGCCGAGGTAGCTGAGATGATTGGCCTTCGACCCTTCTCCCAATTCCGTTTTCTTGACTTCGACAAAATTTCCAACCTTCGCACCTTTGCGCACAACGACATGAGGACGAAGGTGGGTAAATGGCCCCAACGTCGCATCGTCTTCAATCTCTGAGTCGCAAAACACGCAGTGATCGAGAATCTGGACGCGATTGCCGATGCTGCAATCCGTGATTCGGGATCCCGATCGCACGATACTATCCTCGCCGATCACCGTCGTTCCTTCTAATATGACGTTCGGATAGAGGACCGAGTCTTTTCCGATCCTGACCTCGGCATCGATCCATGTGGAGGCGGGATCGATCATCCGCACGCCGGCATTGAGCCAACGATCACGAATCTCCGTTCGAACGACTTGCTCGGCCTCGGCCAACTGCCGTCTCGTGTTGACACCAAGACCTTCATGCGGGTCTTCGAGGAGAACCGCCGCGACCGGACGCCCTTCATCAACCGCCAGGTGCACGATGTCGGTGAGATAATATTCACCCTGCGCATTGGTGGGTTGGATTTTTTCAAGGGCGGAAAACAAGAAATCCCCTTCGACGACATACGTACCGACGTTAATCTCATGGATGGCCTTGGTCGCTGCGTCGGCGTCACGCTCTTCCACGATCTGCGATACATGGTCGGTCGAGGCCTGTCTCACCACGCGGCCGTACCCGCTGGCATCGTCGAGGACGGCCGTCAGAATCGTGACTGCGGCCCGTTGCTGCTGATGCACATCGAGCAGTCGCCGCAGAGTCCTTTCCTTGAGCAACGGAGTATCGCCATTGAGAATAAGAAAGCGCCCAGGTGTAACCCGTCCAGACTCGAGAAACACAGGGCGGGTCTGTAAGACGGCATGGCCGGTCCCCAACAGTTCCCGTTGTTCGACGATTGAAACCGGTGCGTGTCCGCTTCTTTCTCCGGTTGCCTCCTTGATGACTTGGCTGACACGATCGGCCTGATGACCCACCACAATGGCGACCTGATGGCTGGCGAGGCGCAGAGCGAGCTGAACCGAATACAAGACCATTGCCTGCCCCGCGACTGGATGCAGCACCTTGGCATGCTTGGAATACATCCGTTTTCCCAGGCCGGCAGCCATGACAATAGCTGCAAGACCTGGCACGGGCCCGGCCGTCTCTCGCGGCTCATGATTCCTGGTGGCATCCTGGGGCTGTAGCCGGCTCATCCGATCGGCACTCCAGCTTCCGGCTGCTTGACAGCGCCCCATTTGGCTTCCGGATCCAACGATGTGCTCAGTGGGGAGGATGGTGAATAGAGCCCGCCTGAGACGATCAGCTTCATCGCTTCTTCCACACTGATGTTGACAGCGGTCACCTCCCGTTCGGGAACCAGGAGAAAATAACCGGAGGTCGGATTCGGCGAGGTCGGCACGTATACATGCACGAGTGGTTCCTGCGCCAAATCCTGCATATCGCCCTTCGACACGCCTGTCACAAACGCAAAGCAATAATGTCCGTTTTTTGGAAATTGAATGAGCACGACGCGATGGTAGGATCCTCGATCCGAGAAGGACAGAATGTCCATCATGGATTTCAACGTGGAGTAGATTCCCCGCACTAACGGCACTCGATTGAGCCACCCTTCCCACAATTTGACGATCTGTCTTCCAATGAAATTGGCCGCAAACAGGCCGGTCACAAACACCAGGAGGATCAGCGTGACGATTCCCAAACCCGGGACATAATGATTCGGGACCAATTGCGCGAGGAGGTCCCCCAGGATGCCATCTACGGTCACAAAGAGAGTCTTTAAAATGAGAAACGTACCCCAGATCGGGGTGATGACAAGGAGACCGGTCAGAAAGTAGCGTTTTAGCGAGGCTTTCAACATAGATAGCTGCAGACAGGGATTGCTGCTCATCATACAGATATTGCCGGCGCGCTCGCAAGGGTTTTATTGCTATTTTCAATAACTTGGACTACTATCCCGCCCGTTTTTCAGTCCACTGGAGTGAGACATGGGGCGACGGAAGAAGAGGCGTCAGTCGCGGGGGGTGTTTCTCACACTCGAAGGCCCTGAGGGCAGTGGGAAAAGTACACAAATTGCTTTCCTTGGGACCGCTCTTCGCAAAGCCGGATATTCGGTCGCCTATACCCGTGAGCCTGGGGGTACGAAGCTCGCTGAGACTATCCGGGGAGTCCTTCTTTCCGCGTCATCCGAAGAACCGATCGCGCCTGAGACCGAGGCGTTTCTTGTTCTCGCAGCCAGAAGGCAGCACGTCACTCACTTCATCCGGCCTGCTCTTGCACAAGGCTCGATTGTCCTCTGCGATCGTTTTGCGGATTCCACCTTCGCCTATCAAGGCTTCGGCCGTCGTCTTTCGCTTACATGGTTACAGACTGCCAATCACGCAGCCACCAGCGGTCTGATGCCGCATCTCACCTTGCTCCTCGATGTTCCGGTGTCGGTTGGTTTGGCACGAAGACGGCAAGCTTCCGGCAAACCGAATCGGCTGGATCAGGAGTCTAAACAGTTTCATATGCGCGTCCGCAAGGGCTTTCTTAGGCTTGCTTCACGAACACCGCGCAGAATCAGGGTCATCAATGCAAATCGGCCAGCACCTGTGGTTCGAGCGGAGATCGCGGCTGTTGTGTTAGGCTGGCTACGGAAACAACATCGTAGAGGGGGATGAGAGCGCATGCCGTTTGGCAGTATTGTCGGCCATCACTCGACGATCGCATCTCTGCAAACTGCTGTGAGCCGTCAGCGTCTCGCGCATGCCTACCTCTTTCACGGTGAAAATTCAATTGGCAAGCGAACCACGGCCGTGTCTTTCGCACAGGCCCTCAACTGCGACAGTGCCGAGCCAACCCGGATCGATAGTTGCGGCGCGTGCCGGTCATGCCTGCAGATTGAGGCCCGCACCCATCCGGACTACTTTGTGATTGAACCGGACCGTGAACTGGCAACTCCCCAAATCAAGATCGAACAGGTCCGAGAGATCGAACAGCAAATCGTGTACCGACCTCTTGTCGGCGAACGGAAGATTTGCCTGATCGATGACGCCGATCGTTTGACCATCGGCGCTGCCAATGCGCTGCTCAAAACACTCGAAGAGCCGCCGGATCACAGCCTGTTTCTCCTGATTACCAGCCGACCCGCCTCGTTGCCCGTGACCATTCGTTCGCGGTGCCAGTCTCTCAGATTTGCGACGCCGCCACGGACTGATGTGGAGGCGGCACTCATTCTTAAGCGCGAAATGCCGCCGTCAGAATCCCGATTGCTTGCGATGATCAGCGAAGGCCGCATCGGAGAGGCCCTGTCGACCGACTTGAAACAGGTTCGCGCCGATCAACAGGAACTGCTTGAGCTCATGAGTCCGGATTCTCTACGATCAATCACGGTGCTGCTGGCCGCGGCAGAGTCCGTCGCAAAAGCCGATCGAGCGACGGATCTCCTGTCTTGGCTGGCCCGCTGGATCCGAGATCTGGTGATCATCCAAGTCGGCGGGGATCGCGATCAACTGCTCCACCTCGATCACATACCTGTATTGGAACGGTATGCCAGACAGGCGCAAACCGACGCGCTGCTCTCCGTGCTGAGCGACATCGATCACACCCTACGACAGGCAACCAGGCATCTGAATTTACAGATGGCGCTTGAGAACATTCTGTTTCGCCTGCGCGATGCGATCATGACGCCGGTTCCCCAGCCAGTCTTGTGAGAGCGCCAGGGCAAGCGTTGGCTTTCGTCCGCTTCGACTGTTGAGGTTTGAAACCTAACCATGCGCGATCAGCATACGTTTTACATCACGACGCCGATTTATTACGTGAATGACGTCCCGCACATCGGCCATGCCTATACGACGATCGCCGCGGATGTGCTAGCTCGGTACTGGCGCCTTCGAGGACGTGACGTCTTTTTTCTTACCGGTCTGGACGAACATGGTCAGAAAGTCCAGCAAGCCGCCGCCAAGGCCGGCGTGGATCCGCAGCTCCACTGCGACAACCTGGCGCCGCATTTTCAGACACTGTGGAAACGACTCAACATTTCCAATGACGCGTTCATCCGGACAACGGATCCTCAACATAAACGTATCGTTCAACAATATCTTGAACAGCTCTTTGCTAAGAAGCTGATTTACCAGGATTCTTACACCGGGTGGTATTGCGCGTTTGACGAACGGTTTTGGACCGAAAAGGATGTGGCTGACGGACTGTGTCCGGACTGCAAACGCCCAGTCGATCGGCTAAGTGAGCGAAACTACTTTTTCAAAATGGGTCAGTATCAGGACCGCCTGATCGAGTACATCAAGACTCACCCTAATTTCATCCGCCCTGAAACGCGTCGTAACGAAGTCCTCGGATTTCTCGAGACTCAGAAACTCGGAGATCTTTCAATTTCACGGCCAAAGTCACGTCTCTCCTGGGGCATTGAGCTGCCCTTCGATAAGGACTACGTCACCTACGTCTGGTTCGATGCGCTCGTCAACTATCTTTCAGCTTTGGAGTACAAGCCGGCATCCCCTTCGGTCGACCGTTACTGGCCCGCCTCCGTGCATTTGGTCGGGAAAGATATTCTGACCACACATGCCGTGTACTGGTCCACGATGTTGATGGCATTGGGATTACCGTTACCGGAGATGATCTTTGCTCATGGCTGGTGGACCGTTAATGGCGAGAAAATGTCAAAAAGTCGCGGCAATGTTGTTGACCCCAATAGGATGGTGGATCGCTTTGGGACGGATGCCTTTCGATACTTTCTCTTGCGGGAAGTGCCATTCGGACAAGATGGCGACTTTTCCGAGCATGCCCTGGCAAGACGCATAAACAGTGACTTGGCCAATGGGATCGGCAACCTTCTGAGCCGCACATTGACCATGATTGAGCGAAACTGTAACGGCACGATCCCTGATGTGCCTCAGGAGTACCTTGAGACAAACAAGGAGAAGTACCGTCTCCTCCTTCACGCAAAAGAACAGCTACTTATTTTAGGAAAAGCTCTCGACGGTTTCTTCACCAATCTGGAATTCAACGCTTTGCTTCTTCATATTACGTCCAGGGCTACCGACGCAGATATATTCATCGATGAACATGAGCCTTGGCAACTCGCAAAAGACCCGAATAAGCGGACCGAACTGCATGCGGTCTTGTACACTGCAGCAGAATGCCTTCGTATTTTGAGTTTGTACATTTATCCCGTCATGCCGTATACCGCCAAAATCATTACTAACCAGTTAGGCCTTGATATAAATTTCAATTCGCCGCTCTTGAGTCAAGATGTCAAATGGGGCCAACTACAGGGTGGAACAAAGATCCAGAAGGCCAGTGCGCTTTTCCCGCGTATCGAAACGAAATCAAAATCTGAAGGAGCCACCGTGAGCGATACACCGACTACATCCTCGACAGCCGCTTCCTCGCCTGGACCGGCCGCTGCCGGCACTCAAGCGCCAACCACGGTCGGGCCTGCGCAGGTCACCCTCGATGAATTTCAAAAGATTCAGCTGAAGACCGCCAAGGTACTGAACGCAGAACGGGTGCCCAAGTCTGAGAAGCTGCTCAAGCTCCAGGTCTCCATCGGAAGCGAGCAACGACAGATCGTGGCCGGCATCGGGAAGAAATACGAACCCGAATCGCTGGTCGGCAAGACCATCATCATCGTTGCCAATCTGAAACCGGCTAAACTCATGGGCATCGAATCACAAGGCATGGTGCTGGCGGCGGGCGACAGTGACGTACAGGGGCTGGCAACCATTCTTGAAGAAGTGGACCCCGGCACCAAAGTCAAATGACGCGACTCCGTCTTCTTGCCTGTGCATGGTTGCTGACACTCCTCATTCCTCTGCCTTGCTGGGCGATCATAGCGGACGGCGAGCCCCCTCCCGATCCCGGTTTGAATGATCCAAAGCCCACGACGATTCTCGTTCGTGTCGTCGCTCATGGCGCGATGGTCCTCGGTCGTGAAGTGGGCGGCGCGCGAGTCACCATCACGGACCTCGAGACCAAGCAGGTTCTTGCTACGGGCATTCAACAAGGCGAGGCAGGAGATCAGAATCAAATTATGAGGACTCCCCATCTCATGGAAGAGCCGGTGTACAGTGCCCGCCCTGCGGCCGCCTTCACCACAACGGTGGGGCTTCGGAGGCCGACCCTGGTAGAAATCACTGCCGAAGGGCCTCTCGCACATCCCAGTTCGATGCAGCACGCATCACAGACCGTGCTGCTCATTCCGGGACACGATCTTACGAACGACGGCATTGTGCTGCATCTCTATGGCTACCTCGTACAGATCGAGCATCCCAAACAAGGCCAAGTGCTTACGGCAACGGACGACGTCACCTTACGTGCGTCGGTGAAAACGTTATCCGGCACATTGGTCAGACCTCATGGAGATTGGGATTCCCGAAAAATCCGGATCTATGGAGAATTACTGATCGGCGATCGCATCGTGGAACGCCTGCAACTATTTTTCTCCAACGAAACAGGGACATTCGAGGCACCCTTTTTTGTGCCAAACCTGCATGAGGCACCGGACGGAACCCTCTTACTACGGGTGGTGGCCACGGATCTGGCAACTGGCAACTCAGGGGTGGGCACCGCTGCCTTCCCTATACAAAAACCGCTCCGACCGTCGACGAACCCCTGACCAGAAAACGGCGTCTTCCGGATGACTTGCTGGTTCACCGTGCACATGCGAGACTATGTCTTATGACAGGACCAGCCGCCTACACGCATCTTCGCTCGCGCTTGCATCTTGCCTTGGGGTTAAATGCGATCGTCATCGTGGCCGAGTTCGTCGGCGGGATCCTCATCAACAGCATCGGACTGATCGGCGACGCCGGGCATAACCTCATCGATCAGGGTGCGCTGTTCGCCGCCCTTTATGCGCATATCCTGACGGCAAGACCTGCCACCGAAGCCCGTACGTTTGGTTACCATCGAGCAGGCATCGTGACGGCATTTTTAAGCTCGTTCGTTCTCTTGTTGACTGCTGTGGGCATCACGATCGTGGGCGTGCAACGGCTCATCCATCCTGTCGCCGTGGACGGCGGCGGCGTCATGGCCATCGCCGCGATCAGTTTTGCCGCCAATCTCGGGATCGCGCTCCTGCTTCAGCACGGCGCGAAGGATGATCTCAATATTCGCAGTGCATTTTGGCACATGCTGGCCGACGCGTGGGTCTCACTCGGGGTGATTCTGAGCGGGGCGGCCATTGTTGCGACAGGTTGGACGGTTCTCGATCCGTTGATCAGCATCCTGCTGGTTGGAGCGATTGTCCGCGGTGCCTTGCCGATTTTTCGCGAATCAATGGAGGTGCTGCTGGAGTCCACACCGCCTGGCGTCAGCGCCTCTCATATCGCCGCCACCATAGAAGCAATTCCCGGTGTCGACAACGTCCACGACTTGCATGTGTGGGCGATCGAACCCCGCCTGGTCATGCTGACCTGTCATGTGTTGATCGATGCGGATGATACTGTGGGCGCCAACGAGTTGTTGCGTGACATCCGTTCCCGAATCACTTCGGATTTCGGCATCACACACATGACCATTCAGCTCGAAACCCATTGCGCTCATAAGGATGCGGTCCATTGCGACCTCATGGCATTGGCCAGCCGCCAGGCAGATCGTCTCCACGTCCATCCCTAACCCGTGACCATGACCCAGCCTGCTGTGCCTTTCTACATTCTCTGCGGATCGCTTGGTGCAGGAAAAACGACACTCCTGATGCGGCTGCTCGACTATTGGAAACGGTTGGGCATTCGGGCCGGCGTGCTCATGAACGAGGCAGGTGAAATCAGCATCGACGGACCGCGCGCCGGCACTCTTGCCGAGCAGGTCATGAATCTTGCGGGAGGATGCGTCTGTTGCGACACAAAGGAGGACTTGTCCTGGGGCATCGCGCAGCTCGTCAGAGAGTATAGATCCGAGCTGATTGTGCTCGAATGTTCCGGCCTCGCAGATCCGGCCGAAGTGGTGGACGGAGTGACGGACCTCTACACGGCAAGGCTGGCTAGACTTGAACGGATCATTGCGCTGCTTCAGCCGATCGCCAACGACCAAAGCCCTTCGAGCACATTTGTGACCGAACAGGCGATTCGCTACGCCGATGAGTTGATCTTGAACAAGCGGGATCTATACGTGCCCGGCCACTGGGAGCAGTTCAAGGCTTCGATCGTCGCCCGCAACGCTCACGCACGAGTGTGGGAGACCACCCACGCGCGAATCGATGCGGCTGCCTTATTAAGTGGGCATGCCCGGTCACACAGCGCGGAACCGACCAACGTCGAGTTCGGCAGATCGCGGCCTTCGTCACACCTGCACGCAAGTTATCATCCGATGGCGACAACAGTTCGATTATCCGGAAGCTTGAACCGGGACCGCTTCTTGTCCTGGGCCAAAGGATTGCCCAAGGAGATCGAACGGGCCAAAGGCTTTCTTCGCTTCACACAGGAGCCCGAGTTGCAGGAATTCCAATACGCGCCGCCCGGCGAACCGACGATTGTACCGGTCATGCTGCTGGACGAACCAGAGAAGGCGATTGTCCTGATCGGAAGAGGCTATGACGTGGATCGTTATCGCGCAGAGCTATCGGCTTGCGTCGAGACGATCGGCGACAAGACCCGTTGACGAAACCGCGGCCCTTGCAACAACAGCCAGGCGATGCCGGCACCGCAAAGTCCCCCGATCATCCATCCACCGATCACATCACTCACATAGTGCGCGCCGATATATACCCGGCCTATACCGATCAGTCCTACGAGGGGCCAACTGACCCACCCCGACCGTGGATAGAGCACTTGGAAAAACGCCGCGGCTGTGGCGGTATTGACCGCATGGTTGGAGGGAAAACTGAATGTTTTTCCGCAAGCCTGCAACTGGACGAGATCGACCATGCTGACACAAGGACGCGGACGGGCAGCCAGATACTTTAACTGAGCGCCGAGGAAATCCAATATTCCAATAGAAGCGCCGAGGATCGGCCCGCCCATCAATGCTTCACGGGGAGACCGCCACAACCAATAACTGCCGAGAAAAATGCCCGGGAGCCAGAGCATGTCGGGATCCGACAAAGTCAGGAATAGCCAATCGGTCCAGGGATGCTTTCCAGCTAACCCATTAATCGACCGTGTGAGGAAGAGGTCCCAGCTCATCGTCTGACCATATAGTGTGATCGAGAATTCGTCAACGGCAGGATGGGCTACTACTTCGTATGGAAGTGAATGCGCACGGTCAGCTCTCCGTCCACAGGGATATCGTCTTGCATCTGAGGCTCAAAGGTCCATTTCGCGAGAGCAGCCATGCTGGCAGCGGTCAGCTCCCGATGTCGGCAAGGCTCGAGGATCACGACGGTAACCTTCGCCTCTTTTGACACCAGCATCCGGGCTTTCATCCAATCATCGATAACGCTCCCCTCGAGCGCCGGAGGAATGCGGGGCCAAGGAGTGGATTTCGGAACTGGTCCGATCTGCTGATCCTTATTGAGCGAGAGACCATGGACGTGGACCTCCGGCAACTCAAGCACATCCTCCTGATGGTCGCTCTCATGTGTCGCCTCATCACCGGCCGTCGCGTAGGCACACATCGGGAACGACCCGACTGCGAGCGAAATGACGCATAGCATGACAGCGCACATAGAACTTGAGGTTTGTGTCACCAGGCACCTTGTTCGGTTGACACATAACCAAGGACAGTTGGCATGATGATGCTCAAAAACAGCTTTCCAGTGGGCTCCATCACAATCTAAAAGAACCATTGTGCGCGGAAGAAATACGATCTTGGCATCCCGGCATGAGCAATCCCCAGTCCGATGCTGCCTTCTCCCCTGTTGATAAAATACTGCTGATCGAGCAGGTTGATCACGTCAAAACCTACGAGCATTTTTTGACCATGCCATGGCAACGAAATGGTATGCGTGATCGAGGCATTGTAAACGGTATAGGAATTCTCGTGGGAGGAGTTCGTTTTCGCTCCGGGCTCTGCCGTCCGCAACCCGGACCCATAGAGCATTTGTCCCGTGAACATCGTGCGCTCCCATAATCGATAAGACACCACCGCCGAGCTCGTGACAAATTGCGAATGATCGCAGAAGATGCCGCCGGTCGAGTTGATGTCATCGATTTCCGCCTGATCGAGCAGGTACTGACCAGACTGCAATCCGTAGCCTTTGCATTGCCCCCACGCCACGTTCCCGCGCCCGGTAACGTTCTCAGTGAATTGCACTTTTAACGCCCCGTCGATACCGCGTTGCCATCCCCGTTCGAAGGCGAAGAAATTCAAGAGGGGTGTGCTGCCGAATTGGCCCGCATCGGACAGATAGTGGGCCAGTTTGTAGTAGCCGGTTAATTCGAGCGTCGCCTTTCGATGCAACGCATGATAACTCCCGACCTCAAAGTAATGGGAACGTTCGGCGCGAGGCCGAAAACCGGTCGGATTGTCCGGCGCGGCCGTCGTATTTTGCGCATTCAGTTGCGCGAACGCCACCTGCTCAACGTTGGGCGGCGTAAACAGCCTGCCGTAGTACGCGTGAAAGACATTCGTTTGATTGTGCTTGTACGTCACACCGAGCCGGGGACTGATCTGGCCTTCATTGTAAAACCCCTGGATCGCGTCGCCCCTCACCCCGAGATTGAGGGTCCAATGATCGGTCGGACTCCATTGATCCTGCACCCACAATTCCTGTCTGGTTTGGATGTTCTGATTCGAGGCATTCAGGGATAACACCGGTCCCGCCGCCGTACCGGTACTTGTATCGAAGGCAAAAATTTGCGCCTGGTTGTTGGCCCTGGTGTAGTCCAGTTGGAAGCCAGTCTTGACCAAATGCCGGCTGTCGGGGATCCAGGTGTAATCAAAACGCACACCTCCGCTGTAGGCGACGCGCCGCTGATTCGCCGCCTGAGCCGAACTGACGTCCTCGGCATAGGCCAGGGCATTCGATGGATCCGTCCGAAAATCCGCAATCCCCCGTCGAAAATACAAGCCCAGCCCGAACAAGTTGCTGGCGTTGGCATCATGCTTCCACACGAGCTGCGAATACTGGCTGTCTTCCTTTTGAAACTGATCGACAGACTGTGAAGCAGTTGGCGTGAAACCCGGCAACAATGCGAGCACGTCCGGGTTAGGGGCCAGATCGGGAACCGTCGGGATCTGGTGCTTCGCCACAGAATTGAGAAAAATCCAACTGAAGTTGTTGTGGTTGTCGTGCTGATAATCGCCACGCAGATAGGTATTGTTCTTTTCACTCTGATTGTGATGGTTGGTCTTGCCCAGCGTCGGCGGTTCGATGCCGCGGCTCGTCGTGACGTAACTGTTCAACACATAAAACCGGACTTTTTCGCCGATGGCTCCTCCGTATTCAAAGGATGGATTTATCGTCTGATTCGATCCGCCGAATACCTGGGCGGAGCCGAAACCGGGAGTCGTCCCGCTCTTGCTCGTGATGTCCACCACGAGTGCCGTCTTATTTCCATATTGCGCTTCCATGCCTCCCAGAATGATGTCTGCTCGTTCCCATGCACGGGGGGGAACAATGTCTGCAAAGCTTCCGCTGACCGTATCCGGGACAGGGATTCCGTCAATGCGGAATTGCTGATTGGCATGGTCCTGTCGAATGTGCGTCTGTTTGAGGCCCCCGTAGACGACGCTCGGCACCGTGAGCAACACGTCGTGAACGTCGTTGTTGTTCCCTCTCGGCAAGGTCTCGATTTCTTTCCGGCTCAGCTGATAGGTTTCGCTCGAGGCCTTGTATTGAATAGCGGGAAGCGGTGACACAATCTCCAGTGCAATCTCCTTTGTCGACGTGAGGGTGAGGGACACTGGCGCCGGCGGCTCGGCGCCAATCTTCACCACAACATACTCACTCCGATCGGTATCCCGGACCGCACTGATCGAATAGGTGCCGAACTCCGGCACCACGACTCGAAACTCGCCCACCTGGTTGGTGCCCGTTTGGGCCACCATATTCCCTTCTTGATCACGCACCTGAACCGTGGCCTGATCTACTCGTCGTAGGTCTTGATTCTGCACCGTGCCGACAATTATCTGGCCTGCATCTTTGGCTCCGGCGGTGCTAAGCAATGTTTGGCTTGCGATCAGGTAAGCGACCCCTGTCATCAAGGCCATATGGCAGCAATAGCATGACGCTCCCCGTCGCATACCCACCTCCGCAATCACGAGCGATGAAGCCGAACGCAGGTCATAGGGGCGATGCTCCGCCCAAGCTATGACGTCGCTATGATTCGCCCGTTAGGAATGAGGTGGTGCGCGGGACGGGCCGGCAGCAGTTGAATCGAGCGAGAAAAGAATCGATGGAGGAGGAACGTTATACTGACCGGTAGCGTGCCAAGCCGAGCAGATCGGCCCACCGAGATCGACCGGACCTGACGTGTGATGCTGCACCCATTGACACAGATCGGTATCAGAATGTTCGTGCCCATCTGTATCAGCCGCCGCCAGCTCGTGATGGATGTCCTGTGCTGCCGCGAACGGCGCGAACACCAGAATCAAGAGGATGAGACAGAGACAGAGCGAGTGAGGCCGGGAGGACATTCTTGGACACATGCAGCCTAAGTATCACAAGGTCGTAAACGCTGTCAAAATCAGGTGATTTGCAACAGGGCTACATCTTTTCAACAACTTAGAGTAGATCATGTAGACTTTTCTTGAACATTTCGCTATGCTGCGCCACTCGACAACTGAAAGGCCGGCCATGAATCGACCGCTCGACAACCAACACGTCATAGAAATCAAGGCCTTGCCATCTCCACGGGCCATCAAGACGAAACTTCCCATCACCGACGACGTCGCCGCGCTGGTTGTGGAAACGCGGGAAGCAATCCGCCGGATCCTCCATGGACAAGACCGCGACCGGCTCCTCGTCATCGTAGGTCCCTGCTCGATCCATGATCCGGAAGCTGCCTTCGAATATGCGGTGAAACTAAAGCCCTTGTCGGGTGCCGTTCGGGACCGGCTTCTGATCGTGATGCGGACGTACTTTGAAAAACCTCGGACGACGGTCGGTTGGAAAGGACTCATCAACGATCCGCATTTGGACGGCACCTGCGATATCGCCACTGGGATGGAACTTGCCAGGACCACTCTCCTCAAGATCAATCAATCGGGTATGCCCTGCGCCACGGAGCTGCTCGATCCCATTAGCCCGCAGTATATTGCCGACCTTATTAGCTGGACTGCTATCGGTGCCCGCACGACGGAGAGCCAGACGCACCGTGAAATGGCCAGCGGGGTGTCGATGCCGGTCGGGTTCAAGAACGGGACGGAAGGAAGTCTGCACGTTGCGGTGAACGCCATGACCTCAGCCCGAACCCCTCATCATTTTGTCGGGATCAACGCTGACGGCCAAACGTCCATCATTAAAACCATGGGCAACCCGGATCGCCACATCGTGCTGCGCGGGGGTGGCGGAAAGACCAATTACGATGCCGAGCATGTGGCGAAAGCGGAGGCCGCGGTAGCCGGTGAAGGCATTGCACGATCGATTATGATTGACTGCTCGCATGACAACTCGAGCAAGGACCATACGCGACAGGCCCTGGTCGCCCGGGAAGTGATAAGACAGTTCCGTGACGGGCGCCAATCAATCATGGGCCTGATGCTGGAAAGCAATCTCAATCCCGGCAAACAGACCTGGAAACAAGGCGTCGCACTCGCGCACGGCGTTTCCATTACCGACGCCTGCCTGGGCTGGGACGATACCGCTGCACTCCTGAATGAGCTCGCCGAGAGCATCGTCGCCCGACCTGCTTGAAAAGGCCTCGCCTCGCTCAGAGGCTAGCGCGTAGGGAAAGAACACGATACAGTCCCTTCGATTCTTGAACATCCTTTAAATAGCCGATCCACGTGCGTTACCTACACGATTCGATGGTCAAAGCAGTCGCTCAACGGCCCTCTAACCGGCTCCTCACCGTCCACCGTACAGGTCCTTGCTCTCGGGGATGGCATGCTCATTGATACCCATACCCATCTCGACGATGCTCGGTTCGACGGCGACCGCGATGCAATGATCGAGCGAGCGCGGCAGGCCGGCATCGAAGCCTTCGTGACGATCGGATGCGATCTGGCCACTAGCCGGTCGGCCGTGGCGCTAGCCGATCACCATCCGGACGTCTTCGCGTCCATTGGCGTGCATCCCCACGAAGTGAGACACCTCGAGGGCGCGTGGTACAACGAATTTCGCCGCCTTGCGCAGCACAGGAAAGTCGTGGCTTATGGCGAAATCGGACTCGATTATCACTACAACCATTCATCTCCTGAGAGCCAACGGCAGCGGTTCCGCGAACAGATTCAACTCGCACGCGAGTTACGCTTGCCTGTCATCATTCATACAAGAGAGGCACAAGAGGACACCATCACGATCTTGAAAGAGGAGAAAGCCGCAGAAATTGGCGGGGTGTTTCACTGTTTCTCAGGGGATGCGTGGCTGGCCAAGGATGCACTGGAATTGGGGTTTTATCTTTCCTTTTCCGGGATTTTAACTTTCCAGAATGCCGCGGTGCTCAGGGATATCGCCAAGCAGACACCTTTGGATAGGGTCCTGATCGAAACCGACTGCCCCTATCTCACACCGGTTCCACATCGGGGGAAGCGAAATGAGCCGGCGTTCGTCCCGCATGTCGCCAAGCAGCTGGCTGCGATCCGTCCAGACCTATCATACGAGGACATTGAGCACACGACCAGCGCAAATGCAAAACGACTGTTTAAAATCCCTTGAGTTGTCGGCTGCGTCGACGGAGCCTCTTCGGAAGTTTTCTCGGATTGCCTTTCTTCTCCGGCCTTCGCCCCTCTGCCTGGTCATCACCTGTATCCAACTCCTTGTACGGGACTGAGGTCTCGGATGAGCCTTGTGTATGTAATTTGTCTGCAAATGCTCGCGCGCTGATGGCCAGCGCACCGTGCGCCTGTGCAGAATTTACGATTTCGTGGTCTGAGCTGACGACCGCGCATTCGACGCCGTATTCTCGTGCCAAGCGCTGGATCACCTGGTCGGCCCGCTCGCCTCGCTTGGAGTAAATGACGTGAACTCCCGCACGGTGCTCGCTGTTTTCGATCGGCTGTCCTCGTTGCCAGCCGTCAAAGACGACGGTCAATGCATGGCCTTTCCGATGCCGGTACCCGCTTAATAACCGCAACAGAGTCTCTCTCCCCATTTCGGAGTACACATCTGCTCTACCCAGCGGCCGGACAACAGCCAAGAGATTATAGCCATCGATGATGACATGCATGACCATCAGACCCTACGCCCGCTCTAAGGAGGTGTCAATCATGTGCAGTCCACCTCGAGAAACGTCGCTCCCCTTGACAACCACCAGAACATCTGAGAGATACATATATTCTTCCCGCGGCCTCTGTGGAAACCCATGCCCGCAACTGTCTGTCGCGTAGCCGCCTTAATCCTCGTGCTGGGACTTCTCAGCACGGAGGGCTTCCTGCCAAACGGCGCCTGGCTTGGTCCTGCACACGCAGCATCGCAGGACCAACGGCGCGAACATCAGAGGACATTCAAGCGATCGCGGAACTCCAATGTCAGCCTCTCGCCGAACACGATCCCGCTCGCAAAAATCCAGAATTTGCGAACGGCCTTTTTGCCGGATTCCCTCCGGCTCGTGCTCGATCTTGACCGCAAAACGCAGGTAAAAAAACACCGTCCCGCCCAAGAGGACGGAGTGGTTGTCGAGATCCCCCACGCCGCTTTGACCAAGTCGGCGCAGGCGAAGATTGCGCAAGGAGTCCTAGAGGGACGCTTTGTCGTCAAACAAACCGTCGGTGACTCCGTCACGGTCGCACTGCCGAGCGGCTCGTTCGAAACCTACAGCCTGTTATCATTGACCAACCCTCCCCGGCTGGTCGTTGACGTCATTCCCTCTGGCCTGCAACCGTCCGGATCAGTTCCAGACCCCATAGACTCATCTATGCTTTCCGTCCCCCCACCGCAACCGATTGCACCGCGTGCCAAGTCCTATAAGACGATCGTCATTGATCCCGGACACGGCGGACGAGATCCCGGCGCGCATGGACAACGCGGGACCGAAGAAAAGGACATCACGCTCAAGGTGGGATTGAAATTACGGGACCTGTTGCGGAGGGACCCCACTGTTCGTGTGCTGATGACCCGGGAGCGGGACGTATTCGTTGAGTTGGAAGACCGTGCGCGGTTTGCCAACGGCAACGAAGCCGATCTGTTCCTGTCCATCCACGTCAACTCGCATCCGCAACGATCGGTCCGTGGAATCGAGATCTACCATTTCGGCGAAGCGAAGGACCAGCGTGCTCTCGAGTTAGCTGCTCGTGAAAACGGCACTCCTCTCAGCAGCACTGGAGTGGGATGGGAGTATCTCGTGGCCGATCTCCTCACAAGCAAAAAAATTGAAGCCTCCCTTGAGCTGGCCTGGAACACCAAAGAAGCGATGATCGCTCACTTGAACGGCGATTATGCGCTCGTGGATCATGGCGTGAAAACCGCACCCTTCTACGTGCTCCGCTTCACGAGTATGCCGAGCATTTTGGCGGAAATTGCCTACATCTCCAATGCCGCTGAAGAGGACCTGTTGAGGACCGGCGGCTTCACGACGCGCATTGCGGAGTCTCTGCATGAGGGTGTGACTGCCTTTCTGGCCGCCTCCAAGACACCGGCACGCTGATGCGCCGCACGGCCCTGCTGGTCTGCCATGCCCACTGTTAGGCTCATCCTTGAATACGACGGTTCGCGCTATGCCGGCTGGCAGCGTCAACCGGATCAGCCGACGATCCAGGAAGCCGTGGAAACGGCACTGTTTCAATTGACGCAAGAACCTGTCGCGGTCATTGGAGCAGGACGCACCGATTCCGGCGTCCATGCCATCGGTCAAGTGGCGAGCTTCCGTATCGAACGGGACTGGACGCCACGTGAATGGATGCGAGGGCTCAACGCGAGGCTTCCCGAGGATATTGCCGTCAGGTCAGCGGATCTTGTTCCGAACGATTTTCACGCGCGCTACGCCGCCCGTGGGAAACTTTACGAATATCGGATTTTGAACCGGCCGCAACGGCCGGCGCTTGATCGATTCTATGTCTGGCATGTCCACAAGTCCCTCGATCATACCGCCATGGAACAGGCCGCGATTCATCTGGTGGGCTCGCACGATTTTTCTTCCTTCGAAGGCACTTTGACGGACAACGAAGATCCGGTCTGCCACCTTCGGCAGCTGTCACTGACACGACGAGAGGACCGGTTTACGATTCACGCCTACGCAGACCGTTTTCTCAAACATATGGTACGCGCGATAGTCGGCACTCTTGTCGAGATCGGCCACGCGAAGCGGACGCCAGAAAGTCTGGGAAAGATCCTCGCCGCGAAGAACCGAACGGCCGCTGGCAGAACGGCTCCCCCTCAGGGGCTTTTCCTCCTGCGCGTCGACTACGACCCAGAGCTTGCTTCTGCATCGGACAATCCCTCGACCACATGATAATGCGGCAGACGTCGCCCTCAGGCAGAACGCCTTGACCAAGAGATTTCGAAGGTGGAGGGAGATCGGACAAACCGGCGGGCGGCTGTAGAGTGTCTCTAGCGGGGAGGAGAATCGTCGCGGTTCTCGAGTTTCTTCCGGAGTTCGATCAGTTCCTGCTCGAGCGCCAGAAACCGGTCGCTGATGGGATCGGGAAGGTTGATGTGGTCCATCGTGGCGTCAGGAAGCCGCTCGCCTTGCGTCTTGATCACGCGAGCCGGAACACCGATGACTGTGGAGTTGGCCGCGACGTTCTTGAGCACGACGGAATTGGCCCCGATCTTGACGTTGTCGCCGATCGTGATACCTCCCAGAATCTTGGCGCCAGCACCGACGACAACATGGTTGCCGAGGGTCGGGTGACGCTTGCCTCGTTCTTTTCCCGTCCCGCCCAGCGTCACACCCTGGAACAGCGTTACGAAGTCTCCGATCTCGGCCGTCTCCCCAACCACGACCCCCATGCCGTGGTCGATAAAGAACCCCGTACCGATGCGAGCTGAGGGATGAATCTCGATCCCGGTCAGCCAGCGGGCGACCTGCGAAATGACCCTCGGCAGGAGCGGCACGCCACAGGATTTCAACCAATGGGAGAGACGGTAGGCGATCAATGCATGGAAGCCTGCATAAGTGAAAATGACTTCCAAGCTGCTGGTCGCCGCCGGATCCCGATCGAACACGGCTTTGAGGTCTTGCCGAATCGCCTTGAACATGCTCGCTATTTTACGATGGTCACGCCGGCTCAATCAAACAGACGGCATGGGCGATCATACCTTCTTCCTTGCCGACCGCGTCGAGGCCCTCTCCACTTTTTACTTTTACGTTGACCTGATCGGGATCGATGCCCGCCGCCTCCGCCATTTTTTTTTGCATGGCCGCCAAGTGAGGCCCCAGGCGCGGGGCCTGCGCCACGATGACCGTATCGATGTTGCCCACTCGGTAGCCCTTCGCCTTCAGCTTGGCCATGACGTCTTCCAGCAACTTTAGACTCGACATGCCTTTGTACTTGGAGTCGGAACTCGGATAATGCCGCCCCAGGTCGCCCTCTCCCATGGCTCCAAGCAGCGCGTCGCACACGGCATGCACAAGAACATCGGAATCCGTATGCCCGAGCAAACCCTTGTTGTGGGGGATGTCAATGCCGCCCAGAATCAGTTTGCGTCCGGGCCCCAGCGGGTGCACGTCATATCCATAGCCAATCCGCATATGTCTCCCTTCGTTCACCACTAAGCGGGCCTAAGCACCGTGCGTCGCCCTGGAGGACAAAATTGCCTCTCCGAGAATCATGTCTTCCGGTCTGGTGACTTTGATGTTTTCCCCACTGCCCTCGAGGACCTTGACTGGATGGCCCATCCATTCGAGAAGATAGGCATCATCCGTGGCCGCAAGTCCTTCCGCATGCGCTTTTCGATGCGCGTCCTGCAGCCAGTCCCGACGGAACGCCTGCGGTGTCTGAGCCAGCCACAGCGGTTTTCGGTCGATCGTCCGCTCGATGAGGCCACCCGGTCCTACCTGCTTCACTGTATCCCGCATGGGCAACGCAATGATCGCAGCGCCCTCGGCTTTCGCTGCCTCCACGACCTGCTTCACCATCTTTTCCGTCACACAGGGGCGTACGGCGTCATGAATGACGACGATGTCCACCCCCTGATCCACAACCGCCAGAGCCTGCCGCACGGAGTCCTGGCGCTCCTGCCCGCCGGCGACCACATGCAGCACTTTGGTGAAGCCATGAGCCTCGACGATGTCCGCGCGGCAATAGTGCAAATCCGTCGCCGGAACCGCGAGGACAATTTCGTCAATGAGGGGAGAAGACTGAAGAACACGAAGGGCATGGACGACGAGGGGGAACCCTCCGACCGTGCGAAACTGCTTGCGGACCGAGCCGCCCATGCGGAGCCCGAGGCCTGCAGCAGGCACGAGGGCGACGGTGCGAACTGCCTGGCCTAAGACCGGTTGAATTTGAGGCCGGTCGGCCATACTCAGCGCCGTGGCTGCGGCAGGTGTGAGGGTTCGCAGCTATCCACGCGTAATCTGCAACTCCTCTCGTTCGGTCTCTTCCTTGAGGCGCGTAAAGATCATTCGGCCCGCGGTCGTTTGGAGCACGCTGGTGACGATAACATCCACATTCTTGCCGATGTAACGACGGGCATTGTCCACGACGATCATCGTCCCATCATCGAGATAGGCCACCCCTTGTCCGGCTTCCTTGCCCTCTTTCAAGACGAACACTCGAATAGCCTCGCCCGGCAACACGACCGGCCGGAGGGCGTTGCACAATTCGTTGATGTTGAGGACGCGGATGCCTTGCAACTCTGCCACCTTGTTGAGATTGAGGTCATTCGTCACGATCTTGGCATTCATTTTTTTAGCCAGCACGACGAGCTTCGCATCGACTTCTTTTACATGTGGAAAATCTTCATCGATGATCCGCACATCCACGTCACCCATTTTCTGGATTTTGTTGAGAATGTCGAGGCCGCGCCGTCCCCTCGCCCGCTTCAGCGAGTCTGATGAATCGGCAATGTGCTGTAGTTCGTCCAGGATGAAATGCGGTACGAGGAACGTTCCCTCGAGAAAACGGGTTTCACACAGGTCCGCCACCCGACCGTCGATGATCACGCTGGTATCCAGGACCTTCGGACAAACCGTGTTGCCATCGAGTTCGAAGAATTTCTGCTGTGGGCTGGGTAGCTTTTCCTTTCCGAACCGGGCGCCTAGCACCAGCCCAAGGTAAGGGAATCCCAGGAGAAACACCAATCCGCCGATATGAAACAAGAAGGTCTGGACGTCGAAAATCTCACCTCCCACCCACTCGACCAACCCCGTCAAGACCAGACCTGCCGCTAACCCCGCCGTTCCACCGACGATAATGCCGAATGACAGATTATGTAAGGCGTATTCGCCGGCCACGATTAACCCACCGGTGATCGCTCCAATAGCGAACCCATACATCCAGTAGGTGGTACTGGAGCCGTCCGCTTTGATGAACAGCGCCATTCCCGCTAGCGCGCTGAGAAGGACAAATATGGCTCGCGATACCATACCTTCACTCCTCTCGTTAAGGACGTAACGTTAAATAAATCGTCTGGCCTTTCCGCTTCAAGAGCAAGAGCACAGCTTGATCTTTTGAGAGCCCAGAGACAGCGCGCTCGTAGGACTTGATGGAACTGACCGGCTTGCGGTTCACTTCCAGCACGATGTCCCCTTCCCGTACGCCCATATCTTCGGCCGTACTTCCCGGCTTTACCCGGACGATGACCACGCCTCGTTCGTTCGACTTGATGCCATAGCGGGCGGCCAGGTCTTCATTCAACTCACGGACATCCAGATCCGAGAGCACCCCGGTCGGCGCGGTGGAGTCGCCATTGTCTTCCGATCCGGCCTGACCCAACGACTTAGGCTGCTCAACAATCGTCACGTCGATCGTCTTGGGTTTCTTGTCTCGGATGACTTTGATCGAGACTTTCTTCCCGATGGGTGTTTGGGCCACGGCGTTGCGCAGATGGGTGGGCGAATCCATGGGCCTGCCGTCGTATTCCGTGATCACGTCGGCGCGCTCAAATCCCGCCTTCTTGGCGGGGCTGTCGTCCATCACGTCGCTGACGAGGACACCCTTGGTGTCCACAAGTCCGAATTGCGATGCCAATTCCGGAGTCAACTCCTGTATGGCAACTCCCAGCCAGCCTCGGACCACCTTGCCGTTCTTCACCAGTTGATCCATGATCGAGCGGGCCAGGTTGCTCGGAACGGCAAAACCGATTCCCATGTTGCCGCCGCTTTGACTGAAGATCGCCGTATTGATTCCGACCAACTCGCCGCGGATGTTGACCAACGCACCGCCTGAATTTCCCGGGTTGATCGCCGCATCCGTTTGAATAAAATCTTCATACTCCGCAATACCCATGCTCGCGCGTCCGACCGCGCTGACGATTCCCATCGTGACACTCTGCGTCAGGCCAAATGGACTGCCGACAGCCAGGACGAACTCCCCGACCTCGAGTTGATCGGAGTCTGCCAAGGGAATGGTTGACAATCCGGTGGCTTCGATCTTGACGATCGCCACGTCAGTCTTGGTATCGGTCCCGATCAACTTCCCTTTGAACTCCCGTTTGTCCGAGAGAATCACCCGAATATCGTCGGCTTTGTTGACGACGTGATTATTGGTGATGATCAAGCCGTTGGGATCGACAATCACTCCGGATCCCTGCCCGCGTTCTTTCCGCTCGCGATGCGGCTGGTCACGCTTAAAAAACTCGTCGCCGAAAAACCTTCGAAAGAACGGGTCGTCGAATGGAGAGCTTTGGGGACCATCGCCCGCTTTGCCGCTTCGGCTGGCGGCGATATTGACGACCGCGGGCTTTACCGTCTTGGCAATCTCGACGAAACTCTTGGCGGTGCCCCCCGTTACCGGCTGCTGCGGCGCGGTCGCAACGGGAAAGACTATGCCATTGGCCGGCGAATCGGGACCCGCGCTGCCCGAAGGCATCCAGCCCAGATCGGAAGCCACGACGACGCCGATAACCGCACCCAACGCTAATAACAGATAGGGAACTAACCTTGAACCACCCAATTTCATCGCTGTTCCTTATTGTATTTCGCCGGCATAGATGCCCATGATCGTCTGCAAGAACTTCACCGCCTCCGCCTTCGGACGTTGGAAGGAGTTCCGCCCGATGATGCTGCCAAATCCCCCGCCGTCCCGGATGGCGCGGGCTTCTTCAAACACATTCTTATCTTCGCTCTTCGCCCCGCCCGAGAAAATGACGATGCGGCGCCCGTCGAATGCGCTTTGCACCACATGTTTGACGCGCTCGCTCAGGGTCTTGATGGAAATCTGTGCCGACTCATAAACTTTCTTGGCCGCCGCTTGCTCAAGATGAGCCGAGGGAAGCTTGACCTTGATGACATGGGCGCCTAACTGCGCGGCAATTTGCGCCGCGTAGGCCACCACATCCATGGCAGTTTCCCCTTCCTTGCTGAGCGCCGACCCGCGGGGATACGACCATACGACGACCGCGAGACCACTGTCTTTTGCTTCTTCGGCGATCGCGCGTAATTGCTCATACATCAGATTGCAGTGGGCCGACCCTGGGTAAATGGTGTACCCCACGGCGGCACAACCCAAACGCAACGCGTCCTTGACGCTCCCGGTCACGGACGGCAGCGGATCCTTGTCGTCATGCAGCACGTCATGATTGTTCAGCTTCAAAATGAGAGGAATTTGCCCGGCAAACTGGCTGGCACCGGCTTCGAGGAAGCCCAGCGGAGCCGCGTAGGCGTTGCATCCGGCGTCGATGGCCAGTTGAAAATGGTACAACGGGTCGTACCCTGGCGGGTTGGGAGCGAAGCTCCGGGCAGGCCCATGTTCAAAGCCTTGATCCACTGGCAGGATGACGAGTTTCCCGGTCCCCGCTAATTTCCCGCTCCGAAGCAACCGTGCGATGTTGGTCTTGGTTCCGGGATTGTCGCTGGTGTAGTAACTCAGAATTTCTTGTACATGATCGGCCATGTCGTTTCTCCGCTGGTTCAACCCAAAACTGGTTATGAATGTACCGCTGTCCCCTGCATGTACTGTTCGGCCTCCCGCACATCGTCGGTGCTGCCGATGATCAGAGGCACTCGTTGATGCAACTTCTTCGGCTCGATGTCGAGAATGCGCGCGGTGCCCGTGCTGGCCCTCCCGCCGGCCTGTTCAACGACCATCGCCATCGGGTTCGCCTCATAAAGCAGACGTAGTTTCCCTTCGGGCTTGTTGACCTCACCGGGATACAGGTAGATGCCGCCACCCAAGAGCAACCGGTGCACATCTGCAACGAGGCATCCTGAATATCGGCTGCTATATGGCCGGCCCATAGCCTTGTCCGACTTCTTGAGCGAGTCAACATATCGCTTCGTGCCATCGGGCCACTTGAGATAGTTACCCTCATTGACGGCATACACTTTCCCCCGCGAAGGTATCTTGATGCCTGGATGGGACAGCTGATACTCGCCGACGTTGGGATCCAGTGTGAACCCGTAGACGCCCTTGCCTGTCGTGAACACGAGCATGGTGCTCGGTCCGAACAAGAAATAGCCAGCTGCGAGCTGGTCGGTTCCCTTCTGCAGCAGGTCACTGTCACCGGGCAATTGATCGGCCTTCTTCGGCGCCACGATGGAAAAGATGGAGCCTAGCGGCATATTGACGTCCGTGTTCGTCGAGCCATCCAACGGGTCGAAAAGCACCATGTAGGGGGCTGGTCTCCCTGGAGAGGCAACAAAGACGGGCTTTTCCATTTCTTCGGAGGCGAGTGCGCCCGCCACACCATCACGCTGGAGCACTTCGATAAAAGTCTCATTGGCAATCTGATCCAGTTTCTTGACCGATTCCCCTTGGACATTCGTTTCTCCCGTCATCCCCAACATGTTGAGGAGTCCGGCAATCCGAAGGTCTCGAGCCAGTGTCTTTCCGACCAGGCCGATGGCTGAAAGCAGGTTGGTCAGGGAACCAGCCCCTCCGAGCGAGGCCGGTGGATTGGCCATGAGAAATTGTTCGACCGTGAGTGGCTGGTGGGCCATGAGGGAGCAGTCCGTATGAAGTCAAAAGACCCTTCTTCGGACCACCCCGAAGCATGGGCCCAGTAGGATATGAATGTGAGCGATTATAGCCCGTCTCGAGAGCACGGGCAATGAATCTCCGCCCTCTTCTATGGAGAAGTCTTTGAGGAAAAGCCATCGACCAGATCGGCGACGATGGAGCCAATAATGACCTTGGCCTTCATCCGGACAGGGATGCGCCGCTCGTCAGTAGTGAACCAGACGCGAATATCCCCCTTATTGATGAATAGACCTTTAAACGGCATGATCACAACGACTTGCGCAGTCTCTGCCTTTCCCCATAGCCCCTCCACAGTCTCGATGTTCTCGACACGCACTTGCACCTGCCGGTTTCGCTTGTCGTGATAGACATTGAGCATCAGGGAGGCCCCAGGTGTCATGGGTAGTTGATTGCGTACGTAATACAAACAGGAAATGAGATCTTGAGTCCCGGCAGGGATCGGAAGGGTTTCACTCGCTCCATGCCGCACGGCAGTCACGGTCCCCTCCCGATGGTTGAACGTGTATTCGATATCCTCCTTATTCTTGCCTTCCCGGCGCCTGAAGACCATATGCTGTGGTAGCTGGGCGCTCAGGTCGAACTCGGATTCCACGCGGTTGTCGACAGGAAAAAACTTACTGATGGCCGGCCGTGATTGCGCAGTTGTGACGAGTCTGGCGCGCGACCCCGCTCCATCCGGCAGGACTTCCATGACGGCGGTTCCTGCCAGGACGTTCAACCAGGATATGTCGTAGGTGAGCCGTTCACCAGTGTGAATCGCTTGCGTGGATGCAGTCTCCACACCTGTAGCCATCGCCGTCTGGTCGACGAGGAACAGCAGGGAGGCCAACGTACACCGAGCCAGTATCGCACGCATGATGACTATCCGGTCTAAGTGGAGATCACAGGGAATGGAGCTAGGAGAGCATGGAGCGCTTCACTTCGGCCAATTCGCCCTCAATGACGGCACGGATCGCGGACAGGCGGTCGGCTGACCTGGCTTCGAATCGGAGGACCAATGCCGGCTGCGTATTCGAGGCCCGGATCAAGCCCCACCCGTCCTCAAAGATGGCCCGCACTCCGTCAATCGTGACCACGTCCCGAACGACGTCGTTGTTTGGCCCGATGGGCTGACTGGACTTCGCATAGCCGGTTAGCCGCTCCTGCACCTTTTTGACCAGCTCGAATTTTATCGAATCGGGAGTATCCACTCGAATTTCCGGTGTCACGGATGTTGCGGGCAGGTCTGCGACCAATGTGGAAAGCGCTTTGCCGGTTTTCGCCAATATCTCTACGAGGCGGCAGGAGGCATATATCGCATCATCGTAGCCAAAGTATCGATCAGCAAAAAACATATGCCCGGACATTTCTCCCGCCAGCACCGCCTTCTCGCTCTTCATTTTTGCTTTGATGAGGGAATGACCGGTCTTCCACATGATCGCCCGGCCGCCTTGCTTCGCAATGTCATCATAGAGACATTGGGACGCCTTGACCTCGGAAATAATCGTACTTCCCGGTATTGTCCTCAAGATATCCCGGGAATAGACCACCATAAGACGATCGCCCCACAAGACGTGGCCTTGCTCATCGATAGCGCCGATACGATCGGCGTCTCCGTCATAGCCGATCCCGACGTCCGCCTTGTGCTGTTTGACCGCTTTGACCAGGTCGTCGAGATTTTCCAGCACCGTGGGATCAGGATGATGGTTCGGAAACCGGCCGTCCAAATCACAGTAGAGACCGGTCACTCGGCAGCCCAAAATTTCGAGCGCTTCCTTGGCGACCAATGCCGCCACACCGTTCCCACAGTCGATGACCACATGCAGTCGCCCGGCCTTGACGCCCTTGAAGCTCGTTCGGAGGTAGTCCAGATAGTCGGGTATGATCGTATGTTCGCTGAGGCGTCCTTGACCGGACGTGAAACTCCCCTTTTCCAGGATCCGTCGAAGCTCCACGATGGTCTCGCCATGGATGGCTTCCTTGCCCACACAGACTTTAAATCCGTTGTATTCGGCGGCATTGTGGCTGCCCGTGATCATGATGCCGCCTTGGACCGGAAGCTGGAACAGCGAGAAATAAAGCAATGGAGACGGACAGATGCCGATGTCGATGACGTTGATGCCGCCTGCTAGCAAGCCGGTAACAAGGGATTTGAACAAAGCGGGAGAGCTCAGCCGGCCATCGCGGCCGACGGAAATCGTCTGGACACCACGTTCCTTGACATAGGTGCAGTAGGCGCGGCCGACCTGTTCCGCAATCGCCTCCGTCAATTCCACCCCCACAATGCCCCGAAGATCGTATTCTCGAAACAGTCCCATCACTACTCCCTGACTTATCTGGTCGCCGTCCGCCCATAATCATCTTTGAAACGCACGATGTCATCTTCCCCAAGGTAGGGACCGTTTTGAACTTCAATAATATGGAGGGTGTCCTGCCCGAAGTTTTCGAGGCGGTGTCTCGTTTGTACCGGAATGGCCGTGCTTT
>Ga0209974_10000067_pt1 | contig 27577 bp, 28 predicted proteins | sample InoplaM3SPM_FD_187592 | JGI IMG/M metagenome (GOLD analysis project Ga0209974, IMG submission 187592) | Arabidopsis thaliana rhizosphere microbial communities from the Joint Genome Institute, USA, that affect carbon cycling - Inoculated... | ecosystem: Host-associated > Plants > Roots >...
CGTCTTCATTATTAGAGTACGCAGGTAAGGAAATATATGAAAGATACTTTCTTCTGGCAATTCAAACGCTCGATCAGGCCATCGCCCCGGGCGATCTCAAGATCGAGGGCAAGAAGGAAGCGTTCGCCGAGTTCCTGGGGACTGCTGGATACGTTCCCGTTCTGGTTCAACATCGTAACGCCATGAGCATGCCCCCAGATTCTCTTTCAGCGCAATCGAGCGGCGCTTTCTATTTGGTGCGTCACGACTTGACGGGAGATAGACATTTCTCGCAAAGGGAATTCTGAACCGTGTTGCAAGCGATGTCACACGGCTATTTCCCCTGCAGCAACTTTTCCCTTTGTTGCTCGTACTGCCGCTGCGTGATGATTCCCTTGTCGTACGCAGCTTTGAGATCGATCAATTCTTGGCCTGTTGTGGTTGACCTTGTCTGAACGGTCGTCTCGTCCCCGCCGCCGAAGGAGCATGCCGATAAGAATCCGATGAAGACTAACGATCTGCAAAGCATTAAGAGCATTTTTCTTTCCATAGGTGTCTCCTTCACAGAGTTGACGACGTGGCCCGGCGCGTCGCAGTTACCGCGCCGGGCCTTCCCAGTAACGCCCCTTCAGGAGTCGTCGGAGTGAAATTCGCCTCCGGCGCACCTCTCGGAACTCTTACTTTTTCTTGAGTTCTATTTTCATACCGTCAACTCCAAGTTTGAACGACAACCCTTTAGTTGTTCCAGCAACATTCATGACGACACCGTTTTGGTTCTTCATCGTCATCCCGCCAGCGCCGCCCGCCACCGTAGCTCCCGCGCCGGCACTGGTATAGTTTCCATTAAAATCGTCGAGATTTTTAAGATTGTATACGTCGCCGGCTAATGTTGCGCTGCTCGCGCCGATATTACCCGCCGAAAGTCCGCTGACGCTGAACGGGTAATCCTTTCCTTGATACGTCAAGACACCGCTGCCCCAGGAATATCCGACGCCCGCGGATAGCGCCTTTCCGGTGAGTTTCACTCTAGCATCCGGCTTCTCCGCCGCATGAACAGCCAGTGCCAAAAGCAACATCGTTCCAAGAAGCGGTAGTCCCAGTATTTTTCTATACATTTTCAATTCCTCCGTTTAAATTTTTAACCGATGGCGCAATCAATTCTGACTAAACCTTTTTACCTCCTTTGCATAAGATCGGACGCGATCCCTACCTCCTTCGAAATCAATTTTAAGTGTGCTGTACTTACAGTGCTTATACTATTCTAGCCGAATGTGGAATTGCAGTCATATTGGACTTTGGTCCAATATATTGCTCGCCCTATTTCATCCGCGCGAAAATAGGGTTTGCTCGCAACAGTCAACAAACAAATCAGCACGATTCTGCCGCGTTTGAACTAACGCGCTCGCGCAGGCTGAACTTAATCCCGCGGTACGGCGGCTTTCCATAGATCGAGCTCGCTACTATGAGTCAACGATAGAGTTGCTGCGGAGCCTCTCAGCCATTGCGGTGCTCCATGCAGCGCCAGAATGCCACCGGCAGGAGGACGCCCGTAAACCTACAGCGCCCATGGTTCTCATGGCAGACGGCACAGCCGCCGACTATGAAATTCATTCAGGATGGGTTTTCTTCCGCCAGGGTGCAGCAGCGGAAACGCCTGCGAGGAACTCGCAAAAGCCCACCTATGTATTGGACTAAAGTCCAATACATAGGTGCTTCGGCTTTTGATAGATGTTGGTTAAATATTACGCGAAAAATTAGAGGAATGCGGTTATCGATGATCTCAGCGGCATCGTAGATCATCCACTCTCCTCCGCCTTGGAGGAACTAACCCAAAGCTTGCGCGCGAACGCGTCTGGAGACTAGCAATGTTGGGCGAGCGTGGAGGTCAATCGCTAAGCAGAAGCTCGACGACTCCATAACTATCCCTTTTTGGCAAGCTGCCTTTGGCAATCACCATATATAAACGGAGGCGACCGTGAGTAAACTAATTCTGACACTGATCTTTTGTCTACAGGCTTCGATGGCTTGGGCGTTCACTATCGCCACGGGGCCGAGCGACGGGAGTTATTTTCAGATCGCACAGGACATCAAGAATGTGGCGGCAAAGGAAAATATTGATCTTCAAGTGATGCCCACCAAGGGCTCCATTGAAAATATTCAGCTGCTGGGCAGCGGTAAAGTGGATCTGGCGATCGTCCAGCTCGATGCGCTGCGCTTTGTATCCGACGTGCTCAAGAAGCAAAAGGACTTCGACCTTTTCGGCAGCATCAAAGTCATTTTGAATCTTTATCCCGAAGAAATACACGTGCTCAGCAACAAGAATGATATCGAAAGCTTTTATCAGCTCGAAGGGAAGCGCCTGTCAGTTGGAACCGAGGGCGGCGGCACTGCCATCACCGCCGCAGTGCTATTAAGTGTGTACGACCTCAACGTGACGGTGTCTTTCGATAGCTTTGACGAGGCCATGAAGAAGATGGAGCAAGGCAATCTTGACGCGGTGATGTTTGTGGGCGGAGCGCCGGTCCCATTTATCGGCAAGCTGGACAGCAAGCTTCATTTTGTCCGGCTTCCGGCCAATCCCGCGCTTGAGCAAATTTACCTACGAACCAACGTCGGGAAATCGCAATATAGTTGGGCCGCGGCGGACACCGAAACTTATGCTGTCCCGGCGTCTCTCATGGGAGTGGACAAGAAAGAGGAAAAATATGCCGCGCAAATGCAAAAGCTGGTTCTGTCGATATTGAACTCGGCCGACGATCTCAGGGCGAGCGGTCACCCCAAATGGAAGAGCTCCATCATTCAAACCTATTTTCCGTACCGAGGTTATGAGCCAACCAATCAGGTTATTGAGGTTTTCAATTTTCTCGACAATCAGGGATACAAAATCACCAAGAAATAAAGCTCTTATGCGGCTTTGGATATTTTCCGTGTCAGCCGTCGATTCGCTGGCACAGCGCGTTTTGTCATAAAACCGGCCGGAAATTTCGACTCGAAAGTAACGACGAGGTTTTTTTAACGCCGCCGATGTATTTCCGACATTATGCCGCTGCTCGATAAGCGTGCATCGCTAAAAGCAGAAGGAACTTAACAAAGACGGAACAATAGCAACCTGTCAGACTATACAAACTCAAGGAGCCCTGATTGTGTTTAAGAACCGCCACCTGCAAGCATACCGTCCGGCCCATATTGGAACTCGCTCTCGGCTGGCCGTCGGCGCCGCAGCGGCGCTCGCCTGCACGCTTTTTGCCGGCCCGGTCTATGCGGCAGCCGCAGAAAAGCCGTCCACCCCGGCGCCGCAGCGTGACAAGCTCACCATCGCGCCCGAAGAGGCGACGAAGCCGTGGACCGGCGATCTCGACGGGATGATCCAGCGGGGGTTCATTCGAGTCCTGACGGTCTACAGCAAGACCTTGTACACTGTAGACAAGGGGATCCAGCGCGGCGCGGCCTACGACGCCGGCACCGTGTTCCTGGAGGATCTGAACAAGAAGCTGGCCAAGGACAACAAGCTCAAGCAAAAGCATATCAAGCTGCGAGCGTTGTTCATCCCGGTCGGACGCGGCGAATTGCTGCCGGCGCTGGCTGCCGGCAAGGGCGACATCGCGATGGCCGGCCTCGGCGTGACCGAAGAGCGCCAGAAGCTGGTCGACTTTTCCTCTCCGATGACTTCCAATGTCAAGGTGCTGGTGGTGTCCGGCCCCGCCTCACCCGCGCTATCCAGCTTGGATGACCTGGCGGGCAAGCAGGTCTTCGTTCGCAAGTCCTCGGTCCATTACGAACTCCTGACGGCGCTGAACCGGCGGTTCTCCGCAGAGAAGAAGCCCGCGGTGATCATCAGGGAGGCGCCGGAGGAATTGGAGGACGAGGACCTGCTCGAGATGGTGAACGCGGGACTGATGCCGTACACCGCTACCGCCGACTTCCTTGTCAACTTCTGGAAGCAGATCTTTCCCAACATCAGGGCGAATGACGGAGTTGCTCTGATGACCGGCGGCAACATCGCCTGGGCGATCCGCAACGACAGTCCGCAGCTCAAGGCCGCGACCGACGACTTCATGGCTCGCCACGCCAAAGGGACTTCGATAGGCAATCAGATTCTGGCGCGCTACTTCAAGAATGCAAAGTATGTCAAAGACGCCGCCTCCGAAGCGGAACGCAAAAAATTCCTCGATCTGCTTCAGTTCTTCCAGAAGTACGGCGACAAGTACGATGTGGACTGGTTGCTGATGGCGGCCCAGGGATACCAGGAATCCCAGCTCAATCAGAGCGTCAAGAGTCCGGTGGGCGCCATCGGCGTCATGCAGGTCATGCCTCCCACTGGCAAAGAATTGAATGTGGGTGACATCACCCAGATCGAGGCGAACATTCACGCCGGCATCAAGTACATGCGCTATATGATCGACCAGTACTACGAGAAGGAGCCCATGACCAAGCTCGACAAGGCGCTGTTCGCGTTCGCTTCCTACAACGCCGGCCCGGCCGGCGTTGCCAGGCTGCGCAAGGAAGCCGCCAAGCGCGGATTGAATCCCAACGTCTGGTTTCACAACGTCGAGTATGTTGCCGCCGAGAAGATCGGTCCAGAGACGGTGACCTACGTCAGCAATATCTACAAGTACTACATTGCCTACAAGCTGATCATGGAACAAAAGGCGGATCGGGAGCAGGCCGCCGAGAAGTTGAAGAGCCAAACCAAAGGGGCGCGTTGAGTCCGCAACCAGACCAACAAATTTCAGGCGTCGGGGTATTGGGTGATCAAGACTGGAACGATGGAAGATCGGAGATTGGAAAGAAGGGCAGGTTCTAGAAAGGCGACTGTTGTGAGAATTGTGTTACGGGTCCTGTTAGGCATCATCGTAACGGGGATAACCGTATGGGGAGCGGGGATGCTCTATTTTTCCCCTTTGCTGGCGGAAAATTGGCGATCGCTCGCTGCCGGCGCTTACGCGGCAATTACGCTTCTTGCTGTCATTTTTCTGCCGCGGCGCCGGCGCACATTGCTGGGTTCGGTCGTCGCATTTGCGCTGCTGGTTTTTTTGTTCTTCCGGATCCCGGCTTCGGATGATCGCGACTGGCAGCCGGAAGTGGCGATGACGCCTTATGCCACGGTCAATGGCGATCTCGTGACGATTCGCGGTGTGAGAAACTTCGACTACCGGACCGAAACGGATTTCACGCCACGCTGGGAGACGCGGACGTACGATCTTCGCAAGCTCGACTCCGCGGACATCATCGCGGTTTACTGGGCAGGGAAGGCAATCGGGCATATCATGATCAGCTTCGGGTTCGAGGGTAAAGATTACCTCGCAGTGTCAATCGAGACGCGCAAAGAGAAAAGCGAGAATTATTCGACCCTCGCCGGGTTTTTTCGGCAGTATGAACTTTATTACGTCGTCGCCGATGAACGGGACGTGATTCGCGTGCGCACCACTTATCGCCAACCGCAGGAAGATGTTTACATCTACCGCACGCGCGCGCCGCTAAGAAGCATCCGGCGGGTCTTTCTCGATTACATTCAGGCGATGAACGACATGAGCGTGCATCCGCGCTTTTACAATACACTGACTACCAACTGCACAACGACCATTCTCATGCACACGCGCATGAACCCGGAGTCGCCGCCGTTATCCTGGAAAATTCTGCTGACCGGCTACGTCCCCGATTATCTCTACGAGCTTGGCCGGATTGATACGACGAAACCGTTTGCAGAGTTGGAGAATCTCTCGCACGTGAATGCGCGAGCCCATGCCGCAGACAAGGATCCCGCATTTTCCCAGCGCATCCGAGAAGGCCTGCCTAGACCCGCGCCGCTGGCGCAACCGTGACGAATGAAGCTAATGGTGCAAACGACAGAGATTGATTTTCGAAGAGGTTCTATGTCCTCTGTTGCCCCCTGTGAAGAAGTGAGGAGGGAGAAGTGACTAGTGCCGAGAGAAGATAATCGGGAATTAGCAGCATCACGCGAAAGGATCCAGCACCGTCACGGGACGGTTGAAGCAGCAAAGAGAGTTTCGGGCTGGCTAGGTAGCTGGGCGCTCGTGGTAAGTTGCCTTGCGCTCATCGCTTCAGGCTGCGCCACGCCCATCGGCGTAATCCGTGTCGATCCCCGCACGGCGCAGTACGAGCTCACCGCCAATGCGCTGAATACCGACCGGCCGAGTTCATTTTCTACCCAACAACTTCTCAATCTGGATCTCTATCAGCTCTTTAACGACGACCCCAAAGAAGCGCTCGCCAGATTGCAGAAGGGTTTGACGCCCACTGGCGATGAGGAGCGCGTATTTTCCCTTGCCGAGCTTTCGTTTCTGTATGCAGAGAACAGCGGGGACCGATCTTATTACCTTGCCGCGACGGCTTATGCGTCGGCTTTTCTGCTGCCGGGAAAAAATGGAACGCCGCCCAAGCCCATCGATCCGCGCGCGCGCTGGGCAGTGGATATTTATAATCGCGCCTTAGCCAGGAGCTTTACCTCGGACGATGGCGAGCACGTTGAGCTAAAAGGCGGCCAGTTTGCTCTACCCTTCGGGAAATTGACCATCACATTCAACGAACAAGATTTAATCTGGACCGGGTTTCGGCTGAAAGACTTTGTTTCCGCCGCCGAGTTGAAGGTTCGCGGTCTGCGTAACCGCTACCGAAATCCCGGTGTCGGCGCGCCGTTGGTGGCCTCCCTCGAGCCCGTGGAAGCGCGGGCAAGTGCGCAATACAAACGCATTCCCCCGAGAATGAAAGTGCCAGTTTCGACCTTTCTCCGCTACGACGATGCCCGCGCCGCTCTGGTATCGGGAGAGCTCAGTGCCACGTTAGAGATCTACAATCCTGACTCAACGCGGACGGTGAGAATCAATAATAACGATGTCCCCATCGAATACGAAATAACCGCGGCATTGGCCGACACTTTGGAAGGGTCGCCGGTCTGGGATTTTGAAATTGCCGGCTTTCGCTCCAGCGATTTCTCACTGGTTACCCAACAGGGCCTCAGCGATGGACTCGTCATGTTCGGTCCGCATCGCTTTGGGCATATCCCGGTCGTGCTCGTGCATGGCACCGCCTCCAGCCCCGCGCGGTGGGCTGAGATGGTGAACGAAGTAGGCAACGATTCCACGCTCTTCAATCGATACGAACTCTGGTTGTTTATTTACAATACGGGAAATCCCATCGCGTATTCGGCGATGCTTTTGCGCGACGCCTTGTCAAACGCCGTGGCGGAACTCGATCCGGAGGGAAAAGATCCCGGGCTGAAACAGATGGTCATGATCGGGCATAGTCAGGGAGGATTGCTGACCAAAATGACGGTGATCGACAGCGGCATGGGCCTTTGGCCTTTCAGTGTTCCTCCCGAAGAACTTCAGGTCAGTTCTGAAACTAGAGAAATGCTGACCCACGCGCTCATTATTAAGCCGCTGCCGTTTGTGAAGCGCGTCATATTTATCGCGACCCCCCATCGGGGCAGTTACCAAGCTTTGGGTTTTCTCGGCAGCCTGGCCTCGTGGCTGGTGAATCTGCCGGGCAGGCTCACAAAACTGAGCGTCGACTTATTGACCCTACAGAAGCAGGGAGTCTTCCGCGGTTCAGCGGCCGGGATCCCGACCGCCATCGACAACATGAACCCGAACAATATCTTTATAAAAAACTTGGCATCTATCCCGCTTGCGGATGGTGTTGTGGCGCATTCGATTATAGCCGTGGATAGCGACGCGCCGCTCAGTGAAGCCGGCGATGGCGTGGTGAAATATATGAGCGCTCACATCGACGGAGTCGAATCGGAAAAGATCGTTCGCTCCAGCCATTCCGTGCAGGGTAATCCTGAAACGATCCTGGAGGTGAAGCGCATCCTGCACGAGCACGCCGAAGGACTGTCGGCGCCCGTCAATAAGACAGCTCAACCGACCGAAGCTCACGCCGGAGGACGGGAAGAAGCTGATCGCGGCACAGCGCGATGAATTTCTTGCGCTAGTGAGCGTTACCGTTTGAGATCAACGAAGCAGCAACTTGACCCGGCGTTCTATTTTGACTTGAATGATCTTGTGGAAATTCACCGACAAGTCACAGCCCTGCCAGATAGAGACTTAGTTCCCATCTGTTCGATAACTCTCTCAATTTTTTTCAATAGCCTGGCATATCCATTGCCCAGGGTCGTTCACGGAGAACTATATGTCGGTAAAAGCCGTTCCACCTAGGCCCGACGCAAGTAAAGTTCTCTATGACCAGCGCACACAAATTCTTGACGGGATTCGACTCGGACACTTCCTCCCTGGAGCCAATTTGGCAGTGGTACCGATGCCGTTGTTTGTGCTGGCGTTTATCGCCGCAGTTGCCGCCATAGTTATGCTCGCGGTGATCTGCAGCGGGATTGCGGTGATTACGTGGGCGCATGAGACCGGCGAGAGCCACCATAGTTCTGTTCTGGTTGTTTTGGGCGAGTCGATTGTCCTGTTCTGGTTATTGGCGGGCTAAACAACGGTCGTGCAACCGAATATTAAACCATCGGTCTTATACCGATGCGAAGCCGCGCACCCCGAAAAATCGCCAAATGAACGGAGCTAGACTCGCATCGAGTGCTAAATCATATTTCCGGTCGCGCAAGCGATTTTAGTGTAGACTCGCCAACTTCTTCCTGCTTTTGAGCTCCTCGCGCAATCATCCTTTTGTGTAGTTCGAGAACGGACACAATAATCATTCTTTCGGCAATTGCGTGTGCACGCCTGGATTCGCTAAAAATCAAATTAGCAAGCAGGAAATAAGGACGGAAAGAGAGCCCGGAACCGGCCAATACTTCTTTAGGCTTGTGATAAGCGCTTTCCGACGGCCGATTTAAAAACGTTAGTCTTGGAACACCTTTGGAGGCCGAATGGTCATTGGACCAAAGTCCAATATATAGACATGCGCGCTCTTTGATAGAAGGTGAATAACTTATTCAAACGAACTTTAATTCCATGACACTGGCGAGATTACTATTTCGTTTGTTTTGCTTCCGCTGGGCATTCAAAAATCGAGCGGTGACTCTACAGGGCGCTGAGACGACGGGTGGATCATGCGGTGGATGAAGTTGTCCGCAATCGTTTCCCTGTGGCTGTTCTTCTTCGGCGTCTTGGCTATTGTCCACTTGTGCATCAGCGTGCTAAGGCTTCCGAACCGCTGGAAGATTGTCAGCCGCTGGACACGAGGCTTTACCTGGCTAATGAGGAGAATGCTAAATATTAAAATAACGGTGGAGGGGGACGCGGGGCAGCTTGGCGGCGGCGGTTATGTCATCATCAGTAACCATCTCGGCTATCTTGACGGCATCGTTCTCGGAAGTCTCTTCCCGGTAATTTTCGTCTCAAAAAAGGAAGTGAAAAGCTGGCCGTTGGTCGGACAGTGGACGACGCTTTGCGGGACTGTTTTTATCAATCGCCAAAAGAAGGCTCACATTCCGCTGGCGGTTACAGGGATCAGCCAGAGACTAAAACAACGGGCAAATATTTTGTTGTTTCCCGAAGGGGCTGCGACCAATGGCGAACGGATGTTTGCCGTTCCAGACCGCTCCATTGGCCGCGCCTTTACGGAGTCGGGCGATTATCGTACCGGTTACCTTGGCTTACCAAAGTATCGAGGAACAACCGATCTCGGCAACCAACAGAGACTTAATTTACTGCTACGGCGGTATGGCTTTTGGCACCCACTTTTTGAAGCTTCTCGCGTTGCGGCAGGTCGAAGTCAGGGCCACGGTCCACCCGAAAGTCGATTGTTCCCGATATGAAGACAATTCAGCAGGCAGGAAGAGATTGGCCGAGGATTGTTACAACCGTATCAACAGGCAAGTGTCGAGCGATGAGATGCATTGGAAGATTGGAATGATGAAATAATGGGAAGCGCGGGGAGTCTGTCATCACTGCCTGTCATAAAGATGATTATGATGTCGCTTAGTAAGCACAGGTACCTGAATTTCGCATTGATTGTATCGGTGCTCTTTCTGACATTTGCCGCGAACGCTGCGGCCGAGAGCGCGAAGGAGCAACTTCAAGGTACCATCGATCACGTCATCGAAGTTCTCCGGACCATCCGAGGCCCGGAGGACATTGAGAGAAACAGGAAAGCGCTGCGGCAGGTTCTTCTCACGCGCTTTGATTTTGCCGCTATGGCGCAGAAATCGCTTGGGAATCGCTGGAATGATCTGAAAGGCAGCGAGGAAGAATTCGTATCGGCGTTTACCGACTTTGTTGAACACTCCTATATGAGTACACTCGGCTCATATCGAGGCGAAAAAGTAGTTTATGACCGCGACCAGGCGAATGGAGAATCTGCGAGAGTCGACACGCGGGTTGTCGGCGGCCAGGGGGATCCGATCAAAATCGAATACAAGCTCCATCGCACAGGTAAACAGTGGATGGTCTATGATGCGGTTATCGATGATGTCAGCGTCGTGGAGAATTATCGGTCTCAGTTCATGAGAATTCTTAAGACGGCCTCGCTGGAGGAACTAATTCAGAGCCTGCGCGCGAAGGCATCGGGCGGTTAATGGCGCTGCTGATACGTGATGGCAAACAGCTGCGGCAGTTGGTCGACAATGCCGTCAACAGGCTTCATCGGGTTCCGGGAAGTGGCCTTAAGACAGCTTGAGAGGCTTGCAAATCGGAATACGAAAAAAGAGAAGCCACATCAAAAAAAAATCCTGGTACTGACTTTTTGCTTGTACGTCTCGATGGCTTGGGATTCACCATTGCCACCGGGCCGAGCGACGGAAGTATTTTCAGATCGCGCAGGATATCAAGAATGTGGCGGCGAAAGAGGATATTGATATTCAAGTGATGCCGACCAGGGGCTCGATTGAAAACATTCAGCGTCTGGGCACCGGCAAGGTGGATTTGGCGATCGTTTAGCTGGATGCCCTGCGGTTTGTATCCGACGTCCTCAAGCAGCAAAAAGGTTTGGATCTTTTCGACAGCGTCAAAGTCATCTTGAATCTTTACCCCGAAGAAATACACGTTATCAGCAACAACAACGACATCCAAATGTTCTATCAGCTCGAAGAAAAGCGCGTGTCCGTGGGAACCGAAAGCGGCGGTACTGCGCTTAAGACCGCAGTGCTATTGACGCTCTATGACATCAAAGCGGCGATTTCTTTCGATAGCTTCGCCGATGCCATGAAGAAGATGGAGCAAGGCAATCTTGACGCCGTGATGTTTGTGGGAGGAGCGCCGGTTTCCTTTATCGGGAAGTTCGACAGCAAGGTTCATTTTGTCCGCGTTCCCGCCAATCCGGCGCTCGAGCAAATCTATCTACGAACGAGCCTGGGGAAATCTCAGTACAGTTGGGCCGCAGCCGACACCGAAACTTATGCTGAAAGCGACGCGGGACGTCCGAGAGCAAGCGCCTGAGTTTACCTTCATAGCGGAGGTCTACTGGGATCTAGAATGGACCATGCAGCAACAGGGGTTCGTTCGACTACGCGTACGATAAACGGGTTTACGATCGCCTGCGCGACGGACATGCGCGGCGCGTGTGCGAGCATTTCACGCCGGCCTCGACTACCAGAACAAGCTCGCCCTATTTCTGGAAAATCACGACGAGCCGCGAGCGGCCGAGGCCCTCTCCGCGGAAATGCATGAAGCCGCGGCTGTGATTACGTTCCTATCACCGGACTACGTTTTTCATCAAGGGCAATTCGAGCGCCGAAAGAAACGGATCTCGCCTCATCTGGTTCGCGCACCGGAGGCACCGGTTGATCGGGATCTGCAGCATTTCTATGACCGCTTGCTTGCCGTGCTCTGCAATGCGATTGTGCGCTTCAGGATTTGCTGAATGATGCGCATACGATCGCGATGGCAGCGACCTCAAATCACGACGTCTTTATCTGGATTTACCTCCGTGGCGTTACCATGCGTTTAGTCTGCAAGGGCTGCCGTAGAGGTGAATTTTACGGCCGCTCAAATGACTTCGTCAAACACCAACGTACGAGTGGGGGGGTGACGACGTTGGCAGCGACTACCGATGGCGGATGTGAACGTGATGTCTGAAGCCATGCCCGATCAATCCGCCGCCAACGCAGACCCTGCCGACGCACTGGTTTTTTTTGGCGCCTCGGGAGATCTCGCGTACAAAAAAATTTTTCCTTCTCTTCAAGCGATGGTCCGGCGTGGACGATTGTCGGTGCCGGTGATTGGCGTCGCGAAGTCCGGTTGGGGCCTGGAGCAATTCTTAGATCGAGCGAAGGCGAGCATCAGCGCACATGGTGGTCTCGATCCGGATGTCTTCGGCCGAATGGTGCAGCTGCTTCACTACGTCGATGGCGATTATAATGACCCAGGGACCTTTGCCCGGCTCAGAACCGAGCTCGGCAAGGCGCAGCGCCCGTTGCACTATCTCGCTATTCCACCGAGCCTGTTCCCCGTGGTTGTGCAAAACCTCGCTCGCGCAGACTGTACACGAAACGCGAGAGTGGTGGTGGAGAAACCGTTTGGTCGCGATCTGGATTCGGCACGATCGCTCAACGTTATCCTTCATAAAGCCTTCGACGAGCGGTCGATCTTCCGAATCGACCATTATTTGGGAAAAGAGGCGGTGCTGAACGTCTTGTTCTTCCGCTTCGCCAATACCTTTCTCGAGCCGATTTGGAACCGCAATTATGTCGAGAGCGTACAGATTACCATGGCGGAAAGCTTCGGCGTCGTGGGACGGGGCAAGCTGTATGAGGAAACGGGCGCGATCCGCGACGTGGTGCAAAACCATCTCTTGCAGGTGATCGGCTTTCTGGCGATGGAGCCGCCGACGTTGACCTATCCGGAGTCCTTGCGCGACGAGCAGGTAAAAATCCTTCTTGCGATCCGGCCGACGGATCCCCATGACCTGGTCCGGGGTCAATATATCGGCTATCGGCGCGAGCCGGATGTAGCCGAAAATTCGACGGTGGAGACATTTGCCGCCGCACGTTTGTTTATCGATTCGTGGCGTTGGGAGGGTGTGCCTTTCTTTGTGCGAGCCGGCAAATCTCTGCCGCTGACGGTTACCGAAGTGCTGGTACGATTAAAGCAGCCGCCACTCCGCCGGGTGGCGCTGGGTCCAAGCAATTATGTCCGTTTCCGGTTCAGTCCGGATGTGGCGATCGCGCTGGGCGCGCGGGTGAAACGACCGGGAGAAGAACGCGCAACTCAAGAGACCGAGTTGTCGGTTTTAAGACAACCTGGCGACGACGACATGGAACCTTATGAACGGTTGCTCGGCGAGGCGATGCGAGGAGATCCGATTTTATTCGCCCGTCAGGACGCGGTCGAGGCGGCTTGGGAGATCGTGGACCGCTTGATTCATAACCCCAGCCCGATATTCCAATACGAACCCGGCACGTGGGGACCACATGAAGCCGACCGCCTCGTCACAGAGTTCGGAGGATGGACCGATCCTGGAGAAAACTAACGCGCGTTGAGCCGGTGCCTTGGCAAAGAGGAGTTCTCGTGGCAGTACCGACGGCCGATAAAATCGCCAAACAATTCACCGCGCATTATCAACCGATCGTCGACTTGAACACCGGAGTGGTCGCTGGCTTCGAAGCGCTCGCGCGAGTCACTAAAATCGACGGCTCGATAATCAGCGCCGGCAAGGTCATCGAACAAATCGAGCGGCGCTCTGAGACGCTCAAGGCATTGATCCGGACGATTTTAATATCGATCCGGCGCGATATGGTCCCCTTGTTCGAGCGCCACCAACATTTCTATGTCAGCGTCAACATTCCGCCCGTGATATTGGGAAGCGGCGAAGTCTTGAGCCTGGTGAAGAAACTCGAGCTAATGCCTTATCTAAGTCGAATTGTCTGCGAGGTGACGGAGCGGCAAGCTTTAACTTCCGTCGGACGATCGGCGCTGGAACGCGCGCGCCAATCAGGAATGAGCATTGCGATCGATGATTTTGGCACCGGTCACAGCGGCCTGATGCAAATTGTCGGACTCGATTTTGACATACTAAAAATCGATCATTCTCTGATTGAATCTGTTCTCACAAACCAAACCGCAGCTCGAATGCTGCGCGGCATTGTCGCCATGGCGGCGGCGCTTCGGTTGCACACCGTTGCCGAAGGAGTGGAGACCTGGGAAGAAGCGTTTTTTCTGCGCGCGGCCGGCGTCGATTGCGCGCAAGGCTGGTTTTGGAGCAAGGCGGTTTCCGCCTCAGAAGCGACGCGCCTGCTCGAAAAACGCTTTCCGGTTGCTCGGGATCACACACCGGAGTTAAGAAAGCCATGAAAGGAATCGCACCATGAGCCAAGCGACAGAGACCGTTCCTTTTGTACGTTCGATTTTTCATTCTTCGGACTTTCCCAGGCGAATACAGAGAGGATGACTTTGCGGCGACGATCCTCGATGCCGCTAAAGACGCGGATCTGATCGTGATGGCGACTGAAGGCCGGCATGGAATCGTTGACGCGATGCGACGGCAGTGTTACGGAGCGGGTCGTGCGGGGCGCGCCCTGTCCGGTGTTGGCTGTGCCTGCCCGGTGAGTCGAAACCCGGCGTCAATTCACGACCAGCAAGGCACTACTATCAGGGCTGATCCATGACATGCTGGGCATTGACTCTCCAGTTTTCGTTTGGGCTCAAATTCGTTATCGGCGGGATTGCCATTGGACTAAAGTCCAATTGAGAAAATTCTACCCGACCCCGATATTCTCCCCTTGGCAGGGTCCACTGGCTGAGACGCAGCTTGGAGAACGTGGCGGTAGTGAGCCGACTATGAACGAAAAACTATCGACGTCTGACAATGGCATCCTCCATGAAGCGCATGACTTCTCGCTGGTGCTGGGCGGGCCGCTCTTCCAGCTTCTGCGACGGTCGCATTTGTCCGACGACGCGCTGGAAATGGTGCGCCGGCGCATCATCGTCATCTCGCTGCTCGCTTGGTTGCCGCTGCTAGTGCTCTCCGCTCTGGAAGGACAGGCACTAGGCGGACGTGCTGCCGTGCCGTTCCTTCTTGACCTGGAAGTTCATGTCCGGTTTCTGCTCGCATTGCCGCTACTGATCGTTGCCGAGCTTGTGGTGCACCAGCGCATGCGCGTTGTCGTGCAGCAGTTTCTCGAGCGGAGCTTGATTCCGGAACAAGCTTTGCCGTGCTTCGACGCGGCGATTAAATCAGCCTTTCGCCTGCGCAATTCGGTACTGGTCGAGGTGCTGCTGATCGCTTTCGTATACTTCGTCGGTATCCTGCTTATCTGGCGTCATTACGTGGCGCTTTCCACCGCCACGTGGTATGCGGCGCCGACGGCCGAGGGGTTGAAACTCTCGGTAACGGGCTTTTGGTATGGCTACGTGAGCCTGCCGATCTACCAGTTTTTGCTGGTGCGCTGGTATTATCGGATATTTATCTGGTCGCGCTTTCTCTGGCAGGTGTCACGCATTGAGTTGAGCATCGTGCCCACTCATCCGGATCGCGTCGGCGGTTTGGGATTTCTTGCCAACACGGTTTACGCTTTTATGCCGCTGGCGATGGCCCACGGAGTCATGCTTGCCGGACCGATCGCCAACCGTATTTTCTACCTCGGCGCCGCACTGCCCGAGTGGAAGGGCGAGATCGTCATCCTCGTCGTCTTTCTATTGTGTGTGGTGCTCGGTCCGCTGTTGGTGTTCGCCCCTCAGCTTGCTCAAGCGAAGCGGACAGGCAATCGCGAATACGGCGCCCTAGCAGCGCGCTATGTTCGAGAGTTCGACGCAAAATGGATACGCGGCGGCGCGGCCGCCGGTGAGCCGTTGGTGGGCAGCGGTGACATCCAATCCCTCGCCGATCTGGCCAACAGTTTCGAGGTGGTGCGGACGATGCAAGTCGCGCCGATTACAAGAGACGCTATCATTCGCTTAGTGGCTGCGACACTTGCGCCGGTTGTGCCGCTGGCGCTCACCATGATGCCTTTTGAGGAACTGATGAAGCGGCTGCTCGGAATATTGTTCTAGTATGGAGGGGAGTAAACGGCCGATAAAAAAGCGACGAGTGACGAGGGCCAGGTGACCGGGAAAGACGGGTTTTCAGGTTTCTGGTTTCAGGTGTCGGGTTTCGGTGAAGAGAACTCAGGTCCAGGTGTTAGGTATCAGGTTTCAGCCTTTGATTCGGGGAATGTCGGTGCAAAGGCACGACTCATCTGAGCAGCGGCTTTGGCTGTTTTCCCCTGGTGCGGACTTTTGGCTCGCCTGCGGCGGAGCGTCGATCGGCCTGGTGGCGGCTATTTTGTTGATTGTTCTCCATGGCGACCGGGAAATCGACGCGATGGACTTTGTGCTATCGGAGTTCCATCTGGGAGCGACCTACGATGCCGTCATACGGCGGCGGCTTTGGCGCCGTCTTCCGGTCGATGTGCTGCTTGTGCCTTTAGTGATCCTGGCAATCACTTATGCTCTCTCGATGAGCGGGCAAACGATATTGCTCACTTCGATTGCCATGTATGCTGCCATCTGGCACCGCGGCCGCCAGAATCTAGGAGTGGCGCGCTTTTACCAGCATGCCATGGGCGGCGCGGCTTCGCCGGCACACGATCGTCTATTCCAGGGAGCCGTCTATCTGCCGATGTTGGCGGCTTTGCTCGCCTACACTCATTTAGCTCCGCTGGAGTATGAAGGAGAGCCGTACCTGGCGCTGAACTTCGGCGCCGAAGTGACTTCTCTCGTCGCGATCGTCGCAGCGGGTTGGGTGATCGCTTACTTTGTCTGGACGCTGTGGCAAAGCCGCGCTGAGCGCTTGACGATCGCGCCGCGCAATGGCGGGATCCGAGTCCATCCCGGCGAGTGCTGGGTGGTACTCGCGCATGCCGTGGCATTCGGCAGTGCTTATGTGCTCGGCGCCTCCAATACATCGTTTTTGTTAGTCCTTGCCGTTCATCATGAAGTGCAATATCTGTACTTCGCCTATGCTATGAGCCGTCGCTCCCCCTTATTCAAGAGAGAAGATCAGTTTCGATTTGAGATCAAACATGCGGCGAGCTTTCTTGTCTGGCCGGTGATCGGTTTTGGCGGAGCAGTTGCCGGCGGTTGGCTCGCGCTGGAATGGCTTGCTCCGGTGGGCGCGGGCGGGCTCTTTTGTCACTACTGGCTCGATGGCCGCATTTGGACGCGACGGTCGCTGAATGCCTGACGAGCTCGGTGTCAGGTGTCGGGTTTCGGTAAAGGTTTCAGGTTTCAGTGTTCAGGTTTCGGTGTTCAGGTTTCAGGATCGGGGTCTTGCTAGAGTTGCGAGAAATTTAGGCCGCTGAGGAAAAGAAAATGCGTTGGAAGATATTCTCAACAATAGTTCTGCTTATGACGGGGCTGAACAGCTGCGCCAGCATCGGACCGGGGACGGTCGCGCGGGATCGTTTCGATTACATTTCGGCGATCTCCGATTCGTGGAAATCGCAGATGCTATTCAACCTCGTCAAGCTCCGGTATGGGGATGCGCCGGTCTTTCTTGATGTGGCTAATCTGATTAACCAGTACGGAATCGAGGGCATTCTCGGGTATTCCGGTAGCTGGGCTCAGAATGCTCAGGCCTCGTGGCCGTATACCGCCCTCTATAACCTGTTCGGCTCGGGAAGGTATATTGAGAGGCCCACAATTACGTATTCGCCGCTCAGCGGAGAAAAATTCGCCCGCAGTCTCATGACCCCAATCCCACCGGCAGCGATTCTGAATTTTCTCCAAGCGGGGTATCCGGTAGAAATGGTGCTACGGCTCGCTGTGCATACTGTCAATGGCATCCATAGCCGGTACGGCGGTGGTGCGCGAATGCGCGAGGCTGACCCCGAGTTTTATCCCCTAGTGGAAAAATTGAGCAGGATCCAGCAATCCGGGGATCTCGGCATGCGAGTTCGGAAAACAGGCGAACAGACCGCGGCTTTCGTCGTATTTAGCAAAAAGCCCCGCCCAGCCGTTGAGGCAGATCGAGCCGAGGTGCGCAAACTTCTGGGTCTTGACCCCAAGGCTGACGAATTCAACGTGGTTTACGGTTCAGTGGCTGCCAATGACAAGGAGATCGCTATACTTACCCGGTCCATGCTCGAAATCCTCATCGATCTCGCATCATACATAGACGTTCCAGCTGCGAGCGCGACGGAACGGCGGACATTTCCAACGCCGGCGCCGGAGGTAGTAAATGGCGCTCCGGTGGCGCCGCTCATAAGAATTCATAGCTCTTCCCAAAACCCCGGCGATGCCTTTGCCGCCGTCACTTATCGTCAAGACTGGTACTGGATTGATGACAAAGACCTCCCTTCCAAACGCCTATTTTCGTTTATCATGTTCCTGTTCACGCTCACTGAAACCGGTGACAAGCAAGGCGCGCCGATCATCACCATTCCCGTCGGATAAAGGTTACGGACTGATATGAGAACCGATGAACACATGGTGAAGATACCGGAAAGACAGCAGGACGTCACGCGTGGCGTGCTTGCAGTGCTTTTCATTGTGGCCCTGATCGGATCTTCAATCTGGATCTTGCGCCCGTTTCTCGGAGCCATCGTGTGGGCAGCGACAATCGTTGTGGCTACCTGGCCGCTGATGATTTCTTTACAGGCGTGGCTTTGGGGCAAACGAGCCCTCGCCGTGACCGTGATGACCCTTTTACTCCTGTGTGTGCTGGTCGTGCCGCTGACCTTTGCTATTGGCACGATTGTCTCCAACGTCGATGAGTTTGTTGCGTGGGCAAAATCGCTGGCCACCTTCAAGGCGCCCGCTCCACCCGCTTGGCTAGCGAATCTGCCACTCGTCGGCTCGAAGGCGATAGAGTTGTGGAATCGCGTCGCCGCCGTGGGAATACAAGAAGTTGCCGTGAAAGCCGCGCCTTACGCCGGCGCCTTTATTAGATGGTTTGTTGCCCAAGTGGGCAACGTCGGACTCTTGTTAGTGGAGTTTCTGTTAACCATCATTCTTGCCGCGGCCATGTATGCCAACGGGGAGCTTGCGACAGTGCGCCTTGTGCGCTTCGGGCAACGTCTCGGAGGGGCAGGAGGGGAAAACGCAGTCTGGCTCGCCGGTCAGACGATTCGCGGCGTCGCCCTTGGCGTCGTGGTGACCGCGCTCGCCCAAACCCTTTTTGCTGCACTCGGCCTGATAATCGCGGGTGTGCCTTTCGCAGCCGTTTTGACTGGAGCGATGTTCCTTTTGTCCATCGCGCAAATTGGCCCTCTGCCGGTGCTCGGGTGTGCTGTGGCGTGGCTCTATTGGACTGGTGCGACGGGCGTGGGAACGTTCATGCTCGTCTGGACCATTGTCGCCGGTACGATGGACAATTTTTTGCGCCCGATTCTGATTAAACGGGGCGCCGATTTGCCGTTGCTGCTTGTGTTTGCCGGCGTGGTCGGCGGCCTCTTGGCCTTGGGTCTGATCGGCATCTTTGTCGGCCCAGTGGTATTGGCGGTGGCGGACAAGCTGTTAACAGCCTGGATTGACGCTGACAAGTTGGAAGACGCAGCTGGTGATCCGCAACAGCCCGCTGGAGAGTAGGTTGAGGTTTAGATTAAGGTTCAGGTCATCGTTAGCCCAGCCTCGGCGATTTCACCGAGCGCCTCGCCTCAGGATCTCTTGATCAGCCTGCAAGGGGGATTTTTCAGCTCATAGCGTTGTGGCCCTAGAGTTCGTTTAAAAAATTTGAGCCAACAGCAACGGATGAAGTTAGGGTTAACTCCCGCTCGATCGCTTTTTTCAACCCCTAAACCTTAACCTCGACCTGCTTGAAAGCATTGGACCAAAGTCCAATATCCGGCCGGGTACGCCTTCTGCTATTAAAAGCGTAGTCCTGAAACTGGATGTCTCGATCATCCACTGAATCTTTGTAGTTAGGAGGATCTATGCGAGGGCGAATGGTGTTGCAGTTAGTAGCGGTGGGTTTAGCAGGAACTCTTACTGGAGCCCAATTCAGTTTGGCGCAAAACAAACCCGCACAGGGCGACAAGCCGGCGAGTAATTTGGAGATCATCCATGAAAAGCTCAAGGCGGATAAAAAATTGATCGTTGCGAAGTATATGGAATTAACCGAATCGGAGGCAAAAAAATTCTGGCCGGTCTACGATGAATACCAGAACGATCTGAAAACAACTAACGAGCGACTTCTTCGCTTACTCGAAAGCTACGCTGCAGATTATAAAAGCAAATCGCTGAACGACGAAAAAGCGAAGAAGTTACTCAACGAGTGGATCGCTATTGAGCAGGACGATGGCAAGCGTCGCAGCACTTTTGCGCCAAAGGTGCTGCAAGCATTGCCGCCGAAGAAGGCCGCGAGATACCTACAGATTGAAAACGAGTACCGTATTTTATTGAGATACGAGCTTGCGGGCGTGGTGCCTCTGGCTCAGTAGGGTGGAGGAGGGATGAGCGTGGAGTGGCGAGGGTCGAGAGACGGAGAGAAGGTTTCAGTGGTCATCAGGGTGGAGACAAGGTTTCAGTGTTCAGGTTTGGATTATTCACCGACACCTGACACCCAACACCTGAAACCAATGGGGATGCTGATATCTGAAGGAGAAGAAGGATGAAAGTAAATCTTGCAAAATCACTGTTCAGTGTGTTGATCGTGATAATGGCGATCGCTTTAGATGTGTTTATTCCGAAAGAGGCGCTGGCGGCGAGCGCGAGCGCGATTGACCGTGAGGCTACGGCGACTTTGAACAAACTCTACAAGAATAACCCGGGAGCGAAAGCTTTGGGTGACAAGGCAGTGGCGGTACTGGTTTTCCCCAGCATCGTCAAGGGCGGATTCATTATTGCGGGACAATACGGCGACGGTGCATTACGCAAACGAGGCAAGACCGTTGCCTATTACCGATCGCTTGCGGCATCGTATGGTTTCCAGGCCGGGATTCAAGCGTATGGCTACGTTTTATTCTTCATGGATGACGCATCGGTTAAGTATTTGGATAACAGCGAGGGTTGGGAGCTCGGCACAGGACCGAGCCTGGTGATACTCGACGAGGGTTTTGGCAAGAACTTGTCTACGACAACGCTGCAGAAGGGTGTCTATGCGTTTATTTTCGACCAGAAAGGACTGATGGGCGGAGTCGGTATACAGGGATCGAAGATCACCAAAATTAACCCGAACCCATGAGGCAGGAGGGGCCAGTGTCGAGGGACGAGGATCGAGTGAAGAAAGAGAAGGTGTCAGTGTTCAGGTGTCAGGCTGAAACCTGAAACCCGAAACCTGAAACCTCACAAAGGAGAAAAAGCGATGTCAATCAAACTTGCTAGAAAAATAATCGGTGTTGCTGCCGCAATCATGTTGTTTGGTTACACACCGCTGAGCGTGGCGCAGGACAAGCCGGCCGACAACATGCAGATACTGCGCGATAAGATTAGGGCGGATAAAAAGTTGGTCGTTGCGACCAACATGGAGCTGACCGAGTCGGAGGCAAAGGCGTTTTGGCCGATCTATGACCAGTACCAAAAAGACCTGCAAAAGATCAATCACCGTATCGTTAGCTTGCTGGAAAGCTACGCGGACGATTACCGAAACAAGTCGCTGACCGACGATAAGGCCAAAAAATTGATCAACGAAGCAGTGGCGATCGATCGTGCGGAAGGCGATTTGAAGACTGTTTATGCGCCGAAGCTCAGTAAAGTACTTCCGGCGATAAAAGTCGTGCGTTACCTGCAGATCGAGAATAAGATCCGAGCACTCGTCAGATACGACATCGCCTCGGGGGTGCCGCTGATACGGTAAGGGCGAGGGGCAAGGGACGAGGGAAGAGTGTCGAGGTTGAGTGGCGACGGAACGAAACCTGAAACCCGACACCCACGCTTCGTTCCTCCGAATGTCAGGTTTCGGGTGTCGGGTTTCAGGTGCGGGTTTTGCGGAGATTTTTATGATGCAAAGTAAAATCGGCTTGGGCGTATTGTTTCTCGGCCTGGTGCTCGGCCAGCCGGCCATTGGCCAGGAGCTGGACGGCACCCTCAAAAAGATCAAGGAGTCGAGCACGTTCACGCTCGGCCATTTGACATCGGCGCCGCCGTTCTCTTTCCCCGGTCCGGACCGAAAGCCCGTCGGATACTCCATCGACCTCTGTACGCATATTGCCAGCACGATCCAGCAGCAACTCGGCATCAATCTCAAGCTTAACTGGGTACCAGTCACGACTGAAAACCGTCTTGAAATGGTCGCTTCAGGCAAGGTGGACATCGAATGCGGCACGTCGACCGCGAGTCTCTCACGCCAGGAGCGGGTGGATTTTAGTCTGATGACTTTCGTCGATGGCGGCGGCCTGCTCACTAAAAAGGATTTCAATGTCCGCGCTGTGGCCGATCTGACGGACAAGCGTATCGCGGTAATCCCCGGAACTACCACCGAAACCGCATTGAGTAAATTTCTCAAGGAAGAATTCGTTACGGTACAGATAGTCCCCGTCAAAAACCATGTCGAGGGGATTGCCGCGATTGAAAAGGGATCAGCAGATGCATTTGCGTCCGACCGTGGTATCCTGGTCGGTCTCGCGGTGACATCGAAAGATCCGAGCCTTTTCGCCCTTCCCAACATTTTGTTTTCTTATGAGCCCTATGGATTCATGGTTCGCCGCAACGACGCGGCATTTCGGCTTGCAGTTAACCGCGCGCTAGCGGGACTCTACCGATCGGGCGAGGTTGTGTCTATATACGACCGTTGGTTCGGTGCCTTTGGCAAACCGAGTCAGGCAATTCAGGCTATGTACCTTCTAAACGGGCTGCCCGAATAATTGGATGCGGAAAGAGCCATCCGAATGAGAAAACGCACATGAACAAACGTTGCGCGCTTTACCGGCAGTTTGCGTTGGTCGTTTGGATGTTCGTCGGCTTCAGTGGTTTAGGTGATGCACATTCTGGAATCGTTGACGGCTACGGCTGCCATCGCGGTACGGACAACGTGAGCTATCATTGCCACACGGGCCAGTTCGTTGGCAGGACGTTTAAGTCGAAAGAGGATTTTCTGCGCGAGCTGCGCGGCGGTAAATCCGGACAGTTGTCCCCTAAAAGCAACCCAACTCCAGTTGAGAAAAAAAGAGATGAATAAATGCGCGTCAACCAGTCGTGTAGGTGAGTATCGGTTTGTGATAGTGACCAAAAGTTTTTGAATCATTTTTCGAAAGTTGGCGTCTACCCTGTAGCAGCGTCGCTGATCGTTCAATGAAACTGCCGCGCCCGGTTGTTTTAATCAGCGCTCTTGCTGCCCCCGTTTTGATCAGTGTCTTGTTCGGCATTTTCCTGCTGCCCCGGCTCCTCGATAGTCGGTTGATCAGGGAGAAGATCAGCTCCCGACTCGTCGAAAAAATCGCTGGAAGCGTGACTCTCGGTAAAGTCGTTCTTCTGTGGTTTCCACGACCAAACCTGGTCATAGAGAATGCGGAGCTTACATTCGACAACACAATCCAGGGTTCAATTCGAAGCGCGAGAATCTACCCTTCGATTTTTCATCTCTTCACCGGTCGTTTGGTCGTGCGCCGAGCGCTGCTGGAGCAGCCTAAAATAAGAATTTTTCTGCCAACCATTTCGGAAAAACCGTTCGATCTCGACGAGTTGGAAAAGCAGATCCGTTCTGTGTTGGGTCGTCTCACAACGGATTTACCCGCGCCGCGTATCGATGTGTCTAACGGATCGGCTGAAATCAGAATAGGCGATAAACTGCCGGTCACTCTCGAAGATATTGGGGTCCAAACCGTCGCTTCGCCTGCGGAGCTGCGCTTTGAACTCAGCGCGCGCTCCAATCTCTGTGAACACGCGAGAATCGAAGGCAAAATCTCTCCCGATAATCTCACATCGCGGCTGGACATCGGCGTCCAGGGGCTCAAGGTCAGGGAATCTCTCTCTTTCCTGCCGCTGGAAATCTCCGAATACGCGAGAAATGGCGAGGCCAACTTCGATGTGAAAATGACCTCCGTCGGTCTACGAAGTGTGAAGGCATCGATCGACGGATCCGCCGGCCCGTTCATTTTTTCCCGACATGGCAGCACCGCTACGGTTGAGGCCAAGAGACTAAGAGGCGGAATCACTTACGAAGGGGACATTTTCCATGTCAACGTGGAGCAGCTAGAACTTGGATCGCCACGGCTCCAAGCTTCAGGGGAGCTAAAAATCCAATCCGGTACTTTATCCACGCGCATTAAACTTCGCAATGTCGATATTGCCGAGGTGAGCCAGGTGGCGCTTCAATTCGTCGATGATACCGAACGAGTCAAGAGAATCATCCGCTACATTTTAGCCGGAACAATTCCGGAAATAAATTTTCAGAGTGCCGGACACTCGTTGGCTGAAATGGCGTGGAGCAAAAATGTTTCGGTCTCCGGCTCAATGCATAACGGCAAGATTTTTCTCCCCGGCCCTAACCTTGAGTTCCAGAACGTAGCCGGCTCAGTCCGAATTTCGGCTGGGATCTTGGAGGCCAGCGGCGTCAGCGCGTCTATCGGCGCGTCGAAAGGGTGGAACGGCAAGTTCCTGCTCGGGCTTGAGGACAAGGCGGCGCCGTTCCGCCTGGACATTTCGTTGCGCACCAGCGCACCCGAACTTCATTCCGTTCTGTTAAAGGTCATCCGCGATCAAGCGTTCCGCGCTGAATTATTGAAGGTGCGAGACGTCAAGGGCGACCTATCTGGGAGATTGATTCTTGGAGAGAGGCTCAATGCAATCTTGCCGGTTGTAGCAATTTCCAGCGCGAATTTTAGCATTAGTTACGCGCCTATTCCGTTTCCCATTACAATTCGAGCCGGTCGCTTAAACTACGACCAGAAGGTCATTAGACTCGAAAATGTTCAGGGCGCAATTGGCCTATCTACTTTTGAGGGACTCGGAGTAATAGTGCATCATGATGAGAGCCGGCAACTCAAAGTCGATTCCAAACAAATGTCTTTGGACTTGCATCAGGCGGACGCTTTGCTGCGCAGCTTTAAGGATTCGCAATTGTATTTTGAAAAGTTGCAATCGGTGCGCGGCCAAGTCGAATTGCGAAATTTTACTCTTTCCGGCATCTACGACCATCCCTCGGAATGGACCTTCGCGGGCGCAGGCCGATTGGATCAAGTCCGGATAACGCATGCAGATTATCCTGATCGCATCACTTTATCGCGCGGAAAATTCGATATGAATCAGGGACAAATCACGTTTTCAGATGCGGCGGCGGCGATGTCTGATGCTTCTTTGAGCGGTAGTGGATATTTTTACTACGGGAAAGTCAGACCGTGGCAACTAGAGACGAGGGGCGTGGCAAGCATTGGCGCACAAATGACCGAATGGCTCAGCCGTTATGTCGAATTACCCGAAGAGTTGAATTTGCGTTCACCTTTGAGAGTCGCCGCAGAGCGCTTGGCCTGGCAAGCGGGAGGCGATATCTCGTTTCTTGGTCAGGTGACAGTCGCAGACGGCCCGCAGCTTTCGCTCGAACTGGTGAAGCAACCGCACGCGCTCGCCTTGCATCATCTTACGATTGATGATGGCGGCCGGCGCGCGCGGATGACGTTGCAACTTGCCAAGGACAATCTCGATTTGTCATTCAGCGGCGAGTTGACGCAACGGACGATCGACAAGATATTTATAGCGTTCCCTATGAAAGGCAGTTCGCTGCGGGGTGACATTCGAGGAAGTGTTGCGCTGGGGGATGCCATCAGAGTCTCGGCCCGAGGACAACTAAGCGGCAATAATCTGCTAATACCGTTTGGAACAGATAGGGCTTTGATCGAAAAATTTGACATCGAGGCGAGTGGAGAGAGCGTGCAAGTGCGATCCGCAGATCTCGTTTGGAGTAAGAGCCGCCTTGCCGTGTCAGGCAAAATTACCGGCGCAAAAGATTTCCTGCGATTGGACTTGGATGTAACCGGCGAACGGCTTGAGTGGGAAGAGCTTGAGCGCCGGTTCGGCAATCATCACGCCGGACACGCCGCCGGGCAGTCTGTAGTCGGTTACCAGCAGGTCCAGCTGAGGTTCTGTCGCCAGGATCTCGAACGCATGGGTAGCCTCGGCAGCCTGCAGAACGCTGTAGCCCTCGCCAGCGAGATAATCGGCCAGCAAGGAGAGAATGTGAGGTTCGTCCTCAACGAGCAGGACTACTTTGTTTGCGGCTTGGCTCATTGGAGCGATCTCGAACGGTGTATGCCGGTTTGCGTAAGGGTGACCGATCCCGCTGGGACGAGCACTTTTGAGCCGCGCGGCCGCTTGCAAGTTCAGCGGTCGGCGAGCTTTGGTCAGTCGTGACCGGCCGACCGCACAGGGCAGCGCGTTGGCAACCCGGCCACCGACCGTTAGCCTCGGGATTTTCGCCACAGGAAAAAACCGATGTCCGATGAAAACGCCCGTGATATCGCCCAGCGCACACTGGACGACTACCGCGCGAACGCCGAGGCCTTTCGCGCCGGCACTCGTGATCACGATGTCAGCCAGAACATCGACGCGCTGCTTCGCCACATCCGCGCCGAGCCTCCGTTTCGCATCCTCGATCTGGGCTGCGGCCCGGGCCGCGATCTCAAGACCTTTACCGCGCGGGGCCACGTTGCGACCGGCCTCGATGGCGCCGAGCCGTTCGTGCGGATGGCCCGCGAGGAGAGCGGTTGCGAGGTACTGCACCAGGATTTCCTGGAGCTTGATCTGCCACATGAGGCCTTCGACGGCCTCTTCGCCAATGCGGTGCTGTTCCATCTACCCAGCCGCGAACTCCCGCGGGTACTGAGCGAGCTTCACGCTGCGCTGCGGCCCGGTGGCGTGCTGTTCTGCTCGAACCCGCGCGGTGCGAACCAGGAAGGATGGAGCGGCGCCCGCTACGGCGCCTGGTACGACTGGCCGACCTGGCGCGCGCTACTGGAGATGGCCGGCTTCGAGGAAATCGAGCATTTTTACCGGCCGCATGGCCTGCCGCGCGAACAGCAGCCATGGCTTGCGAGCGTCTGGCGCAAGGCTTGATGCGCCTGACATCGACCGTAGGCGAATGTTCATTGGGTCCAGCAGAATGCATGCCGCGAGCCGGACGGTCATGCGATTTGCATGCGGTCAGATTGCTATTATGTGCGCTATGTCACTGAAATCGCTGCGCTTGTGTGGTGATCAATGTTGGCACGATCACTGCTCTGGTTAGGGAAGCTGGACCATAACTGGAGTAAACAATAATGATCGCCGCTGAAAAATTGATCGCTGCCGCGTTTCCCGAATTCGAAGTCGTCACTGCACCCCGTCCGGACGGCGGGCTTCTGCTGACCTTGCGCAACGATGATCGGGACATCATCAAGCGTGCCCTGTCCAAGGGACAGACCCAGACGCAGATCCAACTGGAGTGGGTCGTCAGTTCGATCCGCCGTGACCTGGCGCTGGAAGCCGGCATGTCGCCCGCAATTGCTCGCTTGCAAAGCCAGAGCCGCACTGCGCTGCCGACCTACGACTACGCTTGAGACATTCGTCGGCCCGCAGCCTGGCGGGCCGGCAATTCGCATAGCCGCGCGTTCCCGCGTGGGCGACCGGACAAAGAGCCGGATTGTGCAAAAGCCTGATAAAGAGGAAATGACATGAACGCCATCGAACTGCTGACCGAAGATCACGAGCGAGTGAAGGACATCCTGACGCGCCTGACCGAGAGCACCGAGCGTGCGGTCAAGACCCGTACCGAGTTGCTGCAGAAGCTGGAAATGGAAGTGACCATTCATACTCAGCTGGAGGAGCAGATCCTCTATCCCGCATTCAAGGAAGCG
>Ga0209974_10000069_pt1 | contig 27369 bp, 24 predicted proteins | sample InoplaM3SPM_FD_187592 | JGI IMG/M metagenome (GOLD analysis project Ga0209974, IMG submission 187592) | Arabidopsis thaliana rhizosphere microbial communities from the Joint Genome Institute, USA, that affect carbon cycling - Inoculated... | ecosystem: Host-associated > Plants > Roots >...
CGCCTGCTCCCTCCCTCGCCCGCGCTCCCGCGGCGCGAGGCTCCTCCCTCGATTACCTCGGGAGACTCCTCGCGCCGCGACCAGGGCCTCGGGACACTCCTCCCGCCGCGACCAGGGCCCGAATCGACCTTGGGTCACCCTGATACCTTCTCTTATGGTGCAACTCCTCGAGGGAGCCCCGGTGGCGAGGCGAATCCGCGACGAGGCCCGGGCGGACGCCGGGAAGCTGTCGCCCTCGCCGTCGCTCGTCGTGGTTCTCCTCGGCAACGACCCGGCCTCCGAGACCTACGTCGCCTCGAAGACCCGGGCGGCAGAGGAAGCAGGTGTCCGCGCCGAGACGGTGCGCCTGCCTTCCGGCGCGCCGCCCGCGGCGCTTCTCGAGGCAGTGCACGCCGCCAGTCGAGACCCCTCGGTGGACGGGGTGCTCGTCCAGATGCCCCTCGAGGCGGGCCACGATGCCCCGCGTGTCCTGGATACCCTGGACCCGGCGAAGGACGTCGACGGGCTCCACCCCGAGAACGTGGGTTTGCTCCACCAGGGGCGTCCGCGCTTCGTTCCGTGCACACCGGCGGGCGTGATCGCGCTCCTCGAGCATTACGGTGTCGCGCTCACCGGCCGTCGCGCCGTGATCCTCGGCCGGAGCGGCCTCGTCGGAAGGCCGCTCGCCGCGCTCCTCACCGCGCGAGACGCGACGGTCACCGTCTGCCACTCGCGCACGCAGGATCTCGCGGCGGTCTCCCGCGAAGCGGAGATCCTCGTCGCGGCGATCGGGCGGCCGGGCCTCGTCACGGCCGACTTCGTGCAGCCGGGGGCGACCGTCGTGGACGTCGGCATCAACCGGATCGAATCGCTCGAAATGGCGCCGGACAACCTGCGGTCCTCGGAGCGGATCGTCCGCGAGATCGGCGCGAAGGGCCGCGCGCTGGTCGGCGACGTGGACTTCGACGGCGTCTGCCCCGTCGCGGCCCGGATCACGCCGGTCCCGGGAGGCGTCGGCCCGCTGACCGTGGCCATGCTCATTCACAACACCGTGCGGGCGGCGCTGCTGCGACGCGGGCCGCGTTGATGCGTCGAATCCTCCTCGTCAGCAGCTCGGTCTGTCATCCGACGGGATATCTCGACCACGCCGAGGCGGAGATCCGGGAACTCCTGGGCACGGTCCGCCGAGTCCTCTTCCTGCCCTGGGCGCTTCACGATCGCGACGCGTACGCGGACAAAGTCGCCCAGCGCTTCGGGCGGATGGGATACGACGTCGAGTCGGCTCACCGCCTGTCGAACCCGGCGCGCGGCGTCGAGGAGGCAGAGGCCGTCTTCGCGGGGGGCGGGAACACGTTCCGGCTGCTGAAGAGCCTCTACGAGCTGGAGCTCCTCGATCCCCTCCGTCGCCGCACCTCGACAGGCATGCCATACATCGGGTCGAGCGCCGGGTCGAACGTCGCCGGCAGGACGATCGGAACGACGAACGACATGCCGATCGTCGAGCCGCCGAGCTTCGATGCCCTCGGTCTCGTCCCCTTCAACCTGAACCCGCACTACCTCGACCCCGACCCGGTTTCCACGCACAAGGGAGAGACGCGGGAGGAGCGCATCGCCCAGTTCCACGAGGAGAACGAGCAGGCGGTCGTCGGACTGCGCGAGGGCGGGATGCTCCGGATCGAGGGAAACACCGCGTCGCTCCGCGGGAACGCGAGAGCGCGAGTCTTCCGCCGGGGCGAGCCGCCCGCGGAGTTCGATCCGGGCGCCCGTCTCGACTTTCTCCTGTAGGGGAAATCCTTCCGCGCATTAAGTCTCCCTAAGAAACGGTCATTCGGCATCGTCTCCCACATGATGGAGACCAAACGTGGACAAGACCCGCGTTCTGGAAAAACTCCGCTTCTACCAGGAAGCTCCGCCGCCCCTTCGAGAAAGGATCTTGAAGGAAGGAGCCTTCGCGGCGTTACCGGCCGGCACGACGTTCTATCGCGAGGGCGAGACCTGTGAAAACTTCGCCGTCGTTGGCCGGGGAAACATCCGCGTCTTCAAGACCGCCGAATCCGGCCGGGAGATGACGCTCTATCACGTGCAGGACGGCCAGCCGTGCCTCGTGAACATGCTCTGTATCCTCCTCGGCCGGCCCGCGATGGCGACGGCCGTCGTGGAAGGCCCCACCGAGGCTGTCGTTCTGAACGGCGCCACCTTTCGAGGCTGGGTGAACGAGCACGCCGTTGTGCGCAGTTACGTCTTCGAGACGATGGCTCAGCGTCTGGTGGAGGTCATGACGCTGGCCGAACAGATTGCCTTCGGAAAGATGGACCGCCGCGTGGCGGGCCTGCTCATTCAACGATTTTCCCGGGACAGCGCATTCGCGGCGACCCACGAAGAGATCGCCGTCGAGCTGGGGACGGCGCGTGAAGTCGTCAGCCGGCTGCTGAAAGACTTCGAGCGCATGGGAGCGATCGCGATGGCCCGCGGCCGGCTCGAGCTGCGCAACGCGTCCCTCCTGCGGGATTTTGCCGATCGGCCCTGAGCAAGCTGGCCGCTCCGGATTCCGCGAGCGCCCGAGGTTCCTGCCACGATCACCGGACAGATTTCCAGATGCAATCTCACCAATCGTGCGCTGCCACAGACGCCGCACTTGCGTGACTAAGTCACGGACAGCCCGTCCCCGCTCCCTGTAGAAGAGTTGCGGACTCCGACCGTTTGTGGAAACGGCAACCGACGGGACCGAGAGGACGGTAGAACAATGAACAGGGTCACGACCTCAACGAAAAATCGCAATGCGATGCGCCGCCTTTTCCTGGCTGGCTGCGGCATCTCTCTCGTCATGCAATTGGTCATGGCCAGCCCCGTGGACGCAGCAACCACAATTCCCGTCTTGTGGACCGGGGGAGGTCTCTCCGCCGGGATCGACAGCGCGGGCCAGGCCGGCCGAATCGCCAGCGATGATTTCGGCAACGTTGCCGTCGTGTCGGGACCGTCCGCCGGGCGTGACCTTGCCGTCACGTCCTATACCGCCACCGGGTCTCTTCGCTGGCAGAGCGCCGTCAGCCCCTCCCTGGGAACGTTCCGCGGAGACTGGGTGGCGGCAGCGCCCAACGGCGATTTCGTGGCGGTCGGAACCAACGTCGACTCCCGCGGCAATCCTCTCGGCATCACCCTGGTTCGCTACGCCTCCGACGGAAGGCTCCAATGGCGGGTGGACCTCTCACGCACCCGGCCCCTCGTGGCACGGCTGCTGGTCGACAACGGGGGCAACGCCTATCTGGCGTTCAGCTCGGTCGGTGACGGGCAGGACATCCAGCTGCACAAGTACAACGCGTCGGGCGTCCTGCTCTGGTCGCAGGTGATCGGGACAGATTTCTTCGCCAACGACATCGCGACGTCGCTCGCGTTCGGCCCGGGCGAGACCGACGTGGTGGTGACCGGGGACATCTCCGGCGGCGCCGACTGGATCACGGCCGCCTACGACGCCACGACGGGTACCCGCCGGTGGCTGGTGAGGGCGGCCGAGGGCATCGCCGCCCGGGACGTCGTCCTGGATGCCACCCGCGTCTACGTGACCGGCCAGGGCAACGTCGGAATCAGCGGGTTCCTGACCGTTGTGGCCTACGACCGGGCGACCGGAGCGCGCCTGTGGCGGACGGACAAGAGGGCAGCCGACTCACAGAACGCCGCGGGTCTTCGCATCGCGCTGGCGCCCGACGGGAGCCTGGTCGCGACGGGTCAGACCGTTCGGGGGTTCCTCGACTGGTACACCGTGGCCCTCGAGACCACCGGAGCGGTGCGGTGGGAAGCCGTTCGAGATGGTGGTTTGAATACAGATGAGATCCCGCGCGGCGTGCTCGTGCTGGCGGATGGCACCACCGTCGTGACCGGCCGCGGTGGTCCCACGCTTCCGGGTGGGTACTGGCCGGGTGTTACGGCCGGGTATAGCCCAAGCGGGACGCTGCTCTGGGAGGCGTTCTCGGCGATGGAGACAGTCTGGGCAACGGCGCTTCCCAATGGCGACGTGTGCGCTACGGGGGGGTACGACGCGCTCATCACATGTTTTCGCGTCTCGGGGGATACGGTTCGAGCAGTCATGTCGGCCATTCCCTCGACGGGAACCACGCCGCTCAGTGTGACCTTCGATGGTTCCGGGTCGACAACTCCGCAGGGATTCGTGACGTCGTGGACGTGGTCGTTCGGCGATGGAGCCTCCGGCACCGGACCTTTGATCACCCACGTATACACGACTCCGGGAACCTACACTGCGTCGTTGACGGTCATCGATAGCAACGGCGTTTCGAGTACGGCCACGGGTTCAATCGTCGCAAAGCCACTGCCTCCGGCAGCGCCCTCGGGCCTGACCGCCTCGCGCTCGGGGTACCTGATTCTCCTCAGCTGGCAGGACAACTCTTCGAACGAGACACTCTTTTACATCGAGCGGTGCGCTGGCGCGGGCTGCACGAACTTCGACAGCTTCGTCGCAACGCAGTGGCCCGATTTCCCGAGCTATACCGATTACGGAGTCATTGCCGGGCAAAGCTACAGCTACCGAGTTCGCGCGCACAACAGCGGTGGCGATTCTCCGTATTCCAACATCGCGACCATCGTCGCAGGGGCAGGCAACCTACCGCCGACAGCGGTCATGTCCGCCACTCCCGCGACGGGCGCCGCACCTCTCGACGTAACCTTCGATGGCTCCGGATCGACTGACCCCGACGGCACGGTGACTTCGTGGGATTGGTCGTTCGGTGATGGCGCACTCGGCACCGGATCACGAACCACCCACGTCTACACGAACCCTGGGACCTACAACGTGAACCTGACAGTCAGGGACAACAGCGGTGAGTCGAGACTCACGAGTGGTTCCATCGTCGTGACAGCACCACCCTTGGTTGGTCCGGTGAATCTGACAGCCACAGCCCTGACGGGGAGATCAATCCGCTTGAATTGGGCCAATGGGACCACCAACCAGACTGAGGTGAGAGTCGAGCGCTGCAAGGGATTGAGCTGCACGAACTTTACGCAGATCGCCTCAATACCCGGAGCCGCGACGACTTACACCGACTCGGGTTTAGCGTCGAATACAACCTACCGGTATCGAGTGCGCGCCTTTAACTCGGCGGGTACTTCGCAATATTCGAACATTGCCGCAGCCAGAACGTCAAAGAGGTAATGCAAACGGCGGAACAGACCATTCGGCGATCGAGGCGGTGACCCGGCTGCTCACGTTCACGCGGCTGCCGGTGCGCACACCCTCACGGCGACCGACCTCGCCTGGAGCGGTTACACGTTCGACGCAGCCGGAAGCCTGCTGACCGGGAGCATCACGATCCGGAAGGAACGGTGTGGTCCCCGGGCCGGTCCGGGTTGCCGTGACCGTCCCGTGCCCGTGGCCTTCCTGTCTGCGATGACTTCCATGGATTGCCAGAAAAAATTCGGCGAATCTGCTGAGAAGCCTAATAAATTTCGGCCACGCTTCGCTGTCTCCGGGTCCAAGGATTTTCTTCCATTACGAAAACCTTCGTATTAGGTTTGCGTATCCCACGGCGATGAGCAAAGAGCCGCCCCGTCCCACGCAATCCGAGCTCGAGATCCTGGCGGTTCTCTGGGATGCGGGTTCCGCGACGGTGCGGGAGGTCCAGCAGGCGCTGGACGCCCGGCGCCCCACCGGCTACACGACCGCTCTGAAGCTGCTCCAGATCATGACCGAAAAGGGCCTCGTCCGCCGGGACGAAAGGGAACGCGCGCACCGCTATGCGCCGAAGGTCCCCCGGGAAAAGACCGAACAGCAGATGGTGGGCGATCTGCTCGACCGCGCCTTCGGCGGCTCCGCCTCGCGGCTGGTGATGCGGGCGCTCTCCTCCCGGCAGGCGACTCCGGAGGAGCTCGAACGAATTCGAACGCTGCTCGACGAAATCGAGGGAGAGAAACGATGAGCACCGCCGCGCTCTTCTCCGGGCAGTTCTACTCCGCGCTCGGGTGGGCGCTCTTTCATTTCCTCTGGCAGGGGGCTCTCGTCGCCGTCGTCTCCGGAGCTCTCGCCTGGCTCCTCCGGGAGCGCAGTCCCGCCCTCCGCTACGCGCTGTCCTGCGGAGCTCTCGCGACGATGCTGGCGCTCCCGGTCGCGACGGCGTGGTCTCTCTCCCGGCGCGCTCCGGCATCCGAGGCTCCGACGGGGGCCGTTGCGGCGTCGCGCGAGCTTGTCCTCTCCCGCTCCGGTCCGTCGGAGGCCTTCGTCTCCGGCGAGGCGTTCCTCCCGGCGAACGTCCGAAACCGGATCGAGGCGCTGCGGCCGTGGGCACTCGCCGCGTGGTTCGCGGGGGTCCTCCTCCTCACCCTGCGGTTCCTGGGCGGGCTCGCTTCCGCTCAGCGGATGACGCGCCGCGGCACCCGGCCCGCGCCTGCGATCTGGCAGGCGACTCTCGGGCGGATCGCGGAGCGGCTCTCGATCTCGCGATCGGTGCGGCTGCTCGAATCGACCGTCGTCCAGGTTCCCACGGCGATCGGCGCGTTCCGGCCGGTCATCCTCTTTCCGGCCACGGTTTTCCTGGGTCTTCCGACGCGGGGTCTGGAGGCCCTGATCGCGCACGAACTCGCGCACGTCCGACGCCACGACTATCTGGTGAACCTCCTCCAGACCGTGGCCGAGACGCTCCTCTTCTACCACCCGGCCGTGTGGTGGGTCTCCGCGCGGATCCGAAGCGAGCGGGAACAGTGCTGCGACGATCTCGCCATCGCCGCGACCGGCGACGCGCGCACCTACGCGCGGGCTCTCATTCGCCTCGAGGAGATGCGGGGAGCGGCGCCGGCGCTCGCGGTCGCCGCGGGCGGCGGCAATCTGTGGAAACGCGTCCTGCGGCTCCTGACGCAGGCCCCGCCGGCCGACAACCGCCCGTCGGGGTGGGTGGCCGGGATCGTGGCGCTCGCGATGATCGTCGTTCTCGGCGCGGCGACACGGATCGGACCCACGGGCGAACGCGAAGCCGAGTCCGGAGACTCGATCGAGGCCATCGACAGGGGCGTCCCCGACGTCGTCGTGCAGCCGGGCGCCGCCGTCGTCGAGAACTCCGCCGGAAACGGGATGGAACCGCGCGAAGGCGAGGAACCGGCCGTGCAGCCTCCGGTCCCGGAGGAACCGGAGGTCGACGCACCCGACGAGCCGTCCCCGCCGGAGATTCGGGACGAGGCGAGCGGAACGGGCGCCCGGGCGCTCACGGCCGAAGAGCTGGACGACTTCCGTGTTCACGGGGTCACGCCGGAATACGTTCGCTCGATCGCGGCGCTCGGTTACGAGCGCGCCGCGCCCGAAGACATCGTCTCGCTCAGGATTCACGGCGTTACCGCGTCCGACATCGCCGAGATGAACCGACTCTTCGGAAAGCAGCCGCTCGAAGACCACGCGTCGTTCAAGATCCACGGCGTCACGCCGGACGCGGTGCGGCGGCTGTCGGCGCTCGGGCTCGGAAAGCTCTCTCCCGACGACGTCCTCTCCATGCGGATCCACGGCGTCGACGCCGCGTACGTCGAAAAGCTCCGCGCGGCGGGCTATCGCGACCTCTCGGCCGAGGACGCCGTCTCGGCAAGGATCCACGGGGTCTCGCCGGCCGACGCGGAAGGATGGAGCCGGCTCGGTTACTCCAACGTCTCTCTCGACGACCTGGTCGGCGCCCGGATCCACGGGGCGTCGCCGGAGTTCGCCGGAGAGCTGCGCTCTCTCGGATTCGAGGTCTCCCTGGACGACGTCGTCGCCTTCCGGATTCACGGCGTGACGGGCGAGTTTCTCCGCGAGATGAAATCTCTCGGCTTCGCCCCCCCGTCGTTCTCGGCGGACGACGCGGTCTCGTTCCGGATCCATGGCGTCACCTCCGAATTCGTGCGCGAGATCCATGCGCTCGGGTACAAGGACGCATCGGCGGACGATCTCCAGGAGCTCCGGGTCCATGGGATCTCGGCGGCCGAAATTCGAAAGGAAAACTCCCGCGCCGGGCGGCGGATCCCCCTGGAGGACCTCGTCGATCGGCACACGCGGGGAAAGGAAGAAGGTACTGACGATGAGAAATGACGACCGCCCGCGCCGGGGACTCGGCATCGCCATCGCGATCCTCGCGGCCGCCTCCACGCTCGCGCTCTCCCGGCCGGCGCAGGCGGCCATCGAAGGGCGCTGGATCGCGGAGTTCGACGAGGACAGGGACCGGGTCCAGCTGACCACGAAGCGCGGTTCGGCCCGGCACAGATCCACGAACTCTTCCTCCTACCCGGTTTCCTCGTTCCGCGGGCTCGCGCGGCCCGCTTCCGCGACGCCGGCGCCGACGCGATTCGAGCTGGCGCGCGACGCGGGAAGCGTCGTCTTCGAAGGGCAGCTCGACTCTTCCGGAGGATCCGGGCGGTTCTCTTTCGTGCCGAACCCCGAGTTCCTCCGCGAAATGGGACGGATGGGTTACTCGCTCTCCGAGGAAGACCAGTTCACGTCCGCCATGCACGACATCGGACGCGGTTTCATCCGCGGGCTCGGGGAGGCAGGCTACACGCGAGTCCCCTTCGACGATCTCGTCTCCATGCGGATCCACGGAGCGACGCCCGAGTTCATCCGGGAGTTGAAAGCTCTCGGCTACGAGCGCCTCTCCACCGACGACCTCGTCTCGATGCGAATCCACGGGGCGACGCCGCAGTTCATCCGCGAGATGCGAGAGCTCGGATACGAACGTCTCTCCTCCGACGACCTCGTCTCGATGCGGATCCACGGGGCGACGCCCGAGTTCGTCCGGGAGATGCGGGCGGCGGGCTACGACCGGCTCTCGGCGGACGATCTCGTCTCGATGCGCATTCACGGAGTCACTCCCGAGTTCGTCCGCGAGCTCAAGGAGCTCGGTTACACGGACGTTTCGGGAGACGACCTCGTCTCCATGCGGATCCACGGCGTGACGACCGCGTTCGTGCGGCAGATCCGGGAGCTCGGGTTCCAGGACGCCTCCGTCGACGACCTCGTCTCGATGCGCATTCACGGCGTCAGCGCCGACTTCGCGCGGCGCGCGAAGTCGAAAGATCCCGGCGTGACGCTCGACGAGCTCGTCAGCATGCGGATCCACGGACGCGACTAGCGCGCGATCCGCTCGGCGGCGCCTCGCGTCGGTGGCCTGTTTTTTGCTGCCTCTCCACCGTACGAATTTCTCTGGGGAGGCCCGCAATGAAGTTCTTTCAGAGGGAAACAGATTCGACGATTCGAATGGGCGCCATGCTGATCGGCGGCGTCGGGCTCGGCGCGGCGCTCATGTACGTGCTCGATCCGGAGCGGGGAAAGAGACGCCGAGCGCTCGTTCGTGACAAGGCGGTCCGCGCCGCTCACAAGGCGACCGACCGGATCGACGCGCGGTCGCGCGACTTGAAGAACCGCGCGAAGGGCGCCGCCGCCGAGGTGAAGGCGATGACGCACCCCGACCCGGTCTCCGACCCCGTTCTCGAGGAGCGGGTTCGAGCGGCGATCGGCCGGGCGGTGGCGAGCCCCGGTGCAATCGACGTCACGGCGGTACAGGGTGTCGTGATCCTGTCGGGTCCCGTCCTCGCGAGCGAGCTCGACGAGCTTCTTTCGACGGCCCGAGAGGTGCGCGGCGTCGAAGACGTCGAGAACCGGCTCCAGATCTACGAGAGCGCAGACGACGTCCCGGCCCTGCAGGGGGCCCGCGGTCCGAGGAGCAAGGCGGAGCGCGGAGTGGAGCGCTCCTGGCCCGCCGAGGCGGAGACGTAGAGCGTGGAACCGGTCGTCGGGATCTTTCGATCGGCGGAGGACGCGCGACGCGCCGCGGAGGCACTCTCGCAGATGGGAATGCCGCGCGACCACGTCAGCGTCCTCACGCCGCGAAGCTCCGAGGCCGAGGTCCATTCCGGAGTGCCCACGACGGAAGCGGAACAGCCCGGCATGGGTAAAGCGGTCGGCGGCGTCGTCGGCGGCGTTTTCGGAGCGACCGCCGGAATGGGTCTCGGCGCCCTCGCGGCCAGCCTCCTCGTCCCGGGCTTCGGAGCGCTCGCCGCGGCCGAGCTCCTCGGCGCGGCGGTGCTCGGCGCTGGCGGCGCAGCGGGCGGCGTCGCCGCGGGCAAAGCGCTCGACGAGAGGCTCACCCACGGCCTGCCGAAAGACGAGCTGTACCTCTACGAGCACGCCCTTCACACCGGACACTCGATCGTGTTCGCGCTGGCGGAGGACGACGGAGAGGCCGACCGCGTCCGCGAGACACTCGCGTCGCACAACGCCGAGAGCCTGGACGCCGCCGGCGAGAGCTGGTGGGTCGGGATCCGGGAAGCGGAAAAGGCGGACTACGAGCGCGAGGGGGGCGACTTCGCGGCGGCGGAACCGGCCTACCGCACCGGGTTCGAAGCCGCGATGCGGACCCGTTTCCGCGAGCGCGACTTCGACGAGGCGGCGGACGACCTCCGCGACCTCTACCCCGAGCACTACGGCCTGGACGACTTCCGCCGGGGGTACCGGCGCGGCCGCGCGCACCGGACGGGTCGTGCGGTCCCGGTCCCGAGTTCGAGGTAGCTGCCCGGGAGCGACGCGAATAAGATCCGGCCGCAAGGTCGTGAAGAAACCGTTCGTACTCGCGGCGGCGGCGCTCCTCCTCGGCGCGGCTCCCCCGCCCGACGCGCCCGTCGTTGCCGTGCGCGCCGCGCGTCTGCTCGACGTCAAGACCGGGCGCTACGTCGAGCGTCCGGTCGTCGTCGTCCGGGCGGGCCTCGTCGAGAGCGTCGGCACGCAGGCTCCACCGGGCGCGCGCGTGATCGACCTCGGGGATCGCACCCTCCTGCCGGGACTCATCGACACGCACACGCACGTCCTCCTGCAGGGCGACGCAACGCAGGCCGAGTACGAGCAGCAGATCTTGAAGGAGTACCCGGCGCACCGGGTGGCGCGCGCGGTCCGCGCGATGAAGATCGCGCTCGAGCACGGGTTCACGTCGATGCGTGACGTGGAGACGGAAGGCGCCGGCTACGACGACGTCGCGCTGCGCGACGCGGTCAACGAGGGGGTCGTCCCGGGTCCGCGAATGCAGGTCGTGGGACCCGCGCTCTCGACGACCGGCACGTACCCGATCCTCCGCTTCCGCCCGGACTGGAAGTTCCCGACCGGAGTCCAGCTCTGCGACGGAGCCGACGGATGCCGCCGGGCGGTGCGGGAGCAGCTCTCGTTCGGGACCGACTGGGTGAAGGTCTACGCGAACACCGGCGGGATCCACACCACGCCCGACGGATACATCGAGTCGCCGCCGAACTGGACGAAGGAGGAGCTCGCGGCCGTCGTGACCGAGGCGCACGCGCGGGGAGCGAAAGTCGCGGCGCATGCCACGTCGGACACGGGCACGCGCATGGCGGTCGAGGCCGGAGTGGACTCGATCGAGCACGGAACGTCCATCCGCCCGGAGCTCGCGCGGGAGATGGCGCGAAAGGGGATCTTCCTCTCCCCCACGCTCACCGTGACGGCGTACGTCGCGGAGCCCCGGGCGCGGGAGGGCCGGGCGATCTGGGCCGAGATCCCCAAGTCGCAGGCCCGCTCGTTCGAGAACTGCCGCAAGGCCGGCGTGAAGATCGCGTTCGGGACCGACGCGGGCGGGTTCCCCTGGACCGAGATCAACCAGGCGCGCGAGTTCGAGCACGAGGTGCGTCTCGGCATGTCCCCGATCGAGGCGATCCGCAGCGCGACGACGGTCGCGGCGGAGCTCCTGGGCACGGTCGGCCGGGCCGGGGTCGTCGCGCCGGGCTCGTGGGCGGACCTCGTCGCCGTCCCCGGCGATCCGCTCTCCGACGTCTCCGTGCTGTCGCGGATCGACTTCGTCATGAAGGGCGGGGAGATCGTCCGCGCGCCATCCCCGCCCGAGTGAGGTGCTGCGCGTCGGCCTGACCGGGGGCCTGGCGTCCGGCAAGTCCACGGTCGCCGCGCGGCTGTCGGAGCTCGGCGCGGAAGTCTTCGACGCGGATCGGATCGTCGCCGAGCTCTATACGGCCGGGCGTCCGGGGGAAGCCGCAGCCTGGGACCTCTTCGGCGACGCGGTTTTCGACGACCGCGGCGCCGTGGACCGGGGCCGGCTCGCGAGCCTCGTCTTCGCCGATCCGGAAAAGCGGCGGGCGCTCGAGTCGCGAATTCATCCCCTCGTCCGCGACGAGATCGGGCGGCGGTTCGGGGACGCGGAGCGGCGAGGCTGCCCCGTCGCGGTCGCGGAGGCGTCCCAGCTCTTCGAGGCGAACACGGAGGACCGGTACGACCGCGTGCTCCTCGTCATCGCGCCGGAAGAGGAGCGGATCCGGCGGTGGGTCGAGAGGGGCGGTGACGCCGGGGACGCGCGACGCCGGGTCGACGCGCAGATCCCTCCGGAGGAGGCGCGCCGCCGCGCCACGGACGTGATCGAGAACGATGGAACGATCGAAGACCTGAAGCGGAAAGTCGATGACCTCTACGACCGGTGGATAGGATAGGCAGATGGCAAAGGCAAAGGTAAAAGCGAAACTCCCGGCTCTCAAGGTCAAGGACGGCGACGTCCTCCTCCTCGTCGGCACGATGAAGGGCGCGTTTCTCCTGAGATCCGATCGCGCCCGTCGTCGCTGGCAGAGAAGCGGGCCGCATTTCGCCGGACGCTCCGTCTACGCGATCGCGTACGACGGGCGCAACGAGCGACACCGCATCTGGGCGGCGCCCAAGAGCCTGCACTGGGGCGCGGAGCTGGTGAGCTCCGATGACTTCGGAGGCCGGTGGACCCGCCCCGAGGTCCCGCGCATTTCCTTCCCGAAGGAGACCGGCGCCTCGCTCGCTCACGTCTGGCAGATCCAGCCGGGGCTCGACGACGAGCCGGAGCGGCTCTTCGCCGGGGTCGAGCCATCGGCGCTCTTCGAGTCGCGCGACGGAGGCGAGAGCTGGTCGCTGAACGAGGGGCTCTGGAACCATCCCCACCGCTCGAAGTGGATGCCGGGAGGTGGCGGGCTCTGTCTCCACACCATCCTGACCGATCCCGCGCGGCGCGAGAGGCTGACGATCGCGACCTCGACGGGCGGCGTCTACCGCACCGACGACGGCGGCGAGAGCTGGCGTCCGCGCAACCGAGGGATCAAGGCCTACTTCCTCAAGGAGCCGGAGCCGGAGTTCGGGCAGTGCGTTCACAAGGTCGTGCGGCACCCGTCTCGCCCCGACCGCCTGTTCCTCCAGCACCACTTCGGCATCTACCGATCGGACGACGGCGGCGACTCGTGGCGCGAGGCGTCGAAGGGCGTTCCGTCGGACTTCGGTTTCCCCGTCGCGATGCACCCGCACGACCCGGAGACCGTCTACGTACTGCCCCTGAAGGCGGACGAGTTCCGGTGTCCGCCGGACGGGAAGCTCCGGGTGTACCGGTCTCGTGACGGAGCGCGTTCGTGGAAGCCGCTCACGCGCGGGCTGCCCCAGGAGGACTGTTTCGACACGGTGCTCCGCGATGCGATGACCACGGACGAGGAAAACCCGGCCGGCGTGTACTTCGGCACGCGCAACGGCCGGCTGTACGGCTCCCGGGACGAAGGCGGCAGCTGGACGGCCATCGAGGACAGCCTGCCGCCCATCACGTGCGTTCGCGCCGTGACCGTGCGGATTGCCGAGCGCCGGCGGCGCGCCCCCGCGCGGAAGACCCGTCGGCGGAAGGCGGCGTAGTGGCGGTGCGGTTCTTCGTGCCCGGCCCCCTGCGTGAGTTCGCCGGCGGGCGCTCGGAGATCGCGCTCTCCGCCCGGCCGCGGACGCTCAAGGAGGCGCTCGACCTGCTCGGGCGGGACTTCCCCGGAGTCGCGCGGCGCGTTCTCGACGAACAGGGCGAGGTCCGCGCGCACGTGAATCTCTTCGTCGAAGGCGAGTGCGTCCGGTTTGGCGAAGGGCTCGAGACCCCGCTGCCGGACGGGTGCGAGATCGCGATCCTTCCCGCCGTCAGCGGGGGCTGACGCGCCTGCCGCTCCCGGCGTGACGTGACGGAGGAATCGGTTTACGGCGTCATCCCCGCGTATCTTGCGCGGGACGCCGAGCCGGAAGCTTCCCTCGCGGAGGGCCTCGAAGGATCTTTCGGCCATGCCGTCGAGATCCCCGCCTACGCCGAGACCGACAGCCTCTTCGACACGCTCGGCTCCGTCCCCGAAGGGCCGCTGGGAGAGGTCCTGATCGTCGTCGTCTTGAACGCGCGGACCAATGCTCCCGCTGCCGCGCACGAGGCAAACGCGGTCGCGCGGGAGAAGATCGCAGCGCTCGCTTCCGCCGCCGAAGTGATCTCGGAAGCGCCGCCGGCGCGCCTCTTCACGTACCCGCGCGGCCGGCTCCTGCTCATCGATCGCGCGCTCCCGGGACACTACCTTCCGGCGGGTCAGGGAATCGGGCTCGCGCGGAAGATCGGGTGCGACGTGATCCTCCGCCTGCGCGAATCGGGCCGGCTCGCATCTCCCTGGATCCACGCGACGGACGCCGACGTCCGACTGCCCAACGACTATTTCGAGCAGATGAGCGACGTCGAACCCCACTTCACCGCCGCGGCCGTGTACGCCTTCGAGCACCGATTTCCCGATGACGAGGACCTTGCGCGCGCCGGCCGGATCTTCGAAATCTCCCTTCGATACAACACGCTCGGGCTCGCGTGGGCGGGCTCGCCGTATGGGTACGAGTACCTCGGGTCCTGCCTCGCCATCGGCGCGTCGAGTTACGCGCAGACCGGCGGATTCCCCCGGGTGAACGCGATCGAAGACTTCACGATGCTGAACGACCTCGCCAAGTTGGGATCGATCCAGCGACTCGCCGGGACGCCGATCGAGCTCGAAGGCCGCATCTCGGCGCGCGTTCCGGTCTCGACGGGGCGCGCGCTCGAGCAACTCGTCGAGAAGAAGGGGGCCGCCGCGGCGTTCGAGCTGCACCACCCTCTCGTATACGCGCACCTCGCCGCGTGGCTTCGCGTCCTCGGCGCCATCGCGCGCCGGAGCGGGGATCTCGAAGCCCCGCTGGCGGAGCTCCCTCGCGGGAACCCCTTCTTCCGCGCCGACCTCCTGGAGGACGTCCTCGGGCAGATCGGGGCGTTCGAAGCGGTCCGGGAGGCGATCGCCGAACCGGCCGACGGGACGATGCTGCTCCACCGGCTTCACCGCTCCTTCGACGCGTTCCGGACCCGCGAGCTCCTGGACGGGCTTCGCGACGGAGGCCTCGTCTCGCTCCCCTTCCGCGAGGCCCTCTCCGAGGCGCCCTTCACCGGACTCTCCGCCTTTCCGGAGGACGACCTCGAGACGCTCCGGCGACTGCTGGCCGCCGAGGAGCGGACGCTCGCGGTCGTCCCGGCCGGGGTCCCGGTACTGGAGGTGGACCAGGCCTAGCCGAAGCTTTCGATTCCCTCCTTGCATTGAAATACGCAGTTATGTATAAATATGCAGATGGAGAGGATTCGCGCCAGCATTGCGGGCGCTTCCGGCTACGCCGGCGGAGAGGTCGTCCGGTGGCTCGCGCGCCACCCGCGCGTGGAGCTCGTTCATCTGACGGCGTTCCGCGAGCAGGGCCGGCCGGTCGCCGACGTGTTCCCGAATCTGCGCGGGTTCGCCCCGCAGACGTTGAACGGAACGGGCTGGCGCGATCTCGGAGCGGACTCCGACGTCGTGTTCCTCGCCCTCCCCCACGGCGCCGCCATCGAGGCGGTCCCGCAGCTGCTCGACCGGGGCGCGCGCGTCATCGATCTGGGCGCCGACTTCCGGCTGAAAGACCCGGAAATCTATGCACGCTGGTACGGCGCCGAGCACACGGCGCCCGACCTTCTCGCCGCCGCGGTCTACGGCCTCCCGGAGCAGACAAGGGAGTGCATCCGGACAGCCGCTCTCGTGGCAAACCCGGGGTGTTATCCCACGGCCGCGGCCCTCGCGCTCCTCCCTCTCGTCAAGAGCGGCCTCACGGGGGGACCCCTGATCGTGGACGCGAAGTCGGGCGTCTCCGGCGCGGGCCGGAACCCATCCGCCGGAACCCACTTCTCCGAGGTCAACGAGAACCTGAAGCCCTACAAGCTCGGCTCCCACCGGCACGGTCCGGAGATGGAACAGACGTTCGCCGCCGCCGGAGCGCCGGTGCCGGTCTACTTTGCTCCGCACCTCGCGCCGATGACGCGCGGCATTCTCGCGACCTGCTACGCGCCGCTCACGGGCGACCTCTCGGAGGAAGGCGCTCGTGCGCTCTACCGGGACGCGTACCGCGACGAGCCGTTCGTACGCGTACTCGAAGGAGACGAGCTCCCGCAGACGAAGGCGACGCTCTCCTCCAACTTCTGCGACGTTGCCGTCCGGGTTGACCCGGAGCGGGGTCTCGCGGTCGCCGTTTCCGCCATCGACAACCTCGTCAAGGGGGCGGCGGGCCAGGCGATCCAGAACATGAACCTGATGTTCGGCTTCCCGGAGACCGAAGGGCTCTGGGCGCCGCCGATGTTTCCGTGAACCCGGAGGAACGAACGATGGACGCTGTCCTGGAAGAAATTGCACCGACCATACTGATCGAAGGCAACGCGACCAGCCCGAAGGGCTTCCGCTCGGCCGGAGTGCACTGCGGCGTCAAACGCGAGAAGCCGGACCTCGCCCTGCTCGTGTCCGACGTGCCCGCGTCGGCGGCCGGCGTTTTCACGACGAACAAGGTCAAGGCGGCGCCCGTGCGCTACACGCAGCGCGCAGTGGCGGCCGGACGCGCGCAGGCGATCGTCGTCAACAGCGGCAACGCGAACGCGTGCACGGGAGGGCCGGGGTTCGCGGACTCCGAGGAGATGGCGAAGCTCACGGCCGCGTCGCTCGGTCTCGCAGCCGACCTCGTGCTGGTGGCGTCGACCGGCGTCATCGGCGTTCCGCTCCCCATGGACGCGATCCGTTCGGGCATCCCCGTCGCAGTGAACGCGCTCTCCTCGGACGGCGAGGGGGCGGCGCGCGCCATCCTGACGACGGATAACTTCCCCAAGACCGCGGCCGTGCGGCTCGACATCGACGGGGTCGGGGTGACCATCGGCGGAATGGCGAAGGGCGCGGGAATGATCCACCCGAACATGGCGACCACGCTGTGCTTCCTGACCACCGACGCCTCGGTGCCGCCCGCCGTCCTCCGCGGGGCGCTCAAGCGCGCGGTCCAGGACTCCTTCAACTCCATCACCGTCGACGGCGACACCAGCACCAACGATACGGTCCTTCTGCTCGCCAACGGCTGCGCTGGCGGCGCCCCGATCACGAACGGCGAGGCGCTGACACGGTTCACCGCCGCCCTGACCCTCGTCGCCGGAGAGCTCGCCCGCATGGTCGTCCGCGACGGCGAGGGAGCGACGAAGCTCGTCGAGATCTCGGTCGAAGGCGCGGCGTCCGACCTCGAGGCGCGGCAGGCCGCGATGACGGTGGCGAACTCGCTGCTGGTCAAGACCGCGCTCCACGGGGGGGAACCGAACTGGGGACGCATCCTGGCGGCGCTCGGGCGTTCCGGCGTCGAAATGAGCGAGGAGACGACGGACGTGTCCTTCGGCTCGCTCGACGTCGTGCGCGGCGGACTGGGCGTGCCGGGAGTCTGGGACGCGGCCGCGGCGGCGCTCGAGGAAAAGGAGGTCTCGATCCGCATCCGGCTGGCCGTGGGAAACGGCGCCGCAAAGGTCTGGACGTCCGACCTCTCCGAGGAGTACGTGCGGATCAACGGGAGCTACACGACGTGAGCGGGACCTGGAACGGTTTCTCCGCCAACCCTGACGCGATCGGCACGTCGCTCGCCCAGGCGCTCCGTTACGTCGCCGCGTGGCGCGGCAAGACCGTCGTCGTGAAGTTCGGCGGCGCGGCCGTCGACTCGCTCGAGAACGGGACCGTCCCGGAGGACCTCGTCCTCCTGCAGCAGGCGGGCGTGCGCCCGATCCTCGTCCACGGCGGCGGCCCGGAGATCACGCGCGAGCTCGAGAAGAGCGGCCATCGCTCGGAGTTCCGGGACGGGCTCCGAGTGACCGACGAGGCCACGATGGAAGTCGTCGAGCGGGTCCTGGGAGGCACTGTCAACAAGCGTCTCGTGAACCTCATCTCCCGCGCCGGCGGCCGCGCCGTCGGAGTCTCCGGGAAGGATGCGCGCGTCCTGCACGCGAAGCCGCACGAGCACAACGCCGAGCTCGGGTTCGTCGGCGAAGTGGACCGCGTCGAGCCCCGGATCGTGGAGGTCCTCCTCGAGGAGGGTTTCCTTCCGGTCGTCGCGTCGCTCGGCTTCGGGCCCGACGGCCATGCCTACAACGTCAACGCGGACACGGCCGCCGCGGCCCTCGCCGTCGCGGTCAAGGCCGACAAGCTCGTCCTCCTGACCGACGTCGCCGGGATCTATCGCGAGATCTCGGGGGGTCGGGAACTCCTCTCGGAGATCTCTCCCGAGGAAGCGCGCCTCCTGCTGTCGTCGGGCGCGGTCACGCGCGGGATGATCCCGAAGGTGACGGCGGCGCTCGGCGCGGTCGAAGCCGGCGTCCCTTCGGCGCACATCGTCGGGGCGGAGACGGCGCACTCCCTCCTCCTCGAGCTCTTCACGCGGTCGGGAATCGGCACGATGATCCATCCGGTCGCGCCGGACCCGGTGGCGCTGGCGTCGCCGGCATGACGGCGCCGGCCCCCCTCGCGCGCTCGGCGGCCGTCGCGGCCGAGGCGGATCGCGTGCTCTTCCGCAACTACAAGCGCGCGCCGGTCGCGTTCTCGCACGGCCGCGGGGTCCGCCTCTACGACCTCGAGGGGCGCGAGTACCTCGACTTCATCGGCGGCATCGCCGTGTCGAGCCTCGGGCACGCGCATCCCGCGCTCGTCCAGGCCATCTCCGCGCAGGCGGCGCGGTACCTCCACGTGTCGAACCTGTACCAGATACCGGAGCAGGTCGCCGCGGCGGAGCGGCTGGTGGCGGCGAGCGGACTCGACAGGGCCTTCTTCTGCAACAGCGGCGCGGAAGCGAACGAAGGGGCGATCAAGCTCGCGCGCAAGCGCGGGAAGGCCGTCCGGGGTCCGGCAGCTCACGAGATCCTCGTCACCCACAACTCGTTCCACGGACGGACGCTCGCGACCGTCGCGGCGACCGGCAACCCGCGATACCAGCAGGGATTCGAACCGATGCCGGCCGGCTTCCGGTTCGTGCCCTTCGACGACCTCGAAGCGATGCGGGCGGCAATTACGGACGAGACGTGCGCGATCCTGGTCGAGCCGATCCAGGGAGAGGGCGGCGTCCTCCCGCCGTCGCCTGGCTACCTCGCGGGCCTGCGCGTGTTGTGCGACGAGAACGCGCTTCTCCTGATCCTCGACGAGGTGCAGACGGGGATCGGCCGAACCGGGAAGATGTTCGCGTACCAGCACACCGGAGTCCTTCCCGACGTCGCCACGATCGCCAAGGGCGTCGCCGGCGGGGTTCCCGCGGGAGTCGTTCTCGCGACCGAGGCCGCCGCCGCGCATTTCGTACCGGGGGACCACGGCTCGACGTTCGGCGGCAATGCGCTCGCCTCCGCCGCGATCGTCGCCGTCCTCGACGCGATCGAGCGCGAAGGCCTGCTGGAGAACGCGGCCGCGACCGGGGCCCGGCTCGTCGCCGGGCTGGAGAAGCTGCGAGAGAAGCACCCCCTCCTCCTCGAGGTCCGCGGCGCGGGACTCCTCGTCGGCACCGACCTCTCGATCGAGGCGGCGCCGGTCGTCGAGGCGTGCCTCGCGCGCGGCCTCCTCGTCAACTCCGTTCGACCGAAGACGCTCCGCTTCGCGCCGCCGCTCGTCGTGTCGGAGGCGGAGGTGGACCGCGCCCTGGAAATACTGGACGAAACCCTCGCGGCGCTCGGCGTTGCCGCAGCCGCCGCCGAAAAGGAGATCGCGTGAACGTGAAGAAAGTCGCTCTCGCCTACTCCGGAGGCCTCGACACCTCCGTGATCATTCCGTGGCTCAAGGAAACCTACGGCTGCCGCGTCGTCGCCGTCGTGGTCAACGTGGGTCAGCTCGACGACTTCGCCGCGGTCGAGAAGAAGGCGCTCGCTTCCGGAGCGTCGGAGTGCCGGGTCGTCGACGTGCGCGACGAGTTCATCCGCGATTACGCGTTCCCGGCGCTCCGCGCCGGCGCCGTCTACGAGGGGCGCTATCTCCTCGGGACCGCTCTCGCCCGCCCGCTCATCGCGCGCGTCCAGGTGGAAGTCGCGAAGGAAACGGGCTGCGACGCGCTCGCCCACGGTTGCACGGGCAAGGGCAACGACCAGGTCCGGTTCGAGCTGACGTACCGGGCCCTCGCCCCCGAGCTGCCGGTGATCGCGCCGTGGCGCGAGTGGACACTGAAGTCGCGCGAGGACGAGATCGCGTATGCCGCGAAGCACGGCATCCCGGTGCCGGTGACGGCCGCCAAGCCGTATTCGATCGATCAGAACCTCTGGCACACGTCGTACGAGGGGGGCGTCCTGGAGGATCCGGCGACCGCGCCGCCCGACGACATGTTCCAGCTCACCGTCGATCCGTCGGAGGCTCCCGACGAGCCGGCATTCGTCGAGATCGGCTTCGAGCACGGCGTCCCGGTCGCGCTGAACGGCGTCGCACGGCGGCCGGCCGATCTCGTGGCGTCCCTGAACGCGCTGGCGGGCGCGCACGGCGTGGGCCGCATGGACCTCGTCGAGAACCGGCTCGTCGGAATGAAGAGCCGCGGCGTGTACGAGACGCCGGCGGGCACGGTCCTGATGGCCGCGCTGCGGGACCTGGAGTCGCTGACCCTCGACCGGGAGACCCACCATTTCCGCGAGACGATCTCGGCCCGGTACGCGGAGCTCGTCTACTACGGTCTCTGGCACTCGCCCTTGAAGGCGGCGCTCGACGCGTTTCTCGAAGAGTCCCACCGGTGGGTTACCGGGACGGTCCGGGTCAAGCTTTTCAAGGGCTCGTGTCTCGCGATCGCCCGCACTTCCCCCTACTCCCTCTACCGGCACGACCTCGCGACGTTCGGCGAGGACGGCGTCTACGACCAGAAGGACGCCGAGGGCTTCAACAACCTGTGGGCGCTGCCGACGCGGGTCGTCGCGGCCGTCCGGCGCGAGACGGAAGCCGAGGCGAAGGCGGGGCCGGCTCGCCTTTCCGTCGCGAGTGAGTGAGCAGCGAGTGAAAACACCCCTTCCCGGGAAGCTGTGGGGCGGCCGCTTCGAAGGGGACCTGGATCCGGAGATCCAGCGCTTCACGTCGTCTTTTCCGGTCGACCGCCGGCTGGCGCGGCACGACCTCGTCGGAAGCCTCGCGCACGCGCGGATGCTGCGTGAGACGGGAGTCGTCTCCCCCGAGGACGGCGCCGCGATCCTGACGGGGCTTTCGTCCCTCCTCTGGGACGTCGAGGACTCACGGATCGAGGTGGGAGGCGACGAGGAGGACGTCCACTCCTGGATCGAGAAGAGGCTCTTCGAGAGGATCGGCGAGCCGGCCGGACGGGTGCACACCGCGCGAAGCCGCAACGACCAGACGGCGACGGCGCTGCGCCTCTTCATCCGCGAGGAGATCGAGCGGGTCGTCCACGCCGTGGCGGCGCTCGAGGAGACCTGGCTCGCGACCGCGCGCGACCACGTTCTCACGTGGATGCCAGGCTATACGCATCTCCAGCGGGGGCAGCCCGTGTCGCTCGCCCACCACCTGCTCGCGCATTTCTGGTCGCTCGCCGCCGATCGACGGCGGTTTCTGTCCGCGCACCGGTCCGCGAGCGTCTCGGTCCTCGGCGCGGGAGCGCTCGCGGCCTCGCCGCACCCGATCGAGCCCGGGCGGACGGCGGAGCTCCTCGGGCTCGACGCCATCTTCGAGAACAGCATCCATGCCGTCTCGGATCGCGACTACGTCGTCGAAGCCGCCTTCGCGTGCGCGCTCACGGCCATTCACCTCTCGCGGTGGGCGGAGGAGGTCGTGCTGTGGACGACGGCGGAGTTCGGCTTCGCGACGCTGGACGACTCCGCGTCCATGGGGTCGAGTCTCATGCCCCAGAAGAGGAACCCGGAGCCGGCGGAGCTCGTCCGCGGGAAGGCAGGGCGCGTCGTCGGCGACCTGACCGCGCTCCTCGTCGTGCTGAAGGGCCTGCCGCTCGCGTACGACAGCGACCTCCAGGAAGACAAGGAGGCGATCTTCGACGCTCTCGATACGACGCTCGCGTGTCTCGGGGCCGCGCGGCGCATCAGCTCGGGCCTGGCCTTCCACCCGGAACGGATGAGGCGCGCCCTGGACCAGGGGCACGCGACCGCGACCGATCTTGCCGACTATCTCGTGCGGAAAGGCGTCCCATTCCGCACCGCACACGAGCAGGCGGGCCGCGCCGTCCGGGAGGCGGAGAAGCGCGGCGGAGGACTCGCCGACCTCCCGATCGACGTCCTGCAGACGATCTCTCCCCGGGCGGAGGAGGACTTCCGCTCGGTGCTCTCACCGGAGTCCTCGGTGCGCGCGCGGCGCTCGCCCGGCGGCCCCTCTCCGGACGCCGTCTCCGGGCAGCTCGATCTCGCCGCCTCCGAAGTGGCGGAGACGCAGCGCTGGCTCTCGGAGAGGCAGACTCCGCCCATCTATCGCGCGCACCTGCGCGGCCGCCTCCTCTCGGGGGAGATCTCGTGAACCGCGCGACCCGCGAGCGCGCGATCCTCGAGATCGTCGCGGACCAGGCGGTCGGGACGCAGGAGGAACTCGCGCGCGCGCTCGCCCGGCGCGGCGCCTCCGTGACCCAGGCCACCGTGTCGCGCGACGTCAAACGGCTCGGCCTCGTCAAGGTGGCCGGCGCCGGGGGCGCGTACCGCTACGCGGTCTCCAACGGGGTCGGGGGCGCGCATCCCTCCGCGGACGACAACCTGCGCAACGCGTTCCGGGAATTCGTCACGGGCGTGGACGCCGGCGAGGCGTTCTTCGTCGTCAAGACGCTGCCCGGCCGTGCAAATGCCGTCGGCATCGCGCTCGACGAAGCGCGCCGGCCCGAGCTGGCGGGCACGATCGCCGGTGACGACACGATCCTCGTCATCGTTCGGAAGTCGCGCGACCGCGATCGCGCGCGGCGGGAGCTCGAGAAGCTCGTCGGCTGACGCCGACGGAAGTCAGTTCTTCGCAGCCGTGCGGGGGCTCGGGTCAGGGCCCTCCCGGCAGACGGTTCGCCTGCCAGATGGAGAACGTGAGCGCGGTCGCATAGGCGACCCAGAGTCCATAGGGCACGAACAGCCCGGCCGCGAGGCGGGAAATCGGCATCGCCGACATTACGAATCCGACGATCGCGGCGTCCAGGAGGACGATGTCGAAAAGGGCCAGGTCCGGCCGATGCAGGCCGAAGAAGAGCCACGACCAAAGGCCGTTCAAAAAGAGCTGGGCGACCCAGAAGGACAGAGCGGTGGAGCCGTGACCGTCCCGACTCCGCCACACGAGCCAGCCCGCGACCGCGATCGCCAGGTAGAGAACGGTCCAGACCGGCGCGAAGAGCCAGTCCGGTGGAGTCCACGGCGGCTTCTCAAGCGCCTGGTACCACTCTCCCGGGCGGAAGCGCGAGGCGGTGAAGGCCACGGCGAAGACGGCGAGGAGAAAAAGAGCAAGAGACTTCATTGCGGCCGATCCTAGCGAAAACGAGCGCGGTCAGCCTTGCGCCTCCGCGAACCGTGAGCGTAGCGTTGCGGCGTGAGCGAAGGAGCTCCCCGCGTGACGCCGCGGGAGGCGCTCGAGGTCGCGCACTGCTGGGACGCCCGGGCGACCGGATTGGTCCACCTTCGCGCCGGCGAGAACTCCACGTGGCGCCTGACCCTGGGAGGCAGGCCGTGTGTCCTCCGACTCACCGGAGAAAGTCATCGGGACCGAGCGCAGCTCGAAGCGGAGATCGCCTTCGTGGAACACCTGGCGGCGGGAGGACTGCACGTGGCTCAGGCCCTGCCGATTCCGGGCGGAGGCCGGGTGCTCGACGTTTCCGAGATGGTTCCCACGCCCGAGCGCATCCACGCGACGGTTTTCGAGCGGCTCCCCGGACGACACTTCGCCTACCGATCGCGGGACATCGATCGGCCGCTCTTTCGCCTGTGGGGCGAGACGATGGCCCGCTTGCACCGGTTGTCGTGCACGTTCGAGGCGCGGCCCGACGCGCGGCGTCCCGAGTGGCCCGACGATCCGGTGGCCGGGTGTCGCCTGGACGGCGTCGTTCTGGACGCGGAGACCCGGGCGCTTCGTGAGGACTTGCTCAACTGGATGCGCGAAATGTCCCCGGAGCCGGCGCACTACGGGATGGTCCACGGAGACTTCGAGCGGACCAACTTCCTGCTCCACGGAGGATCCATCGGGCTGTTCGATTTCGACGACTGCTGCCGGCACTGGTTCATCTGGGACATCGCCTGCGCAATGTGGGTCTTCCGGAACGCGACGGCCGGCGAGCGCACGCGCATCCTCGGGTGGTTCCTGGAGGGATATGCGGCGGTCCGGGAGCCCGACTCCCGGCGCATGGAGCACTTCTCGGAAGTCATCCGGCTCCGGACCGTCGCGCTCCTGCTGCACCGACTCCGCCGCCCCGCGGGCCTCATCAGCGCGGCCGACCGCGACTGGATGGCGAGAACCGGGGCATGGCTCCACTCCCGCTGGAGCTGGTGAGTCGAACCGGAACAAAAAACAGATCTATTTCTCGACGTCGGTCAGTCCACGATTGGCGGGCCCATTCACGACGTGGCCGTCGCGGTGGTACCGCGAGCCGTGGCAGGGACAGTCCCAGGTCATCTCGCCCGGGTTCCACCGCACGACGCAACCCAGGTGCGGGCAGATCGCGGAATGCTCCTCGAGCTTGCCATCCGAGTTCCGGTAGGCGGCGACTTTCGAAAGCCCGCGTCTCAAGACGCCTCCCCGGTCTCGCTTGATGTTTCGGGCCGATTCGACTCCGCCCGGCGTCACGAGGTCGGTGTACTGCGCGGCGACGTTCAGATTCTCTTCCGCGAATTCCGCCGCCGAGCCGAGCGTCTTTCGCGAGGGGTCGTAGGTCTCCGCCCACTCGTTTTTTCGCCCCTGTACGAGGTCGGTGAGCAGGATTCCCGCAATCGTCCCGTACGTCATTCCCGTGCCGCTGAAGCCCGTCGCGATGAAGACGCTCCCCTTGTCGAGCGGATTCGCACCGATGAATGCCAGGCCGTCCACCGGCTCCATCACCTGCCCCGACCAGCGGAACTCGACCTTCGACACCCGGCGAAACCGCTCGCGCGTCCACTTCTCGAGGCGCCGGTAGCGGTTGGCCATGTCGTCCGCCTGGCCGGTCTTGTGGTCCTCCCCTCCGACGATCAGGAGGTCGTGGGAGTCGCCCACGGGCTGCAGGCGGACGTAGTGGTAGGGATCCGCCGTGTCCCACAGAAGAAGCCGCGGAACCGAGCCGCGCGGAACCCGCGCCCCGATGACGTACGTCCGGTACGGGGCCTGCTTCGTGTGGATGACCAGCCGGTCGTTGACCGGCGAGTTGGTGGCGACGACGACCGCGCGCGCCCGGACGGTCGCTCCGCGGCTCGTCTCGACGCGGGCGCTCGCGTCGGACACGCCTTCAATCTCGGCGGCGTGCGTGTTTCGGTGGATCCGCCCGCCGTTTCTCTCGATCGCCCGGGCGAGCCCTTTGACGTACTCGAGGACGTGAAACTGCCCCTGGCGCGGGAAGCGGAGGGCCGCGCCCGTCTCGAAGGAATCGAACGGCACTTTCTCGACCAGCTCCACGTCGCCGAGCCCCGCGGCGTGCGCGGCCTGGAGCTCCTTCTCGAGAGTCTCGGTCGACTCTCCCGGCTCCGTGTAGAGGTAGCCGTCCAGCCGCCGGAAGCCGCAGCGGATGTTCTCGCGGCGGACGATCTCCTCGATGCGATCGATGGCCGCCGTGTGGCTCTCGGCGGCGACTCGCGCGCCGACGACGCCGTGGAGCCGCTCGACCTCCGTGAACCAGGCGTCCGGAAAGTTCACGAGATGCGCGGTCGTCCGGCAGGTCTCCCCGCCGGCGACCGGTCCGTCGTCGAGGACGAGGACCCGCTGCCCCTCGCCGGAGAGGAAGTAGGCCGTCGTCAGGCCCGCAATACCCGCCCCGATCACGCAGACGTCCACGTCGACGTCGGCCGCGAGCTCCGGTTCCGCGCGGATGCCCGGGACGGCCATCCAGGAGGAGCGGCTCTCTCCGTTGTCCGTCTTCACGAGAGCTACGCGACCCGGACCTGCCGGCGCACGTTCGCCGGCACCCGCTCGTCGGGCGTCAGGATCCCGCGGAAGTTCAGCGGGTCCGCGGCCGAGACGACGAGCGGCGAGGGGTTTGGCGACGACGCGTCGCGGCGCCGCACCTCGCGCAGGAGCGTGACTGCTTCCGGTCTGGCGTACTGCTCGCCGTCGAAGCCCGCGACGAACCGCCCGCCCCGGACCTCCCCTCTCGCTTCGAGAGCGCGGCACGCCCGGGCGACGTCCCGCCAGGGGATCGGCTGCTTTTCCCGGGCGAGCGTTCTCCGGAAGACGACGCCCGTGCGATGCAGCAGTCGCCGCGCGACGAACTCGGCGGCCGTCCTCGAAGCGGCCGCGGACGCGCCCGACGCCTCCCGTCGCAGCACGCTCCACCGCCCTGCCGGAAGGTCGCCCGTCCTCCTCCGGGATGCCGGCACGATCAGCCATCGCAGCCCGCCGAAGGAATCGCACGTGACGCGACCGAGTCCGATCAGCTCGACTAAGCCCTCCTCGGCGAGCGATCGCGAGAAGTCCGTGGCGCGCAGGAGCTCCGGGAGGAACATCGCGCCGCGCTTCTCGAGCGCCTCCTCGACCTCCCGGGCCGTGCGGCCCGGCTCCACACCCGGCTTCCCTGCTCCCGCTCCGGCGAGCTCCGACCAAGTCTCCAGGTCCTCTCGCTTCACCAGACAGATCGGCGTCCGACGGATCGGACCCGCGCCCGCGCCCCAGAGACGCCCCCACGCGACCTCGCCGGAAATCGTCACCTGGTCCAGCCACTCACGCCGGTAGCCGCGCACGCGCGACGGAAGGATGCTGCCTTCCCAGGCCGCGGCGGGCACGTCGAACCCGGCGAGTTGCGTCGCCACTTCCGCCACGCCCCGCGGTCCCTCCAGGCGATACGCGGGGTCCACGTGCTGCCAGCACGCGAGGAACCGGACGAATTGCGCGGCGGTGACAGGCTCGATCTCGCGCCGGAGCCGGTCGATCGTGTACCGGTGGATACGGGCGAGAAGCCTGCGGTCGCACCAGGCCGTGCGGCCGTCGATGCGGGTGCGGAGCACGACGCCCTGATTCTCGAGCTCCACGAACAACCGTTCGTCCGAGGTGACGAGCGGGTCGTCCCCGGCCACGACCGGGCCGAGCGCTTCCAGTCGTCCCTTGAGGACGGTCTTCGGATCGCGCGAGGCCTCCGCCGCGAACCAGCGATCCCCCTCGCGGACCACGCGGCGCGCGAGGAGGAGCTCGTCGAGCCACGGCTGCCAC
>Ga0209974_10000074_pt1 | contig 26814 bp, 17 predicted proteins | sample InoplaM3SPM_FD_187592 | JGI IMG/M metagenome (GOLD analysis project Ga0209974, IMG submission 187592) | Arabidopsis thaliana rhizosphere microbial communities from the Joint Genome Institute, USA, that affect carbon cycling - Inoculated... | ecosystem: Host-associated > Plants > Roots >...
GCCCCGCCTCGCGTCGACGTCCGGCGAGCCGATCTGGTCCACGATCATCGACACGGACGCCTCGAGCGTCTTCTCGATCCAGGACATCATCGTTACGAAGGTGATCGAGGAGCTCGCCCCCGCTCTGTCCGCCGGCGGGCGGGGCCGGCTCGCCCGCGCGGGCACGCGCAACAACGCCGCCTTCGAGGCCTACGTTCGGGGCCGGGCTTACGTGTTGAAGCCCACGCGCGCCGACCTGACGCGCGCCGAGGAGTCCTTTCGCGAGGCGCTGAAGCTCGACCCCGGCTTTGCCGATGCCTGGGCCGGGCTCGGATCGGCTTACAAGAGGATGCCCATCGCCGCCGGCGTTCCACCCCGCGAGGCGTTTCCGAAAGCGAAGGAAGCGGCGAACCGCGCCCTTCAGCTCGATCCGGCGAACGCGGAGGCACACTCGGTGCTCGGAACGGTCGCCTTCTGGTACGACTGGGACTACCCGCGCGCCGAGCGCCTGCTGCGGCGCGCGCTGGAGCTTCAGCCGAGCTCCGCCGATTCCCAACTCTTCCTCGCGCATCTCTTCGCAAACCTCGGGCGCTCGGATGAAGCGCTCGAGGAGATCCGCCGGGCGCGCGCTTTCGATCCCGCCTGGCCGCTGGCTCGCGCTCACGAGGGGCACTTCCTCTTCATGGCCCGGCGATACGACCAGGCGCTGGAGCACCTGAACGATTCGACGAAGGTCGATCCGCGGTTCTGGCCGGGGCAGACGTTCCGCATGTTGACGTTGCTCGCGCTCGGTCGCTACGAGGAGGCGATCCGGGAGAGCGACCGGCTGACCGAGGTTCGTCGCAAGGACCGCCCCGACCTGCCGGAGTCCACGGCGTACGAGGGCTATGCCCTGGCGCGGATGGGCCGGATCGCGGATGCCGAAAAAGTACTCGTCGAGGTCCAGGCGCGAATGCCCCGCACGAGAGCCTCCAGCGAGGCTCTCGTACTTCACGCGCTCGGGCGAGACGATGAGGCACTGCATCGGCTGCAGGACGCCGTGAACGAGCGCGCGCTCGGCGTGACGTTTCTCGGCGTCTACCCGTTCTGGGACGACCTGCGCGGCTCGCCCGAGTTCCGTAAGATCCTGTCGCAAGTTCATCTCCTCGACGTCTCGGATCGCATTCGACGCTGAGTGACGGCCGGCGAGGGTGGCAGCCTCACCGGCCGCGGTCAGCAATTTCGAATCGACGCGGTTCTGGTCTCAACATTCAGGGCCGGACTGCGATGCCGTGAACCGCATATCCGCTGGTCGCGGGCGGTGTCACGTCGATGTAGTCCACCGCGCCGCTCTGTGCATTGACCCGCGCCACCTGGCCGGCAAACCGCAGGGTCACGTAGATGTTGCTTCCCCGGCGCGCCACGCTGTCGGGCGAGTCTCGGATCCCGGGCCTCGAGTCGAGCAGGATCGTACGCACGTCGCTGCCGTCGAGATCGAGAACCTTGACCCCTTCTGTCAAGACCGCGGTGGCGAAGGCGTACTTCTCGTTCGCGGTTGTAATCAACCCATGCAGGCCCGGGCCGATTGGCCCATAACCCGTTTCATCGGTCAACGTATCGGTCTCTGTGTCGAGCCGGTAAAAGTGACCCGTGCCACCGTTCGAGACGACGAACATGGTGCGCCCGTCCTTCGAGTTCACGAGTCCGCATGCCACCGAACCTGCCGTCGGGAGCCTGCCGAGGAATGCCATGCTTGGGACGTCCACCACGGCGATACCGCCGGCCGCCCCGAAGAGCGACACATAGGCACGCTCGCCGTCCGGGCGGAAAGCGACGCACACCGGCCCTTGGCCCGTCAGCGCTCCCAAATCGAGCGAACCGGCCGGAGTCCACGTCTCCGCCTCCTCGTCGGCGGCGATCTTCGTCAGGATTCGGGTGACGGGATTCGCGGACAGGAGAATGGATCCATCGGGCGACGGCTTCGTGTCGTGGGTGAAGGTCGCCCCCAGGCCGAGTGTCGCCACGATCTGACGGTCTTCGGTTCGCACTACGACCAGATCGCCGTTGCCGAGGTTCGAGACGTATGCGTACGAGCCGTCGGGCGAGAAGTTGATCGTGTGCGGGTCGGCACCGGTTGGTAGCGTGACGGTCTCGATACCACCATTCCCCAGGAGAATCTTGAGCTCGCTCGCATTTTGAGCGGTGACCCAGATCTCGCCGTCCTCGGCCGCGCTGACCCCGGGCTCGATGGCCAACCCCACGACGATCAGAATCGACAAGGCTGCTCGCGGAATGACTGACATGTGACTACCTCCTGACAGTCCGGGCGGAAAATGGGGAGGACAGGTGCAACGCCCGCCCAAAGCCTGGGAGATCCGCGAGTCGGTTTTCACAGCTCCGGACGAGCGATCTGGAAACTCGGGTCGCCGGTCGTGTTGTCCACGGCGGCGCCATAGAAGATCGCGGCACCGGAGTTCACTTCGATCGAGAGCGAGCCGCCGACGGGTAGCGTCGAGGTCCCCAGGAACGCGGTCGCGCTCTGCTGCTCGTGGTAGGTGGCCGGGAAGACGCGCGAGCTCGTCGCGACCAGGGCCCCCGCGGCGTCGCGGAGCGTCAGGGTCACCGTCGCTCCGTCCCGGAGCGTTCGCACGCCCACGTTGAAGCGGAAGTTCGTCAGGTCCGACGGAAGAAGAAGAGCTCCGGGCTGTCCGGGCCGCAACGCATCGTCGGAGCGGGTCGGCTCCTCTGTGAACCCCATCGTCCCCTCGAGGCCCGCGTCGTTGAAGACGCGCGCATTCGTCGTCGGGATCGACCCCGAAGTCACCTCGATGTCCGCGCTGCCCAGACCGGAGCGGCCCATCACGGGGAGGAGGTCCGCGATCGACTGCGTCTGTCCCGGCGAGAGCGCGTAGAACAGAGCGGGATCCGACTCGTTTCCGGAGACCCCCGACGGATGGAACACGATCCGTCCGGTCATCGGTTCGCCGGTGGAATTGTGAAGCTGAACGGAAGTCCGGAAGAAGGATCCCGACACACCGGCCGTCGAACCGACGACGGGCAGAATTCGCGAGTCAAGTGTCGGTAGCCGGGGAACCGTCAGCCGCCAGACGCTTCCAGCCGCGGTGAACCAGATGTTTCCGTCGGGTCCCGTCGTGATGCTCTCGGCCGGTGCAGCGATCGGAATCTCCGTGATGAAACCGGACGCCGTAATTCGCCCGAGATTGGATGCAGTTTGCGTGAACCAGAGCGCGCCGTCCGGGCCGGGAATGATTTGACGGCCGCGGGTGGAGATCGGGAAGTTCGTGACCACACCGTCCGGTGTGATCTGGCCGATCCGGTCCGCGTCGGATTGCGTGAACCAGAGATTTCCGTCGGAGCCGGCAGCGATGCCGATCGGGCCGGATGACGGTACGGAAAACTCCCGGATTGCCCCTGCGGGTGTGATTCGCCCGATCTCGTTGAATCTTTTCTGGGTGAACCACACGTTTCCGTCCGGTCCGGCGGTGATGTCGGAAGGAATGTCTTCGAAACTGTTACGGGCCGTCCCCGGAATCGCGAAAAGCGTCAAATCGCCGCCGATCCTCGCTCGCCCGATCGCCGCCCCATCCGAAGATAAGAAGTCTCCGAACGTCAGCCAGAGGTTGCCGTCCGGTCCCGCGGTGACATCGAAAGGAACGGTTCCGTGAGGGACCGCCGTTCGAGTCTGCTCGCCTAACGGAGTCACTCGAACGATTGCTCCTTGTCCGTCGTCCGCTTCCGTGAACCAGAGGTTTCCGTCGGGCCCCGACGCGATGTCCCATGGGAATCCAAGAGCCGGCCCTTCGATCGGGAAGTGAACCACGCTTTCCCCTGGCGTGATCCGGCCGATCGACCCACCATCGAGAAACCACAGGGCACCGTCCGCGCCGGCGACGATTCTCCTCGGCCAGGCGTCCTCCGGGAGCGGAAACTCCGTGATGGTCTGCGCGGAAACGGAGGCGCGGAGGAGCAGGTAGAGGACGAACCACGGCAGCGATCTCCCGGAAAGACGCATGTTGCACCTCCCGTGCTATCCATCCGGGCGGAATTCGGGGGTCGGAGGTGCAAACGTTCCGAGAGCGCTGCTGCGAGAGCTACCGGCCGGCGACGAGCCTCTGGAACCTCGGGTTCTTGCGCAGCGGGTCGAAGTTGGGGTCGATCTTCAGCCAGCCGGGCGAGAGGTAGTAGGGGATCTTCAGGAGCGGCTCCAGCCGGTCGAGCGCCTTCTCCGGCTCGCCGACGAGCATGTAGATCCGAACCAGTTCGTGCTGGTAGTAGGGGCCTCTCAACGCATCCTTTTCCACGGGATCGAGGGCGACGGCGCGCTCTCCCTCCCGGATCGCTTCCTCTTTTCGACCGAGGTATGCGAGCGCGAGGCCGAGGACGACGTGACGGTGCGCGTTATCCGGTGCCGCGCGAAGCTGCTCCTCGAATGCCTGCCGGGCCTCCTCGGCGTAGACGCGTACGTTCGCTGCGTCGCGCTCCAGGGCGGCCGCCTGACTCAGGGAACGGGCCCATGTGCCCCGGTCGTCATCGAACGCGCTCGGCGTGAGCCGCAGGAGAAGCTCCCGCTGCTGTTCGTCGAGAACCCAGACGAGATCGTTGGCGGTCGCGATGTAGGCCACGAGTGCGATTGATCCGACCTCTCTGGGCACGGCATTCAACACCGCCCGGGCGCCGGCCAGGTTCCCCTCGCCGAGAAACGTCATGGCCGTTTCCCCGATGAGACTGAGATTGGCCGGCGCGAGTGCCAGGCCGCGCTCGTAGAATTCCCGCGCTTCGGGATAGCGGCGGAGACGCTGGAGCGCGTAGCCGAGAGCGGTCAGATTCACAACCGACCGGGGATCGACGTTCGCCGCCTGCCTCAGGCGTTCCACAGCCGGATCCCAGCGCCCGAGGCCTTCCTCGGCACGCGCCGTTCCGTAAAGGAGGTCGGCGTTGCCGGGCGCAACGCGCTGACCCTTCGCGTACTGCTCCAGCGCCCGGTTGAAGTCCTTGGAAACCAGCCGTTCGTGGTGGCCGAACGCGAGGTACCCCTCCGGGCGGTCGGGTGCCAGCGCGATGGCCTTTTCGGCCGCCGACCGGGCACGCTCGGCGAGCGCGGGCGTGGGCGCGCTGTTGGCGTACAGGATCGAGCTGGCCCAGGAGACGCGCGCCCACGCCTGAAAGAAAGCGGGATCGAGCGCCACGGCCTGGTCGTAGAGGCCGAGCGCTTTTCGAATACTGGGCGAATCGTCGCCCGTGCCGTTCCAGATCTCCTCGCCTTTCAGGTAGGCGTTGTAGGCGGCGAGGTCTTGAGTGGGCTTCTCCGAAAGCCGCTTCTGCTCGCCCGCCCCGAGCGCGACCCCCAGCGCCTCGGCAACCCGCGATGCGATGACCGACTGCACCTGGAAGACGTCCGTCATCGCTGCGTCGAAACCGTGCTGCCATTTCGCCGTGGGAGCGCCGGCCTTCTTCACCTCGACGAGCTCGGGGGTGACATGGACGCGGCCGCTTCCTTCGCTCTTTTCCCATCGGACGGTGGCTGTCAGGATGTATCCGACTCCGAGCTCCTGGGCGATTTGACTGGGGGTCTTGCTCGTCTTCCTGTAAGGCGCCGAGCTGCCGCGCGCGATCACCTCGACTCCCGGCAGCGAGGTCAGTTTGCTGCGGATCTCATCGGCGATCCCGTCCGCGAAGTAGTCGTCCTCGGCAGCGCCGAGGTTCTCGAACGGCAGCACGGCCACCCGCCTGGCGGCCGCGACTTCTCCGGAACTCGGAGGGGACCTTCGCCAGAGAAGGACCCCCGCGACGGCAATAAGAAGGATCGCGGCGGCGGCGATGGCGGTGATCGAGACGGCCTTGCGCCTGCCGGCCCGCGGCCTCTCCACGAATCGCACCCCGCTCGGAAACGTGAGCGACGAGCCTTCCGAAAGCGCGGAGACGATTTCCCTGGCGGACTGAAAGCGGTTGTCGCGGTTCTTCTCCAGGCAATGTCGAACGATGTAGTCCAGGCCGGGCGCGAGCTCTCTGCCGGAGTCCGCCGGCTCCGGCGGCTCGTCGCGCAGGATCGCGGCCATGGTGTCGCTCCCGGTGTCCTTCTTGAACGCCTTCTCGCCCGTCAGGAGCTCGTACAGGATCGCCCCGAACGAGAAGATGTCCGAGCGGTGGTCCACCGGAAGGCCCCGCACCTGCTCCGGCGACATGTAGCCCATGGTCCCGATCACGGTTCCCGGCTGGGTGTGGCTGGAGAGCGTGGGGTTGCTCGTCTCTCCGTCGTTCGAGGACACCTCGACCCGCCTTGCCAGCCCGAAATCGAGAATCTTGACGTGTCGGTCTTTCGTGACGAAGAGGTTCTCGGGCTTCAGGTCCCGGTGGACGATCCCCTTTTCGTGGGCGGCGGAAAGACCCCGGGCGACCTGCAGTGCGTAGTCCACCGCCTGCCGGGGTGGGATGGGCCCGGCGGTGAGCTTGGCGCCCAGCGTTTCGCCCTCCAGGAGCTCCATCACGGCATACGCAGTGCCGTCGTGCATTCCGAAGTCGTGAATCGAAAGGATGTTCGGGTGAGAGAGCGCGGCCACCGCCTTCGCCTCTCGCTCGAACCGGGCGAGCGCTTCGGGATCGCCGGCGACGGAGAAGGGCAGAACCTTGATCGCCACGTCGCGATCGAGCTTGGAGTCCCGCGCCTTGTAGACCTCGCCCATCCCGCCCGCACCGAGCGGGGACAGGATCTCGTAAGGACCGAGGCGGGTTCCGGCCGAAAGTGTCATGGGTTGGACGGCGGAGGCGATTCTAGCCGCGCGCCAGCCCTCATTCGCGGCGCGCTGAGGCAACGCCGGACGAGTTCGGGCTCCCATCGGTCAGTCCGGCGCTGGCGAAGGCGCTCGTGTCCTGGATGGGCTGGAAGGCGACGCCTTGCGGGTTCGTGTAGGTCTTGAATGTTCCTGTCAACGTGTCCGTCACCGTCATCACGACGTTGACGTTGGTCAGCCCTCCCGCGAAGACCCAGAACCGGGAGTTGAAGGCGCGCCCATCGACCACTTTGACGATCACTTCGGCATTGTTGGACGAGAAGAACCAGAAGTAGCCGGTATCGGAGGTCAACCCGACGGCCTGTCCCGCGCCGCTCTGTCCCTGTGGCGTCGTCCACTGCGTCTGCACCTGGAAACGGCCGCTGTTCAGGCAGAGCGTGGTCGCATCGGCGCTGCAACCCCAGGGGGCGAGACTCGACGTCAGCCGCGCGGCGAAAACGTCGGAGGAGCCGTTGTCGAGAGCGTGCGCGGGCTGCGCGCCGCCCGCCACGCGCGGAAAGCTCGTGGAGTACGTCCAGCCGGCGACGTAAACGTCTCCCGAAGCCGGGTGGATCGCGATCGAAGTGGCGGTGTCGGCGCCGCTGCCGCCCAGGTATGTCGCCCGGGGGGGCGCGGTCAACGCCGGGCTCAAACGCGCGACGAAGCCGTCTTCGCCCCCGCCGCTTCCCGGTTGGGCACCGGCGGCCGTGAACGGAAAGTTGGCGGAGAACGTCTGCCCCGCGGCGTAGACGTCGCCCGACGTCGGGTCGATCGCGAGGGCGTAGACGAAATCGCTCGAGCTGCCGCCCAGGTACGTGCTCTGAGCGAGCGCCGTCAGAGCCGGGTTCAAGCGCGCCACGAAGCCGTCGGTCGGAGCCCCGCCGCTCCCCGGTTGCGCGCCGCCCGCCGTTGCTGGAAAGTCCGTCGAGTACGTCCGCCCGGCGACGAAGACGTCGCCCGAGGTCGGGTGGACCGCAAGCGCGAGCGCGGAGTCGTCGCCGCTGCCGCCCAGATAGGTGGCTTGAACGAGCGCCGTCAACGCCGGGTTCAAACGCGCGGCGAAAACATCGACCCCGGTGTCGAGCGCATGGGTGGGCTGGGCGCCGCCGGCGGTGCCGGGGAAATTCGTCGACGTCGTCAACCCGGCCACGTAGACGTCACCCGAGACCGGCCGGATCCTCAGTCCGAAAGCGAGGTCGTAACTGCCGCCGCCCAGGTACGTGGCCTGGGCGAGCGTCGTCAGAGCAGGGCTCAAACGCGCGAGAAACGCATCGCTCGGCCCGCCGCCGCCGCTCCCCGGTTGCGCGCCGCCGAAGGTGCCGGGAAAGTTCATGGCCAGGGTCCAGCCGGCGGCGTAGACCTCGCCCGACGTCGGGTGGATCGCGAGCGCGGTCACAACGTCGTCCCGGGTGCCGCCGAGGTACGTTGCCCGGGTGAGCGCCGTCAACGCCGGGTTGAGAATCGCCACGAAACCGTCGTCGCTTCCCGCGACGGCTTCATCTGCGTGCGACGGCTGCGCGCCGCCGGCGGTGCCCGGAAAATCGAGGGCCCGCGTCTGCCCCGCGACGTAGACGTCGCCCGATGTCGGGTGGATCGCGAGGGCGTTTGCGATGACGTCGCCGGCCGCACCCAGGTAAGTCGCCTGGAGCAGCGCCGTCAAGGCCGGATTGAAGCGCGCCACGATGGAGTTGATCGCGCCGCCGCCGGCGCCCGGTTGCGCGCCACCCGCCGTGCCGGGAAAATTCGTGGAGGTCGTTTGCCCGACGACGTAAACGTCCCCCGAAACCGCGTGGACCGCGACGGCGACGGCGATGTCGTCCCGTCCGCCGCCCAGATACGTGGACTGCACCAGGGGGTCGATGATCACCGGAAGAGCCGGATCGTAGTCGCCGAGCCGGAAGCCGTAGTCCCCGCCGCGAAGCTCATAGGCCACGTCGACCGGCAGCCGCGCGCCTCCACTCTCCTGGTACGCCATCGGCGGCGTGAACGTGACCTCGCCAGGACCCGTTCCCAGAACCAGAGCGCCGGACTCGTTGACCGTGAGCGACTGCGCGCCCCGGACCGCCATCCGGATCTTCGAGGGATCTGCTCCGGGCGCCATCGTGAAGATCTTCTCGACGCTGTTGCCGCGCGCCTTGAGCTCGAGCGAAATCCCCGGCCAGACTTCCCCGAGCGACAAGTCTTCATAGGTCGGAAGGCCGCTCCTCCAGCACGCCGGGTCGTTGCCGATGACGTAGTTGACGTTCGCGGTCGCCAGGCCGCCCGCCGCCGGAGATGCTCTTCCGCCGACCGGTGTCTCTGTCAGCGACCAGCCGGCCTTCGCGTTGGCAGCCTTCGGAAGCGAGCCTGAGGTCTTTCGGCCGCGCGGCGAATCCGGATCCCGCTTTTCCGGCAGCGAATACACGATCCGGCCGTCCCGAGTGACGAAGACCGTGCCGGCGAAAGTCTGCGCGTAGTAGGCCACTGCCGGATCGGTCTGGCCGGCATTGGCGACGAAGGAGATGGCCAGACCCGAGAGCCGCTGCCTCACTCGCCGCTCGGCGACTCGGCCGGCATCGCCCGAGGCACTCGCGGCGAAGAGCGCCAGCGCCAGAGACAACAGGAAGCGCGAATTCCTGCCGGCAGAAATCAAACGAAAACGAGCATCCGGGGAAACCTCATCGAGGGTCTGCGCGCAGACGCGGGCTCGCCGACGTGTTGGCTGGGAGGCAGGGACTCGAACCCCGATTCACTGGTCCAGAGCCAGTTGTCCTACCATTGAACGACCTCCCAGTCGTTCGAAGAACGGGCGATTATTCTCGAACGATCCGGCGGGGTCAAACCGCCCCGGCGCCGAGATCCGCCGCCGCAGCGGGCTTTCCCATGGAAATCCCAGATTTTCCGAATCCCTTTCGAAGGACTTCGCCGTTCCCGACCGGCAAGACTCGACTCCGTCAAGGAGGTCAGTCATGGCTCGGAAGAAGGGGATTTTCCTCGGGGTGATCGCGCTGGCCCTGTTCGTCTTTGTCGCTCCTCGCTCGGCCGAAGCTCAACCCGGCGAATGGACCCACGGCATCTCGGAATCTTTCGGCTCCGTCACCGTCGATCCTTCGGATCCCTGGAGGTTGTACGCCGTTTCGCAATCAGTGCTCTTCACCAGCGCGGACGGAGGTGCGAACTGGGGGCAGATGACTCTGCCCTTCCATCCGTCGGTCGTCGCAGTTTCGCCGTCGCGACTGGGGGCCCTCTACGCCTTCGGAAGCGAGGGTGTCCCGTCGGCCAGACTCTTCCGCACCGGCAATGACGGGATCGAATGGAGCGCGACCGGCTTTCGAAGCGACGACGGCGGCCGTCCACGGACAGTCGCCGTCGATCCGAGGAAGAGCTCGACCGTCTACGCGGGCACGGATCGCAGGCTCTCGAGGAGCACGGACGGCGGGGCGAGCTGGGAGAACCTGAGACTCCGGGAGGGAGAAATGCGGCAGATCTACGACATCCTCTTTCCGCCGCGCGACCCCTCGACGGTCTACGTCCTCGACGCGGACTATTCGTACTATCCGCAATTCACGGTCGACAAGTCCACGGATGGCGGAGCGACGTGGCGCACGATCGCGCATGACATCTCGGCGGTCGCGATCGATCCTTTCGACTCTTCGACTCTCTATGGCATCGCGAACAGCTGCCAGTACTTTCTGCGGAGCACGGATGGGGGAGCGACGTGGAGGTCCTGGCCCGCGAACACCTGCGCGAGCCTCATCGCAGACCCGGTGAGGCGGGGGCACCTCTATGCAGGCACCCGCACCGGCGGAGTGACGCGGAGTCGCGACGGAGGAAGCACATGGGAGCGAATCGGCTCACAGACCATGGAATGGGTGTCGGACCTGGCGGTCGACCCCGCCGGCCTTTTCCTCCACGCGGCGACCTACCGGGGCGTTTTCGACCTCCCGCTCGGCGAAACGTCGATTTCTTCCTGTGAAGCCGGCCCCGAACGGCTCTGCCTGCTCGGCGGCCGCTTCGAGGTGAGCGTGAAATACGGGGATTCGGCGGGGCGTGCCGTTCCGCAAGGCGACCGCTTCGGCGCTTTCCGGCGACCGGGGGAGGATCCGGCGGAGGCCGAGATCTTCGTCAAGATGGCGGATCGCCGGGCCGCCCCCAACCGGGCATTCTGGTTCTTCCACAGCAGCGTGACGGATCTCGCCTACACGATCACAGTGAGGGACACGGCGTCAGGCCGCTTGCGCCTCTATCGAAATGAGCCCGCACACCCCGCCTGTGGCGCCGCGGACACCGGCGCGTTCCTGGAAAGGTCGGCCTCGCCATCGAGCGACGAAGTTCGCGCCGGATCGAACCTTTCTCCCGGCGAGGGGGACACGCTCTTTCTGGTCGGTGGTCGATACCAGGTCACACTGTCCGTCGTGAATCCGTTCACGGGAACGGATGACGCCGGCCTGGCCATGCCTCAGTCGGATCGGCTCGGTTACTTCAGCTTTCCGTCCCTGACCGGAGATCCGGCATTCCCGGAGGTCTTCGTCTCGCTCGTCGAGCTGCGCCCTTACGAGCCGACGTTTTCGCACACGGGGCTCACGAACCTGCAGTACACGTTGACGCTCACCGACCGGGAGACCGGCGTCGTCACGACCCATCAGAACGATCGTGCGGACGTCTACAACCTCTGCGGCGGGTCGAGCTCGTGGGTCGACTTGTGAGCCTGGCCCGGAGGGGTCGGAGGCCTCCCGATTCCTTCCGATCTCCGTCCGGCCGTATGCTTGGGTGCAGTAGGAGGTCTCATGAATCCGCTGGCGCGCCTTGCTGCGATTCGAACGACGCTTCGCTTCCGCGCAGTTCTGCTGGTGCCACTCGGCATTGCCCTGGCGTTCCCGGGAGCCGCCGATTCCCCGGCGGCGGTCGATCGCAGCGTCGACGCGCAGCGGCAAAGCGTCGACGGGAATCTCGAGACGATCCCGTGCTGCCAGCAGTTCAACAAACGCGCTCCGGGGGCGATCGCGTTCGTTTCTTCCCGCGATGGCAACCCCGAAATCTACACGGTCAATCCGGATGGCACGAACCTCACTCGCCTGACGAACGACCCCGCGGTCGATGAAGAACCCGCGTGGTCCCCGGATGGAAAGCGGATCGCCTTCGTCAGCAACCGCAGCGGCAACCACGAGCTCTACGTGATGAATGCGGACGGCTCCGACGTCGTCCGTCGCACCTTCGAGGGGGGCTTCCCCGGGAACCCGTCGTGGTCGCCCGACGGAACGAAGATCGCGTACTCGGGCAGCGCCAATCTGTGGGTGGTCGGCCCGAACGCGGGCGGTCCGGCGCCAACGCTCCTGTTCGAGGCGCCGGGATGGGATGCGCATCCGACCTGGTCGCCCGACGGGACCCGGCTCGCTCTGGTGAGCGACTGGAACGCCTACGATTTCGTCTGGGACATCTTCCTCATCAACGCCGATGGCTCCGGCTTTACCGATCTGACGAGTAACGGCTTCGACAACCTCGATTATCTCGGGCCGTCATGGTCTCCGAACGGGGCGAAGATTGCGCACGTCCTCATCACGAGGTCGGGCTTCGACACTTACAAGACGACTCTCGCCGTGATGAATGCCGATGGCACCGGCCCGAGGCAGCTCGTCCCGGCGTGCTCGGAATGCGGGGCTGTCGTCTCCTGGGGCAGGTTGGCCAGGAGCTCCTGGTCGCCGGATGCCCGGATGATCGCATTCACCTCCGGCACGGCGAACGCGCTCAACGTCTCCTGGATCAACGCGGATGGAAGCGCTTCGGGCCTGATCGTCACGAATGGCTGGAACCCGTCGTGGCGTCCCGTCCGATCCGCGCCCTAGGTCTAGCGGGCCGAACGAACACCGATCCGCCGATCTCCTCTCCCCGCGCCACGGGGAGAGAGCGAAGGGTTCGGCCGGGGCCGGCCTTCGCTAGAATCCCGGCGGAATCGGAGGCCACATGACCCCATCCCGCCGGGATTTCCTGATCGGATGCGGCGCGGGCGCCGCGGCCTGGGCCACGCTCGGGCTGCTGCCGGGCGAATTTCTCGTCTCGCGCGTGGACGCCGCGGAGCTCTCACCGCAGATGCGCAAGGAGCTCGCGGCGATCGCGCTCGACACGGCGAAAAAGTTGGGCGCGACGTACGCCGACATCCGGATCAATCGCTACCGGAGCCAGGTCGTCACGATGCGCTCGCAGGCGGACCGCTCGACGGGCAAGTTGAACCACGTCCCCTCCGTCTCCGACGGCGAGACCTACGGGTTCGGCGTGCGAGCCCTGGCCGGCGGCGCGTGGGGATTCGCCGCGTCGAACGCCGTCAACCGCGAGGAAGTCACTCGCGCTGCGAAGGAGGCGGTCGCGATCGCGAAGGCGAACGCCTCGCTGCGACGCGAGCCGATCCGCCTCGCTTCCGCCGGGTCCTACCAGGACACCTACTCGACTCCGATCGCGAAGGACCCGTTCTCCGTCCCGATCGGCGAGAAGCTCGAGCTCCTCCGACGGGCGGGCGAGGAGGCCAAGAAGAACGCGGGGGTCTTTCTCGCGACCGGGTTCATCGCCCAGCGCGTCGAACACCGCTGGTTCGCCTCGACCGACGGCAGCTTCATCGAGCAGCACGTCTACCAGATCGCGCCGGAGATCACGGCGACCGCGGTCGAACAGGGGAAGAAGCAGAAGTCGCGCACGTATCGGCCGCACTCGGTGACCGCCGGATACGAGGCGGTCGAGCGCGCCGACCTCGTGACCAACGCGCGGCGCATCGCGGAGGAGGCCGTCAACCACCTGAAGGCGCCGTCCGTGACGGCCGGCAAGAAAGACCTCGTCCTTCTCCCGACGCACCTCGGACTCACGATCCACGAATCCATCGGCCACTCGACGGAGCTCGACCGCGCGCTCGGATTCGAGGCGAACTACGCTGGCACGTCGTTCCTGACTACCGACAAGCTCGGCAAGTTCCGCGTCGGGTCCGAGATCGTCAACTTCAACGGAGACCGCGTCCGCAAGGAGAGCCTCTCGACGTGCGGCTATGACGACGACGGTGTGAAAACGCGGCAGTTCCCGATCATCAAGGACGGGATCTTCGTCGGCTACCAGACGATCCGCGACCAGGCTCACCTGATCGGGCAGAGCGAGTCGATGGGGTGCTGCTACGCCGACTCCTACGCATCCGTCCCGTTCCAGCGCATGCCGAACGTCTGGCTCGCGCCGGGGAAGAGCGCGACGACGCTGGCGGACCTCGTGTCGGGAGTGGACGACGGGATTCTCATCGACGGGCGCGGCTCGTACTCGATCGACCAGCAGCGCTACAACTTCCAGTTCGGCGGCGACGCCTTCTGGGAGATCAAGGGCGGGAAGGTCGGGCCCATGATCGCCGACGTGGCCTACCAGAGCCGCACGACCGACTTCTGGAGCGCGTGCGACGGAATCGGCGGCGAAGCGCTCTGGGAGAACGTCGGACTGAACGCCGACGGAAAGGGCCAGCCCGGTCAGATCAACGCAATGAGCCACGGATGTGCGCCCGCGCGCTTCCGCCAGATCAACGTCCTGAGAACGGAGTAAGCGATGGCCTGGACGAGAGAGGAAGCAAAGAAGCTCGCCGAGAAAGTCTTCGCGAACTCCAGGGCGCCGGAGTGCGAAGTCTGGATCGAAGCGACCGAAGCCGGCCACACGCGGTTCGCCGCCAACGACGTCACGACGTCGGGATCCGCCCGGGACCTGACGATCGCCATCGTGAGCCGGGGCAACGGGCGCTCGGGCACGGTGCGCGTCAACGACACGGAGGAGGCCGCGTTGAAGACCGCGGTCGCGCGGAGCGAGGAAGTCATGGCGGCGGCGAACGTCGACCCGGAGTGGGTCGACGGCCTTCCCGCGCAGAAGTACCCGGAGATCCGCGCGGCGCACGAGGCGACTTCGAAAGCGGGAGCGCCCGAGAGAAAGAGCGGCGTCAAGGCGGCCCTCGATCTCGCGCGCGGCCGGAAGCTCGCGGCATCCGGGTTTTCGGAAACGACGGCGCGCTGGGCGGCGCTCGCGAACAAGAGGGGGAACTTCGGTTTCTCGGCGTCGACGTCGGCCGGGTTCTCGACCACGATGCGGACCGAAGACGGCACCGGCTCCGGCTGGGCGGGGCTCGAGGCTCCGGACTTCTCTTCGATCCCGGCGGCGGAGCTCGCCCGCCGCGCCGCGAAGAAGGCGGAGGAGAGCGCGAAGCCGCGGGACCTGCCGCCCGGACGGTACACGGTCGTCTTCGAGCCGCAGGCGGTGTCGGACCTCCTCGGCAACCTGAACTCCGTGTTGTCGCGCCGAGCCGCGGACGAGGGTCGGAGCTTCTTCGCGAAGCCGGGCGGCGGGAACCGGATCGGCGAGAAGATCTTTTCGGAGAACGTCACGATCCGCTCGGACCCGTTCGACGCGCGCGTGCCGGGACGGCCGTGGATCGGCAGCGCGGGCGGCGGTTTCCTCGGTTTCGGGGGCTTCGCCGGCGGCAACTTCGCCGGCCTTCCCGCGCGCAAGACGACGTGGATCGAAAGGGGCGTGCTGCGAAACCTGTCGATCGACCGCTACTGGGCGAAGAAGATCGAAGAGGAACCGCTGCCGTTCTCCGGCGGGCTCGTGATGGAGGGCGGAACCGGCACCGTCGAAGACCTCGTGGCCGGCACCGAGCGGGGGCTGCTCCTGACGCGGTTCTGGTACATCCGCACGGTGAACCCGCAGACCGTGCAGCTCACCGGGCTGACGCGCGACGGCGTGTGGCTGATCGAAAAGGGAAAGGTTGTCGGTCCCGTCAACAACTTCCGATTCAACGACAGCCCCGTCAACCTTCTGAAGAACATGGAAGCGATGAGCGCCGCGGTCTCCACCGGCGACATGGTCGTCCCCGGGATCCGGTCGCGCGACTTCAACTTCACCTCGAAGAGTGACGCCGTTTGAGGACGGCCGTGGACGCCAGGCCCCTCACCCCCAACCCTCTCCCCGCAAGCGGGGAGAGGGGGCACGCCGTGGCGTAAACTGACTCCGGTCATGATCCCGGAAGTCTTCGAGTGCCCCCGCTGCGAGCGTCAGTTCGTCATCGACGGTGTGCCGGACACCGGCAGCGAAGAGGTTCACTGCCCGCAGTGCAGCCGCTTCCTCGGCGTGCGCGACATCGCGTTCGTCCTGCGCAGCGAGCTCGACGAGCTGATCGAGCGGCTGTCGTTCGAGAAGGACCGCCTGGAAAAGGACGAGGCGATCTACGGACTGACCGACTGCGACCCGGAGATGAAGTACTACGGCCGCGAGGTGTCGCGGGTCATCGGTGTGCTGCGGGGAGCGCTCAAGGACCTCCACCGCCTGCGGGAAGACTACCGGACGAAGAACTAGTCACGCGGATTTTCTCCACGAACTTCCGCAGCCGCCGCAGGGCAGTTTCCTTTCCGAGCAGCGCCACGACGTCGAAGAGAGGCGCGCCGACGGTGACGCCGGTCAGGCCGAGCCGCACCGGGTGAATGAGACGCGACGCGGAGATCTTCATCTCGGCGGCGAGCTGGCGCAGCGCCGCGTCGAGGTCGTGCGGGCTCCAGTCCTCGACCTTTTCGAAAGCGCCGATGAGCCGCTCGATCTCGCCCGCCGTCTCGGGCCGGACGTTCTTGCGCAGACCGTCGGGGTCGTACTCCTCGGGGTCCTTCGCGTAGGTCGAGAGAGCGCGTCCCATCTCGATCGTCGTGCGGGCGCGCGTGCGGTGGAGCTCCACCGCGGCGAGCGCAGCCTTCTTCTCCGGCATGCCGGCGGTCGCGTAGGGCTCCGCGCGCCGCAGCAGCTCCTCGGCCGGCATGCGGGCCATGTACTGCGCGTTGACCCAGAGGAGTTTCTCCGGATCGAAGACCGACGGTGAGGCGCCGATCCGGTCGAGCGAGAACTCTCGCTCCATCTCCTCGCGCGTCAGGATCTCGCGGTCCTCGCCGGGGGACCAGCCGAGCAGGGCGAGGAAGTTGACGAGGGCCTCGGGGAAGATGCCCTGCTCCCGCCACTCCTCGACCGCCGCGGCGCCGTAGCGCTTCGAGAGTTTCTTGCGGTCCGTCCCGAGGATCATGCCGAGGTGCGCGAACGCCGGCACCTCCGCTCCCAGGGCGCGGAAGAGCGCGACGTGTTTGGGCGTGTTCGCCAGGTGGTCGTCGCCGCGAAGGACATGAGTGATCCGCATGTCCGCATCGTCCACGCAGACCGTGAAGTGGTAGAGCGGGTGGCCGTCGGAGCGGACGAGGACGAAGTCGTCGAGGGCCTCGGCGGGGAACTCGACGCGGCCGCGGATGAGATCGTCGACGATGATGGGCTCGGCCGGCATCTTCAGGCGCACCACGAACTTCTCGCCGGCATGCGCGCGGCGGTCGCTCTCGTCGGGAGGGATCGCGCGACCGGCGCCGGAGTAACGGTACGAGCGCCCCTCCGCCTCCGCCTTCTTGCGGTCGAGGTCGAGCTCCTCGGGAGTCTCGAAGGCGCGGTACGCTTTCCCCTCGGCGATCAGCCGGTCGGCGGCGGCCCGGTAGAGGTCGTAGCGCTTCGACTGATGGTACGGGCCCTCGTCGTGCTCGAGCCCGAGCCACTCGAGAGCCGAGAGGATCTGCCCGGTGAGCTCCTCGCGCGACCGTTCGACGTCGGTGTCTTCGATCCGGAGGATGTAGGTGCCCTTCTCCCGGCGCGCGAAGAGGAGGTTGTACAGCGCCGTGCGCGCGCCTCCGACGTGCAGAAAGCCCGTGGGGGAGGGCGCGAAACGGACGCGCGGGCCGGAGCTGTTCGGCAAGGCGCTGCATGCTAGCTTACCGACCGCCCTCGAACCAACCGCATGGAAGAGATCGAACGCAGCGAGCCGGTTTCGATGCGCCTCCGTGCGGACGCGGCGCTCGTCGCCGTCACGCTCGTCTGGGGTTCGTCGTTCGTCGTCGTCAAGAACGTCGTGGCGGCGTCGCCGCCGCTCGCGTTCGTCTTCTTCCGATTCCTGATCGCGGCGGTCGTCTGCCTGGCGATCGCCGCCGGCTTCCGACGGCCCCGGACGCCGGGGCTGCTGCGAGACGGCGCGATCATCGGCGGACTGCTGGCGGGAGGGATGGTGCTCCAGGTGCTCGGCCAGGTCGAGACGACCGCTTCGAAGGCGGCCTTTCTGACGGGGCTCTCGGTCGTGCTGACGCCTTTCGCGGCGTTCGCGCGGACGCGAAGCCTGCCGTCGGTCGAGAACGGGATCGGGATCGCGCTCGCGGGCGCGGGGTTCGTCCTCCTGACCTTTCCGAGAGGGGGCGGGCCGATGAACCGCGGAGACATTCTGGTGTTCGGCTGCGGGATCGTCTTCGCCTTCTACATCGTCGAGATGTCGCTGCGAACCGGGAGGCACGATCCCGCATGGCTCACAGCGGTGCAGCTCGCGGTGGTCGCGGCGACGGCCGGGGCATCGAGCGCCGTATTCCGGCTCGCGGGGTCGGCCGTCGAGCTACGCCCGATCGCCTGGGAGGGGACGTTTCTCCAGGGCGTCCTCTACCTCGCGACGATCGGCACCGTCGGAACGTTCTTCACGCAGACGTGGGCGCAGCGCCACATGTCCGCGACGCATGCCGCGATCATCTTCGCGCTCGAGCCGGTGTGGGCGGCGCTCCTGGCGGCGTGGCTGCTCGGAGAGAGGCTGGGGACGGGCGGCCTGTGGGGGGGCGGTCTGGTGCTGGCGGGGATCGTGGTGTCGGAATTGAGATTGCGGCGGCGGCGTGTCTCGACCTGATGTGGCAAGTGGAGACCTGACCCTCAATGTGGCAAGTGGAGACCTGACCCTCAATGTGGCAAGTGGAGACCTGACCCCCTCTTAAGTCCTTTTAGTCCAGCGGGAACGTCAGCGTATAGGCGAAGCGGCCGCGGCCGACCTCCATCAGGAGCGTCGTGCGGTTGAAGTCGCGCTGGAGGATCCGGTTCACGTCGTCGACGCTCCGGACCGCGGCGCCGTTCAACCCGAGCAGCAGATCTCCCGACTCGATCCCGCGATCGGCGGCGTCGCCGTTGCGGTCCACCACGTTGATTTGAAGGCCACCGCGCGCGCGGGACAGCGTGATTCCGAGTTGCTCGCGGAGGATTCGCACGCCGAGGTCCGTCGGGGGCGCCTGCCCCTGCACCGTCACGGTGCGCTCCCCGTTGGAGCCGCGCAGGACGAGGCGCATCGGGCGTCCCGGCCCGCGCGTCGAGAGCGCCGTCTCGAACGCCTCGCGCGACACGATCGCCGCCCCGTCCACGGACACGATGAGGTCGCCCGGTCGCAGACCCGCCCTCGCCGCCGGCGATCCCGGTGTGACGCTGCGGACCCGGAACCCGCCGGGCCGCGCGAGCTCTGCGTTGCCGGACGTGAGCGTCTGCCCGCGGACGCCGATCCACACCGCCCGCACCTCGCCGAAGCGGAGCAGGTCGTCGACGATCCGCTTGGCTCGGTCCACGGGGATCGCGAATCCGATGCCCTGCGCGCCGCCGATGATCGCGGTCGCGACCCCGATCATGTCCCCCTGGATGTTGACGACGGGCCCGCCCGAGTTGCCCGGGTTGATCGGCGCGTCGATCTGAACGAAGTCGGTATACATGCGCTGGTTCTCACCCGGCACGCTGCGCCCGAGCGCCGAGAGAACCCCCGTCGTCACCGTGTTGGAGAGGCCGAAGGGGTTTCCGATCGCGACGACGGTCTCGCCGATCATCAGATCCGACGACGTCCCGAGACGGATCGTCGGAAGGTTGCCTCGCGGGCTGCGCACGCGGAGGACGGCGAGGTCGTTGTCCGCGTCGGATCCGACGACGTCGCACTCGAGCTCCTGGCCGTTCTTCATGGTGGCCAGAATGCGCGAGGCGCCCGAGATGACGTGGTCGTTCGTCAGGATGATGCCCTCGGGCCGGATGATGACCCCCGAGCCGAGCGATTGCTGCGCGCGGCGCGAGCGCGGGTCGATCCCGAAGAAGAAGTCGTCCAGGATCGAGGGACGGCGCCGGACCGTCTGCTCCGCGGCGATGTTGACGACGGCGGGGGAGACCTTGTCGACGACCTCGACGATCTCGCTCCGGCGCGAGGGGAGAGGGGCGGCGGCTGCGATTCCCGCTGCCGCGAGCATCAGAAGACCCGGAAGAGCCCGTCTCACGTGCGCCGAAACGAGCAAGGTGCTCGTCCCATTCCTGCGCCCCTCACCCTGACCCTCTCCCCGCAAGCGGGAGAGGGGAGGAAAACCCGCAGGCGGGGAGAGGGAGTTGAGAGCGCGAGCGGGGAGAGGGCCAATAAAGAAAACCCCGCTTTCGCGGGGTCTGAAAGAAAAGGAGAGTTGATCGGCCTACGTGCTCTGCACGTCGATCGACTTCTCGCGGCGGCCAGCGGTCTCGCCGCTGATCTTGATCTGCTTCGGCTTCGCGTCCTCGCGCTTGGGCAGCTCGATCTCGAGCAACCCGTTCCGGAACTTCGCGCGGATGTTCTCGCGATCGACGTTGTTCGGAAGGGTGAAGGACCGCATGAACTGACCGTACGACCGCTCGACGCGGTGGTAGTTGCGTCCAGTCTTCTCCTCCTCGAACTTCCGCTCGCCGCGGAGGGTCAGGATGTTGCCCTCCATCTGGATCTGGACCTCGTCTTCCTTGAAGCCCGGCAGCTCCGCGGTCAGCGTGATCCTCTCCTTGTCCTCCGCGATGTCGACCGGGGGCATCCAGGCGCCCAGGCCCATCTCCTCGTCGCGTTCACGTCCCTGCAGCGCGCCGAACGCGCGGTTGAAGCGGTCGGCGAAAGTGCTCAGCTCACGATCACGATAGGGATCCCAGCGAATCAATGCCATCTGTCACCTCCAAAAAAAGGTTGAACGACCCACTTGTTATTGCTCACACCCTGAGCGGTTGCCGCTCAGGCTCCGTTTCGATTGCGATGCTCTCTCCGTCCGGCGAAACCGTGACCTCCGCCGTGTCCCCCGGTTGCAACTCGTTTCGGAGGATCTTGCCGGCGAGTGCGTCGGACACCTCCTTCTGAATGAGCCGCTTCAGCGGCCGCGCCCCGAAGGTCGGGTCGTAGCCGCGGCCCGCGAGGTATCGCTTCGCTTCCTCCGTCCAGGTCAGTCGGATGCCTCGGTCGGCGACCGTCCGGGCGAGCGACTTGAGCTGGATCTCGACGATCTCCGAGATCTCTTCCCGCGTGAGGCGGTGGAACACGATGACGTCGTCGATGCGGTTGAAGAACTCGGGGCGGAAGTGGCGGCGAAGCGTCTCCTCGATCCGCTTCTTGACCTCTTCTTCGGTCGCCTCCTGCGCCTCGGCGATCCACTCCGAGCCCAGGTTGGACGTCATGATGATCACGGTGTTCTTGAACGAGACGACGCGCCCCTTGCCGTCCGTGAGCCGTCCGTCGTCCAGCACCTGCAGGAGGATGTTGAAGACGTCGGGGTGCGCCTTCTCGATCTCGTCGAAGAGGACGACCGAGTACGGCCGCCGGCGCACGCTCTCCGTGAGACGCCCCCCCTCCTCGTAGCCGACGTAGCCGGGCGGCGCGCCGATCATCCGGGCGACGGAATGCTTTTCCATGTACTCGGACATGTCGAGCCGGATCATCGCGTGCTCGTCGTCGAAGAGGAACTCCGCCAGAGCGCGCGCGAGCTCGGTCTTTCCGACGCCGGTCGGGCCGACGAACAGGAACGATCCGATCGGACGGCGCGGGTCGGAGAGGCCCGCGCGGGAGCGCCGCACGGCGTCCGAGACCGCGCGCACGGCCTCGCGCTGGCCCACCACCCGCTCGCCGAGGCGCTCCTCCATGTGAATCAGCTTCTGCGTCTCGGTCTCGAGAAGCTTGGTCGCGGGAACGCCAGTCCAGCGGGAGACCACGGCCGCGATGTCCTCCTCCGTGACCTCTTCCCGGAGCATCGGGCGGCCGCCCTTCTGGAGCTCCGCGAGCCGCGCGTTGCTCCCGGCGATCTCCCGCTCGAGCTCCGGCAGCCGGCCGTAGCGCAGCTCAGCCGCCTTCTGGAGGTTGCCCTCCCGCTCCGCCTCGGTCGCCTGCTGCCGGACGGTCTCGATCGCCTCCTTGATCCCGCGGATCTGCTGGATCAATTCCTTCTCCGCGGTCCACTGGGCCCTCAGTCGGCTCGCCTTCTCCCGCTCCTCGGCGAGGATCCGGTCGATCTCCTCGACCCGCTCCTTCGACTCCTTCGTCTTTTCCTTCTCGACCGCCTTCTTCTCGATCTCGAGCGACATGATGCGGCGCTCGATCTCGTCGATCTCGGTGGGGACGGAGTCGATCTCGGTGCGGAGTTTCGCCGCCGCCTCGTCCACGAGGTCGATGGCCTTGTCGGGAAGGAAGCGATCGGTGATGTAGCGGTGGGAGAGCTTCGCGGCGGCGACGAGCGCGCCGTCGGTGATGCGAACCCCGTGGTGGACCTCGTACCGCTCCTGGAGGCCGCGGAGGATCGCGATCGAGTCCTCCACCGACGGCTCGTCCACGAAGACCGGCTGAAAGCGCCGCTCGAGCGCGGCGTCCTTCTCGATGTGCTTCTGGTACTCCGCGAGGGTGGTGGCGCCGATCGCGCGGAGCTCTCCGCGCGCGAGCGCGGGCTTCAGCATGTTCGAGGCGTCCATCGCACCCTCGGCGGCGCCGGCGCCGACGAGCGTGTGGAGCTCGTCGATGAAGAGGACGATCGTCCCCTGCGCCTCCTCGATCTCCTTCAGGACGGCCTTCAGCCGGTCCTCGAACTCGCCGCGGTACTTGGCGCCCGCGATCATCGCGCCCAGATCCAGCGACACGACGCGCTTGTTCTTCAGGCCCTCGGGCACGTCGCCCATGTGGATGCGCCGAGCGAGACCCTCGACGATGGCCGTCTTTCCGACGCCCGGCTCTCCGATCAGGACGGGGTTGTTCTTGGTGCGGCGCGAGAGGACCTGGATGACGCGGCGGATCTCCTCGTCGCGCCCGATGACCGGATCGATCTTGCCGCGCCGGGCGAGATCCGTGAGGTCGCGCGTGTAGCGCTTCAGGGCCTGGTATTTGTCTTCCGGGTTCGGATCCGTGATGCGGGTGGAGCCTCGGACCTCCTTCAGCGCCTTGAGAAGGGAATCCTTCGTCGCTCCCCGGGAGGTGAGCCGTTTTCCGGTCGCGCCGGCCGCCTTGTCCGCCAGCGCGAGCAGGAAGTGCTCGGTCGAGACGTACTCGTCGCCGAACTCCTTCGCGATCTCGAACGCCCGGTCGAAGACGCGGTTGAGATCGGGGGAGAGCATGGCGTCGGCCGACGCGCCGGTGACTTTCGGCTGCCGGTCGAGATCCGTCTCGACGTCGCGCGCGAGCGCCTCGGGGTCCACGCCGAGCTTCTGCAGGATGGGCGTGATGACACCCTCGCTCTGCCGGAGCAGCGCGAGCAGCAGGTGATCGGTCGAGAGCTCGGCGTTGCCTCGGGCGCGGGCGTCCCGCTGGGCTTCCTGGATCGCCTCCTGGGCCTTGATCGTGAGCTGGTCGAAACGCATGCCGGGGGCAAGCTATAACATGCGTGTTTCTCTGTCAAGTTTCGTGCGTAAAATAGTTGAGTCTGCTCGGCGCAGCTTTGGCCGTACGGGCGGTTTTCAGAGGCCGAGCGGGTCCCGTAAACCGGCCTCCTGGAAGCCCCTGGCTCGCAGGAGGCAGGAGTCGCAGCCACCGCACGGCCGGCCCGTCGGGGAGGGGTCGTAGCAGCTCGACGTCAGAGCGAAGTCGAGACCCAGGCGGTGTCCGGCGGCCACGATCTCCCCCTTGGTCATTGCCAGGAGAGGAGCGTGGACCCGGAAGCGCAGGGCGCCCTCGACGCCGGCCTTCGTCCCGAGGTTCGCCGCCGCCTCGAACGCCTCCAGAAACTCGGGCCGGCAGTCGGGATACCCGGAGTAGTCGAGCGCGTTGGCACCTATATAGATGTCCGCGACGCCCTCTGCCTCCCCCCAGGCCACGGCGTGTGCGAGGAAGAGAGTGTTGCGCGCCGGGACGTAGGTCGGCGGTATCCGATCGCGGCCCAGGGCGTGGCGGGGAACCTCACGCGCGGCGTCCGTGAGCGCGGAACTCGCCGGCGCGGGGTAGTCGAGCCGCACGATCCGGTGGGACGCGACGCCGTATCTCGCGGCGAGCGCCCGCGCGCGCTCGAGCTCGAAGGCATGTCGCTGGCCGTAATCGAAGGAGAGCGCGAGGACCTCGCCGGCCTCCTGCCGCGCAATGAGCAGGCACGTCGCCGAATCGAGTCCCCCGGAAAGCAAGACGATAGCGCGCACTAGCGGCCCGGAACGTCTCCCCAGAGGATCTTGTGGAGCTGGAGGCCGAGGCGAATCGGGCGACCCGAGTCGCGGATCCACTCGGCGAGATCGGAAGCGGACAGCGCTTCCCAGACGGGAGAAAAGGTGACGACGTGGCGGGCGTCGAGGTCCCGCTCCTCGACGAAGTCGATCGCCCACTCGAAGTCGCGCCGGTCGGCGAGCACGAACTTCACCTCGTCGTCGCGGCCGAGCCGCTCCAGGTTCTCCGGGAGATTCGCCGCCATCATGCCGCTGCCCGGCGCCTTCACGTCGACGATCTTCACCACCCGCGGGTCGATGCGGTCGAGCGGGACGTGACCGCCCGTCTCCAGCAGCACGGTCTTTCCCCTCTCGAGGAGCCGGTCCATGAGCGGATAGACGCCCTCCTGCTCCAGGGGCTCGCCGCCGGTCACCTCCACGAGGTCGGTCTCCAGCGCCGCGGCGCGCTCGGCCACCTCCGAAACGGTCATCTCCGATCCGCCGGAGAAGGCATAGGCGGTGTCGCACCACACGCACCGCAGCGAGCACCCCGTCAGGCGGATGAACGCGCAGGGGAAACCGGCGCGCGTGGATTCTCCCTGGATCGACCGGAAGATCTCGGTGACGCGGACCGTGGGCTCGCTCACGGTTCCGCGAGCGCGAGCTCGACCGGCGGTCGGCCGCCGCTCCAGCGGGAGATCGCGGAGAGGGCCGCCGTGTACGCGAATCCGTTGAAAAAGACGAGCAGGAACGGGACACCGACCCAGTAGCGCTCGGCGACGACAAAGGCGAGAGCGGCCAGGAAATACCCGGCGAGCAGGACCTCGGCGGCGAACGAGAAGCCCGAAGCCGCGCGATACTTCTTGTCCCGCCATTGCCCGGCCGATCCCTCGATGCGGTACTTGGGAGTGCGCGTGAATTCCGCGGGACGGTCCACGAGCCCTTCGAGGACCGCGCGCAGGTTCGTCAACGAGAGCCCGATGCCGAGCGACATGAGGAAGGGCATGGACTTCACTGCGGCCCGCCAGCCCCGCCCGATCTCGCGCTGGGAGGAGACGTAAAAAGCGACGAAGGAAAACGTGGCGCCGAAAAAGAGGGGAAAGTCGAAGACGGCGAGCTTTCTCCAGCCGATCGCCTCCCGGATCACGATGGCCGGCACGATCAGGAGGGCGAGCAGTACCACCAGAAGGTAGGAGAAATTGCTCGTGAGGTGAAAGAACGCCTCGAGCTTCACCTTCCAGGAGAATCCGCTCTTGAGGATCTCCGGGAGGAGCTTGCGGCTCGTCTGGATGGCTCCCTTGGTCCACCGGTGCTGCTGCGTCTTGAACCCGTTCATGTCGACGGGCACCTCGGCGGGGACCGCGACGTCCTTCAGGTACACGAACCGCCAGCCGGCGAGCTGGGCCCGGTACGAGAGGTCGAGGTCTTCCGTCAGCGTGTCGGATTGCCATCCTCCCGCATCTTCGAGGCAGCGGCGCCGCCAGATTCCCGCGGTGCCGTTGAAGTTGAAGAAGCGTCCGGATCGGTTGCGCGCCGTGTGCTCGATCACGAAGTGGCCGTCGAGGTAGATCGACTGGATCCGCGTCAGCAGCGAGAAATCCCGGTTCAGGTGATCCCAGCGGGCCTGGACCATCCCGACGCTCGGGTCCGAGAAATGGGGGAGGCAGCGGCGGAGCATGTCGGGCTGCGCGACGAAGTCGGCGTCGAAGATCAGGAGGAATTCGCCGCGTGCTCTCCGGAGGCCCGACTGAAGGGCTCCGGCTTTGTAGCCCTGCCGGTGATCGCGGGGAACGTAGACGACGTCGAAGCCGCGGGCGCGGTACCGCTCGACCGCCGCGCGCGCCACTTCCCGCGTGTCGTCGGTCGAGTCGTCGAGGACCTGAACTTCGAGAAGCTCTTTCGGGTAGTCGAGCGCCATGACCGAGTCGAGCAGGCGTTCGACGACGTAAACTTCGTTGTAAAGCGGGAGCTGTACGGTGACGACGGGGAGCCGCTCGAGCGCGCCGGCGGGGGGCGGGTCTTGCCCGCGGTGCTTGTAGTAGAGGCGCACCATGAACGCCCGGTGGACGCCGTACACTGCGAGAAGCGTGAGGACGACGTAATAGGCGGCGAGCGTCGCGATCTGGACGTTCATTCCCTTCCACGCGGAGGATCGGGATTGCGGTCCGGGCTCTTCTTCGTCGCGGGGGAGGCCGTCTTCCTCGGAATTCTCTTCCTTCCCGACGCCCGGCGACACCTCACCGCCTACCTCCTCCTGTTCTTCGCGGGCTCCCTCCTTTCGCTTTTCGCGGCGCGGAGTTTATCCGCTTCGCCCCGCCGCTTCGTGCTCCTCTGCGCGGCAGCCTTCCGGTTGACGCTTCTCTTCCGGGCGCCCGATCTTTCGAGCGACGTGCACCGCTACATCTGGGACGGCCGCGTCGCGGCGTCGGGAGCCTCTCCCTACGCGTTCGCGCCGGCCGATGCGCCGGAGAGCTTCTCTCGCGACCTTCGCAGCCGTCTCGACTACGTCGAATACCGGAGCGTGTATCCGCCCGTCGCGCAGGCCGCGTTCCGCGCCGTCGCATTCCTTCCGGGTGACGGCCTCTTCGTGATGAAGGCGATCTTCGCGGCGGCGGACGTCGCGATCGTGGCGCTGATCTTCTCGATGGGCGGAACCGGCGCGCGCTTCGGAGCCGCGCTCTACGCGTTCCATCCCCTCCCGGTGACCGAGACGGCGGGGCAGGGACACCTCGATGCCCTCGGCGTTGCGCTCCTGCTCGCGTCGATCGTCTACATGGCCCGGGGGCGCCGCCTCTCGTCCGGGATCGCGTTCGCCGCGGCGGTGCTCGTGAAGTACGTCCCGCTCGCCGCGGCGCCC
>Ga0209974_10000077_pt1 | contig 26502 bp, 28 predicted proteins | sample InoplaM3SPM_FD_187592 | JGI IMG/M metagenome (GOLD analysis project Ga0209974, IMG submission 187592) | Arabidopsis thaliana rhizosphere microbial communities from the Joint Genome Institute, USA, that affect carbon cycling - Inoculated... | ecosystem: Host-associated > Plants > Roots >...
GAGACCCGCCCGTCCCCCGGACCTTCCCCTGACGGAAAACCGCCGCTGGTCGACCAACCCAGCAAGATGCCTACCCGCAAGATCCTGGTCGGCGGCATCGTCGGCGCCTGTACCTTCATGCTGATGGTGATTTGGAACCGGATCTTCCCGGAAAGCCCGCTCAGCACTGAGTATGCAACGGAAATCGCCAGCGCCATCGTTCTCGGGGTGACCCTGGTAACCCAGTATATGGTCCGCAACCGGGCTACGGATGTCCCTCCCGGAGACGAGGGAGGTGTGGAGAATGGGACTCCCGTCAAAAAGGACGTCGTGATTTATCCAGCCCCGACCAAGTCCAGGACGGAGACGCCGTCGTGACCGCATCCAACCGATGGACATGCTATCGCTGTACGATGGAATTCCATATCCGGAAATCGCACGGTGAAGCGGAACACCACCTCTGTCCCGAATGCGGTCTACCGTTCTGGTCTGCCAAACTGAGATCAGAGGCCCCTTCCCATGGCCGGGTGCGGGTCGGTGTCGATCCCCAGTGCTCCCTGATCCACCCGCTTGAAGGCGTCTGCCTATGATACGCTATGCAATCCCGCTCCTGGTCCTGGCGATCTCCGCCTGCGCCGGGTTGCCGCCGGACTTTCCTAATTCCACGGGTGCAGGCACCCAGGAAGAAACCCTCTGGGGGCGTGCGGTTGCCCGCTACAGCGAGCACCAGCATGCGGCCCTGGATTACGCCATCAAGTGCGATGCCCAGTTGTCAGCGGATGTCCAGCCGTGCGATGTGGTCGTGGACCAGTTGGCCGATATCGACAACCTTGGGGCAGCCGTCCAGAAAGACGGAGAACAGGCGTTGCTGCGCAAGGACCTGCCCCGACTCAACGAAGCCATCCGGGACCTGGACGCCGTGGGAGATGAACTGACTCTAGCCATGCAACGAGGTGTACCATGATTCCGCTGATCGCCAGCCTGGTCTTGACCGGCCTCGACCTCGCCGTCCAGGTGGACCGCCAGCGCCGCCGTCCCGGTTACGTTCCGAATGAACGGGAAGTAGAGGCAGCCAAAACCGTCGAGCAGTTCAGAGAGCTTCTGGCATCGGCCGTTCGGGAAAACCGCACGATGTCCACGGACGAAATCAAGTTCTGGTTCAGCCGCGTGAACGCTGACCGGAACGAGTTGCAGCGGCGGGCCGATGAAAATGAGGCCGGGGGGATGAAGTAGGCTTGTTGTTGGCTTTGGCCTTGTTGGACCCGCCTCCTCCCGGAGATTTTTCCTGCTTCATCCTGAACGATCCTGAACGAAACGGGTACGTCCTGGATATCTTTCCTTCGGACATCGTCCACACGGAGATGTAGCCATCCGCCTGGGTGGGCCAGCGCTTCTTCTTGCGGGCGATCCGCCTAACCCTTCGCGCGGCTTTCTCCACGGCTGCAATCGCCCGCCCGATCCCCTTCTCCCCCTTGGCGTAGAACCATTCCGTGCCGCGCCTCGATCCTCTGACCCAGGTTACCCGCCAGCGCGCCATGAACCGATGCGCGACGAATTCCACCGAAGCCGGAAAGGGCACATGGTCCAGCTTCCAGATGCAGACCGGATCACCTCCCATATCCCGGCGGATCTCCTCGATCCGGACAGTGATGTCCCGCCGCCGGGTAACGCCGATCTTGATGACACCGACATCCGACAAGCTTCTGTCCCACAGGATATAAACCGTTCCCGTCATGGCATCCCCGAGCGTGACGCGCGGCCTGAAGCGCCTCACGACCCGCCAGACCAATCGTCCCAACCATATCACGAGAGAAAACAGGGCAAAGACCGTTGCGGTCCATTCCACCGGCATGAGCCTCAATCCTTTGCTGAACGGGGCGGCTCCTCGTCGGAAACGCCCCGTTTGGTCTATCTGTCAGATCTGGTCTTGATCTGCCGCTGGCTATGTCTGGTAGCCCTCAAGCTGCTGACCATCGGCGTCCTGTGCCTTCTGGTAATCAGGCAGCTTCTTGTTCGCTGGCGGCATCATCCCTGGTCCTGAAGCTTACCGAGCCATTGTCCCTGGCCATGGTGAAGCCGATGCGCGGCGGCCGGACCCAGTTGGCCTTGAGGTTTTTGAAGTTGCGATCGCTGAACCACTCCGTCCGCTTGAGATGATAGGGGCGGGAGGTGGCGCGGAACATGTACTGCTCGTCGGTCGGAAGCTCGTTGACGTCCTGCGGCAGGATCAGCGGGCGACGGATCAGCGACGATGTCTCGCTCTGCTCGCGGACCCGAAAGATGTTGAAGAACCGCGGCATCGACCGGCTGACGCTTTCTATCGTCGTGTCCCCGGCCCGCTTGCTGACCTCTTCCATCAGTTGCAGGTTGTCGGTGGCGTAGACGATCTCAGCCCCCAGGTTCTCCAGCAGGGAAGCGGCACCATTGTCCTTATACTTTTCCTCGACCTGGTGCTTGGACTGGACGATGAACGAAAAGTGCAGCCAGAACCCGCGGGCAAAACCGACCGCCTCGGCGATGGCGCGCATCTGCGGCAGGCTGGTGGTCTCGTCCATCATGACGTGGGCACGGTGCAGAATGGTCCGGTCCTTCTCCGGCATGCTGTCCGTGTTGTCCTCGAAAAGCTGGAGGAAGAACATCCGCAGCAGGCTCCCCAGCTTCTCGATGTCCGGCGGCATGACACCCACATAGATCGTCATCTTCTCCCGACGCAGTTGGCGAAGGTCGAAGTCGCTCCGGCTGGTAACGGCGACGATCTTCGGGTTGAACCAAATCCCCATCGTAGACGTGACATGCTTGCGGATGCCGCTGACGACTTCGTCCGTACCGTTGACGTAGTCGGACAGCAGATCGATGCAGGTCTGGGAATAGGGCCAGTCGCTGTCCCGGCGCTCATCGATCAGGCGCGTCAGTTCCCGAACGCCATCTTCTCGCGAAAAGAAGCGGAAGATGTTGCCGGGATTGAGTTGCATGGCCGAATCATCCTGATAGTTCGGATCTGAGGCTGTCTCGCACAGCAGGACGGCGATACCGAGCCAGGCCGTCCGCGCCCCGTCCTGCCAGAACTTGACCTTGCCGTCGGAGACTTCCGGAAAGAAGCTGAACGACTTGCCCTGGAGACGGGAGATATAATCGGGCATTCCCTCATGGATGTGACCGACTGGATTCCAACAATGGGTGCAGTCGTCGGCGGACAGCGGGGAGAAGCTGAAGACCTTCTGACCAAGGCTCTCTTCCCGGTGGGCCGCGGAAACATCTTCGTTCTCGTGCTTGAGGTCCAGCACGACGAGAGAGTCGCCATAATTGAGGCAGTTCGACAACACGTAGGAGATGCCCTTGCCTGCGCCCGTCTTGGCGTAGAGCATGACGTGCTCGACACCGGGTAGCATTACGTAGCGGCTGAGCCAGCCGAACAGGCCCTTGGTCCGGCCCAGCAGCAGGCAGGCCGGATCTGGACGGAAGGCGTAGCGCAAGCCGCTCCGGCGGCCTTGGCGAGCCGTTGCGAAGGATGAGTCCCCATACAGCGACTGTGCATCCCGGCCGAACCGAAGATTGAGGTTGCTGAGCGTGACGTAACCCAGCGGCGCTGAGAAAACCGTTCCAGCCAGGCCGCCGAGTTCGACCCACTGGTCGACCACAGCCTGGATAGCGGGCGTCGGCATGGTGGTCTGGAAATAGCCCCACCATTGCCAGGTCGGCCACCAGACCGCCTCCAGGGTGCCGAGGCCCCACATCGTCACGGTGGAGGCAATGACCGTCCAGACCGTTCCGATGATCAGCAGGGATGCCAGCAACAGACCTTTCTTCACGACAGACCTCCCTGTGCGCGTTCGGCCGGACCGAACCAGACCTCTGAAACTTCGAAGCGGCCTTCCGGCCGGTGGAAGTGGACGACTACGTCGATCAGGCTTTTCAGGGACTGTTCGATCAGCGGAAGCTCGACGTTGCGGGCAGCCTCGTGCTGCCGCACCATCAGGGCCAGCGTCGGGAAGGCGTCCCTGGTATTTTCCGCGTGGCAGGTCGTCAAGCCGGGATGGCCGGAGCGCCGGGCGCGCAGGAAGCTGAAGGCTTCGGCGCCGCGCAACTCCTGAAGGAACAGCCACTTCATCGCCATCCGCAGCGAGGCTTCGACAAGCTCGTTGGGGGTCACGCTCGAAGCTCCCTGGCCTCCCTTCGAATACAGCATGTCCACCCGGTTGCGGTGCGGCAGGGCTTCCCACTCGTTGGCGTCCTGGATCGTGCAGATCCGCTCATCCAGCGGGATCTCGTTCGCCAAAGCCATCGAGCCATAGGTCTTGCCGGTTCCGACCTTGCCGCACAGGACGTGGGTCTTGGCCGCCTTCATAGTGGCCTTGAAGAAGGCCGTCCAGGTGTTGCGGCGGGTGTCAGGATCGATTGCGCGGGAGGCTTCGTAGTAGAGCGCCAGCAGTGCCTCATCCTCCCTGGACAGGCCGCTGCGGATCTTCTCCGTGCCGGAAAAGATGCCACCCTCGCCGAGGACCTCGATCGTCGGGGCGTAGTTCTTGGAGCGGCGGATCGCCAGCGCGATGGTGCCATCCTCGACACAAGGTGGCAGCACCGCCTGGAGCCGCATGCCGCCCGGCAGCTTGCTCGACAACAGGGGGTTCGACCTGCCGACGTTCTGGCCTTCCAGGGAGGCCGCCAGATAGGCAAGCCCTTGCTGGGTGATGAAGTCGAACGGGATTTCGTGGAAGGAGGTCCGGCCTCCTCCCTGGATGACAACCTCGTCGGGCCGTTGCATCAGGATGTCCTCGACATAAGGGTCGGATATCCATTGCTCCAGCGGCATCATGATGTGCTTGAGAAGGGGAACGGCGGGGTGTTTACTCACTTCGCAATCCTCAGGTTGTAGCATTGGCGCATGTCAATATCCTGGGTTACCATGATCAGCATCCGCTGGGCCTGCGCCCGCTTCAGCGTCGGAGGGATCTTCAGGTCGTCACCGGCGGTGCCCTCCCCGAGCGACTTGCCGCCTGCCTCGATCTGGTTGAACGAGATGCCGTTGTCTCCGCCGATGGCCTCGGAGGCAGCAATCGCCGCGGCTTGGCTGGCAGCATCGAACAGGGCCAGGATGGCAACGCTCTGGAAACGCTCGAAGAAATGGGTGTCGATTTCACCGTCGAGGCCGGGCGTGCCGAGCTGATCCCCGACCGGGGCGCGCAGCTTGATCAGGCATCCCTTTGTGGTCTCAACGCGGGTCACCAGGCCGAAGGTGCGGCGCTTACCACGCTGTAGGTCCTCGACCGTCCGGCCAAAGATCGTCGAACCATCGTCGATCAGCGTAACGGCGCCCGACGTGCTCATGACGTTGCCACGCACCTTGCACTTAAACGGGCCGGGAACGTCCGTGTTAATCGGCTGCTCCGAAATGCAGGGCATGCTGGTGCCCATCGTCAGGAACAGGTGCCGATCCGGCAGCATGGTCGCCACGACCGTGTCCTGATCCGCCGTCGCCGCCAGCTTGTTGTCCAATGCATCTCCGCGACCGCTACCGGAAGGCCCGTCAGAGACCTGCATGGTGCTCTCGGTGGGGCCGCCCGTCCGTTGGCTTTGTTGCGGTGCAGCCGCTCCCTGGGCCTGGAAATGTCGGATCTTGGCGTTGGGCCTGGGGCCGGTCGGCAACGTCATGCCGTTTTGCAGAAAGCTGCCAAAACCGCCGCCGGAACCGGGCGGCGGCACCGGCGCATTGCCAGGGCGCGCGGCAATCTGGGTCGCATGCGTCGGCGGTGCCTTGGGTGCTTCAGTCACCTTGGGTTCCGGCAGGACCGGGACGAAGGAGCCGCCGATGGCACCGACCTGGTCTGCCTGAAGATTGCGCTCCTCTTCCCTCGTGTTTGTCTTCGTCATCGCATTGAGCAGGAAGAGCACGACAATCGACAGAATGCACAGGGTCCAGATAAAGAGCTTCTTCTTGCCGCTCATCGGCCTTCCGGCTATCTCGGAGGCCGCGTTCGTCTCTTCTGCCATGTCAGCGTCCCTTCACGTCCCGGAAGACGCCGGGATCGACGGTGCCGGTTCCCGAGTTCTGTCCAGTGGGGTTGTAGGCGTTGTTGGTGATGCACAGGACGTTGCCGCCATCGCGCAGCCGGAGCATCGGGACGACCTTATGGACGATCAGAAGGCTGCCTCGGGTTGCTGGATCGACCACGGTGTTCTGCCCGATCACGGCTTCTGTCCCGTCCGCCAGGATCTGGTAGGCGACGGGCGTCCCTCTGTTGCCGGGATAGCGCAGGTAAGTCCGTTCCCCGTCGTCCCACATGGCGTCGAGGCCGGACGGCGCGGACGGCGCCAGAGAGGCGCGGTCTGCTTCCGTGCCCTGCCCGTCATAGGCGGCGTTGCGGCGCAGAGTCGAGAGGTTGACCTGCTCCAGGCGTTCCGTGACGGTGCGGGCCTCCTGCTCCTGCTGAAGCTTTTCCAGCTTGGCCTGACGCACCTCACGGCGCGCCACAGGATCTGAGAAGACCACGGAGAAAAATGCTTCCTCCTCGACCTCCGGAGCACCAACCGTGCCGACCTGAACGTTTCCCTGGTTGGCTGGCTGCCTCTTCTTGGTGTGAAGCTCGAAGATGTGGCGCCGCAGGACCTTCTGGCCGGTCACCGGATGGCTCCATTGGCCGATCACTAGGAAGGGCTGCGGTTCCAGTTCCTTCTTGGCCTTCAAGCTGACGAACTGACTGGGGGAATTGTCCGGACCGGGAACCGAGGTTTCCAGGTTGGGATCTTCCGTCGTGTTGTTGTTGACGGCCACCCGATCCGCTGCATCATCTCCCTTGATGACGCTGTTGTCGGAGGCGCCGATGTAATAGACGGTCTCTCCCTCCGGCAACTCGATGATCATGGTTCGTCCCGGCGCCAGCACCAGGGTGACGATCTGGCCCGGCTTGTACGAGACGCAGCGTTCTCTGGGGTCGGGTCCGCACGGCTTGGGTATCTCCGCCGCCCACGACGCGGACGACAGCAGGGACAGCGTCAGGGCGGCAACAGCCATCTTGAGGGCGGCGTTCATCGGGCAATGCTCTCTCTCTGGGCGCCGGGGTAGTCGATCACCTGGATCAGCGGGGCGTTAAAGGTCCAGCGCCATCCGGCGCGGTCGGTCGGCAGCGGCACGTTGCGCTGGATGCGCACCGTCACCGCGTAGGTCACAGGCGGGCTCGGCTTGCCGCCGGGGGAGACCTCTGTCCGGTCGAACCAGAACCGATATGTCGAGGGAGGTCCCAAGCATCCGGACTCGGGGCATACGGCCGTCCAGTTGACGTACTTGATCTGCACGTTGGTATCGCCATAGAGCCGTTGCGGGCTGAGCGGGTTCTTGCCGTCGTAGTTTTCCTGGAACTGCTTTCGGACATTCGGCGACGACATTGCGGAAACGACGTCATAGGCCAACGGCGCGTTGCCCCAGGACCAGCTTTCCCGATGCTGGACGTACTGCCAGACGACATTGACCGTGGTGTCCTCCTGAACCTCCCTGGGCAGGTCTTTCCATTCGATGGTGCTGACGACGGTTCCGTTCTCCCGCTGGTAGACGACAATCGGAATGACCTTCTGAAGCGGCAGCATGGCAATGATGGAAATGCCTTCGATGCCGACAACGGTAACCAACCCAACTACCGACAGGGTATTAAAAAGAGCCTTCCGCTGCGCCCTCCGTTTCTCCCGCTTCTCCTCCAGCCTGACCTGATCGTAATATTCCTGTCTCTGCTCCTCGGTAACGAAGGCATCCTCAACCTTATCGTCCTTGGGCGGCATCTGCCGTTTCGGGGAAAGCTTGTTCATGGCGCACCTGCATCGGTCTGGGCAGTGGTGGTCTGGAAGGTGGGCGGATTGATCGGGAAGGCGGAGCCCCGGCAGGAGACCGGTTGCGCACTTGGGCCGGAGGCGCAGCCCGCCAGGAGCATCACGATCATGACGAAGAGAATGAAGTAGAAGATGTGATCACCGAGAGCTTTCATGATGTCTATCCCTATGCTTGGTTAACGTGAGCCAGTGTACTTGCCGAGCGCCATTCCGGCTTTTCCCATAAGTTTCGCGCCGCCGATACCTGCGCCGATTCCTTTGCGAGTAACCATCGAGGCCGTTCCACCGATCAGTCCCCCCGCAACCGCATGCCCGGCTCCCATCCCGGCGCCAATCGAGATGACGGACGGCAGTGTGATCATCAGGATGGCGGACAGGGCGAATACGCCGGTCGTTTCTGAGGCATTCTTAATCATCTGGTCAACGGACATGCCGGGGGTGGCCTGCATGCCCGCCAGTCGACTTGTCAAGGCTACCAGGACCATCCTGAGCACGACGGCTGAGCCGAGACCCAGAGTCGTGAGGCCGACCAGCTTGCCGACCCATTGCTGGGCATACTCCCTGGTCGAACGGAACAGGAAGAGAAGGATCAGGAATGGTCCCATGCTGATGATGACGGCAAGAAAGACCCGAGACATGTACCACATGCCGAAGCAGATCCACAGTGCGCCATGGTTCAGCATGGCGAGCCCCCAGGCAATCATGCGATTGTCCAACTGGGACAGTCCGGTTGCCTGGGCCAAGATATAGGCCGTGTAATTCAGGACGGCGGACCACAGGACATCGAACTGCTGGGCCGAGTTGACAGAAACGCGCGGTCCGTTGATCGCGGCAGCGATCTGATTTGGTAGATCCGTGAAGAAAAGGTCCCGGACATAGTAGTTGTAGTTGGCCGCCATCAGGATGGCGCCAATCGCCATCGCCCGGCCGCCAGCCAGAACCGCCGTCCACGAGTCCACCTTGCCATGCGTCGTCATGAAGGCGTAGGTGATGACGTAGAGACTGAGTGCCGCCGTGATCTGGAGCTTGGCCCAGCCAAGACCTGATATGATGGCCGCGTTCATGCCATCGATTAGCAAGCCGTCAAATTCCTTGGCCGTCTCCAGGAAGACCCCTTCAAATGGCACGTTCTTCTCCCTTCGGAACGACTGTAGCCGGAGGCGGTGGCGGGGCCTGCGGTTTCGGCCGAAGCAGTAGCGGGATCTCGTGCTCTTGCCATGACGACAAAGGGCGTCCCATCGTCAGGGTCCCCGCTGCCTCGGCGTTCTCGCACACCGGCGTGCGGGCCAGGGCATAGTCGTTGTGGCAGCGCTTCAGCATTTCGGAGCGAAGCTCCGGATTGGCTGAGAAGTAGGGAATATCGAGGGTCGGACCCGGCGGTTCTGCGCTGATGAAGCCAAGGGCGAGAAGGAGAGAGTTGATCAGGTTCATTTCAAAGTATCCGTGATGGGAGACGTGGTCGCCATGAGCATTTCCGCACTTTCTCGCTTGACCTGTTCCGCTCGCATGTCCGTTACCTGCTGATTGGCAGCAAGCAGGACCGCGACGTTTTCCGTCTGGGCCTTGTGGACTTCAAGGTTCTGTCCTTCCAGATCGATCAGGCCGCGAATGCGCTCGACCGAGGAGATGTCTGGGGCCGCGTGCAGTTCGTTCCTGAGATACTCCAGCCGGGTCAGGTGGTCCTGCGCGTTCATGCTGGACGACTCGATGATGCCCTTGGTGTTGCTGGTCGCAACCATGCGGCGGTCCATCTCCGCCGCCCATTTGTCGCTCATGGTGCTGGCGTAATAGAGATCGTTCGAGTACCACTCTCCGCTATGACCCCACAGGTAGGCGCTGTCTCCCAGCAATTGCGGGATGATCTCTGCCTCCGGAAAGTAGTTTCTCGTCAGTCCGCCGAGTGCGTACGAAGCAGACCACAGATCTGTGATGTTGGTCAGGGCGTTGTAGGTGACGACCAGGGTCTCCCATTGCTGCTTGGCCCACGCGATGTCCGCGATCCAGTAGGTGTTTTCCTTGACCCACTGGGCCTGCTCCTTGACCCATTGTGAGGTTTCCCCAACCCAGTGAAACTCCTCCTTGATGTCGTGGGCGATCATCTTGGCATCATTGATCAGGCTGGTGATCATCTGGCCGAAGGCGGATGGGTCAAATACGATGGCGGCATGAGCCTGCGGCGATGCCGTCAGGGTAACGACTGCGATGCCGGAGAAAAGAAGCGTCCTGAACCTGCTCATGCCTTTGCCTCCTGATAACGGGTGCGGTAAACCGGCCAGATGCGATCCGGGTCGTCGGTCTGTAGGTCCGCGGCAATCTCGTGCCAGAGAGCCGCGCGCAGCGGATCTGACGACAGGACAGCGATGAATTCTGGCTTGGTGATGGGCGCCCTAGCGATAAAGGAACCGGTCGCCTGCTTGACCAGGAATGTCCCCTCCCCCATCGTCTCCATGCCGCTCATGACCGCCTGGATCTCTCCGGGGGAGCATTTCAGAATGACCCGGTAGTCCTGCTCATCCGCCTCGGAATTGGGATACAGGATCTTCCTCGGGGCCAGCGCCAGAATGGTCTTGCCCGCCGGGTGCTTGTACATGTCAGATGGGTGGTGGCAGACGAACCAGAGCATGCCGTTGCCTTTGCGGAGTTCACGGGTGAATTCCTCGAAGCCAAGCGCGAAGCGCTCGTCCGGCAGGTACGAAGCTCCCTCATCGACATAGACAGCAGAGCGCACCCCCCGGCCCACCTTCTCCCGGATGCGGAAGAACTGGTAGGCAGAGGCTGGCTGGCGAACCGTTTCCATGTCCGGCCGCAGCAAGGCCGTGTTGTCGATCCCAACGACACCCTTGTCCAGCCTGATCCGGTCCTCATTGCCGTCAAACACCCAGCCAAGATCTCCACCCCGGCACCAGCGCTCCAGACGAGCCCCGGTACTGTCGTCCCCGTGGTCGAGGAACTGGCGAAGTGCCAGCAGGGAGCGCAGTTCCGGTGGCTGGCGCATCAGGAAGACGATGCCATCCTTCAGCCGGTCTGTCTGGTCTCCCGGAGGTTGTCCCTTGCCGTCGTCCATGATCAGACCGGTGATGAAGCTGAGAAACCAGGTCCGGGCCTCTGCCGTGTTGGGAATTGCCTTGTGGGGCACCATTCCGCTATCCTGGCCGACCTCGATCTTGACGTAGTAGCCGCCACGGGCCAGCACGCTCAACTCGTTGGAAGCATCTTTGTCGAGAATGACCGACAAGCCACCACGCGGCACCAGGTTCTGCTCCAGAAAAATATCGAACAGAGAAATTCCGGTGGTCTTGCCATAGCCGGTTCCACCCATGACGACGGTCGTTCCAACCCGACGAACATGCGGGCTGAAATCAACCGCCGTCTTGCCGTCCGTGATGAACCGGATAGCTGGACGACCCCAATGCGGCGTCTCTTCGCCGCGCGGAAACCCGGCCAGGGACGAGAAGCTGCAAAAATTCATCAGCTTGACGTCGCCATTCCGGGCCTGCGTCGCCTCAGACCGGCCGGGAACCTGAGACCAGTAGGCCGGAAAGCATCCTGCCTCTTCCTGCGCCAAAGCGATGTGCCCGGAAACCAGATTGAGGATTTCAGAGGCAGCTTCCCCGGCCTCGTCGAAGCTGTCCCCGTGGACCGCCATGCTCCACTGGTGGTCTCCCATGATTTCCCGGCCGGACCGGACATCGTCGATTGCCTCGTCGAGACCCTCGCTCAGGCTCTCCGTCCGGTTTCCGGTGTTCATCATGCGCCACTGCCGCCGGATCATGCGGTCGGCCGCAGATCCCGCCGTGCGGTAGCGAAACGAATTGGTCATCACCAACCGGTACTTCGACTTCAGAATGGCGTCGAAGATTTCCGGCCGGGCGACCTCCGGATACTCTTTGAACCCGAGCATGATGCCGTAAGAGGACGACCGCCCCGGCTTGAGCACCTTGAAGCCGCGCATGCCACAGACTACCCGGTGTGTATAGATCGCACTGGACAGGGAGCCACGGGTCAGTGGGACCGGCGCCCAACGGCCGTAGAGAACCAGCCGGATGGCCTCTCCGATCTCGGAGAAGACAACGCCGTTCTCGACGCGCACGCCAAGCCGCCGGGGGTCATACTCACGCAGGAACGCCCGCAGCATCCTCATCCGATCGTTGATCTGCTTGACCAGGGCATCGTCCTGCTCGGGAGCCCCGTCCCCGAAACGCCGGAACAGGCTTTCCGTCAGGCGCGGCCGGGCTACGATGGTGATGAACCACTCCCGGCTTTTCAGGTCTTTCTGGATACCGGATAGGTAGGACTCGGCAAGCTGCCGGGAGAAGTCAGAGCGGAATTCCCCCAGCCGGAACGGCTCTACCCGGTCGTGGCAGACATGGTGTTCGAAGACGGTGATGTTGCTGTCCGTCAAGGCCCGCATGGCGCCGTGGCGGCGACGGCGCTGCGCGTAGCGGGGCACATCGCTGAACAGGGTCAGCGGCTTGCCGTACAGTTGCATGATCCCGATATGGGTTCCGTCCTCCAGAAGAACCACGTCGTCCGTCACATGGCCGCGATAGGGCAGATACTCGTCCGCCGGTTTGTCCTGGAGGGTAAACCTCTGCTTCAGTGTGCTGATCACGATTTGGCCTTTCTGTGACGGGCCGGAAGCGGGCTGCACGAGACGCCGCCCCAAACCTTCTTGTCCGAGAAAAGGAAGCAGGTCTGGTACCAGGAGAAGGCGACGCTCAGTCCGTAGGGGTCCTGGGAGACCGAAACGGCGCAGAAAACCCAGCACGGCCCGATGAACACGGCGGCCCAAAGAATGCCGCTCAGCCCGGTGATGGTCGTCTGGATGAAATACCCTACCATCAGGATGCAGATCGCCACCTGCATCGGCAAACCCAGGAACATGATGGGGCGGGTGGCGCCGACATGGAGCGTGTCCTCCCTGTCCATCGTCGGCGTGCGTTCCGTGCTGGTGTCCTCCATGATCAGAACGCGAAGAAACCGGCGATCGCGCCGTAGTTGGCCAGTACCAGTCCACCGGCCGCGACCATCGCGACGGTGGGCAGGCTGATCCGGCCGCCCAGCAGCAGGAAGGCGATCATGATGATACCGGCGTAGAGCATCGGCTTTCCGATGTTGGAGACCAGCCAGGTCACCACACCGGCCATCTGGCCGCCGCCGCCGGTCGCCTGCGCGAAGGCAAGTTCCGGCATCGTCATGACGGCCACAGCAAGAGCGATGGAAAGAGCGGCGGTAGCTTTATTCGACTTCATTTTCCTGGATCTCCGATTTGGATGAGGATGCCTGTGGTTTTCTGAGACAGCGCTGGTAAGCAGCCCTGGCCCAGCCGTCCCACGAAGGGGGCGGCGGACCGCAGCCATGCGGCGGTGCCGCCGGAGACTGCGTCGGGGATGTCGGCGCCGGTTGACGCCCGACCGCTTCCCGGATGGCCGGGACCAGCATCTCAGCCACCGCGTAGACACGCGGGACGTAGCCGTTGGCTTCTCCGCGCCGATGGTTTCCAGTGTTGTAGATGCTTGCCATGCAGCGCAGCGGATCGGCAGACAGGCCCTGGGAGACGCAGCGCAGGTAGGCTTCTGCCAAGATCATCGCCGCGGCTCGGATCGACTGCGCCGGATCGAAGGCGGAAACGGCATCGAGACCGGTCAGCCGGAAATTCTGCGAATTGATCTGCATCAGGCCGACATCGATCGAGTGGCCTTTGTTAAGCAGCGTCTTTGCCAGGGTCGCCGCCGCCGCCGCCGTGCCCGGTGCATAGCTTTCCTTCGAGGTGTTGTCGTAGAGGGCCAGGGGGTTCATCCGGCTTTCTGTGTGGGCGAACGCAACGATGGTTTCCGGTGCTACCTGCGGTGCATGAGCCGCGGCGAGTCCGAGTACGGCGACCAGGGAAAGAGATGTCATCTTCGGTGCGGTTCCATCATGTGTGGGTTAATTGCAAAACTCTGTCATCGAACAGCGATACCAGCGGATCATCTAGTTCTTTCAATATCTTGTATCTATCTCCGAGGTGTGGTATCTAACCTAATTACCGATATAACACTCCTCGCCAATCGAACGCAAGCGCTTCAATCGATGGTCGTAAAGATTTTTTGGGAAAGGGCATCAGCAGATGGATGGAGATGTTGCGCTGGTCAGCATTTGCGGCAATAACGAACGGGTGATAACACGCAGGACCAAAATGGCGCAGGATAGGTGGCCGCATAAGACGACATCGGTATCCGGAATCGGCGCCGAGACCTGGAGTCTTTTTAAAACCACCGCGACTCTAAAAGGGCTGAACTACCGTGAAGCCATGGAGCGGGCTATCGCTGAACTGAAGGCCGACATCCGGAGCGGAAAGCAGATAGCCTGGGAGCCGTCGAGATCTGCGCCATCCCGGCCAATCAAAATCCACGAGGCAACCCAGCGGGAAGTCCAGGAACTTTCCAGTAAAATCGGATACCGCCAGAATGTCGTTTTCATCACCGCGATGCTGCGCTGGATAAAAAACCAGAAGCCCCTGGGGCGAACCGACATCGGGAGTCTGTGAGTCGTGCGCCCCGGAATTCTTCCGCTATTCCAGGGAGAGAGACAGAGGGCTGCCGCCTGAAGGCGGCAGATGAATGGCGCTGCGCCACAAGGCGCACTCTCTCTCTTGAAAGTTACAGTAAATCATGTTATCTGTAGAGCATGCTTACTGTGACCCGCATCCGCCTGTATCCGAACCACGATCAACGCCAATCCTTGGCGAAGCAGTTCGGTTGCGCGCGCTTCGTGTACAACGAGGCATTGGCGGAGACGCAGCGGCTTTACAAGGAAACCGGCAAGGGCTTGGCATACGAGTCCATGTGCGTCCGGTTGCCGAAGTTGAAGCTGGAGCACGATTGGCTGGGGGAAGCGACGGCGCAGGTTCTTCAACAATCTGTAAGGAACTTGTCTCGGGCTTTCGTCAACTTCTTCGAACGGCGCGGCAAGTATCCCCGCTTCAAGTCGAAGCACGGGCCGCAATCTATTCAGTTCCCGCAGTCGGTCAGGATCGACGGGAACCGTATCAAGTTGCCGAAAACCGGCATGGTCAAGTGCGTCATCCATCGAGAAATCACCGGCACCATCAAGACGGTGACAGTGAGCCGGACGGCGTGCGGTCACTTCTACGCATCTGTGCTGACGGAGGACGGACGAGAGATGCCGCCCGTATCGGCCGACGGCCCAGTGCTCGGGATCGACGTTGGCTTGATCGACTTCGCGGTGACCAGCAACGGCCAGCACTTTGCCAATCCGCGTCATCTGCGCAAGGCGGAAAAGAACCTGAAGCGCAAGCAACAGAAGCTTTCGCGGAAGAAGAAGGGTTCAAGCTCACGGAACAAGGCGCGGCGATTGGTTGCTCGCGCCCACGAACGGGTAACCAATGCCCGCAAGGACTTCCTGCACAAAGCATCCCGCAAGCTGGTGGACGAGAACCAAGTCATCGCTGTCGAGGATCTGTGTGTGAAGGGGATGGTGAGAAATCCCAATCTGGCGAAATCCATATCGGACGCCGGATGGGGGATGTTCTCGCGCTTCGTGGAGTACAAGGCTGCTCGGGATGGGAAGTTGTTCGTCAAGACGAACCGCTTCTTTCCATCATCGAAAGCGTGCCATGTCTGCGGCATGATTCACGATGGCATGGACCTGTCTGTGCGGCGCTGGACCTGCAAAGGGTGTGGCACCGCTCACGACAGGGACGAGAACGCCGCCGCGAATATCCGAGACGAAGCGAAGCGCATGATTTGGGCCGGTGTGATTCCGGCTCCCGCCTCTGGAATAGGGGCGGCTGCCAGTCGAGGGGATGTAAGCCGACGCCGGGGGCGAAAGCCTTCGGTGACGCAATCCCCGTAGAAACTGGAAGCTGTCGCCTTCAGGCGACGGTAGTTCACTGGATCTCCGTTTCCCCGGATGCCGTGCTGCCAGCATCGTCTCCGGATACCAGCGCCCATGCCTGCTATTGGTTCGGCAGTTTGCGGACAGGGGAGCACCAACAGACTATCGGCCCGGTGGTGCGTTGCGTCATCCTTCCCGGAAATTCCTAGTGCCGCATCGCCGGGCCGCGCTGAATGGATCGATGGGGGGTTCTGGCTTGTTTTTGAGCGTTGATCTGCGGTCTGGATTGGGGAACCTGTTGCCGGAGCGGTGCCTCGATCTGTTTCGTCCGAGCCTGCTTTTCCTGCGCCGCCTTGAGCGCCGGGGCAAACGCCGCCTTGGCCGCCTCCACGTTCGTCGATTTGTCCCGGATGAACTCCCGGACCTGTTTGTGGTCGGCGCCTGACTTAATTAAATCTCCGGCGTCCCACCCCTTCTTGACCCCTTCCGGTGGCACGATCACTTTGACCCCGCTGGCTCCCGCGTCTCTGGCGAAATCGGCAACTCCCTTCTTGATCTCTCCTCGGCTGTTGATCTCCCCAACCGCAGCGGCCTTGCCGCCCGCGTCGGCATCCGGCCAGATCAGAACGTTGCGGCCCGCCAAGGCGGAGAAGTCGGTATAGAACCGGCCATTGTCTCCCCCCGCCCAACTGACCACGACGGCACCACCGCCTACCGATGCCTGAAGCGCATCGGCCTTCTTCTCCCCCATGACCACGATCACCGGCTTGTCCGGATGGCGGGCAATCTCCTCTCCGCGATACAGCGGCCTCTTGTCCCCCATGGTGACCAGCGCCCAACGGCCGATCTTCAGCGGATCTGATCCAGCCGGAGCGCTGGATGGCACCGCCCAGGTCACCTGCGGCGTATACTTCGATCCGTCCGCCATCTCGATCCGCAGCACATAGCCCATCTGCCGTCCCTCGGCATCCTTGTAGGAGGCAACATGCTGCGGCTTATAGGGCTTGGAAACTCGGCTGTGACCGCGTTCCTCTGCTCTCGGGTTATAAACCTCCGCCGTCCACCCGCCACTCTTGATCAAAGGCGGGGCCTTCTCTGGAACAGGAAGAACGGCAACCCAGTCGGCTTCCTTGCCCGCCATCTTCGTGATGTTCGGCTTTGGCAATTCGATCCCGCTCTTTCCGCTGAGATAATCGAGCGCATCCGGGAAAGACATCTTCAAGCCGTCCGTCAGCCACTTCAGCGAGTCGCCGCTGGCGCCACAGCCAAAGCATTTATACCGCCCCTTTCTTTCATCGACATGGAAGCTCGGGGTCTTCTCATCGTGGAAGTGGCACAGGCCCTTACCATGGTTGTCAAGCTTGACGTGTTGGGAGATGAGATGAGTGATCGAAACTGAGCGTTTGAGTTCATCGATCTTCTCTCTTGGCACCGGCTGGAAGCTGGACAGACGGGTAGGCGTCCGGCCCTGCCGCAGAGATACGTTCTCGATTGTCTGCTGTACCGCCACCGCGATGCTGGGAACGGCCCTCGATAGGTTGTCCGCCGTCAGGTCCAGGTTCCGGCTCATGGCCTCAAGCTTGTGTGCAACCTGTCCCACTGCCGCCGCCTCCTGCCTCATGCGGGTGCGAACATGCACTGTCGTCGGCTCAAGACCGCGGCGTTCCCTCAGTTCTCCCGGTTGCAATCCCTTCTGAATGGCCCGGCTGGAGGACCGCTGGACATCGACGGCATCTTTCAGGAAGTCGATTGCCGTCGCCTTGACTGGCTGATATCCCAGATTACGCGCTGCATTGGCCCACAGGTCGTCTTCCTTAATCGGGCGGGGATCTCCGATGGGACGCCGTGCCGCCACCTCCGCCCGCTCTGCTCCGGCGGAAATCACCATGTAGGACTTCTGTTCGTGCCGGGTCCCCGATGAATAGCTACTGAACCCGTTGACTGCCTTGGTGCCCTGCGGCATGGCGTAGATGTGTTCCGTCGCGGTAGATCCCTGTGCTGTGTGGGTGGTCATCACCTCTCCGTAGGCCAGACGCACCTTGCCGCCCTGCGTCAGTCTCTCCCACGGCACATATCCCTGATTGCCATCGCTATTGCGAAGCTCGACACCGCCCTTGTCCGCATTGACGACAGTCAGGACGGAGCCGTTGCGTCCCAGGCTGCCACGCTTCTTAAGCGGAGAAACGTTCTTAAACAGCCGGACCTTGTCCCCAACCGCCAGCTTCATTTCGTAATCGATCTTTTCCTTGGCTCCGGCGGCCTTGATCGTCACAAGGTCCTTCTTGTCGATCAAGCCCAGTTCCCGGCGTTTCTCCCGGATGGCAATGCTGAGTTGGTGGGCATCGGCATTGGTCGGCGCGGAAACAGTTATGCTGTACTTAGGGTTGGAGGCATTCTCCTTGAGCCGCTCGGCAACCAGATCTGCAACCCTCTGCCCTGCTTGACGCGGCCCACCCTGAATAAGCTCGACCGTCTTGTCCTCCCGCTTCATTGCCAGCGCCGGACCCGCCTCGCCAGCCCGGAACAGACCGGCGATATCCCGCTCTCGCTCCAGCTTTTGCCGCATCGTCGTCAGGATCTCCGGGATCTTCTCAGGGCCAAGCGCCTTGCGGGCCAGGTCGATGATCGGACCGGCACTGATGCTCTGACATTGCTTATCGTCTCCGATCATTACCAGTTGAAAATCGTGCTTGTCCCGCAGACGCAGAAGGTCCAGTCCCTGGCGGGTTCCCAACAGGGACAACTCATCGACCACTACGACGGACTTGTGGTCCAGTTCGATCTTGCCGCTGGCCGCATCCTTCATGAAGATGCTGATGGCACGGGAGTCGTTGATGCCCTTGGCGTCGTTCCGCGCAATACCGGCATCGATCAAATCATCGGCCTGACGCCAGGCCAGCGCCATGCCGTAGACGCGCCGACCGTCCTCCTTCCATGCATCAACCAAAGGCTTGAGCATCGCGGTCTTACCGGCCCCAGCCGATCCGATCATCACACTCAGCGCACCACCCTCTCCGATCTGATGGATCGCCTTGAGCTGTGCCGTGCCGTGATCTCCCTCGAACTTCAGTCCTGAGCGCTCAACGGCCGCCTTGAGCTGGTCCCGGTCCAGCGCCTTCATGGGGTTTTCAGAAGCACTTCTGGCTCGTGAGATGAACTCGTTCTCGTCCCGCTCATGGAGAACTGTGGTATAGCTGCGCACCCACTTGCCCGCTTCCTGTCCACCGATCAGGGATGTCTTTTCTCCATACTGGGTGACGCCTTTCTCCAGCATCTTGGAGACAACGCCATCCATGTCCTTGTAGCTGTCGATCCCGGTATGGATCAGGGACCGGGCAGCGGCGGTATAGATGTCGTGCTCCGAGATGACGGCGCGTTTATTCAGGTCCTTCTCCAGCCACTCAGAGGCAATCGGATGGGCCATGTCGTGGCGGATTTCCGGATTGAGCGTCAGATGAGGGCCATGGGATATTTCAGGCCCCTCGTGCTTCCTGACAATCGTCTCGAATGTCCAGCCAAGTTCTGCCGCCTGCTGTTTCCAGGCGCCGAAGTCAGCCATGTCGTCTTTCTTCAGCTTCGCTATGGTCTCCCGATCAAGACCTTTTGGGATGCCTTGGACAGACTTCTTCATCAGGATGGATTTGCGCTCATCGCTCAGGGCATCCCAGTCCTCTCCGTTCCTCTTTGCGAATTCTCGTGCCGCATCTTCCCCATTGGTGGTCCTTTTGCTGTAATGGGTGCGGATCTTATCCGGGATGATGGTCAGGCGAGCAGATCCGGTATCCTGATCGAGCACGACGTCAGCGCCGAGGTTCCTCAGGTTTTGCCCGATCAATGCCTGATAGAGCGCGCCAGCCCGCTTAACAAATCCATCAAGCCGATCCAGGTCCATAGACCCAACCCGGCCGTTTTCACAGAACACGGCATTCGGAACTATGAAGTGCCGGTGCAGGTCCATGTCTCCAGGAACGTCTATGATTACCCGTTCCGTGATGCTCTTGCCGGACTCCTGGGTCACGATGTCGATGGTGGGGCGTGACGTGTAGTGGTCAAATTCGATCCAACCGATGTGTCCCTGATCGTAACCGCCAGACCCACCCTTGCCCCGGCTGGCCTTTGCCATGTGCATCTCGACATAGGCCATAGTATCCCTGGCGGCATCGCTATGGGCTTGATAGATGGCCGCCTGCTCCGCCGGTGTGGCGAAGGCCCACGCTACGGATACGCTCTTGTCCGGCGTCAGGCAGAAAGCCACGGAGCCGATTGGCACTTTGGTTTTGGTTTCTCCGGTCTTTGAATCTGTGTATTCCCGGAACTCGCTGTAGGTTTTGCCTTCGATCTTCTTTCCATCAGCCCGGTGTCCTGACAGCAGCGCGCTGATCTCGTTGAACCCGACAGGCTTCTCCGGGTCAACACCAAGGCCCTTGGCGACCAGGGGATGCATGTCCCTGCGCAGCCTGGCTTCGTTCTCCCCGATCTGGTTTTCTCTCGTGTAGTGCCGGGAAATCTCCGCCACTTCGTTTGGAACGCTTTGGGTTAGCATGTGCTTGGTCATGCCGCCCATGGAGGATGCGGCACCGCCAGCAATCTTGGCAAAGTTCAGCATCTCAGTAATCGATATCTTCGATGATGACGCCATCTTCATCGACCAGGCCACTGTCCTTGGCGCGGTTCATCTGATCGACGCGCTCGACTCCGCGCACCACGGACATCTCAATCACTTGGCCCAATCCGGACAGATGGTCGCCGATGGCACTTAGCGTTTCCGTCTGCGCTTCCATTGCCTCAGAGATCCTGGTGAGCGCCGTGGACAGTTCCGTGTTGGAGCCTGGATCGGCAGAGCATGCCGTCAGAACCTCGGCCAGCATGTCTGAATGAGCGCCTTGGGTCTCAGACATGAGGGAGAGTCCACGTACAACAAGGCTTAACTCATTCGTTAGAGAGTCCAGCCGGTTCTCGACGGTTTCCTGGAGAAAATCCAGCTTCTCCTCAATCTGTTTGAGTGTTTCATCAGATTTCGACATTGAAATATTCTTTCTTTTTGGCGAACTCACGACATCGTGGGTTCGATGGTCTTTAGACCTGGTAGCACTTTGTGTATCTCCAGGTCAACGATCATGAACACCTCCCACACAGTGATGTAACGGTTGACGCAACGGTTGATTGGTGTCATCACCGATTTGGGTTGCGAATTTCGGTCGATGCGGAGGGTGTGTGAATGGGAGAGGATTGGTTTGGTTGGGTCTATGTCCTGACCAGCGCAGGGATACCGGGCGTGGTGAAGGTTGGTCACAGCCGGATTGATGTTGATGAGCGCTGCCAAGAGATTAACCGCTCTGGCCATTACGCGGAGCCGTTTGAGGTAGCTTGGCGTGGCGAGTTTCAGGGGTGCTTGCAGGTTGAGCTTGGGGCGCACCGGATATTGGAGTGGTGCCGGTTGCGTCATGACAGGGAGTTTTTCGCCACCTCTGTTGAAGCGGCGAGGGAGGCGATTTTGCGCTCTGATTCAGAGATCCGGAATTACGGCTGTGTTCAGGCTCCACGGGTTTCTGGGGCTCCGAAGCCGTCTTCCCGGAGCAGGCGGTTGAGAATTCGTGCTTTGTACGAGTGGCTGAAGGAAAATCACGATGTGATTGACGCCCGGATATCGGCGACAGGAACGTTCAATGAAATGGTCGTGACGCCGATATTTGAGGATTTGGTGTCGGAGTGGCTTTCGTCGTTGCCTGCGGACTACCGGGGGAAGCGGTGCCAACCTCTTGGGCTTTTCATGGAGTGGGGTAGGGTGCATCGGGAGGTTATGTTTGATCGGGAAAGGAACCGGCTTCATTTATTGGAGGATGCGATAATGGACGATGATCAGAGGAAGGCGGCAATGGCTGCGCTTCGGGAGGTTGTGGATGAGGGTGCATCCAATCGCTGCGCCTTGGTGCAGTGGATGTTGGATAATCATGATGAATTTTCTCAAATACTGTCTAACAAGCGGCCGAACTGGAGTCGTCTTGCCGAGGTGTTCACGAAGCTTGGTCTGTCTGATGACGGCAAGACTTTATCAGCGGCGACGGTTCGGCATTACTGGTGGCGCGCGAGGCAGATAAAGCTTGGGGTGAAGCCGACGCGCAAGCGTCCGGCTCAGCGGAAGGCCAAGGTGGAGGCTGCTGTGTTGCCGGTGGTTCGTGTTCATGAGCGGGCTGTCGATGTGCGTCCGGCGGCTGTGGCTGTTGTTCCGGCTGTCGCCGTGCCCCCTGGGGATGGCTCTGTCCCTGATACGGGCGTTGATAGCAATGCCGCCCTGGCTCTGATGATTGCGGAGATGGACAGTCGGTCTGGGCGATAGGGGGCTGTCTCGCTCTTGTCCCGTTCCTGTCCCGTTTTCTGTTGAGTATTCAAGGTAGATACCGTAAGGTGTGCGGTGACAGAAAAACGAATGGAGAGTTTTGATGGTGATCGACGAGCCTCGCCCCCGGTGTGTTGGGTGCGGTGTTCCGCTGAAGCGGAGCACGTACTGGTGCAGCTTTCTGGATCGGTTGCCGGATGGCAAGCGGTATCCGACGACGCTTGCCGAGGCGTTGTCTCTGGTCAGTCCGGGTCATCTGGCTGTGACGTTGAAGTATGCGCGTCACGCGGTTCGGGACGACCGGGGTCGGATCATCGACCATGCGTCGGAGTGGCACATTTACGGTGCGAACGTGTGGACGGGCGGGTATGGCACGTTTGGCCGGTGCGGCAAGTGCCTGCCCGCGCACAAGGCTCATGTGCATGCGGCGAAGCTGAAGCTATTGGCGGTTCCGGAGCCTGTGGCGCCGCTGGAGCGGTTCACGTGGGCTGGGGCGACGGTCCGGTATTTGTCGGGGGTTGGGGGGTGGGTCCGGGGTGTATTGGATCGGGCGCGTTTCCGGACGGCCGCTGCGACGGCTGTCCGGGATGCTTTGGTTGGCGAGGTCAAGCCTGAGACCCGGCTGGATGTGGAGTTTTTGTACGGCCCGCTCTTCGATGTCCGGGATGATGAGTTGGTTGAGATCTGGCGGGCTCTGGCGGCGCGTCGGTTTGACTTCATCGGGATGTACGAGAAGGACGCGGGCAACCGGCTGGCTCGGGAACGGAGCGATCGGCTGAGGGGGTGCATGCTGAAGGTGCGGTCTGCGGCGCAGGCGCGCGGCGTGTCTGTCGATTTCGAGGTTCCGGAGTTGATCAAGTTCGACGGCGACGACTGGCACGATCTTGGGGAGATGTGAGGGCTTGGCGGAGTTGTCCCGCTTTGTCCCGCCGCTGTCCCGTTTTTGTGTTGAGTATCTAGGTTGGATACTCTATGGTGGGGTGAGTTGATGATCAAGGGAGGGCATGGGATGGTAGAGGATGACAGGGGCGTCATTCTGGAGCGTGACGAATTGTCTGGCCTGCTGCGTCGCCTTGAGGCGGGCGGCTGTAGCGAGAGCGACCGGAGCAGCATCCGGCGCCGGGCGAAGCTGAGTTGGGCGGTGATGCGGCAATGCGACGGCGTCGTTGTTGGTGATGGGACGTGGTCTGACCTGAGCCGGGTTGTGGATCGTCTGTTGGTGTTGACGGCGGATCTGGACCGGCCGGTGGCGCGGGTGTCCCAATGAGCGGTCTTTCCGGGAACTGGCACGTGTTCGGCCAGGAAGGCAACTGGATTGCCTCGTCTGACGGGCACGGCAACACGACGGTAGCTCAGGTATACGGCTTTTCCCCAGAGGAGGTCAGGGTGCGCGCCAAGGCGATATCTGCGCTTCCTGATCTGCTGCAAGCGCTTGCTGGGAATGATCCCGATACGCCCGAGTGTCTCTCTCCGCTGTCCTGGTTGCGCTCGATGGTTGATGCCTGCAACACGTGTACGGCGGCGGAGGAGTTGGGCGGAGAGGATCAGGAGGCATGGTTCATGATGGTCCAGGAGGTTCAGGTTCTTCTGAACCGGGCGGAAGCGGCAGTCAGGAAAGCGCGGGGTGGGCGATGAGAGAGTCTCAGGTTGAGCGGTGGATGTTCACGTCTGGCGGCTTTGCTACGGCTCCAGTTGGCCTGCTGGAAGCGGCAAAGGAGATCGTGCGGCGTCACGCCTTGGTGGAAGAGAAGATGCCTGGGTTGATCGACCGGGATGGCGAGCGCTTCTGTGCTGGCTACCTGGAGGGTCTCGGTCAGGCGGTGGATCTTGTGATTGGCCATATTACGGAGGCTGAAGGGGCGTGAGGGGTAGTTCGTTTCGTGCTTGGCCGGGTGCATGCATGAAACAGAAGTGCGTAATCCGGTCGCAACGGAAAGTCGCGTTGGTATCGGTGCTAAGTTCCTGGGAAGGGTCGGAGGGGAGTTTCTGGTCCTTCACAGGAACGCAATACCGATAACGGGGCATGATGTCATGGCTTTGCGATTGGAAGTCGTCTCCGATGTAGAGACGACGCAGACACTGGAGCGCAGGCGGCCTTCTGAATGCGGGCGTCCGGTTCTCGGAACAGTGCTGGTCCTGGTAGCGGCGGCAGCTTCTGTCGGGATGTGGTTCAGTTTTCGGTTCGTCGAAGGTGCCTTGGGGGCGATCCTGGCATATTGGGTGAAATTTTGAGGAGGGCGGGGTGAGATGATGCTTCAAGTGGAAATTGGTGATGGCGGGTGACGACGCGGTCATGCTCCTGCGCCTTCAGCGGGCGTATGACACGGGAGCCGGGCATCGCTCCAGCGTCAGGCGGTGGATGCAGGACAATCACGAAGCTCTGGCATCCCTGTTTGGGGACGACCGGGTAGATTGGGTCTGGCTAACGGCTTGGTTCACCGAGAATGGTTTCAGGAATGCGGACGGTTCTGCCTTGAAGAAGGAGACGGTGCGCAAGATCTGGAGCCGGGTGAACAGGACGGTGGAAGGGGACGGCAATGTTTCGGTCACTGCTGTGGCGGGTGGGAGCGCTGTACTTCGTGGTTCAGCTTGTCGAGCGGCTGAGGGAGCGCAGGCGGAGGCTGAAGGGAGTGGTTCCCGGAGCGGGACGCCAGTCGTCACAGACGGTTCCGAAGTGGCTGAAGCGCAAGCGCCGTCCGATCTGACGGATTAACAAATTGGAAGAGGGTTAAGGGCAAAATGGCAAAGGCAACGACGCTTGAGGCGGTTGGTGAGTCTGGTGGTTCCGCGAAGCGGGCACCGGTTCTGGTGGTGGGCGGTGGCCGGGGAGCGGCTGGCAAGAGCACGGTCCTGGCTCTGCTGGCGTATCGGGCGAGGAACAAGGGTCGTGATGTTCTGGTAGCTGACTTCGATCCACAATCCCGCACGTTGCAGACTCTGTTCCCGGATGCGATTACGCCGAAGTCGGACGAGCTGCCGGACGTTAAGGATCAGTTTGTCGAGCTTCTGAACACGGTCTCCAAGGGAGAAAGTGCTGTTGTCGACTTTGGCGGTGGGGATCGGTTCATGCAAGAGATGGGCAAGGACCTGCCGTGGGTGCGGTACTGCGCGAAGCGTGGGATCGAGCCGGTAGCCGTGTTCGTATTGTCTCCCGACCAGGAGAACCTGAACCACGTTCTGAGCCTGTTCGACAGCGGGCACTTCAACCCGAAGAGAATAATCGTCATCATGAACGAGGGTGTCATCCGGGAGGGCAAGACGACCCGTGGGGCCTTTGACGACATCATGTCGAGTGAGGGCTTCCAGCGCATGGTTAAGGCGGGTGCTATACCGCTGCTTCTGCCGCGCCTTCCCTGCATGGGGGTTCTGACCAAGGCTGCAGCGGCGGATATCGAAGCGATGGATTTCTACGCGGCGGCGGACGGGGCTGGCGGCCTTGAGTTCGTTCAGCAGTTTATGGTCGAGACCTGGATCGATAATTTTGAGTCCAAGATCCAGGCTCTCGGCATTGCGGACTGGCTGCCGTAATGGCTGATGCCGTGGTGGACGACGAAGACCTGCCGGAAGCTCCGGATTGGGCCGACGAGGCGGATATCCCGTCCTGGGCAGAGCCTGACCTGTCGAAGGTTGGCGGGACGGCTGGGAAGTCCGATAAGCCGAAACCCAAGGGGAAGTCCAAAGAGAAATGCTGTCACGAACAGCCGGACAGCAAGTCGGACAAGGGTGCGGGGGAGGCTAAACCTCCCGCCGTTCCGGTGCGCAAGGATGCTGAGAAGTCGGGAGAGGTTCCCGAGCGGGTTGGCATGGAGGCGTTCCGGGAGGGCTGCCGCAATGCCAGCATCGAACCGGGCAAGCCGCTCTACATGGTGCTGGCGACGACCTACCGCTCCGTGCTGGACCTCAAGGACGAGATGCGGGCGTTCGGCAAGGGGGCGGCGCGCGGCCTGACGCCGGAGGGCGAGGCCGACCTGATCCAGCGGATTGCCCGTCAGGCCGAGTTGTCGATGCGGGAGTCCGTCGCGAAGCATCGCATCCGGCTCGGCTTGTGGACCAGTCTGGCGGCCGGGGGAGCGCTCGTGACGGCTCTGGTCGGCGGCGCCCTGGGCGGCTATTGGTTCGGCTGGACCCAGGGACGCGATGCCGTCCAGACCGCGGCGGCGGAGGTCTCTGTGGCGTTCTCCCACGGCAAGCCGGGTGCCCTGGCGGCGGCCGAGCTGCTGCGCTATAACGACGTCTCGCAAATGCTCAAGGCATGCACTGGCGAGGCGGTGTTCGTCTCGAACGGGCGCAAGGCGTGCGCCGGTGCGTTCTGGCTGGAACCGGCCCCAGCAGCGGCGGCGGCGACGAAGTGATCTGGGGTGGGGATGGTGTCGTAGGACTGTCAGGTTGTATCTGTTTGGGTATCCAAGTTAAATCCACGTATTAACGCAAACACAGCAAGGGAATGAGAGATGGATGTGACATACAGCGACAAGAAGGCGCCGCAGGACGTGATGGACGCGGCCATGATCCTGACCGAGGCGTGCTCGGCG
>Ga0209974_10000078_pt1 | contig 26477 bp, 22 predicted proteins | sample InoplaM3SPM_FD_187592 | JGI IMG/M metagenome (GOLD analysis project Ga0209974, IMG submission 187592) | Arabidopsis thaliana rhizosphere microbial communities from the Joint Genome Institute, USA, that affect carbon cycling - Inoculated... | ecosystem: Host-associated > Plants > Roots >...
CGGCGAAGTCGAATCGCTGAAGCCGCTCACGTTCGACATCGCGGATGGCGAATTCCTCGCGATCGTCGGCCCCTCCGGCTGCGGCAAGTCGACGCTGCTCAAGATGCTCGCCGGCCTGCTGCCGGCGTCGCAGGGACGCATCACGCTGAACGGCAAGGACGTTCGCGGTCCGCCGGACGACGTCGGCATCGTCTTCCAGAGCCCCGTGCTGCTCGCATGGCGCACGGTGCTCGCCAACGTCATGCTGCAGATCGAAATGCGGCACCTGTCACGCGAACAGTACCTGCCGAAGGCGAAGGCGTTGCTGCATATGGCAGGCCTCGGCGATTTCGAACGCAAGCTGCCGTGGCAACTCTCCGGCGGCATGCAGCAGCGGGCGGCGATCTGTCGCGCGCTCGTCCACGACCCCTCGGTGCTGCTGATGGACGAGCCGTTCGGTGCGCTGGATGCGATGACGCGCGAGCGGATGAATCTCGAGCTGCAGCGCATCTGGTACGAAACGCGCAAGACGGTCCTGTTCATCACGCACAGCATTCCCGAGGCCGTGTTCCTGGCCGATCGGGTGCTCGTGATGACCGAGCGGCCCGGGTCCATTGCCGCGATCTACGACGTGCCGCTCCCGCGACCCCGCTCGCTCGACGTCATGGGCGATCCAGCGTTCGCGGCGCTCACGCAAACGATTCGCAGGCACTTCTACTCCCAGGGCGCGCTCGACGCGTGATCCGATGAACAAACGCGCGTTGCGCGCACCCCGCTTTGCCGTCACCGCGCTCGAATGTTTCGAGCGCCCGGTGACGCTGCGGCTGCCGTTCCGCTTCGGGGCCGCGACCGTGGAGGAAGCACCGCAGGCGTTCGTGCGTGCGACGATCCGCGGCACCGACGGCCGTGTCGCGCAGGGCTTTGCCGCCGAGCTGATGATTCCGAAGTGGTTCGACAAGTCGGCCGATCGCTCGAATCAGCGCAACGTCGATGACCTGCGCACGTCGCTCGCGCTCGCGAGCGCTGCCTATCGCTCCAATTCGGCGCCGCGAGGCGCGTTCGCTCACGCGGCGTTTCATTACGATGCGCTGCTCGAAAGCGGCGCACGCCACGGCCTGAACGCGCTGACGGCGTCCTACGGCGCGGCACTGGCGGACCGCGCCCTTCTCGATGCGCTGTGCCGCATGCGCGACGTGTCGATCGGCACCGCGCTGTGGCTCAATCTGCCGGGGCTGGGTGCCGAACTGACCCCTGACCTTGCGCACTTCGATTTCGACGCGTTCCTCTCGTCACGTCCCGCTCTGACGGGCATTGACGCGCGGCACACGGTCGGGATCGTCGACCCGTTGACCCCCGACGATGTCGATCGAGCGACTGCGCCCGACGATGGATTGCCGGTCGCACTGACCGAGGTGATCGCGCGTTACCGTAACCGCTACTTCAAGCTGAAACTCTCGGGGGACGTGAATGCGGACATCGCGCGGCTCGCGTCCATCGCCGCGGTCCTGGACGCAACGAGCGATTACCGCATCACCCTCGATGGCAACGAGCAATTTGCCGATTCCAACGCGCTGTCGGCGTTCCAGGAGCGACTTCGAGGAGAGCCGCGACTCGCGCGATTGCGCGACGCCATCCTCTACCTCGAGCAGCCGTTCGCCCGCGCGTTTGCGCTCGACATCGATGTCCGGCCTTTCGCGCGCGACATGCCCCTCATCATCGACGAGTCGGATGCGACGATGGATGCGTTTCCGCAAGCGCGCGCGCAGGGCTATGCCGGCGTTTCCAGCAAGAGCTGCAAGGGCGTCTACAAGTCGCTGCTGAATGCGGCGCGCTGCATTCGCTGGAACGCGGGATTCGCGACATTGCGCGCGTTCATGACTGGCGAGGACCTGACGGCGCAGGCGGGCGTGGCCGTGCAGCAGGATCTGGCGCTCGCGAGCCTCATCGGGCTTACGCACGTCGAGCGCAATGGCCATCATTACGCAAACGGGTTCGCCGGGCAGCAGGCGAGCCTGCGCGAGCAACGCGCGTTTCTCGACGCGCATCGCGATTTGTACGAAGTGGACGGCGACGACGTGCGACTTGCCATTCGCGACGGCCGCATCGCAGTCGGCTCGCTTGCCGCGCGCGGTTTCGCAACCGCCGCGTGGCCCGACGCGGAAACGCTCACGCCGATGCGCACGCAGCCGGAGCCGCACGTCGCGAGCGCCGGCGCACCCACGACCCCTGATGTACGGACTCGACCATGACCGAACTACGCGTCGGCATCATCATGAACGGCGTCACCGGCCGCATGGGCACGAACCAGCACCTCGTGCGCTCGATCAATGCGATCCGCGCGCAAGGCGGCGTTGCGGCGGAAGCCGGCAAACGCATCATGCCCGACCCGATCCTCGTCGGACGCAACGCCGCGAAGATCGAAGCGCTCGCGAAACAGCACGGCGTCACGCGCTGGACGACCGATCTCGACGCCGCGCTGTCCGATCGCAACGATGAGATCTACTTCGACTCGGCATCGACCGGACTTCGCGCGCAACTCATTCGGCGCGCGATCGACGCCGGCAAGCACATCTATACGGAGAAGCCGGTCGCGACGACGCTCGAGGACGCACTCGATCTCTATCGTCGAGCGGAGCAGGCCGGCGTGCGACACGGCGTGGTTCAGGACAAGCTGTGGTTGCCCGGTCTGCTCAAGCTGCAGATGCTGATCGACAGCGGCTTCTTCGGGCGCATCCTGTCGGTGCGCGGCGAGTTCGGCTACTGGGTGTTCGAGGGTGATTGGCAGCCGACGCAGCGACCGTCGTGGAACTATCGCAAGGAAGAGGACGGCGGCATCATCGTCGACATGCTGTGCCACTGGCGGTACGTGCTCGACAACCTGTTCGGCGGCGTGAAAAGCGTGATGTGCGTCGGCGCGACGCACATCGGTGAACGCTGGGACGAGCGCGGGGTCCGCTATACCGCAACGGCAGACGACGCCGCGTACGCGACGTTCGAACTCGCGAACGGCGTCATCGCGCAGATCAACAGCTCGTGGACGACCCGCGTGCGCCGAGACGATCTGGCGACGTTCCATGTCGACGGCACGCTCGGATCGGCGGTCGCGGGCCTGACCGACTGCTGGGTGCAACCGCGCGCGACGACGCCAAAGCCCGTATGGAACCCGGACGTCCCGCAGACGATCGACTTCCTCGGCAGCTGGCAGAAGATGCCCGCCAACCGCAGCTACGAGAACGCGTTCAAGGCGGAATGGGAGCTCTTCCTGCGGCACGTCGTCGACGGCGGCCCGTTTCGCTGGAACCTGCTCGAGGGCGCGAAGGGCGTGCAACTCGCCGAACTCGGGTTGCGCAGCTGGGCGGAGCGGCGGATGCTGGACGTACCAGCCCTGGTGTCGGAGGTGTGATTATTGGAAGCGAACGTCCATCTCGAAGACCGTGCGCAGCAATAATTACACCTCCGACACCGAGGGGCCCAAAGTTCCATGTCATCGATCAAGCTGATCACATCCGATGGCAACGTGGTGCGCTACACGCTCGCGGGCAACGCGCCGCCACGCACCCCCGGCGTGCGTCCGGCGTGGAACCGCGTCGCCTTCGCCGCCGCGCACGTCGTGTCCGACCCGCGGGCGAACGTCGATCCGTGGCTCGCCACCGCGATCGACTGGGATGCGACGCTCGCCTACCGCCGTTACCTGTGGGAACAGGGGTTCGGCGTGGCCGAAGCGATGGACACCGCGCAGCGCGGCATGGGACTCGACTGGCCGACGTCGCTCGAACTGATCGCGCGCACCGTGTCCGAAGCGCGCAGCATCCCAGGTGCCGTCGTGTTCTCGGGCGCAGGCACCGACGATCTGGCGCCCGATCCGAACGGATCGATCGATGAGGTCATCGCTGCGTACCAGGCGCAATGCTCGGCGATCGAACGGCTCGGCGGACGCATCATCCTGATGGCAAGCCGTGCGCTCGCTGCGCGCGCGCGTTCTGCCGACGACTACGCGCTCGTCTATTCGCGCGTGCTGGCCAGCGTCGAGCAACCGGTGATCCTGCATTGGCTCGGCGAGATGTTCGATCCCGCACTAGCCGGATACTGGCTGGGCCGGGAACAGCGCGGACGCGATGCCGATCATTCGCACGCGATGGACGTGTGCGTTCGCGTGATCGCCGAAAACGCGCCGAAGATCGACGGCATCAAGATTTCGCTGCTCGATGCCGGCAAGGAAATCGCGCTTCGCGCACGTCTGCCCGCCGGCGTGCGGATGTACACCGGCGACGACTTCAACTTCGCGTCGCTGATCGGCGGCGATGCCGACGGCCACTCCGATGCGCTGCTCGGCATCTTCGACGCGATTGCGCCCGCGGCGTCCGCGGCGCTGTCGGCGCTCGCAGCAGGCGAGCGCAAGCGTTTCGACGCCATCCTGGAACCGACGGTGCCGCTGTCGCGCCACGTCTTTGCCGCGCCGACGCGCTTCTACAAGACGGGCGTCGTGTTCATGGCATGGCTCAACGGGCATCAATCGCACTTCACGATGGTCGGCGGCCAGCAGAGCGCGCGCAGCCTCGTGCATCTGTGCGAGCTGTTTCGCCTCGCGGACGCCGCGTCGCTGCTGATCGAGCCCGAGCTCGCCGTGCATCGCATGCGGACGCTGCTCGCGCTGCACGGAGTCACCGACTGATGTCGGGCCCCGATCCCGCGCTGCTGTCGATCAATACGGCGACCGTGCGCGCACAGTGGCCGCTCCCTGACATCATCAGCGGTCTCGCCCGCCACGGCATTCGCGGCATCGCGCCGTGGCGCGACCAGGTCGCGGCCGCCGGTCTCGACGACACGGCGCGGCGCATTCGCGATGCCGGGCTCGTCGTGACGGGGTTGTGTCGTGGCGGCATGTTCCCGGCACCCGACCGTGAAGCAAGGCGCGCGGCGCACGACGACAATCGCCGCGCCGTCGACGAAGCGCTGACGCTCGGCGCGCAATGCCTGGTGCTCGTCGTCGGCGGCCTGCCCAAGGATCGCAGCGGCACGATCGTTTCACGCGACCTCGCCGGCGCGCGTGAAATGGTTCGTGACGGAATCGGCCTGTTGCACGAATACGCGCATGCCGCGGGCCTGCGCCTTGCGATCGAACCGCTGCATCCGATGTACGCCGCCGACCGCGCATGCGTCAACACGCTCGCGCAGGCGAACGCGCTGTGTGAAGAGCTCGCACCGAATGGCGACGATGGCCTGGGCGTCGCCGTCGACGTCTACCACGTGTGGTGGGATCCCGACCTGCAGGCCCAAATCCTGCGCGCCGGCGAGCGCAACCGGCTTTACGCATATCACATCTGCGACTGGCTCGTGCCGACGCGGGACCTTCTGAACGATCGCGGCATGATGGGGGACGGTGTCATCGACCTGCCACGGATCCGCGCGTGGATGGAGGCCGCGGGCTACCGCGGCATGCACGAGGTCGAGATCTTCTCCGCGCAGAACTGGTGGAAACGGGATGCGGACGACGTGCTGACGACGTGTCGCCAGCGGCACGCGGACGCCAGCTAGCGCAAGCGCAGGGCTCGAGGTGTCAAGTCAACTCGAGCAGGTGCAGGGGCGTGCCGACTTCTACGCGATCGTCCATTCGCGGGCGCACTTGCGGCACTGCACGCCGAGAGCGCACTGTTCGAACGCGTCGTCCGCGCTCCGTGCGGTGAGCACGGCGAACTTGCCGTAGGCATCGCAGGCCGGGCAGACCGCCTGGCTCGCCAGGTGCTCGGCGCGCGCAAGGCAGCGATGAAACCGTGCCCATGCCGCCGCGCAGAGGCTGCCGCCGATCGCGGCGATGAGGAGCAATTGGAACAACGCCGTTTTCGATCCGTCGACGTCGATGACCTCGAGCGCTATAGCCATCATGATCAGCGCGAGAAATCCCGTCACGAGGCATGCGAAACCTTCGTACAGCTGGCGCTCGTACCAGCGACGGAAGCCGTGCTTGCGAATCGCGTCGGCGAGCGGCATGCGCGGTTCACATCCTGACGGTGGGAACGGCCGGCGGGTGCCCTGCCGCTCGCGCGGGTTTCAGATCAAGCCGATGCTCGCGGCTGCCATGCCGGCCATCATCGAAACGAAGGTCAGCAGCAGCATCGAAATGCCGATGAACTCGGCCTGGTCACGCCTGATCTCCAGTACCGTGGTCGCGCCGACGTAGTACAAGAACAGCGTGTAGCAGAGCGCGAACATCGACACGACGACCATCACCGGCAGCACCAGCGTGACGCCCGAGAGCAGCAGCGGGCTCGCCCCGTGCGCGGAGACCTTGAGCGCCGCCAGATAGTCGCGCTTGCACTGATACATCGGCGCGATCAGCGTCATGATCGCGGCCAGCGCGAAGATCGAGCCGATGATGCCGAAGAACGTCGTGGCCGCGGCGTTGAAGATCTGGTCGGGCGGCACGAGGTAGCCTTGATCGACGTCCCAGGCGCGATCGAAGACGTTCATGCCGATGAACGTTGCGATCGGCGTCAACGCGGAAAGCGGCAGGATGTAACGGCGCAGGAGCACGTCGACGCTGGACGGTTCGCGCGCGATCAGCGCCCATTCGGCGCCGGGCCGGAAAACCAGGTATGTGATGCGGCGCAGTGCTTCCATGCCGGAACGCTCGCTCGTTTGCGCGCCGCGGGCCGCCGGGAAGGCCGGACGCAGCGCCGATTATAGAACCCGCGTCGCGCGGGAACGAGCGCCGCGCGACGTCGGGACCCACGGGTTCCGGTAAGATCGCAAGACCGTTGGTTCGTCGGCGCACGCATCGGGCGTCACGGAGGCAAGGGATGCTGACTGCGGCCGAACCGGTCGCCCGGACCGAGATCGAAGCGTTGCGGCGGTTCACGCCGTTCGACCGCATCGACGAGGCCGCGTTCGAGTTCCTCGCAACGCATGTCATCGCCCGGAACTACGAAGCGGGCGCCGTCATCATCGAGGTCGGCACCGATTCGCCGCGACTTCACGTCATCGAACGCGGCGAAGTGCATTGCTCGCAACCGCGGCTCGACGACGTTCCCGAGGAGCCGTATCCGGTGCTCGGTCCGGGCGACGCTTTTCCAATCGTCGCCCTCGCCACACGCGCCGTCGTCACCGGCGTCTATCGCGCGATGGAAGCGACGCGCTGCCTCGAGCTTCCCGGGTCGGACTTTGCAGAGTGGCTGCGGCGCGCGCCGGCATTCGAGCGCCTTTGCATCGCCCGCATCACGGCGATGCTGCAACAGGCCCGCGCGCGACTGCATGCGCGGTTCACCGAGGTCAGCTCCGAGCAGCAGACGATGGCGAGCCCGCTTCGAGCGATCGTGCGCCGCGAACCGATCACCTGTTCCGCCGATACGCCGATCCGCGAAGCGCTCGCGACGATGCGAGAGGTAAAGATCGGCTCCGTCGTCGTCGTCGCGTCGAACCAGGAACCGATCGGCATCTTCACGCTGCAGGACGTGCTCGACCGCGTCGTGGTCGACGGCGTCGACCTGCGCGCGCCGATCTCCACGGTGATGACGCCGCATCCTCAGACGCTGTCGGCGGAAGCGTCGGCCTACGACGCCGCGCTCGCGATGACGCGTCACGGGATCCGGCATGCGCCGGTGATGGATCAAGGTCGGATGATCGGCATCGTGTCGCAGCGGGACCTCTTCTCGGTCCAGCGGGTGACGCTGCGCCAATTGCCGGAAACGATCGCTGCCGCGAACGACGAGGCGGCGCTTCGGGACGCCGCGCGCGACATCCGACAGTTGACCCGCGACATGCTCGTCAACGGCGTGGCCGCGGAACGGCTCACCCACTTCATCGCGGCGTTGAACGATCGCCTGACGCAGCGCGTGCTCGAGCTCGAACTGGCTCGCCATCGGCTGACCGGCATTCGCTTTTGCTGGATTGCGCTTGGCAGCGAGGGCCGCCTGGAGCAGACGTTCGCGACCGACCAGGACAACGGCGTGATCTTCGCTCTGCCGCCGGGCACGGATCCCGAGGCGTCGCGCGAACGCCTGCTGCCGTTCGCCCGCGCAGTCAACGAGATCCTCGATCGTTGCGGCTTTCCGCTGTGCAAGGGCGACATCATGGCGGGAAATCCGCGCTGGTGCCTGTCGCTGCCGGAGTGGCAACTCCAGTTCTCCGCCTGGATCCGCAATACCGACCCGGAGGCGTTGCTGCACTCGGCGATCTTCTTCGACTTCCGCGCCGTGTTCGGGGATCCGGCACTGGCCGAGCAGCTGCGTGACTGGTTGCTTCCGCTGACGCAGGCGACGCCGCGATTCCTGCTGCAGATGGCGCAAGGCGCACTGGCGACGCGGCCGCCGCTCGGAATCCTGCGCGATTTCCAGTACGACAATTCGCCGGAATTCCCGCATACGCTCGACCTCAAGCTCTACGGATTGCGACCGTTCGTCGAAGCGGCTCGCATTCACGCATTGCGCTTCGGCATCGCGCATACGAGCACGGCGGAGCGATTGCGTCTCGCGGCGCCCGAACTGCATGTGCGAACGGCGGACATGCGAGCCATCGTGGAGGCGTTCTATTTCATCCAGTTGCTGCGGCTACGCCACCAGCAACTCGACCCGGAGGCAACGCGCGCGCCGAACCGCATCGATCCATCGAGGCTCAATGCGTTCGACCGGCGCATGCTGAAGGAGTCGTTCAGGCAGGCGCGCGAACTGCAGCAACGGCTTGCGCTCGATTTCCGGCAATAGAGCGGATCGCACGCGGAGGGACGTCACATGACGAGAGTGACATTGACGGGACAGCGACTGGTCGCGTTGTTCCTGCTCGGCTGCCTGCTGCTCAATTTTCCGCTGCTCTACCTGTTCGAGCGGCCGGCGACGGTCGGCGACGTGCCGCTGCTCTTCGTGTACGTCTTCGTCGCCTGGGGGGCGCTGATCCTGATGCTTGCACTCGTCGTCGAGCGCGCCGACACGGACGGCGCGTCGCGCGGCCCGGGCGCAGGTGGCTGACGCGTGCGACTGGACGGCACCGTCATTGCGGTCGTTGCGCTGGGCTACCTGGGGCTCCTGTTCGCGATCGCCTACGTCGGCGACAAGCGCGCCGATGCGAAACGCAGCCTGATCGCCAATCCATGGGTCTATGCGCTTTCGCTCGCCGTGTACTGCACGACCTGGACGTTCTACGGAAGCGTGGGCCGCGCTGCCGCCACCGGCATCGGTTTCCTTCCGATTTACCTCGGACCGACGCTGATGGCCGTGCTGTGGTGGTTCGTGCTGCGGAAGATGATCCGCATCAGTCACGCGAACCGCATCACGTCGATCGCCGACTTCGTCGCTTCGCGCTACGGCAAAAGCCAGCTGCTCGGCGGACTCGTCACGATCATCGCGGTCGTCGGCATCGTCCCCTATATCGCGCTGCAGCTGAAGGCGGTCGCGATCAGCGTCGGAATCCTGTTGAGCGACCCGGCGACGGCCGAGTCGGCATCGAGCGCGGCCGGGTCGGCGAACGACCACGCGTTCTACGTCGCGGTGCTGCTCGCCGCGTTCACGATCCTGTTCGGCACGCGGCATCTCGACGCGACCGAGCGCCACGAGGGCATGGTCGCCGCCATTGCGTTCGAGTCGCTGGTCAAGCTGCTCGCATTCGTGCTGGTCGGCGCATTCGTCACGTGGGGAATCTACGACGGATTGGGCGACCTCTTTCGCCGTGCCGCCGCCGAGCCGAAGCTCGCGCCCCTGATGAGCCTGTCGTCCGTCGGCGGCCAGTACGCCGGCTGGGGGTCGCTGACGCTGTTGTCGATGTTCGCGATCATGTTCCTGCCGCGGCAATTCCAGGTCGCCGTCGTGGAGAACGTCGACGAGCGCCACCTGCGCAAGGCGGTCTGGATCTTTCCGCTGTACCTGTTCGCGATCAACGTCTTCGTGCTGCCGATCGCGTTCGGCGGGCTGCTGCTTTTCCCCGACGGCCGGGTGGACGCGGATACGTTCGTGCTCGCGCTGCCGCTGCACGAAGGGCAGCTTGCGCTCGCGATGCTCGTGTTCGTCGGCGGGCTGTCGGCCGCCACGGCGATGGTCATCGTCGAAACGATTGCGTTGTCGACGATGGTCTGCAACGACCTGGTCATGCCAATCCTGCTCCGGCTCGGGTTGCTGCGATCGGCCGGCGCACGCGACCTGTCGGGGATGCTGCTCGGCATTCGGCGCGGCGCCATCGCGGTCGTGCTGCTGCTCGGCTACCTGTATTTCCGGCTGGCCGGAGAGGCGTACGCGCTGGTGTCGATCGGCCTGATCTCGTTCGCGGCGGTCGCGCAGTTCGCGCCGGTCATGCTCGGTGGCATGTACTGGCGCAACGGCACGCGCAATGGCGCGGTGGCCGCGCTCATCGCGGGTTTCCTCGTGTGGACGTACACGCTGTTGCTGCCATCGTTCGCGAGATCGGGCTGGCTGCCGATCGAGTTCCTCGAACAGGGAATCTTCGGCGTCGCGCTGACGCGGCCGCAGGCACTGTTCGGTCTGACCGGCCTCGATCAGATCACGCATTGCCTGTTCTGGAGCCTGCTTGCCAACGTCGGGTGCTACGTGGCGATATCGCTCTTCTCGCGGCCGAGCGTCAGCGAAACGGCGCAGAGCGTTCGCTTCGTCGATGCGTTCTCGGGCGCGGCGGCCGCACCGCCCATCTGGCGCGGCAGCGCGTCGCTCGACGAGCTGCGCAAGCTGCTTCGGCGTTTTCTCGGGGCCGCTCGCGCCGACGAGATCTTCGCCGCGTATGGCAGACGGCGCGGATGGTCCGCGCGCGCGCCGGTGCAGGCCGACGCCGCGCTCGTGACGTTTGCGGAGCGGGAACTCGCGGGTGCGATCGGGGCCGCGTCGGCGCGGGCGATCGTCGCTTCGGTCGTGCAGGAGGAGCCGCTGCAGATCGATGACATCATGCGCATCCTGGACGAGACCTCGGAGGCGATCGCGCACAGCCGCGCGCTCGAGCAGAAATCGCGCGAGCTCGAAGCCGCCACTGCGCAACTGCGCGCCGCGAACGAGCGGCTGAAGGAACTCGACCGCATGAAAGACGACTTCGTCAGCACCGTTTCGCACGAGCTGCGCACGCCGCTGACGTCGATCCGCGCGTTTTCGCAGATCCTGTTCAACGACCCGGACACTGACCTCCCGCGACGCAAGGAATTCCTCGGCATCATCGTCAACGAGAGCGAGCGCCTTACGCGGCTCATCAACGACGTGCTCGATCTCGCGAAGCTCGAATCGGGACGCGCAAAGTGGCACGTCGAAACGTTCGACCTGCGGGACATCCTCGCCGCCGCCGTCGCCGCGACCGGCCAGCTGTTTCGCGAGCGCGGCATCGGCATCGACACGCTGACGCACGTCGGCGAGGCGCTCGTCGACGCAGATCGCGATCGCCTGATGCAGGTCCTGATCAACCTGTTGTCGAACGCGGCCAAGTTCTGCGAAAGCGGAACCGGGCACGTGGAACTGGCGCTGCGGCGCGTCGACGGCTTCTTCCAGGTCGACGTGGCGGACAATGGCCCCGGCGTGGCCGACGAAGACCAGGAGTTCATTTTCGAAAAATTCCACCAGGCCGGCGACACGCTGACGGCAAAACCACACGGCACGGGACTGGGCTTGCCGATCAGCCGCCAGATAATCGAGCATTTCGGGGGGCGGCTGTGGTTGCGCAGCGTCCCCGGAGCGGGCGCGACCTTTTCGTTCACCGTGCCCGCGCTGGATCCGGTGCGCGTCACGCCGCCCGAGATGCGTGCTGCGGTGCGCTCGTCGCCATGACCCACAAGGTCCTGATCGTCGACGACGAGCCCAACATCGTCGTCGCGCTCGAATACCTGATGCGCCAGAACGGCTTCGACGTTCGGGCGGCGCGCAATGGCGAGGAAGCGCTTGCCCTTCTCGACGAGTTTCGGCCCGATCTCGTGCTGCTCGACGTCATGATGCCCCGCAAGGACGGTTACCAGGTCGCGCAGACGATCCGCGACACGCCGGCGCTGGCCGGCACCCGGATCGTGATGCTGACGGCGAAGGGTCGGGAAACCGAGATCAGCAAAGGGCTGGCGGTGGGCGCCGACGCCTATATCACCAAGCCGTTCTCCACGCTCGAACTGGTCGAACAGGTCAAGCGGATGCTGGACGCGTGAGCGAGACGCACACGCCTTCCGCGACGTTTCGCTCGAACCTGAAGCTCGCCGTCGCCGTCGGAATCGTATTCGTCATCGTGGCTGCGATCGCGATCGCAGCCGGACTCGTCCTGTGGTCGCGTGTCCAGGGGGAGCTCAGGACAGCGCTCACGCCGATCCTCGACGATTCGAGCGGCCTCGTGCTCGTCTTCGCCGCCTTCCTGCTGGTCGCGCTGACGCTGCTGGTGGGTGCGGCGTTCCGAGCGTACGTCGGCGGCATCGCGCGCCTCGCGGAGGGCGCCCGCGTGATCATCGAGGCCAATCCGGCGCATCGTCTGCCGGTCGAGGGCCCCTCCGAAACGGCGACGCTCGCAAAGCTCGTGAACGAGCTCGCCGAACGCCAGCAATCGGCGTTGAGCAAGGTCGAGCTTCGCGTTCGCGAAGCCAACGCCAGCGTCGAGGAGGAACGGCGCCGGCTCGCAGCGCTGATGTCCGAGTTCACCGACAGCGTCCTCGTCTGCAATGCCGAAGGGCTGATCCTGCTCTACAACGATGCGGCGCGCGTGATGTTCGATGGCGGCGGCGCGGGCGGAGCGCACGACGCCGGGATCCTCGGCCTCGGCCGCTCGGTGTTCGGCATCCTCGACCGCGATCCGATCGCACATGCGCTCGATCTTCTGCGCGATCGGCTGCGCCGCGGCGAACCGAGACCGGTGTCGCAGTTCGCGGCAACGGCACGCGGCCGCCTGATTCGCGTGCGCATGGCGCCGGTGCGCGGCGCCGACGAAGCGGCACCGGAAGCCATTACCGGTTTCGTGCTCACGCTCGACGACGTGACAGGGGCCGTGCAGGGTGGCGAAGCGCGCGATCGTCTGCTGCAGTCCCTGATCGAGGACACGCGAGCCGGACTTGCGAGCATTCGCGCGGCGGTCGAAACGATGATCGGATACGAGGCGATGGAACCCGCGCGACGCGATCAATTCATCGCGATCATCCGCGACGAGGCCGTTCGCCTGTCCGAGCGGCTCCAGGCGGCATCAGCTGATCGGGGCAGCGCCCCCGTTTCGCCCTGGCCCCTCGAAGCCATGAAGGCGCAAGACCTGCTCCGCACGCTGCAGCGCAGCCTGCAGCGCCTCGCCGGCGTGACGGCCACTGCGGAAACGAATGGTGAGGGCCAATGGCTGAACGTCGACAGCTTCGCGGTCGTGCAGGCGTTCTCGGCACTCGCCGCGAGGTTGAACCGCGAGCACGATGTGCGCGAATTCACGCTCGCGCTTTCGCCTGGAGGACGGTTCACGGGCCTCGAGATGACATGGCGGTCGCCTCGCACCGACACGACGATCGTCGCCGCGTGGGAGCAAGAGGACTTGCCGACGGCCGACGGGCACGGGCGGCTGTCGCTCCGCGAAGTTGCCGAGCGGCATGCCGCCGAGCAATGGTGCCGCGCCGACCGCCGGGCGGGCAGCGTGACGTACTGCATGCAACTGCCCGTGGCGACCGACACACCCACGACCCGCGTCGCGGTGCCGCTGGCCGCGCGTCCGGTGTTCTACGATTTCGAGCTATTCGATCGGCCGGACGCGAGCAGCGTATTCGAAAATCGCCCGCTCAGCGAACTCGCGTACACCGTCTTCGACACCGAGACGACGGGACTCAACCCGTCGGCAGGCGACGAGATCGTGTCGATCTCGGCGGTACGGATCCTGAACGGGCGATTGCTTCGCCACGAGAGCTTCGACCAGCTCGTCGATCCGCGGCGGCCGCTACCGTCCGAGTCGGTCCGCATCCATGGCATCACGGCCGCGATGCTCGAAGGCCAGCCGACCATCGTCGACGTGCTCCCGCGTTTCGCCCGTTTCGCGGAAAACACCGTTCTCGTCGGGCACAACGTCGCATTCGACATGCGGTTCCTCGAATTGAAGGAACGCGAGACCGGACTACGCTTCGTTCAGCCGGTGCTCGACACGCTGCTGCTGTCGGCGGTCGTCCACCCGAACTTGCGCGAGCACGAGCTGGAAGCGAACGCGATCCGCTTGGGCATTCCCATCATCGGGCGGCATACGTCGCTCGGCGACGCGATCGTCACGGGAGAGATCTTCGTCAAGCTGCTGCCCCTGCTCGCGGCGGAAGGAATCGTCACGTTGAAGGACGCGCTTGTTGCGTCGCAGCGAACCTACCTGGCACGGGTCAGCTACTGACCCCGACGAAAAAAAGGACGTTGCGGGTGGGCAACACGCCCCGCGTCGAGCACGAAGGCGCCGGCCGGCACCCTTGCCGCAACATCCCGTTACTGTAGAATCGCCCCGACCGCAGACCGGAAAGCGGTTGGCAGGTCCTCGAAGAAGTGCGGCACAAGCCGCCAACAAAAACCACGGCGCCATTCTTCAACTCAGCGGGAGGACACGATGGAACTGACGGCCAGGCATCGCGAGTACTGGCACAAGAATCTCGTCATCACCGGAATACTGTTGTTCGTCTGGTTCGTCGTTACGTTCGTCGAAGCGTGGTTCGCGCGCGAACTGAACGCAATCACCTTCCTCGGCTTCCCCCTCGGGTTCTACATGTCGGCGCAGGGATCCCTGATCGTCTATGTCGTGCTGATCTGGATCTACGCGCGCTACATGAACAATCTCGACAAGCAGTATGACGTCGACGAAGGAGACGATCGATGAATACCGCGGTGATCAGCCAGAAGGCATTCTTCGGCCAGCTCAAGAAGTACTACACCTGGTACACCGGGGGGTTCATCCTGTTCCTGGTCGCGCTCGCCATCGCCGAGCAGCTCGGGATGTCGCGGCGATGGATCGGCTACTGGTTCCTGTTCGCGACTATCGCCCTCTACGCCGGCATCGGCATCATGAGCCGCACGATGGACGCCGCGGAGTACTACGTGGCGGGCCGCCGCGTGCCGGCGTTCTTCAACGGCATGGCTACCGGCGCGGACTGGATGAGCGCGGCGTCCTTTATCGGCATGGCGGGTACCCTGTTTCTCGCCGGGTTCGATGGCCTTGCGTTCGTCATGGGGTGGACCGGCGGTTACGTGCTCGTCGCGCTGTTCCTCGCGCCGTACCTGCGCAAGTTCGGCCAGTTCACGATTCCCGACTTCCTCGGCGAGCGCTACGGCGGAAACGTCGTGCGCAGCGTCGGCATCTTCGCGGCGATCCTCTGCTCGTTCACCTACGTCGTGGCGCAGATCTACGGGGTGGGGATCATCACCAGCCGCATGACGGGACTCGAGTTCGGCGTGGGCGTCTTCGTCGGCCTGGGCGGCATCCTGGTCTGCTCGTTCCTCGGCGGGATGCGCGCGGTCACGTGGACGCAGGTGGCGCAATACATCATCCTGATCATTGCCTACATCACGCCGGTGGTTTGGTTATCGCTCAAGTACACCGGAAACCCGATTCCGCAAATCGCCTACGGGCAGGTGCTGCAGAAGGTCACGGAGCGCGAGAAGGTCCTGACCGACGACCCGAAGGAAAAGGAAGTCCGTTCGATCCTGAAGGCGCGTGCCGACGCCGCCGACGCCAATCTCAAGGGTTTGCCGGGCTCGTACGCGACCGCTAAGGCGGCGGCGGAGAAGAAGGTTGCCGACCTCCGAGCAGCCAACGCCCCGGCCGCACAGGTCACCGCGGCCGAGACGGCGCTCAAGGACTTCCCCGCGGATGCCGACGCGGCGAAGGCGATGTGGACGACCGAGAAGGGACTTGCCGCGCGCGCTGCGCCGCCCAAACCACACGCAACGCCGTTCCCGGGCGCGACCGAGGAGGCGCGCAACATCGCGCGCAACAACTTCCTCGGCATCGTGTTCTGCATGATGTTCGGCACCGCTGCGTTGCCGCACATCCTGATGCGCTACTACACGACGCCGAGCGTCCGCGAAGCGCGCAACTCGGTGTTCTGGTCGCTGTTCTTCATCTTCCTGCTGTACTTCACCGCACCCGCGCTCGCGGTGCTCGCCAAATACGACGTTTACTCGTTCCTAGTCGGCAGCAGCTTCGCGCAGTTGCCCGCGTGGGCGGCGAATTGGGCGCAGGTCGATCCCGGCATGCTATCGATCAAGGACATCAACGGCGACGGCATCGTGCAGCTCGCCGAGATCGTGCTCGGCACCGACATCATCGTGCTGGCGACGCCCGAGATCGCGGGCCTGCCCTATGTCGTGTCCGGACTGGTGGCGGCAGGCGGCCTCGCGGCAGCGCTTTCAACGGCCGATGGCCTGCTGCTGACGATCGCCAACGCACTGTCGCACGATCTGTATTACAAGATGATCGATCCGAACGCTTCGACAAAGCGCCGCGTGAGCGTGTCGAAGGCGCTGCTGCTGGTCGTCGCCGTCATCGCGGCCTACGTGACCTCGCTCAAGCCGGGGAACATCCTGTTCCTCGTCGGCGCGGCGTTCTCGCTCGCGGCTTCGGCGTTCTTCCCTGCGCTGGTGCTCGGCGTTTTCTGGAAGCGCGCCAACAAGTGGGGAGCGGTCGCCGGCATGGTGGTCGGACTGGGCATCGCCATGTATTACATGGTGCGGACGTACCCGTTCTTCGGCGGCGTGGCGGCAAACCAGTGGTTCAACATCGCGCCGATCTCGGCCGGCATCTTCGGCCTGCCCGCGGGTCTCATCACGATCTGGATCGTGAGCCTGCTGACGCCCGAGCCGAGCGCCAAGGTGAAGGAGCTCGTCGAACACGTACGCTATCCGAACCTGCGCGGTACCCTGTCCCCCCAGGCTGGGTGACGGCGCGTCCCCGGTCGTGCGAGGAGGCCCGCTTCGGCGGGCTTCCTGCTTTGTAGAGGCACGGGCAGGCATCCGCGGCGCTTCGCGCGCGATCTCGTGAACATTGCCAAGTGACGTTCGATTGCTGGCGCCATCTGAAAGTGGCGCACTTCTGGCTATTGCTGCGACAGCGCGACCGCGCGGCCGCTGCGTTGCACACGGCGCTCGCACTCGATCCCGATTGCGCGAGCGCGGCGAGTGAACTCGGGCACCTGCACGGTGCGCAGGGCGATTATGCGGTCGCCACGCGCTACCTCGAGCGTGCGCGAACGCTTGCACCGGCCGACGGCGACATCGCTTTCAACCTCGGTTTCGTCCGCGAACGTGCCGGCGAGCATGAGGCGGCGATCGCCGCATTCCGGGACGCGGTCCGTTTGAATCCGGCCATCGACCGCGCGTGGTTCGGCATGGGCCTCGCGATGGCCGCGCTCGGCCGCCATGCAGAAGCCGCCGAGTCACTGGAGGAAGCGGCGCGGCTGCAACCGATGAATCCGCATGCGTTCTACGCGCTCGCGATGGCGTATCACTCGCTCGGCCGACGCGACAAGGTCCAGAAGATCGTCGAGCGTCTGCGAGGCTTCGATCCGAAGATGACCGCTCGTCTCGAGCACGACGTTGCGCAGCCGGCACCGTGATGCTGCAGCTCGTCGTCATCGCCAAGGCCATCAACGAAGTCGCGCTGATGGCGCTCCTCGGCCAGGGCGCGCTGTACGTGCTGGCGGGCGCGAAGCGCGAAACCAATCCCGTCTATGCGATCCTGAAGGCGATCACGTCGCCCGTGATGAAACTCTCGCGCGCGATTACGCCGCGCGTGGTGCTCGACCAGCACATCGGCTTTGTCGCGCTGTTCGTGGTGCTCATCGTGGAAGCGCTGCTGATCGTCGCCAAGGTCTATCTGGTGCTCGCCGCGCCGCGCTGAGGTTTCAGGAGCCCCCGCAGCCGTCGAGCGGCAGCGGGAGCGTCTGCAGCACGTCGCCGTTGGACGCGCGCTGGACGAAGGCGACGATCGCGGGTGACGTACCGGCTTCGACGGGGCGCGCGATATCGACGCGCATGTCGATCCGACCTCGCGCATCGGGCGGCCCCGACGTGTGAAGACTCCGCACGACGTGATCGTGAGAAAGACGCACGCCGCGGTTTTCTCCGGCGCGCACATCGGAATGGAGACCGCTGTCGACGAACGCGACGAAAACGCGCGCGTCGTCGCGCAGCGCGGCTTTGTCGATCGTCGCCTGGATGTCCACGACGACCGACGTGCGCGATGGCGTGGCGCTCGCTTCCAGCACCGCGCGCGCCGGACGTTGCGCAGCCGCGTCGATCGTTGCGTCGCCCCTTGCCTGCCATGCCGCAAAGTCACGCCCCTGCACGAGCACCTGCGGCGTGTAGACGAACGTCGCGCGGTTCGCGCGCATCGACGCATACTGGCGCGCCGTGTAGGCCGGCGATGCGAAGCGATCGACCCAGCCGAGCCGGGCCCAGTAGTCGACGTGAAAGGCGAGCGGCACCGCGCGGATGTCTCGCGCGGCGAATCGAGACCCGAGCCACCGATCCGCGGGCGGGCAACTGTTGCATCCTTCGGAGGTATAGAGCTCGACCAGCGGGCGCACGCGCGCATCGCTGGTTGCGCGGCAGGTTTGCGCGAACGCGGACGATGTCAGCGTCGCAACCGACAGCGCTAAGATGATTCGCCAGGGAGGCATGGGCAATGGTCGTTCGACCAGCCGAGGCCTTACGCGCTGAAAGGGTCGGTCAGGCTCGACTTCCCGGTATGCGCACTGCAAATGCGACGGGTCGCCCGCAACGTCGAGCCAGACCCTGCTTTCGTCATGCATCGCTGTGCTAGGCTTGCGCGCGCAGGCGGCGTCCGTGTTCGATCCGACCGGGAGGACTCGTGGGCATCATGTCGATCATCTGGATGATCATCGTCGGCTTCATCGTCGGCGTACTGGCGCGCTGGGTGTACCCGGGCGCCATCGCAATGGGCTTCTGGGCTACGGCGATCGTCGGCATCGTCGGCTCGCTCGTCGGCGGCGTCATCGGCGGGATCATCTGGCGATCGCCCGACGGCAGGTTCCATCCCGCCGGGTGGATCCTGTCGATCGTCGGCGCGCTGCTCGTGCTCTGGCTGTACCTGAACTACATCGCGAAATAGTCCGGCTCGCGCCTATCGACGGCGGCGATGGCCGGCAGGACTCCGGCCGATCCGGCTAGACGAGTTCGGCGGCCGGTCCGAGAATCTGCTCGCGCAGCTCCCGGTACCGCGGCAGCTGCGGCGGATAGATGCAGACGTACTTGACCTGCGCCGCCTGCAGGCAGCGCTGCTTGATCGTTTCGAGCTTCTGGTCGCGGGGATCGATCACCTGGTCGGGCTCCTTCGCATCGACGATCGCGACGATCGTCATGTCGCGGTCGCAGACGACGAAGCCGACGTGCTGATTCGCGATCTTGCGAAAGGCGCGGAGCCGCTCCATTCCCTGCGGCCCGATCTTGACCTGCAGAACGTCAGCCAACCGCACGCGGGCGAAGATTTCATGACGCGGAAAGGCGGCCTTGAGCAGCAGAAAGACGACGTTTTCGGCCTTTGACAGGAAGCGCGGCCGCAACAGGTACAGGCCAGGCACTTCGGCGGACGACAGGAGGCGCGTCGTTTCGCCCTCGGTCCACTGGGCGACGGCAGTCGGGCCGTCGATCGACGAGCGGGCACCCAGGGGCGCCTCGCGATTGCGGCGCATCAGGCCGGCGACGATCACCGCGGCCAGCGTGATGACTGCAATCCCGAAGATCAGGCCGGCTGTCATCGCATGCCGCGAACCGGGCGCTTCGACACGACTTTCGCGGACGATGACTGAAGCATAACGGTTGCGGTTTCCCGGACTTTACGCGGGCCGCAGTCAGTCTAAGGCATTTTCTCATCTGTCGCCGACAACCCCGCGTGAAAAAAGGGCGCGCCGGCCGTTCGCGGTGGCATCGCCGCAACGCCCGGGCAGCGAGGGCGCGAGCCTGCAGCGCGGGGTCGAGGGCCCGGACGTATTGGTTGCCGCAAACAAACAGGCCCGCATCGCTACGGGCCTGTCATCACTGCGAACGGTGTTCGGGTGCGACCGAAATCGCATGTCCATGTCGCCCATGCCGCCCATGCCACCGCCACCGCCCGGCATCGACGGCTTGTCGTCCTTCGCAGGCGAGCGTCCGCGGCTGGAATTCCGCGATTGCTAAGGGCGGATCACGTGGTCCGCTCTCAGCTCGACTGACGTAGGAATGGTCACGCCGATGGCCACCGCGGTCCTGAGGTTGATGGCGAAATCGAATTCGGTCGGAAGCTCCACCGGCATCTCGGCAGGATCGGCGCCGCGAAGCAGCCGATCGAGTATTGCAATCCCGCGGGCCGATGGCTTCGGCGAAAACGACATCAGCCCGCCCGTTGTCACGAAGTCCCGGTCGGGGCCGATTGCAGGCAGTCTGAGGGCAATCAGATCGTTGGCAATGCGCTGCCACATATGGCTGCGGATCCACGCGTGCGGCGGGATGATGACCGCATCCGCGCGCGCGCTTCGGAGCTCGCTAAAAAAATGGTCGAGATCCGCGGGACCGGCGACCGCGATCGCGCGCACAACGATCCCAAGTGCCCGGGCGGTCGCGACCACATCGCGTGAAACGCCGACTTGTGGGTAGGCGACGAGCACAGCCTTCGGTTGAATCTCCTTGATGAGCTGCAGCATCTTGCCGTCATAAAGTCCTTCGCAAAAGCCGGTCAGGTTGCCGCCGGGACGCGCAAGGCTCGCCACCAATCCGCTGGCGACGGGATCGCCGCCGACGTTGAAAAGAATGGGAATGGTTCGTGTCGCTCGCTGCATCGCTCGCGCGGCGGGCGTGCCAAATGCGATGACGACGTCGAGCCGCTGCGCGGCGAAGTCGCGTGCGATCTCGGCCAGCTCGTCCGGCCCCACGCCTCCGCGCCGCTGAAATTCGATCGTCTGTCCTTCCACCCACCCGTACTTGCGCAAATCTTCGGCGACCTTCGGGGCCGGTCCCGCCAACGCCTCCCCTTGAAAGATCGCGCCAACGCGCTTCATCTGCTGCGGCCGCTGGGCGAGTGCGAGCACCGACGCGCCGCTCAACCCGGTCGCGAGCGCGGTCATGAATGCACGGCGATGCATCGTGCGACCTCGTAACATCCGTCGCCCGGCAAGCGATACGACAAACTTCGGCCGCCCTGTCGGCGGTTGTCGGTCGCGGAGCGAGTGGAGACTGTAGGCCGACGACGCTGCACCGGTCAATGCGCGGCCAACGCGCGCATGCGCAGCGCCGTTCTGACGCGTGAATGAAGCGAGCGACGAAGCTTGTGCCGTACCGGTCAAAGGTGTACACGTCATCGAGACACGATCGCAGTACGCACAACCGCGCGTGTCCGCGGAGCCAGGGAGGATCCGACAATGAACTGCCCACGCAGGCAGGTTGCGATGTCGGTCGCCTTGCTGGTCGCGGGCAACTGCGCTCGGGACGTCATCGCACCCGCTTCCGCACAATCTGCGGCGGAAGATTCTCCCGGCGTGGCGGTTCTCGAAAAAATCACCGTCACGGGCACGCGCATTCCGGCCGTCGACGGCCAAACCGGCCTGCCGGTACAGGTCATCAGCCGCGTTGAAATCGAGCGCGCGAACTTCCAGACCGCTGAAGAACTCGTTCACGCGATATCCACCACGTACACCGGGTTTACCGAGGCGCAGAGCCTCGGCGGTACCGGGCAACCCGGCTTCGCGGCGGCCGCGCTACGTGGAATCGGGCACCAGGCAACGCTGGTGCTGTTGAACGGACGGCGGATCGCAAACTACGCATTCACGACGATCGGCGCCGATCTCAACGCCATCCCGCTCGCCGCGGTCGAGCGCGTCGAGGTGTTGAGAGACGGCGCGAGCGCAATCTACGGCAGCGATGCGATGGCGGGCGTCATCAACTTCATCCTGCGCAAGGACTATCGGGGCGCCGAGATTCATGCGCAATACACGTCCCCCGAGCATACGGGCGGCTATTCTCGGCGCTACACGGTGACGGCCGGCTATGGCGACTTGGCGGCGCAACGGTTCAATGCGTTCGCCATGGTCGATCATCAGAAACTCGGCGGCATTCAGGGCAGCGATCGCCCGTTCGCAGCGCGCGCTTATATCCCGAGCGAGAACTTCGACCGCACCAACATTCACTCGGTGCCTGCGAACGTCGATACTCCGCTCGGCGTTCGCAATCCGACCGGCGACCCGAGTAACGGTTACGCAACGCCTGCATGCGATCCGCCGCGATCGTTTCCCACTGCGGGCAACGCCAACCGATTCCAGTGCCGCTTCGGGAGTACCGACGGGCAGACGATCGTCGATCCGAGCGAGCGCGTCAGCGTCGTCGCTGCACTCAAGTGGCAGATGACGCCCGACCATGCGGTCTTCCTGCATGGGATCTACACGCGTAACGACTTCGTGTTCGCCATCGGTCCGCTGCCGGTCTCGAATCAGGTCACGGTTGGGGGTGCCCGTTTTCTGCTGCCTCCGACCAGCGCCTTTTATCCGCATGCGTTCGCCGCCGCGTTCGGCATCGACGGCAAGCCGCTGAATGTCTTCTGGCGCGCCATCGAACTCGGACCGCGAGTCATAGCACCGACCTCCGAGCAATGGAGCGTCGTTGCCGGTTTGCAGGGAAAGATCCTGGGGTGGGACTACGACGGCGCATTGAATTACAACCAAAGCAACATCGACAGCCGTTACGCGGGAAGCAACGCGCGCCAATCCGCGATCATTCCGCTGGTGAACAGTGGCGTCGTCAACCCGTTCGGCCCCAATTCGCCGGCGGTGATCGATGCGCTGGCTGCCACGGAAGTGAATCGCACGCTTCGGACGGGACGCGCTTCGTTGACGTCGCTCGATTTCCACGTCGCGAAGGAACTTCATCGGCTTCCGGCCGGGCCCATCGCGCTGGCCGCCGGGGTGGACGCGCGAAGGGAACGGGTCGAACAGGTCTCGGATCCGATTCTGGAGTCCGGCGACATCATCAACGTCGGTGCGCTACCGTCGCTTGCGGGAAGTCGCACGGTGCTCGCAGGTTTCGCCGAAGCGAACGTACCGTTGTTCCCGTCGTTCGAAGCGAATGTCGCGGTCCGCTACGATCACTACAGCGATTTCGGCAGCACGACGAACCCGAAGCTCTCGCTGCGCTGGCAGCCGCTGCGCACATTGTTGCTGCGCGCGTCGGCCGGAACCGGTTTTTTCGCCCCGAGCCTTACCGGATTGAATCAGCCGCTCGTGGCGGGATTCACGAACAGCGTGAGCGACCCGGCGCGGTGCCCGCAGGTCACGGTGGATTGCAACCGGCAATTTCCGACGATCTTCGGCGGCAACCCGGCGTTGCAGGCGACCAACTCGCAGCAATGGAGCGTCGGCGCCGTCTGGGCGCCGATCACCGGGCTATCGCTCGGCGTCGACTACGTTTCGCTGCTGCAGAAGAATCGGATCAATGCCTTTTCCCCACTCGACATCTTTCTCCAGTGCCCGGACGGGATCACCGGGCGGACATGCTTTCTGATCCACCGGGCTCCGACGGAACCCGTTCATCCGACGCTGCCTGGACCGATCGTCCGGATCGACCAGTTCCTGACGAATCTCGGCAATTTCAAGGTGACGGCAGTCGACGTGAGCATTCAGTATCGCGGACCGCCCAAGAACTGGGGGGCCGTCAACCTGATGCTGAACGGCACGTACACGATCCAGGACTCCCCGCAACAGCTGGACGGCAGTTACGTTAACCTCGTCAATCACTACGTCGCAGGCGCGGGCGGACTCTCACCGTATTGGCATCACTTTCTGATGCTCGACTGGACGCATGGGCCGTGGTCGATCACGGTCACCGAGAACTACCAGACCGGCGGCTACGATCAGCCGCCCGCCACCGGCGGCCGCCAGCGATTCATCGGCGACTACGACATCTGGAACGTCGGCGTCCGCTACACGGGCTTCCGCAACTGGACGCTCTCGGCCGGCATCAAGAATCTATTCGACCGCGACCCGCCGTTCTCGATACAAAGTCAATCCTCGCAACTCGGCTTCGACCCTTCGTACGCGGACCCGCACGGACGATTGTTCTGGGCAGGCGTGAGGTACGTCTTTCATTGAGCCAAACGCCCTACTGCCCCAAAACACAAAGGCCCGGTTGCCCGGGCCTTTGCGCAATGCGTTGAGGCTTGGACGACTTACATGTCCATGTCGCCCATGCCGCCCATGCCACCGCCACCGCCCGGCATCGACGGCTTGTCGTCCTTCGGAAGCTCCGCGACCATCGCGTCGGTCGTCAGCATCAGGCTCGCGACCGAAGCCGCGTTTTGAAGTGCGAAGCGCGTCACCTTCGTCGGATCGACGACGCCCATCTCGACCAGGTCGCCGTACTCGCCCGTCTGCGCATTGAAGCCGTAGTTGCCCTTGCCTTCGACGATCTTGTTGACGACGACCGACGGCTCGTCACCGGCGTTGTTGACGATCTGGCGCATCGGCTCTTCGAGCGCACGCAGCACGATCTTGATCCCCGCGTCCTGGTCGGCGTTGTCGCCTTTCAGGTTCTTGAGATTCGCGCGGGCACGGAGATAGGCGACGCCACCGCCGGCGACGATGCCTTCCTCGACCGCTGCGCGCGTCGCGTGCAACGCGTCCTCGACGCGGGCCTTCTTCTCCTTCATCTCGACTTCGGTCGCCGCGCCGACCTTGATCACCGCGACACCGCCGGCGAGCTTGGCAACCCGCTCCTGCAGCTTTTCCTTGTCGTAGTCGGACGTGGCTTCCTCGATCTGCTTGCGAATGTTCTTCACCCGCGCCTCGATCGCGGCCTTTTCACCCGCACCGTCGATGAGCGTCGTGTCTTCCTTCGCAACTTCGACGCGCTTCGCACGACCGAGATCCTTGAGCGATGCGTTCTCGAGCTTGAGACCGAGTTCCTCGGCGATGACGGTACCGCCGGTGAGAATCGCGATGTCTTCCAGCATCGCCTTGCGACGGTCGCCGAACCCCGGCGCCTTGACGGCGACGGTCTTCAGGATGCCGCGGATGTTGTTGACGACGAGCGTCGCGAGCGCTTCACCGTCGACGTCTTCGGCGACGATCAGCAACGGGCGACCGGCCTTGGCGACCTGCTCGAGCAGGGGCAGCAGATCCCGGATGTTCGAGACCTTCTTGTCGTGCAGGAGGATGTACGGGTCTTCCAGGACAGCGACCTGCTTGTCCGGATTGTTGATGAAGTACGGCGAGATGTAGCCGCGGTCGAACTGCATGCCTTCAACCAGGTCGAGCTCGTTCTCGAGGCCCTTGCCGTCTTCGACGGTGATCACGCCTTCCTTGCCGACCTTGTCCATCGCTTCGGCGATCGTCGTGCCGATCGATTCATCCGCATTGGCGGAGATCGCGCCGACCTGTGCGATTTCCTTGCTGGTCGTGCACGGCTTGCTGATCTTCTTCAGCTCCTCGACGACGGCGATGACCGCCTTGTCGATGCCGCGCTTGAGATCCATCGGGTTCATGCCGGCGGCGACGTACTTCATGCCTTCGGCGATGATCGATTGCGCAAGAACGGTGGCCGTCGTCGTGCCGTCACCGGCGACGTCGGACGTCTTCGACGCGACTTCCTTCACCATCTGCGCGCCCATGTTCTCGAACTTGTCCTTGAGCTCGATTTCCTTCGCGACCGACACCCCATCCTTGGTGATCGTCGGGGCGCCGAAGCTGCGCTCGAGGACGACGTTGCGGCCCTTCGGCCCCAGCGTGATCTTGACCGCGTTCGCGAGAACGTTTACGCCGGAAACCATCCGGTTGCGGACGTTTTCGCCGAAGCGGACGTCTTTAGCTGCCATGTTGACTCTCCTACGTGTGCTTTAAGGGGTTGGGTTCAGTCGACGATGCCGATGATGTCGTCTTCACGCATGTGCAGCAGGTCCTTGCCTTCGAGCTTGAATTCCTGGCCCGAGTACTTGCCGAACAGGACCTTGTCGCCGGGCTTGACGCCCATGGCCACCAGCTTGCCGTTGTCGTCGGTCTTGCCAGGGCCTGCGTAGACCACTTCCCCCATCGAAGGCTTTTCGGCGGCCGTGTCCGGAATGACGATTCCGCCGGCCGATTTACGCTCCTCTTCGAGGCGCTTGACGATAATGCGGTCGTGCAGGGGACGAAGCTTCATGTCAGTGCTCACTCCTGAAAATTATTCGACTGGAAAACAAGGACTTGGGTCGCTGAAACGCGGAAAGCGTCGCGCGGATGCCCTGCGCGTCGGCCGCCTGTTAGCACTCAGTCATTGCGAGTGCTAATAGTACGTCGGTCGCGCCGCTATTTCAAGGGTTTGGCGGAGAAAAATCGCCGCCCAGCGCCTTGATCAGATCGATCGTCGCCGCGTACCTCCTGCCCTGGAGGTCGATCGCATCGCGTTCCTCGGCGAACGCCTGCGCCTGGACGACGACGACGTTCAGGAATCCCACCAGGCCCGCCTTGTACTGATTGGTCGTCAGTTCGAGCGACTGGCGCGCCGCGGCGAGTGCCTGCTGCTGCACGGCCGCTTCCTCCGCGAGGATGCGCAGCGTGGACAGCGCATCCTCGACCTCCCGAAAGGCCGTCAACACGGTCTGGCGATAGT
>Ga0209974_10000079_pt1 | contig 26414 bp, 26 predicted proteins | sample InoplaM3SPM_FD_187592 | JGI IMG/M metagenome (GOLD analysis project Ga0209974, IMG submission 187592) | Arabidopsis thaliana rhizosphere microbial communities from the Joint Genome Institute, USA, that affect carbon cycling - Inoculated... | ecosystem: Host-associated > Plants > Roots >...
CCGAGCAGCGACATGCACACGTTTCCCTGGGCGAGGGCGGGATCGGCGCCAAAGCCGGCGGTGGCCGTCCGGCGGTGGGCGTCGAGGCCAGCCTCATCGGTCACCTCTTCTATGTCCAACTCCGCGACGACCTGGTTCGCGATGGCGTCGTGGTCGATCGGGAAGGCGACCATGCCCGGAGTTGTCTGTTTGGGCGCATCGGGTCCGAGTCCGGCCCGGATCAGCGTCGGGATGAATCGATCATCGATGCCCTCCCGCAGGCGAACGACGAATCCGATGTCCTGCGCGCGTGCCTGGGCCACGGCGACCAGCAGGGCCGCGGGTTTCGTGTCGTAGCCTTCGACCAGGATCTGGTTGAACCAGTCCATCGGGAGGCCGGTCAGCAGCGTGACCACCCCACCGCTGCGGGCCACGGTGGTGCGAGCGTGACAGCTCGCGACGCCAGTCAGGTACCCGATCCAGTTCTCGTGCTCCAGGGCGGAAAGGTCAGGCATCGCGCAGCCAAGGGTAATCGGCCTATTCTGCGCGGGCGAGGCGGAGCCACCAGCACACACGGAGGAGCCCAGCATGGATGAGCACCCCAACGCGACGCTGATCCGGGCGATGATCGACGACCCGGTCAACTACGAGGACGCCTTCGTGACCGATGACGTGGAATGGCACTTCATCGGGTCGATACCGCCGCTGCACAGCAAGGCCGAGCTCGTCGCACGGCGGATGGCGGGCGGCAGCGGCTCGCAGTTCGAGCAGATCGCCGCCTCGACCCACGACGTCATCGCCAACGACGAGCACGCCATCGCCTTGCTGGAAACGACGTTCCGTCGCAAGACGGATGGCGCGTTGCTCACGTACCGGACTGCCGAGATCTATCACATGCGCGACGGCAAGATCTCTGCGCGCTGGGCCTTCTCCGACGACACGGACGCGATCAACAAGTTCTTCGCCAGTTGAACGGTGGTGTGCCAGATCACGAAGCCCTGAGGGATCAGTGGGCCATCGACCGGGTCACGCTGCGGTTTCGAGACCGGGATCTCGAGCATTCCTTCCAGGCGGCATTCGCCCGGCAGAACCTCACCAACCTCCGCGTCGGCCACCTCCTTGGCGCGATCCTGTGGGTGGTCTGGGGGGCGCTCGTCCGCGACCACCTGGTGGGCCAGAGCGACTTTGACTTCCTCGTGCGGTACGGGGTCTTCATCCCGATGGCGCTGGCCGGCCTTGGGCTGACCTTCTGGCGCCACTACCCGCGCTGGTGGAAGCTCGAGATCGTGACCCTCCTGCTCGCCACCGCCTTCACATGGATCGACTACGCGACCCAGATCAAGGGCCTGCCGGCGGATTACGGGTACGTGGGGCTGATCCTCATCCAGACGATCGCGTTCAGCATCATGCGGGTGCCGTTCACGCTGATTGGGCTGCTGGACCTCGCCACGTCCCCCGTCTACCTCATCGTCGCCGTCTCGTCGGGCTCGCTGGGAGGGGCGCAGGCACTCTTGGCGGGCTTCTACTTCGCCTCGTTCGGGGCCCTGGGACTCATCGTCGCGTACGTGCTGGAGTTGACGGCGCGCAACCTGTTCGTCCGCGAGCAGCAGCTGGCCCAGGAGCGGAATCGGTCAGACTCGCTCCTCCTGAACATCCTGCCCCAGGCCATCGCCGACCGGTTGAAGGCGCGTGACGAGAGCGGGAGCGCCGAGCCACTGGCCGACGCGCTGGACGAAGTGACTGTCCTGTTCGCCGACGCAGTCGAGTTCACCCAGCAGGCCGCGAAGACCCGGGCCGACGAGCTCGTCGAGGCGCTCGATGGCCTCTTCTCCCGGTTCGACGAGCTTGCTGATCGGTACGGCCTCGAGAAGATCAAGACCGTGGGCGACGCCTACATGGCGGTCGCCGGCGCCCCGCAGCCGCGCCCCGATCATGCGCAGGCAGCCGCCGACATGGCGCTTGCGATCCGGGAGCTTCCGGCCGAGCATTGGCCGACCGGCGATCCGATCCGCGTCCGAGTGGGCATCTCTTCAGGGCCGGCGGTGGCCGGGGTCATCGGCCAGCGGAAGTTCGCCTACGACCTGTGGGGCGACACGGTCAACCTCGCCAGCCGGCTCCAGGCGCTTGGGCAGCCCGGCGAGATCCTCGTGTCGAAAGGCGTGGTGGATCGCCTCGGCGAGGGCTACGAGCTTGGTCCCGAGCTGGTGCTGGACGTGAAGGGCCGGGGACCGACGCAGGCGCGCTTGCTCCTGGGCCGCAGCTCCGGCTTGTAGCCGCGGACGGGGCTCCTGCCGTGGCCGTGTAGGATGCCGCCCTCATGGCTGTGGAGAGCGAGGTCATTGGGCGCGAGCAGGAGCTCGCGGCGATCGATGCGTTCCTGGACGCTCCACCCGGCGGCCCGGCCACACTCCTCGTGGAGGGTGAGGCGGGCATCGGCAAGACTACGCTGTGGCTGGCGGCGGTACAGGCTGCGCGGACCCGTGGGCAACAGGTGCTGGATGCTGTTCCAGCCGAAGCCGAGCGCGACCTGCCCTTCTCCGCCCTGGGCGATCTGCTCGATGGGGTGATCGACAGCGTCATCGACCGACTGCCGCCGCCGCAGGCTCGGGCGCTGAAGGTGGCGCTCCTGCTCGACGACGAGGGCAGCCGGTCGCCTGATCGGCGGGCCGTGGCACTGGCGGTGCTGTCGGCCCTTCGGCTGCTCTCCGCGAATGGCGCGGTGCTGATCGCGATCGATGACGTGCGGTGGCTCGATGCGGCATCGGGCGACGTCCTGCGGTATGTGGTTCGCCGCCTGCGGAGCGAGCCGATCCGCCTCCTGCTCTCCTCGCGGCGAACCGGCCCCGCTACCGACTATGCAGAACTCGACACGACGCTGCCCGCTCAATCGGTCCATCGATTGTCCGTAGAACCCCTCAGCCTCCGGGCCCTTGGTTGGCTCCTGCGGCTCCGGTTGGAGGCGCAGTTCTCCCGGCCGGACCTCCTACGCTTGCACGGGCTCTCCGCAGGGAACCCCTTCTACGCCCTGGAGCTTGGACGGGCCCTCCGCGAGGGAACCCTCAGCCTTCAGGCCGGGAGCCGCCTGCCGGCGGGGGTGGAGCAGCTGGTGAGCGCGCGAATCGAGGCGCTGCCCACCGCAACGCGTGACGCGTTGGCCGCCGCAGCAGCGGTTGCCGAACCGACCTTCAGCCTGCTTGAGGCTGCCACCGGAAAGCGGGCCCGCATGGCGCTCCGACCGGCCGTTGATGCGGAGGTGATCGTCATCGATGGCGACGCCATCCGCTTTGTGCACCCGCTCCTGGCCTCCGCCGCGTATGGATCGGTCAGCGCCTCCCGAGCCCGGCAGCTGCATGCCGCCCTCGCGGGAGCCGTCGGCTCGGCCGATGAACGCGCGCGACATCTCGCGCTGTCGTCGGATGAGCCCGACGAAGCGATCGCGGCCGCGCTCGAGGAGGCTGCGCGTCGCACCCGCACTCGTGGAGCTCCGGGCATGGCCGCCGAGATGCTCGACCAGGCGTATGACCTGACCCCCGACGCCCACCTGGAGCACCGGATCCGAAGACGAGTCCAGGCCGCCGAGTACCACCTCGAGGCGGGCGACACCGGGAGAGCACGTGGAGAGCTCGAGGAGCTTCTGGCGCTGGCCGCTACCGGGCCTCAGCGCGCCGAGGTTCTCGTCAACCTGGCCGCGATAGATATCACGCTCAAGGTGGGGCCCGAATGGGCCGCGCAGCTGTACACGGAGGCCGCCAGTCATGCCGGCGACGATGCGCGGATCCAGGTCCGGGTAGAGGGGGGCCTTGCCTGGTGCGCCCACCTTGCTGGGGACCTTTCGCGAGCCGAGGCGCATAGCCGGGCGGCCGTCAAGCTGGCGGAGCAGCTCGGAGACGAACCGATGCTGGCCACGACCCTCGCAAACCATGCGTTCATGGAGTTCCTCATGGGCCGCGGCTACCCCGCAGCTGAGATGCGTCGTGCGCTCGATCTCCAGGCCCGGAGCGACCGCTTCATGCCGATGTTCGGCCGTCCGAGCTGGATCGACGGCATGCTCCAGGGCTGGGCCGGCAATCTCGAGTCGGCGATCGCTGGACTCGCGCAGGCACGTGCGCAGGCGGAGGAGCGTGGCGATGAAAGTGCCCTTCCGCTCTTCGCATCCCAGCTTGCCTACATGTCGCAGCGTGCCGGTCGCATGGCGGAGGCGGATGCCTACGCCGATGAAGCCGGAGAGAGAGTGCTCGAGACCGGCCAGGATGAGGAGCGTCAGTTCAGCTTCGCTGCCCGAGCGCTGGTCGACGCGCACCTCGGCCGCGTGGATGCGGCGAGAGCGGCGATCGAGGCGGGTCTCGTCCTCTCGACGTTCGGATCCGTGTCGGCGCGCTTCGAGCTCCTCACGATCCGCGGCTTCCTCGACATGAGCCTCGCCGACCCGGTGGCCGCGATGGCCTCGTTCGAATTGCTCATGCGGGAGGTGCCTGCCGCCGGCTTCAACGATCCGAGCCTGCCCTTCCGCTATCACGGTGATGCGGCAGAGGCGCTGACCGAACTCGGGCGCCTCGAGGAGGCTCAAGCGCTGGTCGACTGGCTGGAGGAGCGTGGGCGCAGCCTCGACCGGCCATGGGCCCTGGCGACGGCCGCCCGCTGCCGTGCGCTGATCCTCGCGGCGCGCGGCGACATGGGGGGCGCGATCGAGACGATCGGGCATGCCGAGGTCCACCACCAGCGCGTTGGTGAGCCGTTCGAGCTCGGCAGGATCCTCCTGGCGAAGGGCGCCATTGCCCGGCGGGGCCGACAGAGGCGCCTCGCCCGGGAGTCGCTCGAGGCCGCCATCGCCATCTTCGATGTGCTTGGAGCCTCCCTCTGGGTAGCCCGCGCGCAGGCCGAGGGAGCTCGCATCGGCGGCCGAGCCCCATCTGGCGACGCCCTGACCACGGCTGAGCAGCAGATTGCCGACCTGGTTGCGGACGGGCTCACGAATCGCGAGGCGGCTGCGCGCCTGTTCATCACGGAGCACACCGTCGAGGCCGCCCTCGTCCGCGTGTACGCCAAGCTCGGCGTGCGCTCCCGCAGCGAGCTCGCGGGGCGCTTGATCAGCCGCACCGACGACTAATGCCGGGGGTTGCGACCCCGCAACTTGTAAGGGTTTCCGGCTTTCGCACGCGGCGGCGCGGGCCGCATCGTCTCCGCATCGTTCCGTCAGATCCGCCGGCCAGTTCGGGTGGCACAGGAACGAGAGCAAAGGAGAGGAACGATGTCCACCACCAAGAAGGTCGAGGCAGGCTCGATGCTGGGATTCGCCGCGCTCGCGCTGATCGTCATCGCGATTGGCTTCGGCCGGATCTCCGGACCCGGCCAGGTCAGCGGCGCCGGCAATGCCGCATGGTCCGAGCGCATGACGCAGCAAGCCGAGTACCTGCAGGGCCGTGCGGCTGCCGCACGCGGAGCCGATGCCTGGTCCACCCGCCTCACCGGGCTCGCGGAGCTCGAGGGAAAGGCTCCTGCGCCCGCCGCCCCCGGGATGAGCGCCCGTGCGATCAAGGCCTGGTCAGATCGGCTGACCGGTCTGGCGGAGTACCTGGGCGCGAACTAGCGGAACCGGTGTCGCGACCGATGAGCGGGGCCACGAGGCCCCGCTCATCTCGTCTGGTCCGCGTTACGGTCGCGGCCGCGAATAGCGAAGGAGCCACTCGTAGATGTCGTGGCCGACAGCGAGATCGTAGGTCCGGGTCCAGGAGTCGTGACGGATGCCTCGGTAGACGGTCAGTTCGACGTCACGTCGCGGCGGCGCGGGGCATTCCATCAGCCCGTCCATCGGCTCGATCGAGCCATCCACACTGACCCGGTCGTCGGCGTCGCCGTGAAACGCCCAGATCGCAACCCGGCCAAGCTCGCAGCCCGCGGCTTCCCAGGCGGGCCGGCCATCTCCGGCGATCACGACCATGGCGGCAACCTGGCTGGCACCGTACTCGGCTGCGTACTCGAAGGCAGCGAAGGCCCCGCAGCTGAGGCCCGTCAGGTAGACGCGCTCGGGGTCCACGTCGTAGGCCGCGATGGCGAAGGTGAGGAAGTCGTGGAGCTCGGCGGGGGTCATGCAGATGGAGCCGTCCACCGGGTGCCCGAGCTCATGCTGCAGACGAAGTACGCAGGGACCCCAGGTCTCTCCCTCCTCGCACGATGCGTAGGGCGCAACGTCGACCGGTTCATCATGCTGTGGGGCCAGCACCACGAACGGGCGTGCGTCCGGCCACCTGTCCTGGTGGATCAGCTCCGGGATCCCGGTCACCAACAGGCGGTCGAGCTCGGCCGCGGAACCATCGCCGTGTTCGTCCTTCCCATGCACGAAGACCAGCAAGGGTCGCGGCTCCTCGTCGCCGTAGCCGGGCGGCAGGTATTCGAAGTACCCCAGCGGCGCGTCGGTCTGTCCGATCGGACGAGCCGTGAACCGTCCAGCCGAGCCTCCAAGGCTGGCGGGGGGCGACGTGCTCGCGCCGCCCTCGCTCTGCCCATCGCTTCCGGGCGAAGCGCATGCTGTCAGGACGAGCGCGAGGGTTGCCACCATGCTGCGGATTGGCGGGAGTCGCGCCATCGGATCCCTTCTTCGCGCCGGAGCGGTGACGCGCGCGAGTGTACTGTCGAGCCCATGACCGAGGAGGACTGCTGATGCGCCGCGTGACCTATTCGATGAGCATGTCGCTCGACGGCTACATCGCCGGGCCGGACGGCAGCTTCGACTGGCCGGGGTTCTCGCAGGACGTCTTTCGCTTCTGGATCGACGAGATTCGAGGCGTCGGCGTCCACCTGATGGGACGGCGGCTGTACGAGACGATGCTGTACTGGGAGACCACCGACCCCGCATCGCTCGACGACGCGGAGCTCGAGTGGGCCGCGCTGTGGAATCCGCTCCCAAAGGTGGTGTTCTCCACCACCCTGTCGGCGGTGCAGGGCAATGCCCGCCTCGTCACCGGCGGCCTGGCGGAGGAGATCGAGCGGTTGCGAGTCGAGCCCGGAGAGGGCGACATCGCGATCGGCGGCGCGACGCTCGCCGTCGAGGCGGCCGCACTGGGTCTCATCGACGAGTACCAGGTCATGGTGTATCCGGTGCTGGTCGGCGGTGGCATCCCCTTCTTTCCCCGGGCCGAGCGCCGGGTGGACCTCGAGCTCGTCGAGACCCGCACCTTCAACTCGAAGGTCGTCTATCTCCGCTACCGCGTGGCGCGGTAGGAGACCTTGCGTCGGTACGTGGGTCAGACGCTGGATCGTTCACCGCCATTTGACGGATCGGTACAGTTCTGCCGATGACCGGTTGGTTCGACGCGGCGAAGCGCCACCCGTCCGCGGTGCTGCTGACCGCACAGCTGCTCGGCGTCGTGCTGTTCCCGTTCATGGACGCCTCGCCGACCGGGCGCGCGATGCTGTCGTTGTTCGCCCTGTTCGTGCTTGTGCTGGCGGTCTGGACGGTGAACGCGACACCCGCGCTGCTGTGGGTGTCGCTGGTACTCGGCCTGCCGGTGGTAGTGCTCACGATCCTCGAGGCGCTCGACCCGACGAATGCGGGGATCGTGCTGTGGTCATCGGTCCTGCACGCCGCCTTCTACCTGTACACGACATACGGGCTCCTGCGGTACATGTTCAACGACCGATCGGTGACGCGCGACGAGCTGTTCGCCACCGGGGCGACCTTCACGGTCCTGGCCTGGGCGTTCGCCTACCTGTATGTCGCCACCCAGGTCATCTGGCCCGGCTCGTTCACTGCGGCCGTGGATCCAACGTTGGATCGGACCTGGGTGGAGCTCCTCTTCCTGTCGTTCACGACGCTGACCAGCACCGGCCTGTCCGACGTCGTCCCGGTCCTGCCCCACGCTCGGTCGCTGGTCATGATCGAGCAGGTCGGCGGCCTGGGCTACGTCGCCCTGGTCATCTCGCGGATCGTTGGCTTGACCCTCTACCGCGACCGCGGCAACTGACGCGAGGGCTGCGAGCGGAGCCGTTCCGGCATCACCGCGGCAGCGAGACCTCGTCACCGATGCGAACCTGGCCGCCTCGCTCCACCGAGGCGTAGACGCCGACGCGCACATGGTTGTGCTGGGCCGCCGCGCGGAGGATGCCGGGGTCCTTGGGCAGGTCGTCCTGTTCGAGCGTGGTCATCACGCAGCGCTGGCATGGCTTCGTGATCCGCAGGCGGACCTGGTCGCCGATCGCGAGGGATCGCCCCACCCACGCGTCCTCGACGAAGCCGGCCTGGCCGTTGGTCAGGGCAAGCACGATGTTGGGTCGGAATCGGCGGACGTCGAAGCGACCCTCCGGGTAGAGCTGGCCGAGGTGCTCGAGGGTGGCCGTCGTCAGCAGGTGGACGACGCCGGAGTCGAAGAACGTGCCGGGCGCCATCGTCTCGTCGGTGAGGGTGTCCCGGTGATCGAGGCCCTCGATATCGGGCCAGTACTCCTCCAGGCTCGGCGCCTCCGGTGCTGACCGGTCGAGGGTGACCTCCCGGCCGAGGGCGGCAGAGAGGACCCGGTCCACATCGGTCTCGTCACTGCGAACGAGCCGGCCGTCGCGGAGCTGGATTTCCACGGCCGGGAGGACGTGGCCCTCGGTTGGCGGCTCGAGGTAGGTCGCCCGATGCGCGAAGAGGGTGGGCCATTTGCGCGGAGATTTCGCGCTCGCGACCTTGCCCGTCTCACGGTCGACGAGGGCGTGGCGACGGTCGCCGAGGAGGCCGCGGTCGGTGACATCGGTCGCCTGGAGCTGCTCGCCCAGCATCGACTTCACCGGATAGCGCCAGAGCGCCACCACCGTGGCGACCGGCATTCCCTGCTCTTCATTCACGAACGGCTTGACTCCGCCACAAAGGACCCCCCGTCCCGGGAAGAAGGTAATGCCCGCAAGCCCTCCTGGGGCTTGTACGGTCCCCTCAATACTCCCCAGCCCTCAGGAGGCAATTGCCAATGACTGTACGCCGACTACTCGTGACCCTTCTGTTTCCTGCCCTCCTGATCGTCGTCCTCGCAACGGGTGCGATCGCCGGGGGGAACAACCAGAAGATGACCGTCTGTCACGTGACCGGCAACGGCTCGTCCCACCAGGTCTCGGTGGACGTGCATGCCGTCCCGGCTCACCTGCAGCACGGCGACGCCCTCGTCGACGACTACGGGGAATGCCCCTAGTCCGCTGACCCAACGGCCCCGCGGTCGGGGTCGCTGACCGGCCCCGCCCTGGCGGGGCCTGCGTTGAACCGTCGTTTGGGGTGCAGGGCCCGCGCATGCGGGCCATGTGCCTCTCCCTGGGTCCCCACGCCCTTCGCACTGAGGTAGCCATGACGTACGCGTCCCAGGTCGGCGTCTCAATCGGCCCGGTCATGATCTCGCCGCCGGTGGTCCTGAGCGACCACCGCAAGAGCGGAACGGCCGCCGATCTCGTCGCGCTGACCATGCACGTCCCCGCCTCTGACGCCGGCGCCGCCCTCGGCGCGCTGCCCGCGACCGTGGTCCTGCCCGCCTACAACGAAGAGATCGGTCTCGCCGCGCTGCTCCCGTCACTGGTCGAGCTGTCGCGCGATCGGTTCGAGGTGGTGGTGGTGGACGACGGTTCGACCGATGCAACCGCGAGCCTGGCGGAGTCCTTCGGCTGCCGGGTCGTGCGTCACGCGGCGAATTCGGGCAAGGGAGTCGCGGTCCGCACCGGGCTCAGCGCCGCGCGCGGCGACAAGGTCATCATCATGGACGCGGACGACACCTACCCCGTGGACGCGGTGATGGAGCTCATCAACCGCCTCGACGAGTGCGAGATGGTGGTCGGCGTCCGAACCCTGGGCCGCACGAACATTCCGCCGCTCAACCGCTTCGGCAACGCAGTGCTCACCACCGCCATTCGCATCGCATCCGGATCGCCCTGGACTGACCCGCTGACCGGCTTCTACGGCATGCGCCGCAACGTGCTCGAGCGGATGGACCTCCAGTCCAACGGGTTCACCCTCGAAGCGGAGATCGCGATGAAGAGCGTGCGCCTTGGGCTGCGGGTCATGGACCATCCCATCGTCTACCGCGCCCGTGCGGGAGCCTCCAAGCTCCATCCGATCCGCGATGGGATCCGGATCGCCGGGACCATTGCGTCCCTGGGCATGCGCCGATTGGCCCGTGGCTGCGTGTCAACGGTGGCCCCTTATTTCCCATAGAGGGTCTCGGCGTGGCGGGGCAGTCTTTCCCCGATGAAGATTGCCTACGTCTATGACGGCCTGTATCCGTACCTGAAGGGGGGAGCGGAGCGGCGCTACTTCGAGCTGGCGACCCGCCTCAGCGCACGCCACGACGTGCACTACATCACGTGGCGGCACTGGGGAGCGGCCAGGGCGGTGCGTCACGCGGGCTTTACCGCTCGCGGCGTCGGCGATCCCCGACCCTTCTACGGCGAGGACGGCAGGCGCACGGTGGGGGAGGCGGCAGCGTTCGCCCTCCGCCTGCTTCCGGTGCTGCGGCGGCACCGCTTCGACGTCATCGACTGCTCGGCGACGCCCTACCTTCCGCTGTACACGACCTGGTTCGCTGCCCGCGCGACGGGCACCCCGCTCGTCGCCACCTGGCATGAGTTCTGGGGCGACCACTGGCAGGCCTACCTCGCCGATCGCCCGGCCGTCGCGCAGGCGGGGCAGCTCGCCGAGGCCGGCTGCCGGCCGCTGGGTGACATCCGCGTGGCGGTCTCGCAGTTCACCGCGGACCGGCTGGCCGCAGGTCCGCACGGGACCGATGCCCGCGTCGTCGGCAACGGCGTCGACATCGGCGCCGTCAGGCGCGTTCGCCCATCGGCCCAGAAGTCGGACGTCGTCTTCGTGGGCCGCCTGATCGAGGACAAGAAGGTGGACGTCCTGCTGCGGGCGGTCCATCGGCTCGTCGATGAGCTCCCGGAGCTTCGCTGCACGATCGTCGGCGCCGGGCCGGAGCGCGAGCCGCTCGAGCGCCTGGCGCGATCCCTCTCGCTGAGCGACAACGTTCGCTTCGCCGGGCCGATGGAGGACCAGAAGACCATCGCGCTGCTGAAGTCGGCGAAGGTCCTTGCAATGCCGTCGATCCGCGAGGGCTTCGGCATCACCGTCATCGAGGCGTTGGCATCGGGCGCCGTGCCGATCGTGGCGCGCGGCCCGCACACGGCCGCCCCCGCCCTCGTCCGCGACGGGATCGATGGCCTGGTCTGCGACCCGAATCCGGAATCAGTCGCGGCCAGCCTGGCCGGCCTGCTGCACGACCCGTCGCGCCTCGCATCCATGAAGCGGGAGGGGAAGCGCGCAGCGGTCCAGTGGGACTGGGATCGGCTCGCGGTCCAGATGGAGGACCTGTACCACGAGGCGCGCGCCGGGGCGCGGATGGCGGCGTGAGCACGGGGTACATGGCGCAGGAGCGCGCCCTCTTCGAGCAGCGGTCGAGGCGGCGCGCCATCGGGCCGGGCCTGGTCGCGGCCCTGCCGCAGATCCTGCCGCTCATCATCCTGGCCGCGACCGTGGCGTTCGTGGTCGGCCGCATGCCGATCGACGGCCGTGGCGACTATGGGCAGTGGCTGATGACCTCGCGCTACTACCTGGGCGAGGGAGTGCCCGACTACCGGACGATCACGGCGCTGCCGCCCCTGATCCCGTTCCTGCTCGCCGGCCTGCGGCTCGTCGTGCCGGATCCGGCAGTCGCGCTCCAGATCTTCAACGTCGCGCTGCTGCTAGCCCTGGTGGCGAGCATCTACCTGGTTGGGTCAACCGTCTTCGCCGATCGACTGGCCGGCGTCTTCGCCGTCGCTCTCGCCTTCGTCGTCACGGATCGGTTCCTGGAGCTCTTCGCGTTCGGTGGCCTCCTCCAGGCCGGAGCGCTCGTCTTCACGCTGCTGAGCGTCGCCGCCTTTGTGCAGGCAGGGCGCGATTTCACCGGATCGGGCAGGTGGTGGACCCTGGGAAGCCTCAGCCTGGCCCTGGCGGCGCTCTCCCACGTGGGGACCGGCCTCCTGGCGGTGCCGGTCTGTGCCGCCGTCGCCGGCATCAGCGCGGTGCGTGTCCTGCGCAACACCCCACGCCAGCCGCTCTTCAAGCGGAGGAGCTTCGTCCGGGGAGCGTCGCGCGCCCTGGTCGTTCCGCTCGCGGTGCTGACCTACTGGATCCTCATCCTGCTGCCGGCGAGCGTCGAGTACGTCACCAACCCGGCGAGCCTCAACTACCGCGGGGCCGATCGGCTGCTCAAGGGCCTCGAGTCCTACTGGCCAACGATGGTCGTCATCGGCATCGGCGTGGGCTTCCTGGTCCTTGGACTCGTCTGGGAGCTCGGACGCCGGCGGCTTGGACCGTACGCGCTCCTCGTCGTCTGGACGGCCGCGGCCTGGGGCGCCCTGGTCGTCTCGATGCTGGGTGGCGCCTCGACCGACTACCCCAGGTTCGCCACGCCCCTCATGGCGCCGCTGGTGGTCGCGGGAGCGGGCGGTCTGCTGTCCCTTTCACATTGGCTCGTCGGATATCTCCGCGCCCACCGGCCGTCTGCGCCCCGCATCGACTGGAGGCTGGGTGTCCTCGCCTTCGTCTGCCTCCTGGCGCCGCTCGGCTTCCAGCGCTACGCGAACCACGTGAAGTTCTACCAGCCGCTCGACGCCCCCGGCCTGACGACGGTCGGCGCCTTCCTGGGGCAGGAGCTGAGCGGCGGCGAGAGCGTGGTCACGCCGGTCAGGGAGGGCAAGTGGATCGAGGGCGTCACCGGCCACGCGGCGGTGTTCAGCCAGCCGGTCCGATATACGTTCCGGCCGCTCGAGCGGCAGCGGAGCCTGGTGGCGGAGACGATCGTGAAGAGCACCTTCGCGCTGGCGGGCCACGACTTCTTCCTGAAGTACGCGTACGGGTCGTCCGGTGGGCAGGAGATGGTGCCGCGCGGCCTCGTCGTGGGCGCCAACCATCGCGGGGAGTTCCTGGACCTGCTGCAGGTTCCCGCCAGCGAGGTCCGCGTCTTCGGCGCAGGCGGCCCCGATGACCTGTGGGCCACCCTCATCAACGCGCTCCCGGTCGGCAGGGGACAGGGCCTCACCTCCACCGAGGCGACCGTGAGCACCGCCTGGGAGGGCAACGAGCTGCACGGTCCGCTCGCGCTGACCGAGACGACCGTGCTGCGGGGCAGCTCCGGTGGCTTCGAGCTGATCGAGCAGGTCACGGCCTCGCAGCCGTTTGGCGGAATCGAGCTGCAGCTGAAGCCGCTGCGGCTCGCCGCTGCCTTGAACATCACGAGCGACGGACAGGCCGCGGACCTGTACTTCCCGGTGACCGGGCTCGAGCAGCCGCACCTGCGCGTCGAGGTCGTGGGCGGCAACGGCTTCATTGCCCTGGAAGCAGACGGACGCCTGATGGTCCGATCCACCACGGACCGCGTGCACCTGCGGGTCACCGCCCTGACGGCCGGCGAGGGGACGTCACCGCTCCAGATCCTGGACCCCGCCCAGCTCATCGACGCCTACGACGTCGCCGCCGTGCTGCTGGTCCAGTGGGATCCCGCGTTCATGGCGCGCGAGCAGCGCATGGAGGCCCTCGGCTATCGCCTCGGCCTGTCAGCCGGGGCGTACGCGCTGATGGTGCGCGACTAACCATGCTCGAGCACCTTCCTGAGCCGATCCTCGTGGTCGGCGGCTACGGCTACCGCAACGTCGGCGACGAGGCCATCCTCGCCGGCCTGCTGGACCAGATCGGTCGCGACCGAAGCGTCTCGGTCGTGTCCCGCATGCCGGCCGAAACGGCGGCGACCCATGGCGTCAGGGCCATCTCGCTGCGCGATGCCGTCCTCGCGGTCCGCAGCCATCGTTCGGTCGTCATCGGTGGCGGTGGGCTGTTCGGGCGCGACATGGGCGCCATCGGGAGACTGCTGCCCGTGTACGGCCTGCTGGCCTCGGCGCTGGGCCTGCGGGTCGCGATCCACGGTGTCGGCGTCGACGGCGACATGCGACCGACCGCCGCCTGGCTCCTGCGGCCCCTTGCCAGGCGAGCGGACCCTTTCACCGTGCGCGACCGTCGTTCCGTCGAGGTGCTGGCCGAGTGGGGGATCGTCGCCGACCGCGTCCCCGATCTCTCGGCGACCGTCGAGCCAGCTTCGGAGTCCACCGGCCGGGAGCTCCTCCGCCAGGCAGGCCTGGATCCCGATCGGCCGGTGGTTGGCCTGGCGCTGACGGCGCTGCGACCACACCAGGCAGCTGCGCTCGAAACTGCCGTCGCTGCCTGCGTCGCCGCGCTTCCCGATGTGCAGTTCTGCTTCATCCCGATGAGCCAGCACCCGTTCGTCGACGCCCACAACGACCTGCTGCTGGGGCGCAGGCTGCAGGCGGTCAGTCCGCGGCTGGCCGTGCTGGAAGGGAGCCTCAACCCGCCGGAAGTGATGGCGGTCTTCGGGCGCCTCTCGGCGGCCGTCTGCATGCGCTACCACAGCCTCCTTTTCGCCGATCGCATGGGCGCTTCGATCATTCCGCTGCCGTACGCACCCAAGTGCGAGGCGTGGATTGCCGAGCACGGTCTGCGACCTGTCCTGCTCGCGCCCGCCACGCTCGCGTCGGCCATCCACGGGGCGGTCGGAGCCGGACGACAGATGCATGTTGCGTAGCCTGCGCAGCCGGCCGGGGCTGGTCCTGGCGGCCCGCTGGGCCCTCGGCCTGGCCATCGTCGGCTTCCTGCTGCTGCGCTTCGATACCGCCGCGGTCGCCAGGGCCCTCCAAGGCGTGGACTTCCGTCTCGCGGCACCCGCGATTGGGGGCTTGATCGCGGTCCACCTGCTTGGCGCGGTCGCCTGGCACGACCTCTCCATCCGCCTGGCGCGAGTCAGGCTCCGATGGGGGCCGACCATCACCCACTACTACGCCGCCCAGGCCGTCGGCAGCATCACTCCCGCGAACCTCGGCGCGGATGCCTATCGGCTGGCCGCCGGGCGGGATCCCTCGGTGGGCTGGACGACGCTGCTCGTGCCGATCGTGGTGCAGCGCGTGACGGCACAGGTTGCGCTGAGCCTGGTTGCCCTGGCGGCGCTTGTGATCCTGCCGGCCTCCCCGTCCAGGCTTGCGATCCTCGTTGTCGGCGCCGGGCTGCTCATCGGCTCATCCACCGTCCTCGTCCTCTTCCGGCATCCTCGCCTGCTGGGCAGGATGCTGCGGTTCGTGCCGGAGCGGATGCGCCCAGGTCTCAGCGTCAAGGACGTGCCCGGCCAGGACTGGCGGGCGGCGCTGACGAACGGGATCAGCCTTGCGTTCGCGTTCCACCTCGTCAGCATCGCGATGGTCTACGCCATTGTGGTTGCCCTGAGCGGCTACCAGGACCCGCCGGTGCTGGCCACCATCGCGGTTGCGCGCCTCAGCCTCCTGATTCCGCTGTCGCCGAGCGGGCTGGGCTTCCAGGAGGTCGCTCTCTCGGTCCTGTTCACCCAGATCGGGCTGTCGCCGGAGCTGGCGTTGGCGACGGCCCTTCTGAATCGCCTCGCCCTGGTGGGGACGATGGCTCTCGGTTCGGCGCTGATCGTGTCGGGGCGCATCGGCACGCTCACGCACCGGTTCGAGGGGACGCAGCAGGCCGCCAGCGCGGACTAGGTCAGGAGCGGATGGCCAGGTTCACCATGGCGGTGTCACCCTCGGCCAGTCCCTCGGCCTTGCGGACCGCGTCCTTGATCGGCACCAGGTAGCCGCCGTCCTTCGGAAAGAGCGAAGTCTTCCAGGTCGTCTGCCCGATCTGGACGCTGACCGGGATCACGCCCCAGCCGTAGGTCACGACCGGCGCCACGGCATGGATCCCGACGCACGCCTCGTCCGGCACCGAGATGAAGTAGTAGGGCGCGGGGCCCCGCCACGAGAAGAGCTCGCCGGTGAATTCGAACTCCAGGCTCTCGAGGTCAATCGCAAACGGCGACTCGGGGTTGTTACGCATGCTCGCGCGGTTCGAGGATCACGACGGCGGTTTCCTTCGGCCGGCGTGATGACCAGGACGCGAGGTTGTCCTCGCCGTCGTACGTGCCCCACATGGCCCACAGGCGCGGTCGCTCTTCGGGAGTCGCGGCTCGTCCGTGGATGGCGCGTCGACCGTCAATCAGCTCGACGGTCGTGTCCGGGTTGGCCTGGAGGTTCAGCCACCAGGCCGGCTCCGGCTCGCCCCACCCGTTCATCGCCATGGTGACGAGGTTCGGGCCGTCCTCGAAATAGCCCAGGATGGCCTTGCGCTTCTGGTCGCTGCGACGACCGACGGTCGTCAGCCGCATCATCCCCCAGTTCTTCTCCGTGGGAGGACGGAGGCCGATGCGGCCGCGGGTCACGGAGTAGATGGCGCGGTGGATCGCCCATGCGGCCCGGATGACCCAGCGTGGCGGCAGGGGTGCGCTCTTGGGCGCCGTTGGTTCTGGCTTCGTCATGGTGCGGCAAGGCTACACCCGGCTTTGAGGCGAGCCAGGCGGTCTCAACTCCTGGGCGGCCCTAAGGGACCCAGAACGGCTCCGCCTTGTTCTCGCCTCCTCCAATCACGAGGGTCAGGCCGCTGCCATCGGCGTCGATGACGTACAACCCGCTTGTTGCCTCGGAGGAGAAGCTTTCCTGGGCGGCCAGCACGAACATCACCTGCGTGCCGTCGGGGGACCAGGTCGGGTTGAAGGCGAAGCGTCGGGCATGCTGCACCGTTTCGTCGATGAACAGCTGCTCGCGATCGGAGCCGTCGGGGGCGACGGTCCAGAGGATGCCCAAGTCATCGGCGAAGAGGATGCGGGAGCCGTCGGGTGACCATCGGTAGTTGGTGCAGCACGCCACGTTGAGGTCATCAGGCGTGATCTGGTGCGCGTCGCTGCCATCCACGTTCGTGACCCATAGACTGCCTGATCCGGGAGCATCGCCTGCGGCGCTGCGGAAGTACACCAGCCGCGTGCCGTCCGGCGACCAATCGCCAGGGATGCCGACCTGCGTGATCCGGACCAGGTCCGAGCCGTCGGTGTTCCCGATGTAGATGCCGGCCAGCGTCTCTCCCTCGAACTCGAAGCCCTCAAAGGCGATCTGACTCCCGTCCGGAGAGAACGGGCCGGGGCCCAGGTTGAGTGTCCCGCTCGGCAGCGGCACGAGGAACCGGTCGGAGCCGTCGAAATTGACGATCGCCGTCGTGATGCGGCCGTCCGATGCGGTAATGGGGAAGTTGATGCGCGTGCCATCGCGGGTCGCCCACGGGCAGCAACCCACGCCAAAGTCGGTCAGTTGCTGTTCATTGCTGCCATTGGCGTTGGCAGTGAATAGCGTCTCGGCCCCGTTCTCACCGTATCGGCCACCATTCCTGGCGAAGACGATGCGGCCCTCCAGGGCGGGTGCGCTCGAACTCGGCGCCTGGGAGGCCGACAGAGGTGCACTCTCGAGCGGCGTGCTGGCGGAGGGCGCCCCGGGTGCACACGCGCTGAACAGGAGGGCAGCCAGCAGGACGCATCGCCTGGTCCAGGCGGTCATGAGCTGAACGTCATCGTCATGCGCCGGCAAGGCTACACCGGCTTGCACGCGAATTTACGCGGTGCGGGCTCCCGGCCAGAGAGGCTCCGGAACGGTGAATCCCAGGTCACCATTCCAGCTGTTTCGGGCAGCGACCTCGTCGACCGGGGTGCGTGGAGCGACCCCCCATCGGCCGGTGGGGAAGCCCATCGGCACCACCCCGGCCATCTGCCAGCCCTCGTCCCTGGGGACGCCCAGGATCTCCATCACCTCATCGGCTACGAACGTGCCCATCACGCCGGTGAGCGTCGAGCCGATGCCCTCGGCGCGGGCGGCCAGCATCGCGCTCCAGATCGCCGGGTAGATGCCGCTCCCATCGCGAGTTCTCCCGAAACCGATGAGCAGCAGCGGGATCTCGGCGAAATGCTGGGCGAGGTGCTCGCCGGAGCGCGCCGCGCGGCCCGCGGGGCCGTCCATCTGCAGGAGCATGGCGCGGTCCGCGCCGAAGGCCTTGAACATCTGCGTCCAGGCGCTGTCGTACAGGGGCGCCAGCCGGGCCATGAGCTCGCGGTCGTCGACCAGGATGAAGCGCCATCCCTCGCCGATGTGCGGGGCGCGAATGGCGGCGTCGAGGATCCGGGCCTGCGCGTCAAGGGGGATCGGGTCGGGCTTCATGCGCCGCATCGCGCGGGTCGTGTACAGCGCCTCGTAGATGTCCACGGGTCCTCCGGCTCAGGGTAGGCTTACGATGTAAGGTTCGTGGGATCCACCGTAGACTTACGGCGTAAGATTGTCAAGGCCCTGCGCTCTTGCGCTCCCCGTTCATGATCATTGCCCATGATCAGGAGCAGGAGGGTGAGATGCGCGTCGGACTGATGGGGGAGAACCCGCTCGAGAGCGCCGTGCTGGCGTCGGGGATCGTGCCCAATGCCATGCTGGAGGGCTACGCGCCGGTCTACGCCCGGGCCGTGCTGACAGCGACCCGGCTGGGTATGTTCGACGCGATCAACCGCGGGGCGGGCTCCGCGAAGGCGATCGCCGAGGCCTGCGGCACCGACGAACGGGCGACCTCGAAGCTGCTCAACCTGCTGATCACCATGCGCTACCTGCGCTATCGCGACGGGGCGTATCAGCTGGCCGGCCATGTGCGTCGCTGGCTGCTCGCTGACGCGTCGGGTTCGATCCGCGACGTGATCCTCATGAAGGAGCTCGAGTGGAGCTGGATCGATCGGATGGAGGCGTTCGTCCGCGACGGCCGTCCGCTCGACGTGCACGGCACGATGTCGACCGACGACTGGGGCGCCTACCAGCGCGGGATGCGGGCCCAGGCCAATCCCCTGGCCGGGCTGCTGGCACGGCGGACGCCCGTCCCGGCCGGGGCGACCGAGATGCTCGACATCGGCGGTTCGCACGGCTACTTCTCCGTCGCCATCTGCCGGCGTCACCCGGGTCTGCGAGCCACCGTCCTCGATCTTCCGGCTGCCGTCGAGCACGCCGCACCGATCCTCGAACGCGAGCGGATGGGCGACCGGGTCGTGTTGCGCGCCGGTGACGCGCTGACCGACGATCTCGGCGACGGGGCATACGACCTGATCATGGCCGTCAGCCTGGTGCACCACTTTGACGAGGCCACCAACCGGCGCCTGGTGGCCCGCGCAGCCCGCGCCCTCCGTCCCGGCGGCTACCTGATCATCGGGGATGCGCTGCGTCCGGCCTCGCCCGGCCGGGGCGGCCAGCAGGGCGCCTTCTTCGACCTCTACTTCGCCCTGACGAGCCAGTCAGGGCTGTGGACCTTTGACGAGATGCGCTCCTGGCAGGTCGAGGCAGGCCTCGTGCCGCGCCGGTCCATCTCACTGGTCCCTGGCGGTGGCTTCGGGCTGCAGGTGGCAGAGCGCGTGACGTGAGAACGGGGCTCGTGCGCATCCTGGACATCGGCGCCGACCCGGCCGACGATCCGGACCTCGTCGTCCGCAAGCGAACCGCGGTGGGAACCCTGCTGGCGCTGTGCGCCGCGGGGGTCGCCTACATCGTGATGGGATGGGTGGCGGACCGGCCGCTCGTGCTCGCGTTCGCGGTGATCCAGATCAGCGCCCAGCTGATCAACCTGGCCATCTTCAGCCGCCTGCGGCGGCTGCAGCCGTTCGTCTGGACCGTCATCGGGTTGGGCCTGCTGACGACCATGAGTGGCGTGCTCACGCTTGGTGGGCTTGCGCTCTCCGGCGGCAACGTCATCTGGGTGCTCATCGCGCCGGTAGGGGCCATCATGCTCATCGGCGGCCGCGCCGGCCTTCCGGTGTACCTCGCCGTTGCGACCATCGTGATCGCCGGCGCGCTGCTCGACCCGATCATCCCCGCCGACCAGGCCCTGCCGCACGGCGCCACGGTGGCGGCCATGGTCTTCAACGTACTCGGACCGGCTGCCATTGCGCTCGGGCTGGTGCGCTACATCGACGGGCAGCGTCTGGCCGCCCGCCGCGAGTCGGACGCGCTGCTGCGCAATGTCCTGCCGGACTCGATTGCCGGCCGCCTGAAGGCGGGGGAGCGGGTGATCGCGGATCACTACGAGGAGGCATCGGTTCTGTTCGCCGACGTGGTGGGATTCACGCCATTCGCCGAGGGCCTCTCGCCACAGCGCACGGTGCAGATCCTGAACGAGCTCTTCACCGAGTTCGACCACCTCGCCGAGCGATTCGGCCTCGAGAAGATCAAGACCATCGGCGACGCCTATATGGTCGTGGCCGGTGTGCCCGAGCCGCGGGACGACCACGCCGCGGTGCTGGTCGAGATGGCGCTGGCCATGCATCGGTACGTCGCCGGCCTGGAGCCGATGGAGGGGCGCAAGATCCAGTTCCGCATCGGCATCGCCTCCGGGCCGCTCGTGGCCGGGGTCATCGGCGAGCGGAAGTTCAGCTTCGACCTGTGGGGCGACACGGTGAACACCGCCTCCCGCATGGAATCGAGCGGTGTCCCCGGCCGCATCCAGGTCACCGACGAGACCTGCCGGCTGCTGGCCGGGCGGTACCCGTTTCAGCGCCGCGAAGGCTTCGAGGTCAAGGGCAAGGGCGTCATGTCCACCTGGACACTGGACCCGGGCGCCGTCAACGACGCCTAGCCCGGCGACCCCGATGGCGACGGCACGCCTCGGCAGTCGATCCAGACCACCGGACGCCATCCAGTCCCCTCGACCTTTGCCTCGACCCAGGCGAACTTGACACCCTCGACCGAGGTCAGCGGCGGGAGGCAATCCACAGGCCCGCCCTCGTGGTACGAGTTGTTGGCATCAGTCCAGGCGACATCGGACGGGAGGCCGTAGGTCCAACCATCGGTGCTGATCGAGCCCGCGCCGAGATAGTTCGTATCAGCGCGTCCCGTGTCGATGTGCACCCCGGCCTGGCGGGCGCCGATGAAGAACCCCGCGGCCAGGCTCAGGACCGCGACCGCCAACAGTCGGAGCCTGCCATTCGCCATGTTTGGTCAGCCTAGCAGCCGCGACCAAGCGATCACCTTGTAGGATCGGGCCGTTGGCCATGGCGCACGGAGCTCATGGCTCAGATTGAGTGGCGGTGAGCAGATGCCCTTCGACATGAGCCTGGTCCAGCGCGGCGCGCGCCTGCGCCAGTCGCCGTTCTACGAGGCCGAGCAGGCCTACGGTCCGCGCGGCTACACGGTCTACAACCACATGCTCTTCCCGATCAACTTCGACGATTTCGAGGCGGAGTACTGGCACCTCCTGCGGCACGTGACCCTCTGGGACGTGGCGGTCGAGCGGCAGCTCGAGGTGCAGGGCGCCGATGGCTTCCGCTTCGCGCAGCTGCTGACCCCGCGCGACCTCTCGAAGTGCGCGGTAGGCCAGGGCAAGTACGTCCTCATCACCGCCCCCGACGGCGGGATCGTGAACGACCCGGTGATGCTGCGGCTGGGCGAGAACCACTTCTGGTTCGCGCTGGCCAGCTCCGACGCGCTGCTCTACGCGAGGGGCCTGGCGGCGGACCTGGGATGGGACGTCCGGCTTTCGGAGCCCGATGTCTCGCCGGTCCAGATCCAGGGTCCCCGCTCCCGCGACGTCGTCAGGGCGCTCTTCGGCGACGACATCCTCGCGCTCAAGTACTACTGGTTCCGCGAGCTGGAGCTCGACGGCATCCCGCTGGTCGTGACCCGCACCGGTTGGACCGCCGAGGTTGGCTACGAGATCTACCTGCGCGACGGCCAGTACGGGACCGCGCTGTGGGAACGGATCATGGAGGCGGGGCGCCCGTTCGAGATCCGGCCGACTGGTCCGGTCGATATTCGGCGCGTGGAGGGCGGCATCCTCAACTGGGGCGCCGACATGACGATCGAGAACAACGCCTTCGAAGTTGGCCTGGAGCGCCTCTGCAACCTCGACGGCCCGTTCGAGTTCCAGGGCAAGGCGGCGCTCCAGCGGATCCGTGCCGAGGGCGTCAAACGCCGCCTGGTCGGCGTCGAGATCGGCGGCGAGAAGCTCGGGATGAACTTCACCAAGTGGCCCGTCCACGTTGGCGACGGCAGGGTCGGCGAGGTGACCACCGCGCTCTGGTCACCGCGGCTCGAGAAGAACATCGGCTATGCATGGCTGCCGGTCGAGCTGGCCTCGAACGGGACTTCCGTCCAGGTCACCACCCCGGACGGAGAACGCGCGGCAATGGTGGTGCCGATGCCGTTCCTCGACCCGATGAAGGAGATTCCGAAGTCCTGAGCCTCCACCGACGGGGGCGTGGGAGCTGTTCGAGGCCTCGACCGGCTAAGGAGCGGGCGCGACCCGGACCATAGGGGTACATACGAAGGCGCCGCACCGGCATAGGCTGACTTCACCTTGTACGCGCCCAAGGGGCGCTTTGGAGTCTGGTTGCCCACCCTGGATGTCCGGTCGGTCGCCGCCGAGCATGCTGCGCCCACTGAAGACATTCGAGAGCTGGGAATCTTCGCCGGCGCGATGGCCGTTATCGCGCTCCTCTTCGCGGTGATCGGGGCCGGCCTGCTGATCGGGACAGGGGATGTCGCATCGGGCGCGGGGGCGCTCATGATGCTGGCGCTGGCGGCGGTGCTCGTCTACGCGCGGAGGCAGCTGAAGTGGCGACCGCAGCGCGCCGCGATCCTGACCGTGGTCGGGATGCTGGTCTTCGTTCTCGTCTCGTCCCCGATTCCACCGCCCGTCCCTGCCCTGGCGGCGACACCGATCGTCGCCGTCGCCTTCGCGCTCACCTTCCTCCGGGGCCGGCAGCTCATTGGCGCACTGGTTGCGGCCTGGGTGGTCTCGCTTGCCGCCGCTTTCCTGATTGAGATCACGCCCGCCAGCCCGGACCTGCCGGTGCAGCTCGCCGCCGCGTTGCGGGTCGCTGCGGTCGGCGCCCTGGTGGGACTGGTCGCGCTGGTCCTGTATCGCCATCGACGCCGGCTCGAGCGCGCCGTGACCACTGCCGAAATCGCGAGCGACGCGCTGCGGGAGAGCGAGGCGCGGTACCGGACGGTGGTCGAGGGCGTCCACGAGGTCATTTTCCGGATCGACCGACACGGCCGGTGGGCGCTGCTCAACCGGGCCTGGGACGAGATGACCGGGTACACGGTTCCCGACTCCATCGGTCGGTCGATCATCGACTTCATCCATCCTGAGGACCGGCAGGTCCATACCGATCTGGCGCGTCACGTGGCGAGGGGCGAACGCGATGAGTACCGGCACGAGCTGCGGCTGGTCGGCAGCGAGGGGGCGGAGATCTGGATTGAGGCCCATGCCCGGCCGGTCCGCGACGAGGCCGACCGCTTCCAGGGGATGTCCGGCACGCTGGTTGACGTGACGGTCCGTCACGCACTCGAGAAACGCCTGCAAGATCAGGCATTCCACGACGACCTGACAGGGCTCGCCAATCGCGCGCTCTTCAGGGACCGCGTGGAGCACGCGCTGGCGCAACGATCGCAGGGTCCGCGCCTTGGTGCCGTGCTGTTCCTCGACCTCGACCGGTTCAAGACGATCAACGACAGCCTCGGCCACCAGGTTGGCGACGACCTCCTGGTGGCGATCGCCCAGCGCCTCCAGAACGCGCTGGCTCCAGAGGACACAATTGCGCGGCTGGGTGGCGACGAATTCGGCATCCTCAGAGAGGACGTGGCCACGCCGAACAACGCACGACTCCTGGCACAAGGGGTCTCGGCGGTGTTCGGGACACCGTTCCAGGTTGGAGATCGAGAGATCACGATCGGCTGCAGCATCGGCATGGTGCTTGCCTCGGGCGTTCGGCGCACCGCGGACGAGCTCCTGCGCGATGCGGACGTCGCCATGTACCACGCCAAGGTCGCGGGCCGGGGCTCGTACGCCGTCTTTGAGCCGTCCATGCAGGCCGAGGTCGCCGCACGCCGGGAGCTCGAGTCAGATCTGCGCGATGCGATCGAGCACGAGCAGCTTTCCGTCGCCTACCAGCCGATCGTCGACATGAAGAGTCGCAAGGTCGTCGCCGTGGAGGCGCTGGCGCGCTGGGCGCATCCGGTGCGCGGGGACGTGTCGCCGGCAGCCTTCATCGCCGTCGCTGAGGAGAGCGATCTCATCCTTTCGCTCGGCGCCTGGGTCCTGCGACGTGCCTGCTCCGAGATTGCGACCCTGCGGAAGCTCGGGAAGGCCACGGCGGAGGTTCGACTCAACGTGAACTTCTCCGCGCGCCAGATCAGTGAGCGGACGATTGTCGAAGACGTCCTCGGGGCGCTCCACGACGCTGGCCTGCCGCCGAGCGCACTCGACATCGAGATCACGGAGAGCCTCGTGCTCGAGTGCGGAGAGGAGGAGATGGCGTCCCTGCGAAGGCTGCGCGCCGCTGGTTGCGGGGTGTCGTTCGACGACTTCGGGACCGGCTTCTCGTCGCTCGGCAACCTCCGGAGCCTCCCGATCGATGGGCTCAAGATCGACATCTCATTCGTGTCCGCGATGCTCGTGAGCGTCGTGGAGGCCGAGGTGGTTGAGGCCGTCATCCGCCTCGGAGCTGCACTGAAGCTGGCGGTGGTGGCCGAAGGCGTCGAGGATGCCGAGACTGCCGAGCGCCTGACGCAGCTCGGCTGCCCGCTTGGTCAGGGTTACTTCTTCGGCCGGCCCGACACAATTGCCGCTCTGACCGCCAGGCTCACTCGGCTGAGGGTGATCGCGGCCGCTTGACCACGGCACCGCGGTCCGCGGGCCGTCCGGACCGTTCCCGAGTACCCTCAGGTCGTACACCAGCTGAGAGGTATCACCATGTCCAAGATCGCACCATGCCTGTGGTTCGACGGAGATGCGGAGGAGGCGGCGACCTTCTACACCTCGATCCTCCCCGACAGCCGCATCGACAGGGTCAACCCTGCCGCCGCGGACACCCCCAGTGGACCGCGGGGCAGCGTCCTTTCTGTGGATTTCACGTTGGCGGGTCAGCAGTTCATCGGCCTGAATGGCGGGCCTGACTTCCAGTTCAACGAGGCCATCTCGTTCAGCATCGACTGCGAGGACCAGGCCGAGGTCGACCGCCTCTGGGATGCGCTGGTGGAGGGCGGCGGCGAGCACAGCGTCTGCGGCTGGCTGAAGGACCGCTACGGCGTCTCGTGGCAGGTCATCCCGCGCAGGCTTCCGGAGCTGGTGAACGGGCCGGATCCCCAGGGTGCCGCGCGGGCCATGCAGGCGATGCTCCAGATGACCAAGATCGACGTCGCCAAGATCGAGGAGGCGTACGAGGGCGTCCCCGTCGAGGCCTGACCGATGGCTCGGGCGCTGATCTTCGACCTCGACGGGACGCTGATCGACACCGTCTACGCCCATGTGTTCGCCTGGCAACGGGCGCTGGCCGAGGCGGGGCTGCCGATCGAGGGCTGGCGCATCCATCGCCGGATCGGGATGAGCGGCGGCCTCTTCACGCGCGCGGTGGCTCGCGAGCTCGGACGGCCCCTCAACGACGCCGAGGTCGAGCAGATTCAGCGTCGCCATGGCGAGCTCTTTCGCGAGCTGATGCCCGAGCGGCGGCCGCTCCCCGGCGCGGTTGACCTGCTGGCTCACCTTCGCGAGGTCGGGGTGCCGTTCGGGATCGGGACCTCCGGCCGCCGTCCGGAGATCGATGCCTCGCTCGAGGTGCTGGGAGTCGGCGACGACGTGGTCGTGGTCGAGCGCGGCGACGTCCTGCGGGCGAAGCCGGAGCCGGACCTCTTCCTCGCGTGCCAGGAGCGGATGGGGGTCGAGATCCGCGACTGCACGGTCGTGGGCGATGCCGTGTGGGACCTCCTGGCGGCACGGCGAGCCGGGATGTTGTCGGTGGGGCTGCTGACCGGCGGCTATGGAGAGGACGAGCTCGGCCGCGCCGGTGCGTTCCGCGTGTATCGCGACCCGGCGGAGCTGGATGCCTCGCTCGATGAGCTGGGCATCGTTCCGTAGCTCCGATGCAGCGCGACCTGGGCAACGGATACGAGCTGGACGACGATCCAGCACGGATCGACCGTGACGCGGTCCACCGGTACCTGTCCGGCGAGGCTTATTGGGCGCTTGGCCGGCCGCGTGAGGTGGTCGACGAAACGCTCGACACCGCCGCGCGGGTGGTGGGGCTGTACCACGAGGACCAGCAGATCGGCTTCGTGCGGATCGTCTCGGACCGCCACACGGTCGCCTACGTGGCCGATGTCTACGTGCTGCCGGAGCACCGCGGCCGCGGGCTGGGAGTGGAGATGTTCAGGTTCGCGGTGCTGGAGGGGCCTCTCGTGCAGGTTCGCAAGTGGGGGCTGCACACGCGCGACGCGCACGAGTTGTATCGGCGTTTCGGCTTCGGCGACCCCGATGGCCGCTACATGGAGCGCTGGAACCTGCCAGAAGGCTAGCCCCGGAGCTGGGTGACCGCAGCCGCTAGGCGGACCACCGCATCTTCCAGCACCTCCGGCGGGTACATGCTGAAGGCGAGTCGAATCGCCTCGGGAGCCTCCGAGCCGTCCACGTAGAACCGATGTGCAGGCAGGAACGCCATGCCGCGCGCGATCGCGATCGGCGCGAGCTCATCCGCAACTACGCC